>Ga0315903_10001160_pt1 | contig 39804 bp, 50 predicted proteins | sample LakEriMetagenome_7_FD_203524 | JGI IMG/M metagenome (GOLD analysis project Ga0315903, IMG submission 203524) | Freshwater fungal communities from buoy surface, Lake Erie, Ohio, United States - Buoy 2 MA119 | ecosystem: Environmental > Aquatic > Freshwater > Lake | place: USA: Lake Erie, Ohio... | reverse complement strand
CGAAGACTCACAGGGGGGGGAGGGGGTCACCGCTGCGCTCGGGGGTCGCCCATTATCGGGTCCACCCAGTCGGTTCAAAAAAATTTACACAGTCGCCCGGTAACGGAAGGAGTTCCTGTGGGTTTCCCGGGGATTGAAAGGAGTAGGGGACGGGGGGGAGGCACCAAAAGTTACGCTGGTTTAGTACAAAGATTCCATTTATGATTTATGGCTGTGGATGTTGACAAAACTGGGCAGTATTCCCTACACAGGGGTATGGGTGAACGAGCTGCCATAAGGAAGGAAGTGGCCAAGGCCATAGTGGCGGCTGGGGAGAATGGCCGTAGCATTGAGGCGCGTCAGCCTGAGCGGGCGGCTAGGTTGTTGGAGTTGATGGCTGAGGGCAGGAGCTGGAAGAGCATTGTGCGTGACGAGGGGGTGGATTGGTACACGCTGGTGGGCCTGCGGGCTCGGCATAAAGGCTTGATAGAGAAGCGGAAGGAGATTGTGGCGCAGGATGCGATGGAGCTGATTGAGGGGGCGAGGATGCTCCAGCAGGAGAAGATGAAGATGCTGGCGGAGGACGAGGGGGCCCTGAAGCGTGTGAACATCAGGGACTTGGCTATGAGCTACGGCATCTATGCCGATAAGTTCTTTATGGCCACGGACGGCAATCGGGTGACCATTGAGCACAAGGGTGGGGCTCCTTCGATTGAGGATGCCCGTAAGGCAATTGAGGAGGCTAGGGCCAAGCTCAGGGCTGACGCTTTGGAAGTTGTAACCAAGAACGTAACCAATGAATCACCTAGTAGCGGGAGTTAAGAGCTTGGCGATGTGGGACCAGTGGCAGCAGATGGTTGTCGCTGCCGGGGACCAGTATGCGAAGAGCCCTGTCTTTGTGGAGCAGGATAGCCAGAGGCCCGAGGAGTTTGATGAGATAGCCAACTGGATTGATTGTTGGGACGAGTTTCCGTTCGACTTCTATGGCCGGTTGCGGGATGTCAACCACGGCGCTAGGTGTGTGCCCACCGAGGCGTTTGGCCCCGTCACCCGCCAGTGGCTGGATTCCAACACGGAGCTTTGGTTCCTGAACAAGCACGGGCTACTCAATCGCAACTTCTTGGACATTGGAGCTGGGTATGGGCGGCTTGCCGTCAGCGCGTCTTCCTATGTCAGGGACTACTGGTGCACGGATGGGGTGGAGGTGAGTCAGCGAGTCTGTCGGACGTACGTTAAGACGTACGTCCACACTGGGAACGTTCACGTAGTGAGTCCTGAGCAGCTCTTGGAGCAGAAGCCCTTGCTGGATGTGGCGGTGAACATCCATAGCTGGAATGAGTGCTCGTTGGCCTCGATTGCCTGCTGGCTAGAGATATTGAAGCTGCTGAAGGTGCCCTTCCTGTTCACGGTGAGTCACGGGCAACTAGCCAACAACAACGCCTATCTCTGCCATCAGGACGGACACCCCTCCTACCTGCCCCTCTTGCAGGACAAGTATGATTTGGTGGAGGAACTGACGCTTGGGATGTCCTGCCACCCCTACGCCCTGTGGAAGGCTAAATGAGCCTAGTTTGGCAGAAGCACGAAATCCTCAAGGCCCCCTCCGACAAGGAGTTGGTCCAGATGGAGCCCGAGGATGTCCTCAAGCTCCACGAGCTTTACCATTCGGCCATTGCCAATAGCAGGCGCGACCCCTACCGCTATGGGTGGGACCTGCCCCACTGGAAGAAGGCGGAGGAGATGCTGGCTAAGCGCAAGACGCTGCTCCTGCTCGGGGCCAACCGTAGCGGCAAGACAATGTTTGGGGCCAAGACGGTGGTGAAGGCGGCGCTGGAAAACGAGGAGAGTCTCCTTTATTGCTTCAGCCAGAATCAGGAGACTTCCATTCTGGTGCAGCAGAGTGCCGTCTACACCTACCTGCCGCTGGAGCTGAAGAAGAAGGCTACTGAGGAAACCCACTACATCAGCTATTCGATGCAGAATGGCTTTGCGGGGAACAGCTTGGTGCTGCCCAACCGTAGCCGCATCATCTTCAAGACGTACAGCCAGTATCAGCAGAACCAAACCATCCTTGAGGGTATGGAGCTGGGGAGCCTGAGCCCCAAGTGGACGAACGTCGGGGCGTGGTGCGACGAATACCTGATGGGGATGGAGATGCTGGACCGGCTCTACCTGCGTCTGGCCACCCGTGGGTCTAAGCTGCTGCTGACGTTCACCCCCAAGGACGGGACGACGGAGACGGTGCGCTACTACTTGGACGGGGCAAAGACCATCGAGTCGAGGCGGGCTGAGCTGTTGCGGAACATAGAGGTGCCCTACCTTCAGGAGAACGAGCCCAAGAACACAGGCATCGTCTACTTCCACAGCAAGGACAACCCTTGGTCTGGGTATGCCAGCATTGCCGAGCAGTGTAAGGCAAAGGGCGACGACGCCTACACGCTCACTGCGGCCTATGGCGTGCCCACCAAGACGCTCACCACGCGCTTCCCGGGCTTCTCCCTTGAGGTGAACGTCATTGAACCGGAGAAGATACCCAAGAAGGACTGCACCCACTATATGGTGCTGGACCCTGCGGGGCGCAAAAACTGGTTTATGTGCTGGATTGTGGTCGATCCCAGCGACACTTGGTACGTGGTGGCTGAGTGGCCCGACATCAATGTGGGTGAGTGGGCTGAGATGCGGGGCGGGAAGTGGATGAATGGCCCCGGTGCCAAGGGCTTGGGGTATGGAATAGGCGACTATGTCACTCTGATTGGCCAGATTGAGCAGGACTTGGGGCTCAAGCCCCTTGAAAGACTCATCGACCCCCGCCTAGGTGCCCAAAAGTACCAAACCCAGAACGGCGCGTCGTCCATCATCGAGGATTTGAGCGACAATGCGTTGGTGTTTGTGCCCGCACCGGGGTTGGACATCGAGGATGGGCTTCAGGCGCTGCAAACCAAGATGGCTTACGACCGCAAGAAGCCGATGGACAGCGTCAACCGGCCCCGCATCTACATCAGCAACCGCTGTCAGAACATCATCACGGCCATTCAGGAGTATACGGCTGAGGGTGGGCTGGATGAGGCGTGGAAAGACCCCGTGGATGTCCTCCGGTATGCTGCCATAGCCGACATTAGGCATATTTCCCCCGGCCAGATGGCCATAACCCGCCCTAAGAATGCATTCTACTAACCTAGTGTCCTTCAAGGACCTCGCGGACGAGCTGAAGATCACTCGTTTTGAGCTTGCTCGCATCCGAGACGAGAAGTTGGCCCCTGACGAGCACGCAACCATCGACGGCAAGAAGTGGTTTACACGCGCAGGGGCGGACAAGGTGCGATTGGCCTTAGCTGTGCCCTTGGCGGTGCCCAAGCGCATACGTGTACGCGCCATCAAGGCGGCTCCCAACCCACATTGGATTTACTGCATCCCCGAAACGGGCCTTGGAGAGAAGGTGTTGGTGGCCGTCAAACCCAGTTGGTGTGATAGGCTGGTTGGCAAGCTAATCAACGTAGATGTCATTGAAGACGCCAGCGGTGGAAAATCATACCGACACGAAGCTCTTGGCGGGCGTTGACCCGACCCTAAATCCGGCGTGGCAAGCCGAGCAGATGGACCGTCTGCTCGGGTTTGAAATCCTCACGCGGACCTTGAGCGCCTGCTATCAGCCAATTGCCCCTGAGCTTCTGGCCGACAAGGTGGGTGCCAACAAGTCTTTCAGCAACAAAATCATAGTCGGACTTCAGCGCAAGCTACGCCCACAGGAATGAATACGAACACCACCGAGGCCCTCACATACGTCGGCAAGCAGCCTGACGTTCTTGCCCTGAAGACCGCCTATGACCGGACGGTGAACGACTTGGCTTGGTATCTTAGCTCCACCCGTGACAGCTTCGACTACCGCCGTTGCATCTGGCCCAACAAAGCCAAGGACCTCCGTAAGTGGGGACCCGAAGCCTTCCCGTTTGAAGGCGCGTCGGACACCGAGGTGCCCCTCATCAACAACTTCATCAATACTTACGTTGCGCTGTGTATGTCGGCGCTCTCGCGGGCGAACATCCGCGCCTACCCCGTAGAGGTGAGTGACCTCGGGCGCGCTCGGGTGACATCCGCGTTCCTGAAGTGGATGGTGAGTAGCTACATCCCCGACTTCAAGCGGCAGATGGAGCTGGGGGCCAACTACCTGTTTGAGCGTGGGATTATGGTGACCTACGTGGGCTGGAAGAAGGAGGACCGCACGTTTATGCAGCGGCTCGACCTCCAGCAGATCGCGCAGATGAGCCCCGATATGGCCAACCTCATCATTGAGGGAAGGTCCGACGATCAGATTGCCAACTTGTTTACGCAGCAGTTCAAGGGCGTCACCCTGAAGAAGGCCAAGGTGGCCGTGAAGAAGCTGCGGGATACGGGCAGCGCAGAGTTGTCCGTGGTGCGTCAGTCGATTAACGCGCCGTGCACGATGGCTTGTGCGCCTGACGGGGACGTATTCTTCCCGGCCTACACCACCGACTACCAGCGTGCCCCGTATTGCTTTTTCCGCGTCCTGCACACGGCTCAGGAGCTGCACAACAAGGTGGCGACGGAGGGCTGGGACGAGGAGTGGGTGGACCACGTAACGGCCACGCAGCCCGTCAGCATCGACCTCACTGATCCTCGGACGAACACCCAAACCAACCGCTCGGCGCAGGAGATGACGAACGAGTTGTACGAGGTGATCTACGCCTACCAGCGAATGGTGGACAAGGAGGAGAACGCGCAGGGCATCTACTGCACGGTGTTCCATCAGCGTTACACGGGTCGCTCGGACGAGCCTAAGTATGCCAAGTTTGAGCTGATGAACGGCTACGACGACTACCCGTTTGTCGTCACCAAACTGTTTGAGGACAACAAGCGCCTGTACGAGCTGGCTACGGTGCCTGAGCAGCTCATTGGCCTTCAGTGGCAGATTAAGGGCGAGCGTGACAGCCGTTCCGACCGGAACAGTATGGCCACGATTCCGCCGCTGCTCTATCCGGTGACGGGCCAGCCGCCCACGGACTACGGCCCCGCTGCCCGCATCCCCTACCGCCGGATGGGCGAGATTCAGTTTGGCCCCACGCCTCCGTTCAACCCCGGCTCGGTGGAGCTGGAGAACACGATGATGCAGCAGGCCAACAGCATTATGGGTCTCGACCACGAGAACCCGATGAGCCGTATCCGCCAGCAGCACTTCGTGGACAAGTTCCTGACGCACGTTCGGGACGTTATGCGTCTGGCCTTCAAGTGCTATCAGCGCTTCGGCCCCGAGGAAGTGTTCTTCCGCGTCACGGGCGTGTCCGATCCGCAACGCTTCTCGCGTGGCGACCCGAATGAGAACTTCGACATCGTGGTCAATTACGACGTTCTCTCCGCCGACCCCGAGAACCTTGAGACGCAACTGAACCAGTTTGTCAGCCTCGTTCAGTTTGACCGCAACGGGCGGATTAATATGGACCGACTGCTGGAGGCGATGGCCTCGTCCATCAACCCCGTGTTGGCCGATGCCGTGCTCCAGCCTGCCGAGGAGTCACAGCAGCAGATTGTGAAGCAGGTGACGGACGATCTGTCCAAAATCTACGCTGGCATTGAGGTGGGTGCTCGACCCAACGGTGCTCAGGTGGCGATGCAAACCATCCAGCAGTATATGCAGCAGCCGGACGTTATGCAGCGCTTCCAGCAGGACGAGGCGTTCAAGACCCGTCTGGAGAAGTATATGCAGCAGTACCAGTTCCAGATGCAGCAGATGCAGAACGCCCAGATTGGGCGGATTGGTACGGCTCCTGCCCAGATGGGCGAGGTCCAAACTCAGGGCCTTACAGCCTGAGCGAGGTCCACTTAGCCTTCAACTCCTTGTATTTGCCTGCGCCGAGGACATCGTCCAAGGCGCAGATGCGTCCTGCAATCTGTTGCACCGAGTCCGTGGTGCGGTCGTGAAGCTGGCCAATCCAGCCTTCGCGCTGGGACTGAACGTCCTCCAAGAAGGCAAGGAAGTCCTCGTTGTTGTGGAGACGTTCTAGGCTCTTAGGGTCCATACCCTAAGTGACGACTAGGGCGATTTTGGGTCAAGCATCAAAATCGTGTGTTAGCATCCCGCTCAATTCGCAGTCGCCAAGGCGCAAAGATGGCGGGAAAACCTATGTCAGAAGTCGTTACGTCAGACGCGGCAGACGCTAAACCAGCCGTGGAAAACAAGCCAACTTCGGAAGCCGCCTTCTTGTCGGCCCGAATTGCCAAACTGGGCGGCAAGTCCGCGCAGTCTGAACCGGCTCCCGCAGGGGAGGTTGAGGAGAAGGTGGAAGCGCCCAAGGAGGGCACCACTGAATCCGAGGCCGCACCCCAGAAGGAGGTTCTTTCAAAGGACATCGAGGACCTTACGGACGAGGAGATTTCCGAGCTTGCCCAGAAGGGCAAGAGCGGGCTGCTCAAACGCATTGCCGAACTCACTGCCAAGCGCAAGCTGGCGGAGGAGAAGGCAGCAGCTCTGGAACTTGCCATCGCGCAAACCAGACAGCAGCTCCCTGAAGCCAAGGTTGAGGACAACCCCTACGAGTCGATTGTCACCGTCGAAGAGCTGCAAAAGCAGAAGGAAGAGGTGGACAGTTTCGTCGAGTCGGCAGAGGACATCCTCTTCAAGGCTGAGGACCTTGGTAGTGATGAAGTCGTCTACACAAGTGACGACGGCAAGCCCTACACCAAGATGCAGATGCGGGAAATGCTCCGCAACGCTCGTCGTCGTCAGACCAAATACATCCCGGCCCAGTGGAAAGAGCTTCAGCTCCGAGCACAGCGGCAGGGGATGGAGCAGCAGTTCAAGGCACTAGCCACGAACGAGCTGCCTTGGATGGCTGGTGACGACAATGACACTCGTAAGCGCTATGAAGCTATGGTGAGTGATCCTCGCCTCAAGCGAGCGAAGGAATTGGTCCCCGAGATTGCCCCGCAGATCGAATACTTGGTGGCTCACGCTGCCAACTCGATCTACGGGCGGCGCACGTTGGAGATGGACTCTAAGCCCAAAACTCCCGCGCTGTCGCCTCCGTCCACCCCGTCCCAAGTTGCTGGAGCTTCAGAACGGCCCGAAAGCCGTCTGGATCGCCAGCTCAAGGATATCGAAAGCCGGTTTAAGAAAACTGGAAGCCCTCACGACTTCATTGCCCTCCGCGCAGCACAAATCTCTAAACGCAGTAAACAATAATTAGTTATGTCGTTCTCCGCTACCTACGATACCACCAGCCCCGGCGCCGCGGCCCTCAACCGTGAGGACCTTCACGACGCCATTAACACGCTCGCGCCCTCGGACACCCCGTTCCTGAGCGCGGCTGACAAGTTCAAGTGCAACGCCACCTTCGTTGAGTGGGGCGTTGACAAGCTTGCCGCGCCGGTCTCCGACGCGATCACCGAAGGTGCTGACGTCACCGACTTCGACGACAAGTTTGAGTCGGTTGCCCGTCTCGGCAACTACATCCACAAGCGCCGCCGGTCCTTCCGCGTCAGCGACTTCCAGCAGGCCGTCTCCTCGGTTGGCCCGCAGGACATCGCTCGTGCGGAGATGAAGGCCGTCAAGGAGCTGAAGCGTGACGTCGAGAAGACCCTCCTCGGCACGCAGAATCGCGCTGCCGAGAACGGTGGCGGCGTCGCCTACACGATGCGCGGCTTTGGCAACTGGGTTGATTCGGCTGGTCCGGCGGACGTTCCCGCCGACTACCGCACCCCGGCTGGCTCCATCCACGCCTCGGGCACGTTCAACGAAACGGCGCTGAACAACCTCATCACCTCCGTCTACCGGCAGAACGGCGCGACCAACAGCCTCACGCTGCTGGCCGACACCGCTCTTCGCCGGGTGGTGACGGACTTCGCCCGCGCCGACACGACCAGCGGTGCGCTGCGCAACTACAATGCCGACAGCTCCTCGGGCCTTATCAAGCTCGCGGTTGGTCAGTATCAGTCTGACCACGGCATCATCACCATCGTGGATATGAATCCCGATTGCGCTCCTGACACGACCAACAAGGACACCGGCTACCTCATCAACCCCGACTTCTACGCGGTGGGTGAGCTTATCCCGCTCGGTTCGACCCGCCTCCAGAACGGTGGCGGTGGTGAGCGTGGCTACGTGGACTGGACCGGCACCCTCAAGGTGGCGCATCCTGCCGCTCACGGCAAGATCACCGTCCTCAGCTAAACCCTAACCAAGGAGACCATTACAATGGCTAAAGTTGCTGTTAACGAACTCGGTGCATTCACCGATGTCATTCGTCTGGATTACAATGATCTGAAGGCCATCGGCAACGGTGGTACGATGATCCTTGCCCAGATTCCTGCGCACGGTGCGGTTGAGCTGGTTGGCGTCGCCAAGACGGTGGCGGTTGCTGGCACGACCACGCTGGTGCTTGATGTCGGCACGACGATTGCCGATCCCGATGAGTTCATCAACGCGCTCGATGCTGACGCGATGACGACTCCTGTGTTCAACACGGGTGACCAGTATCAGCTCGGCACCGCGACGACCACCACCGGCCTCAGTCAGGCTGCGAAGGCTGGTGCGGCGGTTCAGGACGTTTACCTGAAGCTGACCGACTCGGCTATCGCGTCGATCACCGCTGGCGAGTTCGTCATCGGCCTGCGCATCATCGACCTCGCTAAGTTCTCCTAACGAGCCTAGCGGGCTGTTACAATGGGGCTCCTCCACACGGGGGAGCCCTTTTTTATGCACATCATCACCAGCTTGCCCGGGGAGGGCGCGGTAAAGGATGCCCTGATCCGAGAGATTCGCACCGGCTTTGAGCTGGTGAAGGTGAACCAGAAGAAGGAGGAGATTCTTGCTGCCCACGAGGCTCAGAAGTGGAAGAAGCACAAGACCGTTCCCGGGCTGGGCAAGGCGGTGGCGTTCTATCCCGCCGACGAGTATTTCCGCCTGATTCGTAAGTTTGGTCGGCAGGAGGTGAACAGCAAGGAGTTCATCCGCTACCACCAGAAGAAGTTCCCCCATCTGGCTCCCAATCGCGTCTGATGCAAACCGACACCTTCAGCAATCTCCTGACGCTCACCAAGGGGCTCACCGGAAACACCGCCTTTACGACGGAGGAGACGGCGCTGGTGTCGTCGTTCATCAACCGGAGACTCTACAACGCTTATCGGCGCAACCAGCACTGGCCCCGCTACTTGGTCACGGGTGAAGCTCGTGCCGTCTCGGGCGGGCTGGTGCCGTTTACGCAGGCCACCTTGGAGCCCATAGATACGTTCCTGCGCATCTATCGGGAATCGCCCTACGGCACCTACTCTGTGCCTGAGTATTCGTTCTACGTCACCAATGGCGGGGCCACCATTCTGTCCAAGCCAGACGACGTAACGACGGTGTACGTGGACTACAAGAAGCGCTGGGACGGGGACTACAACACCACGACCAACACGCAGGTGCCGCAGGAGTTCTTCCAGTATGCTGCGCACGGGGCCTTTGCCGACTTCCTCCGGTATGATGGCCAGAACGAGAAGGCTGCGGCTGAGGATGGCTATGCCGAGTCGCTGTTGGCGTTGGAGCTGGAGAACGTGATGAACCAACGCAACTTCAACACCATTGGGAAGCGCATCCGGTCGCACAGCTCCACGCAGTCGCGTCACTCTACCATCCGGTAGTATTCGATTGACCCGAAGCTCAACGGCGCATCCTTATGGGTGCGCCTTTTTTATGCGATTCCACGTTGTAGCGATGCCGCAGAGTTTCACCACCCGCGCCTACTCTGCCTGCGGGTTTAGCCAGAAGACCATCAGGTTCTGTTGGATGATGAAGACCTTGGGCCACACGGTGTTCCTCTACAGCGGGCCTGAGAATCAGGCAATCTGTGATGAGCACGTTGTGATTAGCACCGAGGAGGACCAGAAGCTCATCACTGGCGGAAGCCACTACATCTACCCGTCTTGGCAGACCGGCCATCCGATTTGGGTGAAGACCAACCAAACGGCTGTGGACGAGATAAACAAGCGGAAGCAGCCCGGGGATTTCGTATGCGTGCTGGGAGGCAACTGCCAGAAGCAGATTGCCGACTCTTTGCCAGACCTGAAGGTGGTGGAGTATGGGATTGGCTACGAGGGCTTCTTCTCCAAGTGGAAGGTGTGGGAGAGTCACGTTTGGCGCTCCTACTGCATTGGTCGATGGGCCAACAGTCGTCCTATTGACCAGCACGACACCGTGATTAACGCCTTTTACGACGATATGGAGTATGTCCGTAACGTACCCAAGAAGCCGTATGCGTTGTTCTTGGGACGAGTGACGCCAGCCAAGGGAATCGAAGAGGCCTGTGAGGCCGCTCAAAAGGCGGGTATGCCCCTCAAGGTGGCTGGTTTTGGCAACCCCAAGCTCGTAACGCGAAATGCCGAATACTTGGGCGTGGTTGATTTGGATCAGAAGCTGGCGCTCCTTGGCGAGGCTAGTGTGCTCATCTGCCCCACGCGCACCTTTGAGCCATTTGGCAACGTGGCCTGCGAGGCCCAGCTTTCTGGAACTCCAGTGGTATCAACAAATTATGGAGGTTTTGTTGAGTCCGTCGAGGATGGCGTCACCGGCTTCCGGTGCAACACGGTGGATGAGATGGCCTCGGCCCTGCATCACGCCCAGTCGCTCAGTCGAATTACTATCATAAATCGTGCCATCAAGATGTTCTCGATGCGATCCAAGATGTTCGACTACAATCGCTATTTCAACGCGCTGTCCGCTGTGCAGTAGCAGCCTGTGCTAGAATTGGCCTATGTCCAACGCCCGCATCGTCAACACCCCGTCTCAGGCCATTCCGCAGAACAATACGCTGCACGCTCAGAACTCGATTACGACGGCTGAGAACGTCATCGACTTCACGTTGTCTGCGGACACCAGCCACGTTCTGGTGCAGTTTAACGGCGCTGACGCCCGGGTGACGTTCGACGGCACCAATCCCACCTCGACCAAGGGCTTCCTCTACAAGGACGGTGCCAGTGCGTATTGGACCCGACAGCTCGCCATTGCGGCCAAGGGCGTTCAAACCGGCGCCACTGCCGTGGTGGCTGAAATCCAACAGCTCAACTACCTATGACCGTGTTTGAAACCGCTATTCTCCCCAAGGTTAGTGGCCTCTACCGTGGGTTTACCCCCGTGGTGGCTGATCGTGTGTTCTGGTCTGCAATCCTAATTAGTCCGCTCTAAGATGCCCCAGAAGTCTACGGTGAACAGCGCCGGGGTGTATACCCGCCCGGGCCTGCGTAAGAACATCTATCGCCGTATTCTTGCTGGTTCCAAGGGTGGCAGGTCGGGTCAATGGAGCGCCCGCAAGGCGCAGTTCCTCGCTCGGGAATACAAGGACGCTGGCGGGGGATACAAGTCTTGAAGCCTCAGCAGCGTTCTTTGGTGGACTGGACGCGCCAGAAGTGGCGCACGTACAGCGGAAAGCCCTCCCTTAAGACAGGGGAGCGTTATCTGCCCGAGAAGGCTTGGGCGTACCTCAGTCCCTCAGAGCGTTCGGCCACGAATGCCGCCAAGCGTAAGGCGATGCGGTCGGGGAAGCAGTTCTCCAAGCAGCCTGCTAGGGTGGCGGCTAAGACCCGAGCTTATCGTTAGGATTGACTTCTGGCGGCTAGGGTTTAGCCCTCATTTATGATCGTCTAAAGGCAATTAACCACGATTAGGTATCATTTATGGACGCCAAACAAGCAGGTTATTGAGGTGTTAGAATTGAAGGTCGAAACACCCATCAAAAAATGAACTCTTCTGTCCTCTCTTCCGTTGTTCGTCACGCCTTGGGCATCGCTTCCGGCTGGCTCCTTGCCAAGGGCATTGAGCTGGATGCCGGGACCATTGAGATCATTGCCGGGGCATTGGGAAGTCTCGGGGCCGTCGGCTGGTCTCTCTGGTCGAAGCGTGCTGCCAAAGTGGCTTAAATCCAAAGGAAATGCCGTTTACGGGCATAGGGTAGAATAGCCCCTATGCCCTCCATCACTAAGGATACGTTAGTCAAGAACCTGCGAGGAGAGTGGTCCCTTGAGGACTTGGGCAGAGGGGCTGGATGGAAGCCCATTCCGCCATACAGGCGGGACACCCAGCACGTTCTGGGGCAGGACGGAAGGTGGCGTGCTGGCGGAACCCTCTCTGGAGCTTGGGATTTCTCGGAGGGGTCCAGCAGTGGGATATTGTCTCTTTTTGACCTAGATGAGGGAGTAAGCACCACCACCTACTCCGCATCTACGGTAGACTTGGAAAACGGAACATCTGAATGAGCACGCCTGCCATCCTTCGCCATCGTCGCGACACCGCCGCCAACTGGACCAGCAACAATCCAGTGCTGGAGGCGGGGCAGCTCGGCTACGAAACCGACACCCTCAAGTTTAAGCTAGGCAACGGGACTACGGCTTGGACCGGCCTGTCCTATGCGTCAGGTGGCAGCGGGCCAACGGGTCCTACTGGTCCCACGGGTGCGGGTGGTGCGTTGTCCTACTACGGGTCGTTCTACGACTCTAACGACCAGACGTTGACCAGTGTCACTGGCGCTCAGGCTATCACCATTGGCTCCACCTTTGAGTCGAGCGGGGTGAGCCTTCAAAGCGGTTCTCAGGTGAAGTTCACCTATGCAGGGACGTATTCCATCACGTTTTCTGTTCAGCTTAGCAATCAGAACGTCGCAATCCAGACTGCTAGGCTTTGGCTCAGAAAGAACGGCACCGACCTTGCAGACAGCAATAGCGTAGTTGACGTTCCCGGCACTCACGGCGGCGTTGATGGGCACAACCTAGCCACGGTTAATTACGTCGCTACGTTTGCGGCTAACGACTACATTCAGGTTTATTGGAGTGCGACCAGCACCGACTTGTCCGTTGAGCAGCTTCCGTCTGCCACCGGCCCTGTTCGCCCTGCCACTCCGTCAATCATTCTTACGGCCTACCAGCTCACCTATCAGGGTGTCACTGGTCCCACTGGACCGACTGGTGCTGCTGGAGCCACCGGAGCAATTGGCCCCACCGGACCAACGGGCGCCACTGGCGCAGCAGGCCCGACTGGTCCAACTGGTGCTATGGGCACTACGGGTCCCACGGGCCCCACTGGTGCAACTGGTGCAGCCGGTGTCACTGGCCCCACGGGCCCAACAGGTCCTGCTGGCGCCACTGGTGCTGCCGGTCCTACGGGAGCTACGGGCATCACTGGTCCCACGGGTCCCACTGGTCCGCAGGGTGCTCAAGGCGTCACCGGCCCTACTGGTGCTGCGGGTGCCGCCGGTGTTACTGGTCCCACTGGGCCCACTGGTCCCACGGGGGCTAGTGTCACGGGTCCAGCGGGCCCAACTGGACCGACTGGTGCTGCTGGCGCTACGGGCCCCACGGGGCCTGCCGGTGCCACTGGAGCTGCTGGTCCTACGGGTCCCACTGGCCCTCAAGGCATTCAGGGCGTAACTGGACCAACTGGACCTGCGGGCGCCACCGGCACCACTGGCCCCACGGGTCCTACGGGTGCGGCTGGTGCCACTGGCGTCACCGGCCCCACGGGGCCTGCTGGCGCCAACGGCGTTACTGGCCCTACCGGTCCCACTGGGCCTCAGGGCATTCAGGGCGTTACTGGTCCCACTGGTCCTACGGGTCCAACGGGTGCTAGCATCACTGGTCCCACAGGTCCTACAGGCCCTACCGGCCCAACGGGCCCTGTAGTTGGCGTCACGGGTCCCACGGGTCCCACCGGCCCTACTGGTCCCACCGGCCCTACGGGAGCGAGCGGCAGCGGTCTTGTTGATGGCGACAAGGGCGACATCACGGTAAGCGGCACCGGAGCCACTTGGACCATCGACAATGACGCAGTGACGTATGCCAAGATGCAGAACGTCTCTGCGGCATCAAGACTGCTCGGGCGGGGCTCTGCATCTGGTTCTGGAGACGTAGAGGAAATTGCTCTGGGCACCGGACTGTCTATGTCCGGCACCACCCTGAATGTTTCAGGGGCCGTTGGACCCACCGGACCCACTGGTCCTACTGGTGCTACGGGTGCCGCTGGACCTACCGGACCCACTGGTCCGGCAGGAGCCACGGGCGTCACCGGTCCAACTGGACCCACGGGGGCGCAGGGTATTCAAGGCGTTACCGGCCCCACGGGTCCTGCGGGCGCTCAGGGCGTTACGGGTCCGACTGGCCCCGCAGGCGCTACGGGCGTCACCGGCCCGACTGGCCCTGCTGGCGCTCAAGGTGTCACGGGTCCCACGGGTCCTGCTGGAGCCGCTGGCGTTACTGGTCCTACTGGACCTGCTGGAGCCACGGGTGTCACTGGTCCTACAGGCCCTGCGGGAGCTACGGGCGTAACGGGGCCAACCGGCCCCGCTGGTGCTACGGGTGCTGCTGGCCCCACTGGTCCCACGGGTCCTGCGGGGGCTACTGGCGTCACTGGACCTACTGGACCCACTGGTCCCGCAGGAGCCACGGGTAGTGCTGGTCCCACCGGACCTACTGGCCCCCAAGGCATTCAAGGCGTTACAGGACCCACTGGTCCTACCGGCGCTCAAGGCATTCAGGGCGTCACCGGGCCTACTGGCCCCGCTGGTGCTACCGGTGGCACTGGCCCAACCGGACCCACGGGTCCCACTGGAGCCAGTGTCACCGGACCTACAGGTCCCACGGGCCCCACGGGTCCTACGGGTCCTGCTGGCAGTGGCTCTTCCGGTTGGGCAACGAAGACCTCAGCATACACGGCTGTCGCTAGTGATCGGCTTTTGGCCGACACTTCTGGTGGTGCGTTCACGATTACACTTCCGGCCACGCCCTCTGCTGGCAACTACATAGAGATTAACGACCCAAAGAAGACTTGGGCCACCAACAATCTCACGGTTGCTCGAAACGGTTCAAACATCGACAGCCTTGCAGAAGACCTAGTCTGCAACATCTCGGCTGCTATTGGCCTGACGTACATCAACTCCACCATTGGGTGGGAGGTTGATTTCATCAACGAGGTTGGCGGTGTTCAGAAAATTAACCAGAACATCCAGACCAGCAGCTACACCCTAGTTGCATCCGACCTAGGAAAGCACATCTACACCAGTGCAGGGGTTACGGTGCCACAAAGCGTGTTCAATGCCGGAGATGTGGTTTCAATCGTGAATAGCAGTGCGTCAACGATCACCATCACTCAAGGCACTGGTGTTACGATGTACCTGTCTGGAGTCGGTAGTACGGGCAATCGCACGCTAGCCCTTCGCGGGGCGGCTACGCTGCTCTGTGTTGCCACCAACACGTTCGTGATTATGGGTGCTGGCCTAGGCTAATATGCCTCTTCAACAGGTATTCTTCGTATCTCCTACCATCGCCACTGGTGGTACGGAGTTTGTCCACGACGGGTATCGGGTGCACATCTTCACCTCGTCTGGCACGTTCCAGTTGCTGTCGGCATCTCCCACTTCCACCGCTCAAATCTTTGTGTGCGGCGGAGGGTTCAACGGAACTGCTGGCGACCCCGCAGACACAGGAACGTCGGATGGCGCTGACGGCGGTGCGGGCGGGGCTGGTGGTGGATACACTCTTTCAAGCGAGAGTGTTATCGGCACCTACTTCGCCACTGGAAGTTCATACTCCATAACCGTTGGCGGAGTTGGAGGCACAAGCAGCGCTGCGATTGTATCTGGAACGCTTACATCGCCTTCCGCTGGATCAACTGGTGGCGCTGGTGGGCCAGGAGGCACTGAGCCCGGTGCTGGCACTGTTGGCGGCGCAGGCAGTGGGGCAACAAGCCTAAACTGGAACGGCACATCCTATTCATTTGGCGGTGGCGGTGGTGGTGGCGGCGGTGGTGGTTCCAATACATCTACTACAGGAGCAAATGGCGGAGCGGCTTCCGGTGGAGCAGCGGGTTCTGGCGGCAAAGGTGGAAATGCATTTGGTTCTGGCGGGGTTGCTGGCGTTAATGCAAACACCACTGGATACAATCGAGGCAATGGCGGAGGTGGCGGTGGCGGTGGCGGTCACGGTGTCGGTGTGCCTGCGATTACCGGAGGGGCTGGCGGATCTGGTTCCGCTGGTATCGTGATGATTCGCTATCGCCTGTAATACTTATGGATTTATCCGCCATAAAGCCCCCGTCACTAGTCGGCCCAGACGGTCTGACTATCAACGCGCAGGTCAATACCTACACTACCACCGGGACCCTGCACACTTGGACAAAGCCAGCCGGAGCCAAGGCGGTGCAGATGATCGCGGTCGGCGCAGGCGGAGGTGGCGGTGGTGGGAATGGCAGCGCCGTTGCCACCCAACGGAATGGTGGAGCTGGGGGAGGTGGAGGTGCAAACGGGCAAATCATCTACACCGCTGACCAGTTGCCGGCCACGCTTTACATCCGAGTTGGTGCGTCCGGTACGGCGGGAGTTAGCAACGGCGCCGGGGGCGCCGGAGGCAACAGCACGATTGCGGCTGCTGACCCCATCACGAATTTGACATCCGTCTACTGTATGGGCGGCGGTGGCGGCGGGGGAGAAGCTGGAGCGTCTTCCTTAGCTTCAGTTGGCGGAGGCGGAGGAGGAACTGCGGGAGCAGGAACTACTGGAACTGGAGATTCGGCTGTTGTTGGCGGTCTTCCGGCCGTGAGCATTGGTTTTTCGATTGGTGGAGGAGGCGCGGGCGGCGGGAACGGAGCGTCAGGAAGTTCAAGTTATGCGGCAGAATGGGGCGGAGGCGGTGGCGGCGGGGTCCGTAATGACGGAGCGAATCGCCAGCCGGGTGGTGGCAGTCTGTACGGCGGAGGCGGTGGCGGCGTTGGCGGCTTTGTAAACTCCGCTGGAGGAGGAAACGACGGTGTTTGCGGCGGCGCTTCTGGTCGATACCTTGTTACGAACAACCAAGCCAGCTTTGGAGGTGGTGCTGCCGGAGTGGGTACTGCGGGCGGAGCTGGGGCTAACGCGACGACCCTCTATGCCGCGGGATCGGGCGGAGGTGGGGGTGGAGTATACGGTTTTGCCGGCGGCGCTGGCGGTTTCCCGGGCGGTGGAGGAGGCGGCGGCGGAGCTTCTCCTAGTACCGGTGGAACAGGTGGAGTTGGTGGAGCCGGTCGAGTAGTCCTCGTCACCTTCTTCTGATGAACCTTTCCGCCCTAGTACCTTCAAGCGCGGTTGGATCGGCGGGCGTCAACTCGCGCGTAGATGTCTTCAGCACCCCGGGCGTGGTTGATATTTGGACAAAACCCGCCGGAGCTAAGTCCGTTTTGTTTATCGTTCACGGCGCCGGAGGAGGCGGCGGTGGGGGCCGTGTAAATGGTGGAGATGAACAACGTATGGGCGGGACCGGAGGTGGCGGTGGCGCTCATTCTCGCCAACTGTACCGGGCCGATGATTTGCCCTCTATCCTGTACGTGCTTGCAGGAGCTGGCGGCGCTGGCGGCGCTGGCGGCAATAGTTCCGACGGCGGGCTTGGTGGGGCTGGCGGAAACACCATTATTTCTACCAGCAATAATCCGAACACGACTACGCCCGGTAATTTAATTATGGCTGGGGGCGGAGGTGGCGGTATGGGCGGGTTCAACCGCGCTTTAGTAGCTACCTATCTTTGTGGGGGTGGAGGTGGTGGGACCGCGGGGGCTGGGACTACTGCGTTTACATCGTACAATCTTATCCCGGGCGGTCTTCCAGCTACCTCCGCAATTGTCGACGCAATCGGTGGGCAGGGTGGCGCAGGTACGAATGGGTCAAACGACGTAGGAAGGGCTGAATGGGGCGGGGGTGGAGGCGGTGGCAGCCGTCAGGATGGCAACGACTTTAGAACAGGCGGCAGCAGTATGTACGGAGGTGGAGGTGGAGGAAATGGCGGCATATTATGGGGCTCCTCCGCAAGCCAAACAAACCGCGGCGGAGGAAGCGCAGGTGGTTGCAGCGGACGTTATTTGCGCTCTAACACCTCCACGCCCTCATTCGGTGGCGGAGCAGGTGCAGTTGCTATTGGGGGGCCGGGGGCTGGGAACAACGGAGGCGCAGGTTCAGACGCCGGGACTACCTATCCTTCGGGAGCCGGCGGAGGTGGAGGTGGCGGAGGCAGCACAACCGGAGGTCAAGGCGGAGCCGGTGGCTACCCTTCTGGAGGCGGCGGAGGTGGGGGTTCAGGAATCACCACGGGTGGCGCAGGCGGTAATGGCGGGAATGGCCGAGCCGTAATTGTCACCTATTTCTAAGATGAACCTTTCCAGTCTCATCCCGATTGGCATTGCCGGACCGGCAGGAAAAGGCACTCAGGTTGACGTAATCACGACGACCGGCTCCGTGCAGACTTGGAACAAGCCCGCCGGGGCCAAGGCGGTCACCATCACTCTTCACGGAGGAGGCGGTGGCGGTGGCGGAGGAACGTCTGCCGACACCGGCTCAATGGGTGGTGGAAGTGCCGGTGGCGGCGCCGCCAATCAGCAGACGTTTTTTGCCGATCAGCTCCCCTCGGCGTTGTACGTGATCGTCGGAGCTAGCGGCGCGGGTGGTGCGGGCGCCAGCGGAGCGGCCAATGGGACGACGGGAGGAGCTGGCGGCAACACCACCGTTGCGACAAACAACACCAACCCGCCAACCAGCGGTATTATTTTAATGGCCGGCGGTGGTGGCGGGGGCAGAGGAGCGGTGAGTTCAACTAATGAGACCGGAGGAGGCGGAGGCGGAACCGCAGGACAGGGCGGGACGGCAACCAGTGGGTCCGGCGTAGGCGGGCTACCCCAAACTGGCAGCGTTGGTATTAACGGTATCTCTGGGCAAGGCGGGGCCGGCTGGGCCGGGAATAGTGGACTGCGCGCGGAATGGGGCGGCGGCGGCGGGAACGGGAACTATCCGACCAGCCAAAACCCATTCAGCGGGGCTTCGTCTGTTTGGGGCGGTGGCGGGGGTGGACCCGGTGGGGGGCAGGGGACTACCCAAGGCCATCCCGGCGCCGCTGGTGGCGGCACCGGCCCGTTAAATTACAACCCCGGCGTTTCTGGCGGCGGAGCGCAAACCGCCTCAGATTCTAACGGCAACGCTGGATCAAACGCTGGGACTGTTTGCCCCTTTAGCGGTGGGGGAGGCAGCGGCGGTGGTAGACCGACAGTTACTGGAAACGGTAGGCCGGGTGGAGCAGGCGGGTTTCCATCTGGCGGAGGCGGAGGCGGAGGTTCCGGCATCGGTGCAGCCAATACCGGCGGAACTGGCGGAACTGGCGGCGCTGGCCGAGCAATCTTCATCACTTATTTCTGACCATGGCCTACATCAATCTCACCACCAACCAGTATTACTTCGGCAACACGATGCCGCCCGGTGACGGCTGGCAGCAAGTAACGATAGAGGAGTTCAACGCTTTGCGCGCTGGAGGCTGGGACCCAACTGCCTACGTGCCACCATACCGCGTAAGCAAAGACACGATTACTAGCCGTGTATTGGATGCCGGAAAGATTCCAGACTTAATGGCAGTTATTAACGGATTGCCCGCTGAGCAACAGTTTCTCTGGACCAACTACGCTTGGTTCTGGAACAATAACCCAACTGCCATTGCCATCTGCGCTCAGCTTGGCCTTGATCCAGCGGTAATCCTAGCCCCAGACCCCTACCTGCAATGACCAGCGTAGTGGGCCTAGTCCTAGCCCTGTCTAAGATTGTTCCCTTCTTAAACAGGCTTCTAGACGCCCTACAGGAGGCTCGCCTAGTCCAAGCACACAATGCCATCGACCAAGCCATCCAGAACGCCCGCAATGGCCCTCCTGTGTGCCCTTACGGGGCTTGCCCTATGCGGGTGCGGAACGACGCCCAAGGTGCAGCAGCTTCTCCAGCACCCTGAGTTCCCGGCAGCGGCTCAGTTTGCCCCGCATTTCACTGCTGAGGCCCTGAAAGCCATTGCCGACTATGAGCGCAAATCGTGGTAAACTGTTTCAGATGCTCCATCCTAGGGACATTATTGCCGCCAGCACGCCAGTGGCCGCTTCCATCACTCTCACCCAGATCAATCAGGTGGCTGGGCTCATTGGCACCCTTCTGGGCATCTTCTACCTCATCTGGAAGTGGAATCGGGAGGCCAGCAAATGAAGAAGAGCAAGGCGGATATGCCGTGCAACCAGCCGATGAAGAGCTGGAGGCCGGGGAAGAAGAAGGTGGTGAAGGCCTGTGCGAATGGGCAGGAGAGGATCGTCCATTTCGGTGATAGCTCGATGAAGGACTACACCCAGCATCGCTCCTTGGAGCGCCGGAAGTCCTACTGCGCTAGGTCTGGCGGCATCAAGGGCGGGGACGGGAAGCTCTCGGCCAACTACTGGGCTCGCAAGGTGCTGTGGTCCTGCTAGCTTCCTCCCCTAGCGGGGAGGTGGAGGGAAATCTCAATTTCAGTCAAACTAATTCCTATGAGTAAATCCGGCGAACGCTACAAGACCAAGAAGGCCAAGATGATGCACGAGAAGGGGGAGGGCAAGAAGGAGCGGATGATGGAGTATGGGGCTCCGCGTAAGGGCGACTACTCGTCCAAGCGCAAGGCCTGTTCCTGAAGAGCTAGGCGTGGTAGGATAGGGGTATGCCGCTCCTCTCCACCACAGGCGCAGCCGGGGCCCGAGCCTTCGGGCTGTTTGGTATCAATGCAACCGTAGCTGGGTTCATATCGGCTACGGGTGGGACGATCACCACTAGTGGGAATTACAAATACCACACATTTACGTCTTCGGGGACGTTCTCCGTAACTTCGGTTCCCTCGGGCAGGACGATTGACTACATTCTCGTTGCTGGTGGCGGTGGCGCTGCACAACAGCAAGGCGGCGGTGCTGGCGGCGTGGTCTTCAGAACCTCTCAAACCCCATCGTCCGGTTCTTATTCAGTCGTTGTCGGCGCAGGGGGTGCCTACAATTCTGCTAACGGAACAAACGGTGGCGACAGTACCTTCTTCGGTATTACTGCTATTGGCGGCGGAGCTGGCAGGTCCCAGAGTTCCGTGTTAGGAAGTGCAGGCGGTTCTGGTGGTTCTGGTCCGTTTGGCGGAGGAGCCGCCCTTCAGCCCACTTCTGCGTCTGGTGGGCTTGGCTATAATGGCGGAGGCTTTCAAGGAGGCGGTGGTGGCGCTGGTGGTGCGGGTAGCTCTCCCGATGGAGGCCCGGGATACACGGATACTGTTATAACTGGATTGGATTATGCAGCCGGTGGCCCATTTAGCAGCGACGGAACATACCTTGGCCCCGGCAATCGAGGTGATGGCGGCGGATACGAAGACGATACCGGAACCGGATACAGCGGCCTAGGCGGAACCGTAGTGATTCGCTACCTCTATCAATAATGCCTAGGTACTCCAAATACGGCGCCCTCGACACGATGGTGCTCGACGACGGGGATGTTGGCTTCTCCAGCTTCAACAACCGCAAGCGCCCAGATCAGCTTGCGCAAGGGGAGTTGGCGGAGAGCATCAATGGCCGGATGGACCTTGAGGCCGCTTGGCAGGTGCGTAAGGGGCTGGACAGCTTTGGCCCTACGCTGACGGCTAACACGGAATCCATTCGACTCCTAGACCCCTCCGTGTGGAAACTGTATGCCACCGTGAACATCAGCTCCGCCACCCGCTCTTCTGCCACCGTCACGATCACCACCTCGTCAGCGCACAGCTTCAGCAGCAACACGCTGGTGAGTGTGAACGGGGTTAATGGCACCATCGACCCCACCGGGAATCGGCTCATCACGGTGACGGGAGCCAGCACCTTCACGTTCACGATCACTGGCGCCACTGGCAGCGAAACCTATGCCCTGAGCAGCGCCACTACGTCGGCGCCTAAGCTCTCGGCTACGGCCACCACTGGCGTTTACGGCTCCTGCCTGTTCTCGGACCCGTCCAGCAACAACGCCAACTACATCATTCGGGCGACCAACAAGGAGGCCATTGCCACGCCTGTGGGCGGAGGTGCTTCCACCACCGTCGTCTACCCTGCCGGGGTGAGCATTACGAGTGCCGTGGAACTGCTCCAGTGCTTCGACAAAGTGCTGCTGTTTCGCGAGGGCCAAACCGCGCTGGAGTGGAATGGCGTGTTGACGGGCTCCCCTGCGTTCACGGCTGTGGCCAGTGGCGTCTACACGCAGCCGGTGTATTTCGACGCAGCCGTCAACTGCCAGATCAGCAATGGCGTGGTAACGGTTGCCGCGACCAACCACGGGCTGGCCGTTGGCGACAAGGTGTACGTCATCGACCGTGGAACCTCTGAGCTGGAGGAGGGCGATGTGGCCTACACCGTGGGCGACATTGGCGATGGCAACGCCTTCTACTTCTACGCTCAGGTGCGGGATATGGCCCCCAACTCGGTGGTCCTGTCCAAGAAGGTGAGTAGCGGGAAGGGCTTCATTCATATGCCCTCCCCGAGCTGGGGCTACTATCATCAGCGTCGGCTATGGGTTCCCTACTGGTACGAGCCAGCCGCTGGGAGCTACACCAACCGCAATCGTCGAGACGAGATCATCGCGTCTGACATTCTCGACAGCAACACCTACGACCGGCTGCAAAACCAATACCGCATCACGGCGGGTATTGCTGATTACGTGGTCGGGTTGCAGGCGTTTGCTGAGGACAATCTGCTGGTGTTCAACCGCAACTCTATTCACTTGGTGCGCGGCATCAGCGGTGCCATTTCCGACACCAGCGTCACTGCCATCACCTCGGAGATTGGGTGCGTGGCTCGACGGTCCATCCTTCAGGTGGGCAATCAGGTGCTGTTCCTCTCCGACAACGGCGTGTACGCAGCCGCTTTTGGCGACCTCTACAACTTGAGAGGGGCTGGCGTGCCGTTGTCGGAGCCTATCGCGGGCACCATCGCACGGATTAACAAGGACTACGTCGGAAACGCCGTGGCGGCTTATTTCAACAACCGCTACTACCTTGCCATCCCGCTGGATGCTTCCACGACGAACAACGCCCTGCTCGTCTACAACTTCCTCAATCAGGGCTGGGAGAGCGTGGACGAGGTGAGGGCGTCTGGTTGGGCCATCGACAACCTCATCGTGGGCGAGAACAACGGGCTGGCGTCTATGTTCACGGTTAGCCCGTCCGGCTCGATCCACAAGGTGGATGGCCGTGAGGACAACAATGACAATCTCTCCCTGTTTGCTGGCGTCCCGTCCGTTGCCTATCCCATCTACTCTAAGCTAACGACGAGGCAATACAGCTACGGGACGATGGAGCGTAAGAAGTTCTCCACCTACGAGTTGCACATTGAGTCGTCCAGCTCACAGGCGTCGAATGCTGGCATTGCGATTGAGGTGGAGAACCCAGACTCAACCACCTCTGCCGGAACCGTTTCCGACCTGCTTGGTGGCTTTTTGGATGTGGGTGAAGACGCCTCCGTGCGTGGTAGAATCGGCAACAAGCGCGGATATGGCGCCCAGCTTTCAATCGTCCCGCTTGCAGGACGCCCCAAGCTGCGAGCCGTAAAGGTGCAGGCTTCCACCACAGACCCAACGGCCACTTCCAAGACCTAAAATGCCCATCCTAGCCACAGGCAACACGTTCGCCACGGGCGACAGCGTTACGGCCACGACGCTGAACAATGCCGTCAACAACGCCACGTTTGCAGCCAACGCGGTGGACAATGTCACGACGCAGCTTTCTGGCGGGGCAGTGATTGTTCGGGATGGGGGAATCACCCCAGCTAAGCTTTCTACGGGCGCTCCTACTTGGAACACCAGCTCGCAGATGTCGGCTGGGTCCATTGAGAGCACGCCCATTGGCCTCAATGGACCGTCTTCCGCTGCATTTACGACTCTTTCTGCGTCTGGCACCACCAAGGTGTACGAGATGATCGAAAGGGCCTCTATTTCGGGTACAGGGCTGTCTGGCACCGTCAACTTCAATGCCCTTGATGGCGCTGTGGCTTACGTCACTGCCAGTGCTACGGGCAACTGGACCATCAACCTGCGCGGGGACGGATCAAACACCCTGAACGCTATGATGGCCACGGGTGACTCGTTCACGTTCGTGGTGCTGGCTACGCAGGGTGCTACGGCCTACTACCAAAGTGGGATGCAAATCGACGGCAATTCCGTCACCCCAAAGTGGGCTGGTGGCACTGCCCCGGCGGCTGGCAACGCCTCCTCGATTGACGCATACAGCTTCGTGGTGATTAAGACCGCCTCTGCTACGTTCACCGTTCTGGCCAGCCAGACCAAATTCGCTTAATTATGGCCGAAACATCCGAAGACCTAGGTCTTGTTGGCGTGAACAACCCCAAGCCTAACTACAACCCCACGGGTGGCGTAGTGCAGTTGCCGGGGCAGGGCGGGGCTCCCGGTGCGTACACGGTGGACCCGGGTGCGGCAATGGCCAACTACCTTAGCTCGTTCAGTCCAGAGCTAATGGACCAGCTTTTCAAGCTGGAGCAGGAGTACGGAACGCGGTTTCAGGATATGGACATTGCGGCTCGCAACCGCAATATCAATTCCCTCACCGCTTTAATTGGAAACCTGACCAATACGGCTGGGAATGTGGCCCGGGACGAAACCCGCACGCAGTCGCAGTTTGAGGTTGATCGGTTTGGGCAGTTTGGTGGTGCGTCCATTGCAGCTTACATAGCCGGGAACCCCTACCTGAAGTCGGCTATGGATCGGTCGGATGCCCTTGGGGGTGTTTCGACCAATGCGGCTTACGATGCCCTGTCTAAGCAGCTTCTTGGCGGCGCTCCTAGCAACATCGACCTGAGTCCTGAGCGGATTATGGCTGGTCAGCTAGGGGTTGGCGGAAGGCTCACCCCTCAGCAGGTGCAGGCCGAGCGGGTGGCAGCGGAGCGCATTGCTGCGGAGCGCATCGCAGCAGGTCAAGTGCAGGCTGGAGAGGTGGGCGCTGGTGCTCTGGGCCAATCGCTCTATCAGCAGGCTTTAAGCAATCAGCAGCTTTCCCCGCTGTCTCAGGCCCTTCAGGCTCAGGGTTTGGGGATGGCGACGGCCCCGGGCCAGCTCAACCCAGAAGAGCTTCGTGCTGCCACTCAAGGGGCGCGTGAGCGGTTTGCTTCTAGCGGAAGGCTGGAGGACAACCTTGGCATCACTGGGGAGGCGCTTGCCCGTGCTGGCGCTTCTCGTGAACGCCAAATGCAGGACTTGGCTGCTGCGCAGGGGATTAACGCTCAGCTTCTGGGGGCCCAACAGGCCGGTCAGGGGTTGGCTACGGACGTTCTTCGGGCTGACATTGCCCGTCAGCAGGCCAATGTGGCCACTGGTCTACAGGCTGGCACCTTCAACGTGGAGTCGGCTCTACGTGCGGCGCAGGCCAATCAGCAGACTGGGTTGCAGGCTTCGCAGGCCAATCAGGATGCATTCCTGCGAGCGGCCCTTGCCAATCAACAAACGGGGCTACAGGCGTCACTGGCCAACCAACAGGCGGGGATGCAGGCCGACCAATTCAACATCAGCAACCTGCAAGATGTAAACCGCTTCAATATCCAGACTGGTTTGGATACGAGTCGGTTTAACGCTGACGCTGCCAATCGCTTTGCGGAGGCCAATCGTGGGTTTAACTACACCGCCCAGCAGGACTACCTCCGTAATCTGGGTCTGCTTGGCCAGTCTACGCAGGGCTTGCGTGAGTCGGATCGCGCATACAACCTCAATCAGGTGAACACTTACGGCAATGTGAGCAATGCCGGGTTGAACGCCACGGGCTACAACACTCCTGCTCCCGGTGTGGCCGGTGGAATGAACTACTTCACTGCTGGCTCTACCGTATCTCCCAGCCAGAAGTTTGACCCGAATACTGGTGTCAATCTGGCGGCTACCAACGCCGCCAACCTGAGCAACTACAACGCCAACATCTACTCGGCCAACAAGACGTTGGAGGCTGCGGAGAAGACGGCGGCTGCTACCAAGTCCGCTGGAAAGAGTTCTATGTTCGGCAGTATTGCAGGCGCCGCATTGACATCTGGTCTTGCCGCAAAGGCAGGAACTGCTGCTCTTGCTGCTCTATGACCTATGAGCAGAAAGTCGCCCTAGCCAAACTCACTATCAAGGCTGGCCTTGAGAACTCAAGGAATCCGGCGGTGATGTGCAGCTTTGGCAAGGACAGTGTGGTTGTCCTGCATTTGGTTAACACCTTCAAGCGACTGAAGGTTATCTTCCACCGAGAGCCATTCCAGCATCACAAATATGACTACGCCAATCGGGTGATGAAGGAGTGGGACTTGCACGTTATCGACTACCCTCCCGCTAGCACGGCAGCAGCGGAAGTCGGTTCGGATATGGAGGTAGTCAACTACTACCAGATTGGAGCCAGAACCGTTCATCTGCCCACGGGCCTGAAGCACGAAGACAAGGGGCCAGACACCCTTTGTGCCCTTACTGAAATCTACGGCAAGCCAACCGGCACGTTCAACTACCCCTTCGACTTAGTGTTCCACGGCCATAAGTCGGTAGACAGCGATCCGATTATGGGTGATGTGCCCCTGTTCTCGGATGTGGCTATGAACATCGGGGCTCCGTCTGCGGCGTTCCCAATCCGCCACTTCACCCACGCGGACGTATGGCGGTACATCGAGGAGAACAACATCCCGATTCACCACGAGCGTTATGAGAAGCGGGATGGTGAATGGGTGGAGAAGGACGACAAGACCAACAACCCAGACTACATTGGCTGCTGCTACGCCTGTATGTCCCAGAATACGGGGAATAGCGTTCATTGCCCCAAGTGGGGTCTCACCGTCAGCAATGTCTCTAGCCAGCTTCGTTGGGCTCCTAAGTTGGAGGCCAGTTATTTGAAGCGGTAGAATACCCCTATGTTCACCTTCGGCTCACAGGTAAATCCATCCCTGTTGCGGCAGGATTTCTCGCCCATCCTTCAGGCTGCGCAGGCGCAGGCGCAGGGCACGCAGCAGGCTGCTCAAATTCGGGCTCAGTCTATGGCTGGGATTGGGTCACAGATCAGCGAGGGCTTCAAGACCTACGTCCAAAATCGCGAGAAGAACTCCATCCTTGAGGGCAAGAACAGCGCGATGCTTAGGGTGGCGGAGAAGGACCCGGTGCTGAATGCTGACCCCGAGTTTCAAAAGCTCCGCGATAAGCAGACCAAGAACGGCGGGTTGTCGTTTGCCGACAACTCCAAGATGAATGCGTTGCTAGTCACCTACTCGGAGCAGAACCGTTTGGGTGAGGAGGCCAAGGCCCGTAAGCTAGCAATGGACAACAATCAGTTCCAGCTAGAAAAGGCCAGAGCTGATAATCTGCGTGCCGAGAATGACCGCAAGGCCTTCTCAAGGGTATTTAGCTCGGCTGGAGAGCTTGGTCGGATGCCGAATCAAGATGAGGCCATCCGCCTTGGCCTCTACCACAACATGAGCCCAGAGGCAATCGCCTCGATGCTCAATATGTCCCAGAACTCCATTGAGTTCGGAATGAAGGTTGGGCAATATGATGAGCAGATTAAGAAGCTCAAAGCTGAAAACGCCGAGACTGCGGCGCGGACCACGCGGATTAATGAAGCTCTAAAGAGGATGCCTAACGGCTTCTTGGAGGTTACCGATGGGAAGAACCGCGTGTTCCAGACCGTCAACTTCAACACTGGTGAGATTACTAGCAAGCTACTTGAGGCGGGGTCTGCTCCTTCAGCAATCCAAGTTCTTGAGAAGCGTCAGAAGGATACGTCTCAAATCTTCAACAAGTATACGGAGCTACTGAACCGCGCCGACAGGAACAGCCCTGAGAACATCAAGGCGCGTAATGAATTGGTTACTCAATTCAACATCATCAATCCGAAGGATGATGTTCAGATGAACCAGACTCGGGAGAATCTGGACAGTCTGTGGGGCCTTAAGTCTCCGGTTGCCATCGCTGCCCCGGGCAAGGGAGGCGCCCCTGCTCCTGCAACTAAGTCCAACATAACGGGCGTTAGCGTCTCTGCTCCCGGCACTCAGCCTACGCCTGCTGCGGCCCCCGCCACCACGGCCTCTGTGCCGTCATTGTTGGCTCGCATGGGTGCTAAATTCTCTGCTGGCACCCTTCCTCGTTCTGCCGCTACGCCTTCGATTGACACTTCGGTGGCTGCTCCCACCCCTGTTGCTCCTCCTCCGGTGGACCTGAGTGCTCCTCCATCCATTAACGCAGTGATCCCGATGGGGCCTGCTGGTATGGAGCGAGGAGAGGGTGCAGACTTTCGGCCAACCCCGACTGTTTCGCGTGCCCTTGCCTCAGCAATGCGCTGGGCAGACAAGAACTTAGTCCCGGAGAAGATTGGTCTTGGTGCTTTGGCTCGCAACCTGAACAAGCCTGCATTTGAGGCGGCTCGTGCTCAGGAACTGAGCTACGCGCAATCCTTGGCGGAGAGCAGCGATACCCCGTCCAAGACGTTTGACGAGGCGATGGTCAATTTCGGCTATCGCAAGTCGGATGCTGGAAAGTGGGACTACAAGGGTCCTTCCTATCGTGGAGGGGTCAACCCGAGCAAGGGCAAGGAGAAGCCAATTGAATCGTCCTCGATTCCGTTTGGACCCGCCGGAATGGATAGCACATTTCTGGACCGCGATGCTCGCGCCACTGCTGTTGCTATGCAGCCGGAAATGGAGACTCCCCTGCCATTCCAGCGCTATCAGACTCCTGAGCAAGGCCCCCTTGGGCAGGTAATCAAGCTCAGCCCAGCCGCCCAAAAGATTGCAGACGAGATTAGTCGAAGCGCACGGAGCGGAGATCGTGGCAAGGCCCCCGAGTTCTTCATTGAGTCCTCCAATGGAGACAATGGGAAGCGCACCCGCATCAAGCTATCTCAGCGCGATCTCGATTTATTCCTTAGCCGCACCCAAGACACCCGTGGCGAAGTGAAGCTGGGGGCCGAATTTCAGCCCTTTAGCCGGTCCTACGGTCAACAGTTGCGGCAGTTTAGGGCAAGATAGGCTATCATTGGGCCATGCCCAAATTCACGGTAAGCACCCGCTACGGGACGGTTGATGTCGAAGCGGAGACTCAGCCATCTACGGATGAAGTAGAGTCCTACATGGCCGCTCAAAGCGGCCAGCAGAAGGCTCAGGAATCCAACACCGCCATCGTAAATTCCAAGGAGCCATCTCTCACCGATATGGTGATTGGAATGGGCATCGAGGGTGTTGCCTCTGTTGGCGGTAGCATCCTAGGGGGGCTCACCGGGGCTGCGCTTGGCACGGGTGTAGCCCCGGGGCCGGGAACCGTTGCTGGTGCTGTTAAGGGCGCAATGGCGGGTGGCGCCCTAGGTGGTGCTACTGGCAGCTACCTTCGCCAACTATGGGAGCAGGCTGCTGGCTCGGATAAGCCAATCAGTGGCGGGCAGATTGTGGGCTCTGCTATTCTTGGCACCATCCCCGGTGCTATTGGAGCCAAGACGGTAGCCAAGTCGGCTGGCTATTCCATTCCAATCGTATTCCGCACGGCTCAAGGTGCCGTCACCGCAGCCTCTGCTGAAGTGGTGGAGAAGGCCATCGACGAGAATCGGCTTCCAACTTGGGATGAGATTAAGGTTCCTTTGGCCGTGGGTGCGGTTGGTGGCGGAGCCTTGGGTGGCATTGAGAAGCGTTACATCACCAACGGAAACTTGATTGCCAATCCCATTGCCGCACAGACGGCTCAGGTGGGCACTGGATTTGGCGTTGGCGCATACGTCTACAACAACGAGCGAGAGAAGGGGAACACCAATGCCCTGCCCACTGCGGTGGCTTACGGCTTGGCCACATACGGCGGCACCCACATCCCGTCTATCATTGCACAAAGCGGCAAGCAGGCTGCACAACTGGGCAAGAGGGTAGTTGGGGGACCAGAGTCCATCGTTGGCGATCCAGTAGTTCACATGAACTACGAGTTCCAAGGGGCACTCAAAGGATCGAGGTCTGACAACGCCGACTGGAACAAGCTCATCTCTGACCTAGCGAACAAGGAGCCCGATCCCACTCAGGCTGCTGCTGACATCCTATCAGTGATGGAGGGGAGGATGTCCCCCAACAACCTGAGCCCAGAGCTGAAGCTGGCGATGGAACAGCTTCACACTCTCAGGGCGGAGAATGCCAAGAACATCGTCACCCTCTACCCCAACATGGCCGATTCGCTTGGGAAGAAGATCACGGACAACGGAGGGGACTACACCCGCATTGGCTACATGGCTTTCAATGAAAAGGCCAAGCGTGGTGTGGATTGGGACACGCCGCAGGCCCGTGCTGCCTTCATGACTGAGTTGGCCGATGGCTTTGAGGCTGAAGCCGTCAAGAAGAAGTCTCCAATCACGCGGCAGCAGGCTGAAGCCTATGCCGACAATTACATGAAGGAGATGGTGAGAGACGTATCCCTCATCACTTCTGGCGGAGATATCGACAAGAGCATGATTGGCGGGCTATCCTCGCCGCTGAAGGCTCGTAAGGACCTGTCTCCACGCGCTCGCGATTGGCTTGGCAAGGTGGACGACCCGGGTCTTGTTGCAGAAATCACCCTGAATGCACAGGAGCGCCTAATTATTCAGGCGAAGCACGATAAGGAGTTGGCCGACTTCCTATTAAATTCAGGCATTGGAACCAAGGCCGACACCTCGCAGATGGGGGAGGACTATGTCAAGCTAGTCCCTGGAGACCAACCAGTTACGCACTCTGCTCTTGCCGGAATCAAGGTTCCGAAGGCTTGGGCCGATGCGCATCAAGAACTTCAAAGCCCTCACCTATTCGGGGACAATGGGGTGATGAAGGCCATACTAAGCTTCTCGGGCTTCTCTAAGGCCATGAAGACGGTTGGCAATCTACCAGAAGCCTTTGCCCCTCAGATGTTTGGCAATCTAGCCTTTGCAGCTTCCGCTGGTGCAGTGAACCCCATCACGCTTTGGACTGGCCTGCGTAAGTCGGCCTATAGCTATGGCTGGCGCGGAGGGAACATGGGCACCAAGGAGAAGCTGGCCCAGATGAAGGAGTTCAAGCGCCTGCGCGAACTCAATGTGCTTCGCGGCGGTGCAGAAGTGGAGGAACTGCGTGGCCTCACTCAAAGCGCCACTCAAACCACTCGCTACAAGAAGTGGATGGACAAGGCGTCCAATGCCTATGGCTTCCCTGACACGGCTGTCAGGTATTCCATCTACCAAAACTTCCTTCAGGAAATGAAGGAGCTTGGACCTGAAGGCGCCATCTTCTTTTCTGGAAAAGAGAAAATGAAGCTTAACGGAACTGGTCTAGATCAGTTTGAGCGCCTAGCGGCTGGCCTCACCAGTAACCAGTATCAGACCTACGACAAGATTAACCGACGCTTAAGCAGATGTCGGCTGCTGGCGTAGCCAATGCCTTCGGCTCTTTCGAGTACGAGGTGATCCGCAACTTCAAGAATATGCTTGTCCACAACAAGCGACTTCTTGAGCTGTCTCTCACCGCCACCAACCAGCAAACCCGCACTGCTGCTGCCAAGCAGTTTGCCAAGCGGGCCATGTCAATGAGTGCCGTGGCTGGCGTTACGGCTGGTGTTGCCGTAGCTGGCAACCGGATGTTTGGAACCAGCGAGAAGGAGGAGGAGGCAATGCGCCTCATCTCTCCCTCCTTCGACCAGTATAAGACCAACATCTACAAGATCAGCGAGGACGGGAAGAAGTTCACCTACGCTCCGATCAACTACCTGATGCCCTACGCCAACATGATGGGCACCATGCTGGCTGCATATAAGGGCGAGAATCCAATGCCCTACCTAAAGACCACGTTCTTAGGAGACGACATTGGTCCCCTGTTCACATCTGCTACCGAAGCGGTTACGAACACCTACTACAACACACAGGTGGCGATCACGGAACCCCGTGACAACGTGAAGCTAATGGAGCGGCTCATCACCAGAGCCTTCCTGCCTCAGTTTGTGGTTGGCACGCTGGCCCGCACTGAGAAGGCCATTATGGGGGAGACCAACAAGCTTGGCACTGTCTATACGCTAGACGACCAGATCAAGCGGTTTGGTGGCTATCGCGCCAATACTATGGACATTCTGGGTTCGGCTTCGGTACGTATCCGAGACATTGCTCAGCCTATGGGTCAGGAGCTGACTGGCTACAAGCGCATCCTGAAGGGGGCCTATGACGAGACTACGGAGCAGTATCGTGGGCTGAATGAGGAGCAGGTATACAACGAGCGGAATACGCGCTACCTGCGTGCTCAGCAGGACCTCAACTCCATCTACCGCAGCTTGAAGCTGCTGTCGGAACGAGGAGGGTTTGACGACAACCGTATCATTGACTCCTTCCGCGCTGCCGGTGTGCCCAACCGTGTTATTGCCGCTGCCATCTTTGGCTACCAAGTGCCAATGACCCGAGGCATCAGCGAGAGTCACAGTGACATCATTGACGGCATCATGTCGGACCCGCAGAAACGGCCCCAAGCCCGTGAACTCATCAAGAACATCGCAGGTAGCGACCGAATGATGCTGAGTAGCCTAATGAATAGCTACCAAAACCACCTCGTCGAGGAGAAGCGCGGGGTGACCAATATCACCCGTCTCTTTGCCGGGATGAGTGTGGGCGACAAGGAAAGAGCCGACAACATCATCAAGGCCATGTCCACCTATGTGGACGCTGGCGCTCCCGAGGTGGCTCAGGCATTTAAGCGCCAGTTGGTTAAGTCTGGCGTGGTTACGCCAGAGGTGGAGCTTCAGATTCGCCAGAAGCTGGCTGGCCGTCCTTAACCCTAGATCGTAATCAGCTAGTGCCTCGGATGGAGATGGTGAGTTGATCGACTCCATCTGAGGTTACGCGCTTGGGCGTCACCTCAAACTCAATCCAGCCCAGCGCATTGGGGCTGCGGCAAGCGTCTACGTTGTAGGAGGACTTGCCGTCCTCGTACACCTTCAGGAAGCTACCTGTACGGCCCTGCCAGCTAGGCTGCTCGTCGATTGTGAAGAACGGGAACTCCCGAGTCTCCCGAGGCACCAGCACTACGTTGCCCCCATTGCAGCCCTTTCCGTGGCTATGTCCCATCAAATTGATGTGAGCCCGTGGGAACATATGCCCCATCTTCTGGATCGGGTTGTATTGGCTACCGGCCAAAGCCCCTCCCCCTAGCCCGTGATGGGCCTGAATCCAAAGCGGGATGTGACGAGGCGTGCCGCGACCATTCTTCCGTTGCTCCACCATCAGCCGCACTAGGATGAACGAGTGGACCCCTAGATGCCTCGTCTGAAGAGCCGACGCAAGCAGGTGGTCAGTGTTCTGGCCGTCATTGTAATCAAAATAATGATTACCGCCAAGAAGGCCAATGCAGCGATTGCGCATAAAGCTAAGCTCGTTAGCGAGAGTACGCACAACGCCTTTATACATATCGCCCATAGAAATCTTGGTGGTGGAATGTAGGTTGGAAGCATTGAGAATGGCTCGTTCAGAGGTTGATACGCCGTCAGTGTAGTCGCCCATTCCTAGGAAGTAGGCGTTCTTCTGGGCTTGGGCGTAGTCCAGAAACTCCTTCCACGTAGAGTGGGCGTGCATCTCGGAGTCGCGATGTACGTCGCCAAAGGGGATGATCTTGATGGACTCCCCCAACTTGCAGGGGATGTCCACCGAGTGGTTAACGTGTTTGCCGTCAGTTTTCATTCAGAATCCAGCACTTGTATGGGCCTTCCTTACGAATCGTGTAAGGCTTGGGGCGGAACGTCTCCCACCCGCACGCACTTAGGTGATTGAGGCTTCCGCGCTTTGGCTTTGGTGGCTCGGGCTGGGCCTTCACCCACTCCGGTTGAGCCTCCTTCACCAGATTGAACATATCTAGCTGCATTGGTCACCTCCGTGTGGCAGGGTTTGCACAGCACCCTTAGCCCGTCTTTCTCGCAGAACAACCTCTCCACGAACCCCGGCAGGTCTGAGGTGCTTCTCAACTGCCCACACGGGTTTACGTGGTCCAACTGTGTTTGCTTCTGCTGGAACCACTGGTGACAGATGGCGCATTCGTACTCCCATTTCTGCTGCTTCACTGGCCCGACGTAAGGCCTGCGCCCTGCGTTTCTCGCTTGGTAGTTTGGAGGCCAACGAACGAAGGCACGCCTTAAAGCGCTTCTTAAGAAGGACCAGTAGCGTGCCTCCGTCCATTGTCTACCTGCTCGCGTCAGTTCTGGCTTTGGCTTTGGCATTCTTCCTCTCAACGCACCACAGGAGGATGCCGTCACGGTCGTGAGGCATACCCTCGTAGCGCTCAAGGCGGCGCTTAATCATAGACGCCGTAGTGCAGGAGATGTCGAAGCGATGGGACGCCTCCTTAAGGTGGATGCCCTCGTCCAGCGCCTTGCTCACCTGATAGAGAAGCTCGGGCTTCTCAATCTGGTTGCGGGATGGCTCCTTCTTGGACTTCACGACGACATCAGGAATCTCATCCCACTTCCAGCCCTTCGTATGCTTGGCTAGGATGTGGCGGATAGAGATCATCGTCTCCGACACATCATATCCTAGGCTCATACCTCATCTCCTCTCGCGGGGCGCAGCCCTTTCTGAATCCAACTCAGGCAATGCAGGTAGCCGTGAGCGTCGATGAGGTTGTCGTCCTTCTGGCGATGGCTGTCCCGGCGCAGCTTGAGGGCCACCATCATACGGGCCACATCCTCGGCGGTGATTTCGCGATGCAGCTTGGCGTTGATGAGGCCAGACCACATCATAGCAATGCCCTCAAAGTCTTCGCGGGGATTGCCGTAGGCTTCGTTGCGGTCGCCAAGGATGAGGTCTAACGAGGCCTCAGAGAAGTTGGGTGAGGTGTTCATACAGGTGCGTAGGGAAGGAGCTTGGTGATGGGGCGGTCGAACATCATCCCGCAACGGCCCGTGCCGTCGCTGCGACCCTTGGCTTGGATGGCGTCCACGTAGATGAAACGCAGGTCGTTGTCGGTGATGGTTTGCATCGTGCCGTCAGGGCGATGGTCGGGGGCGTTGAGGAAGATGACGCGGTCGGCGTCCTGTTCCAAGTTGCCACTCTCCCGCAGGTCGGACAGGCGGGGCTCGCGGTTCTCGCGCTCCACGCTGCGCCCTAGCTGGGCAAGCAGGATGACGGGGACGGACAGCTCGATGGCTAGGTCCTTCATCGCCATCGTGAACCTACCGAGGGCCATATCGCGGGTTTCCCCGCGCTCCTGCTGGGCGTCATACCGCTGGAGGTAGTCCACGCAGATCGCCTTGGGCTTGCTCACCTGAGCAAAGGCCTTGGCCCGCGTCACGATGTGCGACAGGGTGCGGTCTTGGTCATACACCGCCACCTGTAAGTTGCGCACCTTGGCCAGCTCCTGCTTGAACGTCTCAAGGTAGGAGTGGGACAACCTACCAGAGAGGATGTCCCGATAGGAGATGCCGGACTCGGTCTGGGCAAACAGCGGGGCCATCTGCTTGGTGGGCATCTCGCGGCTGAACAGCAGCACCTTGCCATCCCGTGCCCAATGCTGGGCAATCTGGCGGCAGCAGCTACTCTTCCCCATCCCGGGACGAGCCGAGATGATGATGAGTTCTCCCGGCTTGGCTAGGCCGAAGCGACGGTCCCAGTCGGGCCAAGGGAAGCTCATCCCAATGTCCTTGTCCGTGTAGGTGCCAGCCTGCACCCGCTCCACCAGTTGGATGGCGGAGTCGGCAGCATCAGCCAGCGTCTCCTGCTTCTGGCCCTCGTGGTGCTTGGTGATGAGGTTGTTCACCTCCATCACGAAGCCCTCGACGCTGCCGCTATGGGCGAGCGTCTTCTCTGCCATACGAGAGCAGGTGGCGTGAAGCTCGCGCATCACGTAGTGCTGCCGGATGACATCGATCCAGTGACTGAGCTGGGCCGTGGTGCACGCAGCCTGCGTCATCTCAACCAGCCCAGCCAAGCCGCCCACTTCGTGCAGCTTGTTCACCTTCTTCAGCTCCTCCACCAGAGCGTGCAGCTCAAGCGGCTGGCTGTTCTTGTGCTGCCACTGGATGGCCCGCCAGAGGCGGCGGTGCTGCGGCAGATAGAAGCACTCCTCCTCAATCTTGCCGTCAATGGCCTTGGCCAACGAAGCAGGACCATCTAGAAGGATGCAGGAGAGGACGATGCGCTCGCCTTCCTCGGAATGGGGAAGCACTACGCTCACGACGCCACCTCCCTCGGATCGTAACCGCGACGCAGGCGCCACAGGGTGAGGCACGCCTTGAACCACTCCCACGATTCGTGAAGCTGCTTCTGGTCGTAGCGCACGACATCAACCCGCCCCGGCTCGGTCTTGCTGACGTAGATGTTGATGCCCACAGTCTCGTCCTCGGGCAACTCCGTGCAGTTGGTCCGATACTTGGCCATAATGTAGGCCGCAATCTGAGCGCAGTGGGACCGCTTGAAGGCAATCGGCTCATCCTTCTCGGTCTTGCAGGTTTTGAAGTCTAGGATGCCCGGGAGCCCGCCCTCAGAGAAGGCGTAGTCCGTGGTGCCAGCGTAGCCGAGAAACAGATTGGTGACGGCCACCTCCTGCTCCTCCACCTTGAGGCCACCAATCTTCAGGGTGTCCAGCGACTTGTTCGTCGCCTCCACGAGTAGCTCCATCCCAATCGGAACTTCGCCCTCCATAGCCTTGTGGAAGGCGGTGCCAAACACCTGCGCCTGCTCCATCTCCTTGTCGGCCTTCTCGCGAATGATCGCGGAATACTCCGACAGAGTCGGAGCCACGGCCAGCGGGTCACCGCTGCTGTAGCACGCTTCCAATATTTTGTTGGCCTTCCAGCGGTCCAGTTCAGGAGCCGCTGCCTCGTTGAGAACGCTGCTCACCGAAGGGAGCAGGCGCTCTAAGCGAGCGTCGCGCAGCGTGGTGCTACGAATGACGCCCGACTTGCTGATGCGGGTGTGGGACGGCTTGCCGTCGCGCGTGTACCAGTGTTCGCTCATATGTCGGAGTCAGCTTGCTACCATTTATGGCCAGCCTGCAAGAGTTTTTTCCTATTATTTTTTATCAAGATTTCCTCTTCAGCGGTGAGGTAGATGCGCTTCAGTTGTAACTCCCTCACCTGCTTTTGGATGCGTTCGTGGTGTACGTTCAGTTCAAGCTCGATGAGCTTCACTGGAGTCATAGCCATCAGCATCTGGCGGATTGCAGTCGTCTTCTCGTGTCGCGGGTGGCTCATAGAGGGGCCGTTAGTGATTTCGCTGCACGCTGCTGCAAGATGGCCTTGTGCTCATCAGCCTTCACGTAGGCTAGGTAGTAGCCCTTGCGCTGGGCCCGCCCTGCCACCATCTTTGAGTCGATGTGCAGGTGCTGAGCAATGTGCAGTGCACGCTGGCCCTGTGCAATCATCCAGTCGATGGAGGCCATCATCTGGGGCGTGTTAAGTTTGCGGTAGCGTCGTTTGGGTTTCTCAGACATCAGGATTGATTTGGTTGAGTGCCGGGATGGTGTATTGCTGGCGTATATATTGAGCCAACTCCTCGGCGGTTTTGAAATACTCTGGGTTCTCGTACTTCAGGTAGTTGCGCAGCTCTTGGTCGATGTCGTGAAGCACCGACGACATAAGCTGCGCCCGGGAGGCGAGGAGAAACTCCCTCTCCTCATCGGGAAGTTGGAACTGAAGTTGGGCGTTCACGGCTGCGCCCGCAGCGCAAGGTTCTCACGCTGTAGCTCCGCAATAGTGGTCCGCAGGGAGAGTTCCCGCGATCCACCTGCCCCGTTGCAGATGGCCTGCTGCTCAAGCTCATCACGGAGAAGTTGGTTCTCGCGCTCTAGCTGCCTAGCCCACTCGGCATTAACCACCATCGTCTTTCCTAGGCAGTCGGCTGGGTAGGTGCGTTCGTCTGTGCACGGCGTGTCAGTCTTTGTGGTCATAGTCGGGCCAGTTCTTGCTTCGGATGACGGCGATGACGACGCCCACGTTCACCCCCGTTAGGAACGCAAGTATGCACAAGATGGTAATCACGACGCCTCCTCGATGGCATTGTCAATGCAGGAAGACCGGATGCCCTTCTTGCGGTGGTAGTTGGTCAGCACGCGCTGGTTGTGCAACTTGCGCATCAGCTCTTGTTCACGCTCGGCCCACTCTTTACGAGTGAGGTGTTCAAGGTATCCCTTATTGGACACCAGCTTTACTCCAAAGCACGCTAGCAGTTTGTTTATTGTGTTCATAGGCAATCATTTCGATACGCCGCCCATAGGCCAGCGTGTCATCCTTCTTGTGGCCCCTCGGGCCACCCTTGTGCACCCGCGCCAGCGTCTGCACATCTCCAGTCGCCCACGCCCTCGGGGCGTAGCGCTTCATATACCCCTCGACCACTAACTTGGCCTTCTCCAAGTCGTCGCAGTCGGACCAGCTTCCACCGACGTTGCTATCCTCCCAATAGGCCCTGCTGATTTGCAGCGGGCCTCGATACTCACCCCAAGACACACGCCCCAACCTCCCTCCGCTCTCAACTTGATGGAGCGCGACCCAGAACGCCGCGCTAGGTGCAGCCAAGCATTGGCCAGAGAGCAGAAGGAAGAGGAGCGTGCGCATTGGGAGATGCTTAGAACGGGATGTCTTCCGAGTCGGCAGTGTCAGCCACCGTCTCGGCCTGCGTCACGCGACTGTTGGAGCGGGCATTGGCCTCATCAGATGCGTCGATCTTGGCCCTAATCCACTCGGGCACCGCAGACGGCACCACAATCGGACCGCTCTCAGGGATGTCGAACACCACGGTGTCCATCGAAGGACGTACAGGCGCCATCCCCTTGGTCAGCGGCATCACGCCTTGGATGCGGGCATAGATGCGGCTAGGATCGGCCTTCCCGGGCTTGTGAACGATGTTCAGCAGGCAGTTGGCGCCGATGATGTTCTTCAGGTCGAACCCACCAAGCTCCTCGTTGGTGAACGGACGCCCGCGCCAGCTCTCCAAGATGCCACGCAGCGTGGCCTTCTTGCCGATGCTCATCGTGTATTCCGATGAGATGATGCGCGGCTGAGGGCCGTCAGAGGTGGAGATGGTTTCGTGCGGCAGTTCCCAGCAGATCATCACCTTGCGGGCGGCACGGTATTGGGGATTGCCCGGGTCTTGCGTACCCAGATCAATCACCCCGTAACAGACGGCCTGATGAACCCCTGCGGGCACCGGCTCGATGGATTTACCACTATCAGCTTTAACGGTAGGCATATGTGTGTTGGTTTGGCTCCCCGTTGCGGGGAGAAATTAGTTGTTGGACGGATCGCCTCGGGTCACTTGGACGTTGGGTCCGTTCACCGAGATGCTGAAGCCAGCAGCCTCGCGTGTGGCCCTCAACTCCTTGTGAAGCTCCTTGGCATAGCGCAGCGCCGTCTCCTGCTCCTTGCAGGTGGGCTCCAGCTCAAATCGGCTGAAGAGTCCATCAAGGACGATTTCGGTACGAACCATCAGCTCAAGGACGCAGATGACATCCTCCCGCTCGATGGCCTTGGTTAGTTCGGTTGTGTCTTTCATCCCCAGCACTATCTATTATTTTCCCCAAAAATACTAGCTCTATTTTTAAGAGGATAGTAAGGTGCTGTTGGATTGGTATTTACGATATTTCTTTTTTGTTTATGCATCCAAACGCTGGTGCTGATGCAGGAACACGGGTGCACAGTTCACCCGTTGCCGGGTGATGCATCGAAACGCTGTCTGCTGAGAGACGAGGTGTCCGGTATGCTGCCGCCCGTGCTGGTAGGCCAAGGCCCACGGGTTGTTCGGCGGTTCACTCCCAAAGGGAGCCGTATTAAGAGAAGCTGGTGTTGTCCGTCAGGCTTCTCGCCAGTACCACGGAATTGCCTCCTTGCACAGGTAGGCACCCCGCGTGTCAATCCTTCTACCCTAGAAACAAGAAACCCTCACCCCGGTGCATCGAGGTGAGGGTCGTGGCCTAGGTGACTAATCTAGGCCGGTAGAAGCGACACAATGAACAACTGGCGAGTTGGACCATAGCACAGCTTTGTGTTCCGTCAATAGATTTCTTGAAAAAAGTTGGCCCGGGGTGAACACGGCCCGGGGTGAGTGGCACCCGCCCGCCCC
>Ga0315903_10001159_pt1 | contig 39811 bp, 42 predicted proteins | sample LakEriMetagenome_7_FD_203524 | JGI IMG/M metagenome (GOLD analysis project Ga0315903, IMG submission 203524) | Freshwater fungal communities from buoy surface, Lake Erie, Ohio, United States - Buoy 2 MA119 | ecosystem: Environmental > Aquatic > Freshwater > Lake | place: USA: Lake Erie, Ohio... | reverse complement strand
CCCCCCCCCCATTCTGCCTGTGCTGTGAGGCTGTGGATTTGGCCTAACCAGCCGGGAGGCAAATCTTCTTTTTGGCTATTGAGCGACCACCAGCGGCTCGCTTGTATGGTTTCACTATCTTGGCGCTGATATCCGGGGAGATATTGGACGCTTTGCTTGAAGAATTTTGCGAAGATTCTTCGGATTCTTTTAGGCTCTGCACTGCGTCTGCAATGATGGCACTGCGGCTTGTTTTGAAGCGCCTGTCCTTGCGATTCATCTCGATAACTTTTGCGTCAACCCAGTCGCGCAATTCCAGCTCCATGGAGATGGTGAATTTGACTGCATTTTCTTTTTCGCTCATGCCTCACCAGTAATACCGAGTGTGCAAAAAATCAAATTCTTTGTTTTTAGCGCAAAATATTTTTTCGCCCGCAGAGGCCCGCCAGATGCGGATGTCAAGTAAAAAAACACGGTAGGTGAACGCCCTATTTGACAGCCCTCAAAATAAAATCTTGCCACAAAGTATGACCAGTAATAATTGGTATGACTATGCAAGCCGCATTTAAAAAAACCAGTGTGAGTCTCCCTGCCGAACTCATGGATTATTTGAAACTAAAAGCTCATGCGAACGGCGGGGTTCCAGTGTCCCGACTGATTGCCAAGGCCGTCCGGTTGATGATGCAGAAAGAGAAAAAATGAGCGACGAGATCACAACCAGCGAGGCGGCGACTCTTTTGGGGGTCAGCAAAAAAACGGTCTACCGGCTGTTGGATGCCGGAACCATTGAGGCAAGCAAGCCATTCGGCAACCGGGTCGGCCACAAGATCAGCCGGGCAGTTCTGCTCAACTGGTATCAAGGCCAGAAGATCAAAACCACCAACCGCAGGAGGCTATCCAAATGAGTCATCAGGAATCTCTCTGGCTACTCCAGTCGATCTGGGAGGCAATCAAGGCTCTGGGGCCGTTGGCGGCGATGCTGGCGATCACATGGGGGGTCGCGAAGTGAGCGCAGAGTTTGCTTTGGCGCTCGCCGTTCTGACCCTCGGCTCCTGCTACGCCAGCTATCGGCTGGGACAGGCGGACATTCTCGCAAGATTCCGGCGGCATGACGAGCGCCGACGCCGATGGGAAGAATTTGAAGATTTCGAGGATTAAACACCCTCACCACAAGAAAAGCGCCCCGAAGGACGGCAATCCAACGGGGCAAGTTAAACCACAAGAAAAGCAGTAATAACAAAATGAGCAATACAACACTGACTACACAAGTCAACACACAAGTCGCACTCGGCGACATGCAGGTGATGGCAAGCGCCATCGTGAAATCGGGCCTCTTCGGCATGAAGACTCCAGACCAGGCTCTGGCATTGATGATCGTGGCGACCGCCGAAGGGCGTCACCCCGGATCAGTGGCCAGCGACTACCATATCATCCAAGGCCGCGCCTCTCTGAAGGCCGACTCGATGCTGGCGAGGTTCCAGCAATCGGGCGGGCGTGTCGAGTGGCACGACCATACCAACGAGAAGGTATCCGCGACCTTCAGCCACCCTGCGGGCGGATCGCTCCGCATCGACTGGGACATGGCCCGCGCCAAAGCGGCTGGGCTGGGCGGCAAGGACAACTGGCGCTCGTATCCCCGGCAGATGCTGCGGGCGCGGGTGATCTCGGAGGGGGTCCGTGCGACATTCCCTGCGGTTCTCAATGGGATGTATACCCCGGAGGAGGTGCAGGAATTCGACGCGCCTCGCCCTGTGCGCTCCGCGAAGGTGGAGCCGGTGGTGGAAGTGAAGGCCGAGCCGGTCACTGAAGCTCCCGTGGTGGAGGTCGAGCCTGTTGCAGTTCCTGCGACCCCTGCCATCGAGGCCGAGGTGGTATCAAATGATACCACAGAACCAGATTGGGCGATCACGCTGGAAAAGCGCATTTTCGAGCATGAGCCGAAGGTGAATGCCTTCCTCATCGCCAAGGGGCAAATCAGCGAGGGCCAGACATTCCGCGACATCGCGGATGAGGGCTACCGCAACCGCATCCTTTCATCGACTCCACGCTTCCTCGAAACCGTGCTGAAGGAGGTCAAATAATGAGCGCCAAAAAGAAAAATCCGCATCCCTTTGGAAAAGATAAACAAGTGGAGTTTTTAGATCGTGTAAGGAGTAAAAAATTACCAATTACGGACGCGAATGCAAAAAAAGTAAAAGCATTGCTTGTAGATATTTGGCCTTGGGAATATTTTTTCAACAAGTCGTTTTTAAGAACATTGCCAGACCCCGGAGGTTTATATACTGACGGCCCCAAGGTATTGGAAGATTGGTTGGTTGAAGCATATTCTGCTAATTCATCAAGGAGAGAGTGTAGGGCGGCAATTCGTAGCGTGAGAAAACAAGTGCTGAAGGAGGTCAAATAATGAGCGCCACGATCAGACACTCCGCTCTGGACAAGCTCGACCTGTGTCCGTGTTTTGAATCCAACCCTGTCTCTGGCCCTGCGGCAGAGCGAGGAACGCGCATGGACTTGGCCTTCCGGGGTCTGCTCATGGGCGAGCGCCAGCCATTCTTGGCGCTCACAGAGGACGAGCAGGACTCGGTGATGTGGGCTGTGCAGACTGCAAAGGATGTGGCATCCTACCATGAGATTGTTGCTGACGAGGCGCTTCTCAAGGTGGTGACTCCGCACTTGTCGCATGTCGGCACGGAGGATGCGAGGGTGGAGGCGCTTTGCCTTTCCATGGACCTCAAGTCTGGCCAGCCACGCTCGTATCATAAGCAGCAGGCGGCTTATGCGCTTGGCAATATGGATCGCACTTTCACCAAAAAGTGGGAGTGCGTTCTTCTCTTTTGCGATCAGCATGAGGTGGTCCACTACAGCTACACTTACGAGGAGGCGGAAGCATGGGTGAAAGGGATCGTGGATTCAGTGAACGATCCGAACCGCCAGCCCTGCGCGAATGAATATTGTGGCTGGTGTCTGAAGAAAGACCGATGCCCGCAGGTGGTCGAGCCGGTCGTGCAGACGCTGGCGACCGTGGAGTCGTCGGTCTCGCTGGCCGATGTGCGGCAGGGCATTTTGGCCGATCCGGATCGGCTGGGAAAATTCCTCAAGCAGGCGTCGATCTTTGAGAAGGAACTCCTCAAGCCGCTCAAGGATGCAGCGAAGGAAATCCTCGCGGCGAGCGGAGAGGTTCCCGGATGGAAACTCCAGCACCAGAGTGGCAGCGAGTATTTCGACCGGATCGCCATCGTCTCGGCAGCAGTCGCCGGGAAAAGTGGCCTCGATGAGCTTGTGACCGCCATGGGTGGAGACATGAGCGGCAAGGCGTTTCGCGAATGGCATGAGAAGATGCGCTTGCCAGTGCAGGAGCAATACGCCCAACGCAAGACCGATATCGTCAAGCTCGTTGAGGACAAGCCGAAGAAAGCGAGGGCCTCGAAATGAGTAGGCGCAGCATGTGGCCGGAGGAGAATGAGCTTTTCGAGCGCAACGGCGAGGAGTGGGGCTTGGCACTCGCTGAAGTGCCGGACGAGGAGCGCCCGATGGTGGCGCGATGCGTGTGGTGGGATTTCGCGTCCATCTACACCGCTGATGACTATAAGAAGCGCGGATTCCGTGTCTTCGATCCTTATCTGAAATGGCAGGCGCATGTGCCAGATGACGAGAAGGTCATCATGGGACTGGTGACGGTGGGCTACTCGCCGGACCGTGCGGCCACAAGAGTATGGAGGGCGATGAAATGAACGATCTCCAAACCGTCATGGATCTCTTTGAGACCACCCGCGAGGACTACCTCGCCGAGGCGCGACTCGCAGCGGAATCCCTCGCCAATGAGCGTGGAGTCATCACCGTCAACGATGTCCGGGAGGTCTGTCCGCCTCCCGCGAACATCGACCCGCGAGTCATGGGGGCGATCTTCATGTCAAAGTCATGGCAGAAGGTGGGCTACATGTCATCGAGCCGCGCTCACATGAGGCCGATTGCCATGTTTCGGAGGGCGCATGAATGAGCTACACCTATTTGCTGGAGCAGGGGGAGGAATCCTCGGCGGCATCCTTCTCGGACATACCCCCGTCTGTGCTGTCGAGATTGAACCTTACTGCCGCGAAGTCCTACTCCAAAGGCAACGGGACGGAATCCTGCCAAAGTTCCCAATCTGGAATGATGTCACCACATTCGACGGAACCCCATGGAGAGGAAAAGTCGATGTCGTCTGCGGAGGATTCCCTTGCCAAGACATCTCAATCGCTGGGGGGGGGGCTGGAATTGAAGGCCAACGAAGCGGACTCTGGTCAGAAATGGCCCGAATCATTGGCGAAATACGACCAAGATTCGCGTTCATGGAGAACAGCCCAATGCTTGCTCTTCGAGGACTTGGGCGAGTCCTTGGAGACCTTTCCGAACTGGGGTATCATGCGAGGTGGGGAGTGTTGGGGGCAAACCACATTGGGGCAAGGCATAAACGGCAGAGATTGTGGATTGTTGGGAACGCCTTTGGCAAGGCTGTGGAAGTATCGGAAGTGGTGGAACCGTTCAAAGCCGATGGGCAATTTGGACGAGTTGCCAGCTACGAATCCAGAAATGTATGGGCATCTGGCTGGCAAGCAAATGAGCCTAACATGGTTGGAGCATCACATGATATTTCCACTTGGGTGGACCGATCTCGTTCCATTGGGAATTCACAAGTTCCAGCAGTGGCAGCACTCGCATTCCAAATTCTTGGAGGGAAGCTCAAATGACTAAGCGCCCTGCGTTTCAATTCTACCCCGGCGACTGGCTGGGTTCGCAGCGGGTTTCCCTGCTGACTCTGGAGGAGGAGGGGGCGTATCTGCGGTTGCTGGCATCGTGCTGGCAACACGGGTCGATCCCTTCGGACCCCGGCATGATCGCGAGACTCATTGGCAAGGGTGCTTCAACTACCCTTGCAACTACCCTTGCAACTATGTTCCAACAACACCCCTTCAACCCCACTCTACTGGTGCATGACCGGCTGGAGAAGGAAAGGGAGAAACAGGATGCTTGGTCAGAAAAATGCCGCGAAGGTGGCAGAAAATCCGCCGAAATGCGGAAAATCGGCAAGGGTAGTTCAAGCGTAGTTGAAGGGTTGTCGGAAGGTAGTTCCAACAAAAAGGCAACTCTTCAGTCTTCTATTACTATTACTAATAAAGAGAGGTTGGAATTTCCAGCAACCCTCCAGACCCCGGAATTTGAGAAGGCTTGGGAGGAATATCTGGAATACCGAAAAAAGGGGCGCATGAAATCCCTGCTGCCGACAAGCCAAGTGGCGCAACTTAAAAAGATGAGTGAGTGGGGGCATGACGCCGCGATCAAAGCGATCAACGAATCCATATCCCAAGGGTGGCAGGGCATTTTTGAACCCAAGGCCACATTCAACGGGAAACAACAAAAACCACGCGCAGCATCTTGTTTATGAAAAATGTTCCAATAGCCAAAACCGCCGAAGCCGCAGCCTTAAGTCTTCTGGTAACTGATCCGGATATCTTCTCGGCCATCCCTTGGGATGCCTCGCTTTTCGCATTAGAGCCACACCAAACGATCTTTTCTGCCATAGAAAGGGTTCACCAGCGGAGCGGCACTTGCAGCGCGATACAGGCGATTTGTGAGCTTGAGACAAGTGGTCGTCTGGAGTTTTGCGGAGGAACTCCGGCAGTGATGGAGATTTTCAAAACTTCTTTGTATGGACCCGGTGCTGTCGCGCAGTCGGTGGCATCGGATTACCGTAGACAATTATCGAAGGCGAAAGGGTTCCGCGATGCCATAGAGGCATGGACAGAATCCGAACCAGATATCCGGCGAATGAATTGTGACTTGGCCGAAGTTTCCGAAAAGATCGCTCGCGCAGCAGTGGGAAATGTGGTCGAGGAAAAAACCATCAAGCATCACTTAACCGAACTGATTGACGATCTTGAGCAGAAAACAGCGATTGAAACTTTCAGCACCGGCATTCCGGCATTGGATAGACATTTCCATGGCGGATTGCTGCGAGGGGAAATGCTGGTGATCGGAGCCGAAACGGGAGGTGGGAAAAGCATTTTGCTTTACCAGGCTGCGCTACAGGCGCTGGAGGCTGGGAAGCGTGTCGCGATCTTTTCTTTGGAAATGCCTGCCAAGGCGATCCTGCGGCGGATTGCGGCGAACATGATTGGAAAACGGGTGGAGGGCATTCGGGAAACGAATGGCGACCAGCGCCATGTCGCCAGCGGATTTGACATTTCCAATGCCTTTGCTCGGTTGATGAATTTCCCGCTGACGATCCACGACACGATTTCCGAAGTGGCGGAGATCGATGCCGAGGCGCATCGGTTGGTTGCAATGGGGAAAGCTGATCTCATCGTTGTCGATTACCTCCAAATTGTCACGATGCCGAAGGCGGATAGCCGGGAGCAGGCGATCTCGGAACTTGCCCGGAGGTTGAAACTTACAGCGCTGAAGACCAATTCCGTTGTGCTGACCGCTTCGCAACTCAATGAGGAGGGCCGGTTGCGCGAATCTCGCGCCATTGGTCACCATGCTGATGCGGTCATTAACATCCGGCATGATGGATCGCCGATCATTGTCATAGATAAAAATCGGCGAGGGCAACGAGGGGCCACCGTGCCGGTGGTGATGCGTGGAGACATTTCCCGCTTTGAAGAGGACCAAAACCAATGACAACTGATACCGCTTTTGAATTGGCCCTCTACGAATTGGATTTCGCCAACAAGATTTGGGAAACCAATGACAAGGCTCGGTTCCACTTGGCGGAATCCGCCTACAAGCGGGCCGTGGAACTACGAAATACATATTTCCCCGACGAACCCAACGCCGAATTAACCGAAGACACACCATTTTGACTGATACCTTTCCCCCGAACAACAACAAAACCATATGACAACACACGAACTCGCAGACAAACAAGACCGCTATGTCAATGCCCCCGGCAAATACACGGCAAAGGTAAAAGCTCCCGGCAACGGATGGCTTGGAACAACGAAGACCGGCACGGATTTCATCCGCATCCCGCTCCTCATCGACGATCCGGCCAGCGACCAGCACGGGCGCGAAATCGTTTGGCAGGGCTGGCTCTCGGAGAAGGCCGCAGAGCGCACGGCGAAGACGCTCGACGAAGCATTTGGCCGGGAGTGGGACATCCCATCGCTGAACGCTGGCAAAGCGCCATGGCTCGGCAAGCAGTGCCGGATCACCATCGAGGCCGAGGAGGGAGAGGACGGCAAGGTGCGTCAAAAAGTCAAATGGCTCAACCCGATTGGCTCCGCTCCGCAGGCGCTCCCGGCTGACCGGCTCGCCACCCTCAACGACCGCATCCTCGCGGCACGCACCGCAACCCCAACCGATGAAGAAATCTCGTTCTAACAGAGCCAAGGTTTGCACAGGGGCCGCAGGGACAGAAACCTGCGGCTCCGACCGCGAGGACCGCTGGTGGCTGCTGCTCAGTAGGCAGATCAGCGAAGCCTGCAACCGGTTCTGGACAGCAACCCCGGAGCGGCAGGAAATCGAGGCGAAACGCAAAGAAAACAAAAAACTATTTTGAACACACCAAGCGCCAAATGAACCTCACCCATGATTACCTCATCAAAATCGGTTACCAATGTAACCCGGACGGAACATACACCAAATCTGTCTCTATCCCTTCCGGGCTACCTCACGCCAAGCCTCAACCGGCTCCTCGGCAAACACTGGTCAACCCTTGCCAAGGAGAAGCTCCGCGCAAAAATCGCGTTACTCTCATCATTACGCGAAGCGCATGCTCGCTCCTCGACGCCGACAATTACGCTGGCGGTTGCAAGCCTCTCATCGACCAACTGCGCTACGCAAAGCTCATTGCCGACGACGATCCGGAAACGGTCGAAATCCTCTTCCGGCAAGTCAAAGTCAAAACCAAAGCCGAAGAAATGACCCAAGTGGATATCACGCGAAGCTGTGGGGATTTTAAAAGGGGGAACGATGATCTTGTCAAGACCTGTTTTGACTGATACCATTAGCACATGAAAATCAACCCGAAACAAGAAGCCTTTTGCCAAGCCTACGCGAGCGGACTCTCGATCACGCAAGCCTATGTCAAAGCCGGTTACTCTGAAAAGGGAGCCGGACAGAGCGGTGAGAAATTACTGAAAAATACTGAAATAGCCAAGCGGGTCGATGAACTCCGCGCCAAAGCCGCTGCCAAGATGAGCTACAAACGCGAGACCTACATCGAAACGCTCCGCGACCGATTCATGGAGATGCCACCGGATTCAGCGGTCACTGCCAAATATGGCGAGATGCTCGCAAAGGCCATGGGATGGAACGAGCCGGAGAAGGTGGACCTCTACGGTCTGCTCGACATCAATGTCAAAATAGGTGGCGCTTAACATCGACATCGTCCCGCGCCCTCAATTGGCGGGCTACCTCACGCGCAGCCAACGCTGGGCGGTGATGGTCCTGCACCGCCGCGCCGGGAAGAGCTTCGTCTGCATCCAAGACCTCATCGCCAAGGTCTTCACCCACAAGCGCAGCGGCCCGCCGCTACGCTACGCCTATGTGGCTCCGACCCGCGAGCAGGCGAAGGACATCGCGTGGAAATACCTTGTGCAATTCACCTCTCAAATCCCCGGCGTGGTGGTGAACAAGGCGGATTTGCAGATCACATTTCACAATGGCGCGACGATCCGCCTCTACTCCGGCGAAGCCTACGAGCGCCTGCGAGGCATCTACCTCGATGGCGTCGTGATGGACGAAGCCGCCGACCTCGATCCGGCGGCGTGGGACAATGTCATCCGGCCAACGCTCACCGACTACATGGGGTGGGCGACATGGGTCGGCACGCCGAAAGGCAGGAATTCCTTCTGGAGGCAATGGAACCGGGCGTGTGCGGACAACGACTGGTTCACGCTCATGCTGAAGGCCAGCGAAAGCGGCATCATTCCCGACGAAGAACTCAAGGACATCCGGCGAGGCACAACAGAGAACGCCTTCGCGCAGGAATACGAATGCTCATTTAACATCGGTCGGCCCGGCGCGATCTATGTCCGCAGCCTCGAAAAGGCCCGCGCCGAGAAGCGGATCTCAAACGACATCCTGTGGTTCAAGGAACTGCCGGTCTACACCTCATGGGATGTGGGCGCTCCGCTGAACCAGAAGGTGTGGATATGGCAACAGGTCGGCGACCGGCTCAACTATCTGGAGGCGCTCTCCGGCTCCGATGAGTGCAAGACACCTGCGGACTGGGCGGCAAGGCTCAAGGACAAGCAGTATGCCTACGGAGGACATTTCATTCCCCATGATGCCGCAGCGGAAGTCGGTGGACTCTGGCAGGAGGCGCTTGGCCGCAGCGGGCTAACCGGCGTCATTCCCGTGCCACGGCAACTCTCGGTATGGGATGGCATCAACCTCGGCAACGACGCCTTCCCTCGCATTCATTTCAACGAGGCCGGATGCGTCGATGGACTCGATGCGCTCGACGCCTATCATTCCAAGGAGGAGCGCGATGGGGTCACGATCAAGGATGTGCCGGTGCATGACTGGTCATCCCACTTCGCCGATGCGTTCAGTCTCTCGCACCAGGCTATCAAGCGCGGCATGGTCATCGACCGAAGCGCGATCCCTCGGAAGGCCGAGCGGCACGAAGCGATCCGAGTCACGGCAGGATTTCGCGGTGGGGGATTTGGGAAGGTCCGCCGATGAATCGCGAACTGGAACTCCAAATCCTCGATCTCTACCGGCGCTACCCGCAGCCGCGATCCTTCGCGGAGGAGGTGGAACTCACCGCATGGAATGGCGTCGTCGTGAACACCGAGGACTTCTTCATGCTCGCCCGTCCGGTGGACATTCACGACCCCGACGAACGCTGGCGCGATGCCGCGCACACATACCACAGGTTGTGTCAGAACACTTGGCTGATCACCATATATTGTGGTATCAGTCAAAATAATCCTTGCAACTTCGCGCCGTATACACTTCCCTACATCGCATGGAGTCGGCGAGACCGCCCGCTCCGGATTTACGAAACCTCGAAACTCCTACCGCGATGCGACTCACTGACCACACCGAAAATCCGATCCTCTCCACCTGTTTAGCATGGTTCGGCGGCGGACGGCGAAAGGTCGGGCCAACCAAAGAGGAAGACCAAGCCGCCAAGGCCGAGCAGGCCGCCATGCAGCAGGCCGCAGCCAAGCAAGCCGCCGCGCAGCAGCAGCAAATGGAAATGGCCCGCCAGCAGGCCGAGGCCCAGCGCAAGGCGCAGGAGGAGATGCTCCGCCAGATGGAGGCCAACAAGCCCGCGCCCGCCGCGCAGGTCGATCCCGGCAACCCGCAGGCCGATGTCGCCGCCGAGGCCGCACGCCGCAAGGGACTCCGCAAATCGATCCTCGCCGGGGAATCCGGCCAAGCGCCGATGACGACCGGCTACTCGACTCTTGGTTGATGCTGTTTTGACTGATACCCAATGAGCGGCAACAAACCCGAACTCGCCGACAAGGTTCTCCAGCGCCATGCGGAGATGGTTCACCAGCGGGCGACATGGGAGTCGCTCTGGGAGGACATCGCGAAGTTCGTCATGCCGCGCAAGGCGTCGATGTTCAATGCGACCACATCGCCCACCACAGACGACGAGGCGCAACTCTTCGATGCGACCGCAGTCCGCGCCAATCTGGTTCTGGCCAATGGGCAACTGAGTTGGATGACCCCGCTCGAAAGCCGCTGGTTTTCGCTGGAACCTCCGAAGGAGATGGAGAGCGAGGACGAGATCGAGCAGTGGTTCAAGCGTTGCACCGAGGTCATGCAGGCCGAACTCTCGCGCAGTAATTTCTACACCGAGATTCACGAACTCTACCTCGACCGTGGCGCGTTTGGAACGGCGGCGATCCTTGCCGAGCAGGGCAAGGTCAATGCGCTCAATTTCACCAAGCTCGACATCGGAACATTCGCGGTCTCCGAGGACGACGAAGGCTATGTGGACACGCTCTCCCGCGAGTATGAGATGACCGCACGCCAAGCCGCGCTCAAGTTCGGCATCGAGAACCTCACCGACGCCATGCGGAAGGAACTCGAAAAGCCGAACTCCAACCGCAAGTTTGCATGTGTTCACCTCATCGCTCCCCGTGGACCGGGCGAGATCGAGCAGGGCAAGCGGGACGCTGAGAACAAGCCCTACGCCTCGATCTATGTGGACAAGGCATCCAAGCATGTCTTCCTGTCCTCCGGGTTCGACGAGCAGCCATTCTTCGTCACCCGCTATCTCAAATGGAAGAACTCCGAATGCTATGGCTACAGCCCAAGCTGGACCGCGCTGCCGGAGTGCAAGCAACTCAACTTCCTTGAAAAGCAACTCGACTCGCTTGCCGAGATTCATGCGTTCCCTCGCATCCTCATCCCTGCCGGGTTCGATGGAGACATCGACCTCCGTGCCGGTGGCGTGACCTACTTCGATCCGAACAACCCGCAGGCTACCCCGAAAGAATGGGGAACCGGCGGGCGCTACGACATCGGCGTAGAGCGTGCCGAACACAAGCGCAAGGCGATCAATGAAGCGTTCCATGTGGACCTCTTCCAGATGTTCGCCCAGTTGCAAAAACAGATGACCGCCCGCGAAGTCGCCGAACGCGCCAGCGAGAAACTCATCCAATTTTCCCCGACCTTCGCCCGCCTCACGACCGAGCTATTCAACCCGCTCCTTCGCCGGGTCTTTGCGATCTTGGCCCGCGCTGGCAAATTCCCACCACCTCCGCAGGCGCTCCAGATGATCGGTGTCATCCCGGAGCCGGATGTTGCCTACAACAGCCGCATCGCGCTTGCGATTAAGAGCCTCGAAAACGCCGCATTCATTCGCACCACCGAGATGCTCCTGCCCTACGCGCAGATCAAGCCGGAGATGCTCGACAACTACGATTTCGATGAGATCACCCGCGACATGGCCCGCAACGATGGACTGCCTGCCCGCTGGCTTCTCGACGAGGACATGGTCGCACAGACCCGCGCTCAACGCGCCCAAGCCCAACAGCAAGCCATGCAGGCCGAGCAGATGGAGCGGGCCGCGAGCGCCCTCGGCAAGGCGGGCAGCGTGAAGCAGGATTCCGCCCTCGCCCAGATGCTCCCCGGCATGATGCCCGCATGATGGCCCCCGAAGACAAAGCCGCAGCCCTCCGGCGCGAACGCGAGCGCCAGAAGATCACAAACGCCTACCACCGTGTCTTCGCCAACAAGGATGGCCAGACGGTCATCGCCGACATGAAGGCGCAGTTCGCCACCGACTCGCAGGTCTTCCTGCCTGGTTATGATTTCAACCCCGTCGTCGCCGCTCTCCGCGATGGCCAGCGCGGCGTCCTCCTCCACATCGAGGCGATGCTCCGCAGGCCGGTCCTCGCAGACGGCGACATCGAAGCCCCCAAACGCAAAGTGAAAAAATGAGCAAGAAACCCGATTCCAAGCCCGCACCAAAAAACATCCCGCCCGCTCCAGAGATGGAGCAGATGCTCGGCGACAAGACGCCCGCTTATGTCGAGTGGATGCGCGACCATCATCCGCAGGAATTCGCGATCCGCTACGCCGGACGCCGCACCCACCTCGGCTACCACCCGCATCCGTAGGCGTGGAGTTTTGACTGATACCTAATTTATGGAAGACACCATCGACACCTCCGGCGAGACCTCGCTTCTCGCCGCAGCCGATAACACAAGCGCCTCTCCGGAGGCACAGGCGCAGCCCACCGCTGCGGGAACTACCACGCAACCCTCGACTCCTTGGGTCAATCCCGATGGCACTTTTGGAGAGGGGTGGACGAACAACCTCCCGGAGGATTCTGCTGCCTACAAGGACACGCTCTCCAAATACAAGAGCGTTCCCGACATGGCCAAGGCGCTCGCCAACGCGAACGCCCTCATCGGAAAAAAGCTCGGCGTCCCGAACGAGAAATCCTCGCCCGAAGAGGTCGCCGCATTCCGCCGCGCCATGGGCGTTCCGGAATCTCTCGACGAATACAAGCTCGCTCCGGAAACCCTGCCGGAGGGCATGACATGGAACGACGACATGGCGAAGCCCTATGCCGAGATCGCGCACAAGCACGGCATCCCGCCATCGGCCATGAAGGAACTCGTCGCCCAACACGCGAAGACCGAGATGTTCAAGATGGAGGCGATCCAAGCCACCTTTGAAAAGCAACGCACCGAAGCGGTCGGCACACTTCAAAGGGAGTGGGGGAATGATTTCGGAAAGAACATCGGACTCGCCAAGCAGGCCGCGAAGATCGCTGGCGTTGACGCGAACTCGCACGGTTTCAGCGATCCCGAAGTGGTCCGCGGATTCGTTCGCATGGCCCAGATGATGAGCGAGGACAAGGTCGGTCGCTCGATGGGTGGCACGGAGTTTATGACCGGCGCAGCCCGCGCCAAGGACATCATGTCGAATCCCGACAACACTTGGCACAAACGCTACATGGATGGCGACCGCGAGGCCGCTGCCCTTGTCACCTCCCTGCTCAAGCAGGGATAGAAAACTGCGGGGTAGTGAAAAGGTATCACACCAGTTTCATAATCTGGAGTTCCGAGTTCGATTCTCGGCCCCGCTATTTTTTTTAGAAAAAAGTTTTGACTGATACCGCAGTGGCGGTAATGTCACCTTCGTCAGAGCAGACACCTCCTTTGTGAGCCTGCTCCCTAATACCCGCCGCCGCTGACCCCACACGGGACACTCGGAAGCGAAGGGAGCAAACAAACCATCAGTTTCGACTGATACCAACTCACCAAAAACCAAAGGAGACCAAATGGCCGATCTAAACGGAGTTCTGACGAACATCCCCAATCACTTCACCACCCAGTTCGACTCGAACTGGAAACACCTCGTTCAGCAGAAGAACAGCAAGCTGAAAGAATATGTCACCCTCGATTCCATCGAAGGGAAGGAGAAATCCTACAACCAACTCGACGCAACCTCCATGACCCAGATCACGGATCGCTCCCGCGACACCCGGATCACCGATCAAGCGATGGCCAAGCGTTGGATTCGCCCGCTCAACTACGACTGCGCCAAACTCGTTGACGAGTTCGACGAGCAATTCCTCGGCGAGGTCGTGCTGCCCACCAGCCCGATCATCCAGAGCCACGCCGCAGCCTACGCTCGCACTTGCGACAAGATCATCATCGACGCCCTCGGCGGCACAGCCTTCACCGGCACGACCGGCACAACCGCCACCGTCCTGCCCGCAGGCCAGAAGATCGCAGCCAACTATGTCGAGAGTGGCGCAGTCGCCAACTCCGGCCTCACCATCGCCAAACTCCGCGCAGCGAAGTTCCTCTTCGACTCCAACGAGGTGGACGAGGAGGAGGAGCGCATCATGGTTGTGTCCGCCAAGCAGCTTCAAGACCTGCTCCGCACGGTCGAGGCGACATCGGCAGACTACAACTCGGTTCGCGCCCTGGTTGACGGCACTTTGAACACCTTCATGGGTTTCAAATTCCGCCGCAGCCAACAGCTCCCGCTGGCCACCGATATCCGCTCCTGCTTCGCGTATGTGAAGAGTGGCGTGATCCTCGCCGAGCGTGGACTCAAGACCATGATGGATGTCCGTCCCGACCTCTCGCACTCCCTTCAAATCCGCTCCGTGGCCAGCCTCGCTGCCGTCCGCATGGAAGAGAAGAAAGTCGTCGAGATCGCCTGCGACGAAGTCCTCTAATTCATAGCCCGCTGGCAGACCGGGAAATGTCTGCCACCCCTTTTTTCAATCTGTGATCTGACCGCGCCTCAATGACAGACATCCAAATCTGCAACCTCGCTCTCGCCCGACTCGGTGATTCCCGCATCACCGCGCTCACCGACGCGACCGCACAGGCGCAATACTGCTCGCTCTTCTACGCGCAGACTTTGGAGGAACTCCAAGCGGAGTTCGATTGGCAGTTCTGCCGCAAGCAGGTCAACCTCACCAGCGGCACAGCCCCGCTCACCGGCTACTCATTGCAGTATGCCTTGCCCGCCGATTTCATCCGGGCGCTACGGCTCGGCAGCATCGATGCCAGCGAGAACTTCGGATCGTGGGAGATCATTGGAACCAACCTCCACACGAACATCGCCAGCCCCGTGGCGCTTGACTACATCGCGCTTGTCACGACCACCACTTCCTTCCCCGCCATCTTCGTCGAGGCGCTCTCCATGAAGCTCGCCGCCGTCCTCGCGATGCCGCTTACCGGCTCCAAGGAATTGTTCAAGCAATGCGCCGAGCTTTACATGGCCACCGTCCAGAAGCCCGCCTTCGGCAACGCCACCGAAGCCTACGCCCCGGCCCGCACATCCGCCGCTCCTGTGAGTGTCTCGGAGATTTGCCGCAGGGCCATCTTGCGTGTCGGCAGCGCCGACCTGTTCAAACCTCACGGCGAACCCATGGTCATCGCGCAGTCCCTCTACGAGTCGGTTCGCGACAGCCTGCTCTCCGACTTCCAATGGTCGTTTGCCCGCGCCCAAGTCTCCATCGTGAAGGACGCAGTCAATCCGACGACCGGCTACTCGTTCCGCTACGCGATCCCCGCATCCTCCAAACAAATCATCCGGGTCAACAACATCGATGACTCGGAGAACAACGCGCAGTGGGAAGTGGTAGGTGGATTCATCCATACCAACTTCACGACCCCGATCATTCTTGATCACACCACCACCGTCACCGATGTGGCCAAGTTCCCGCCCATCTTCGTCGAAATCCTCACCGCCTCCCTCGCCTTCAAACTCGCCTCCATCGTTGAATTCCCAACAAACCAACCATCCCAATAAATGAAATCCGAAGAACTCTTCAAAGAACTTCAATTCCTCATGTCCAAGCCTGCCCTCCTTGAGGCAGTCGAGGCAGTCGCCAACTACTCCGGCACACTCACCACAACCGCCAGCGAGATCATCCGCCAAGCGGTCATGCGTGTTGGTTCTGCCGATGCCTTCAAGCAAAACGGGCAACCCTTCGTCTTCGCGGCCAAATTCTACGCGCAGACCATCAACGAGATTCTCTCGGAATACGATTGGCGCTTTGCTCGCCAACAAGCTGGGAATGTCGCAAAGGATGTCACCGCTCCCGTCACTGGATACGATTTCCGCTACCCCGTCCCAACAGGGACCATCAAGGTTCTGCGAATTAACGGAATCGACGCCTCGGAGAACTTCGGCACATGGGAGGTTGTCGGCAACTTCATTCACACCAACTTGGTGACTCCGATCTCGGTGGATTACATCGCCGCCCCGACCCTCGACACGACCTACCCGGCGATCTTTATCGAACTCGTCGTCGCCCGGCTCGCCTACAAGCTCGCCATGGCGCTCGGAGCCGGTGACCAAGCGATAGCCGCAGCCAAGGAATTCGACTTCATCATCCAGCGCCCCGCTCTCCAGCGCGAAATCGCTTCGGTCGCCGATGCTTCCACATCCAACACCATCACGACCCGCACGCAAATTTGCAAACAGGCAATCATGCGCCTCGGCTCTTTGGAATCCCTCAAAAGCCAGCCGATGGTATTCGCGAATTCCTTCTACGATCACACGCTGGAAGAACTCCTCTCCGATGTGCCGTGGGCGTTTGCGAAGAAGCAAGTCACGCTCGTTGTCAACGCGACCAATCCTTCGGCGGGCCACACGAAGCGTTACACCCTACCCACGGATTTTATCCAAATCATCCGGGTGAACAACATCGACACGACTGAGAACTTCGGCCAATGGGAAATCGTTGGAGGTTTCCTCCACACCGATATCGGAGCGCCGATCATCGTGGACTACACCTCGCTGGTCACCGATGTGACCCTGTTCCCGGCTCCGTTCATCGAGGCACTCATCTGCCGCCTCGCAGCCAAGATCGCGCTTCCGCTCACAGCCGATGGCAACATCGTCACCGCCATGGTTCAAGTGGCTGCTGAGACCATGCAGCGCCCCTCGGTGAAGAACCAGATCGAGAAATCCGCCAAACCCCGCACGACCTCCTCGGCCAACACGGTCTCGGAAATCTGCCGCCAAGCTATCCTCCGGGTGGGAAGCGCCGATGTCTTCAAACCTTACGGCGAACCGATGTCCATCGCGACCAGCCTCTTCGACCAGACCCGCAACGAACTCCTCGCCGACTTCGACTGGCAGTTCGCCCGTGTCCAGACAACCCTCTCTGCCGATGCTGTGGCTCCGTCCTTCGGTTACGCCAAACGCTACCTGCTGCCGACCACGACCATCAAGGTGCTGCGGGTCAATGGCGTGGATGAGGATGAAAATTTCGGCAAGTGGGAGATCGTCGGCGGTTACCTCCACACGGATTCCACGCCTACGGTCCAGATCGAGACGACCGCCATTGTCACTGACGCCAGCAAGTTCCCGGCGGTCTTCGTGAACATGCTCACCGTCACACTCGCGATGAAACTCTCCCAACTCATGGAATCGCAACCCGCGCAGGTCGTTCGCCAATAACGCATGAAATCCGAGGAGCTATTCAAGGAACTCCAGTTCCTCGCAGGCAAGCCCGCATTGAAAAATGCGGTCGAGGCCCGCGCCTCCTCGCGCCCTTCCAGCGTCCTCACCGAGGACGAACTCTGCCGCCAAGCGATCCTTCGCGTTGGCACAGCCGAGCAATTCGGCCCCTCCTCGCAGGCGATGCTCCTCGCCAAGTCGCTCTACCCGCAGGTGCGCGACTCCCTCCTTCTCACCGGATCGTGGACATGGGCGATGAAGTCCCTCACGGTGGCCGAGAGCCTCCCGCGCCCGGAATACAAATGGGCCTACCGCTACGCGATCCCGTCCGACTGCCTGCGCGTTTTCCGGGTGAACGACCAAGATTACGCCACCGGCGATGCGGCGTGGGAGGTCTCGGGGAATTTCGTCCTGTCGAACTCTGATTCCGGCGCTCCCGACTGGGTCGCGGGCCGCACCTACGAAGTTGATAATGTCGTAACCAGCGCCGAGGCAGTCTACCGCTGCATGGTCACTGGCACAACCAAGCAACCCGGAGTCGCGGCGGGCTGGACCACCGACTGGGATGTCTGGCTCGGCAGCGCGATCACGCTGGAATATGTCCGCAAGGTCACCGAGGTCACCCTCTTCGACTCCCTCTTCATCGACCTCCTCACGGCCAGCCTTGCCGCCAAGCTCGCCGTCCCCCTCACTGGCGATGCCGCCAAGGCCGCGCTCCTCGCGAAGGAGACCGACATCCTCGGCAAAAACCCCGCCATGCGCCGGGATTCCACCGAGCGCAAGGGCCGCATCAAGCCCGCTTGGATGTCCAGCAAGCTCGTCTCTTCCCGTAATGGCGGCGACGGCATCGAGGCGCAAGCCAAGGCCGGAGGATCGGGTGGGGGAGTCAGCTACCCTTCGCTCCTCGTCCAAGTCGGCAATGTTTCCGCCGTATCCGGCAACACCCAGCCCTTCGTCACCAACTCCGGCACAGGCAACACCGCCGTTCTAAACTTCGGCCTTCCGCAGGCGGGTCTCCTCGACTCGGCCAAGACCACCCTCACCGGCAACGGCACGCTTCGCACCTTCTCGGTCTCCGGCCTCCGCTCCTCCGACCCCAACCATGTCATCGTGGCGATCAACGGAGTCACGCAGGAACCCACAGCCGACTACCTCGTCAACCAGGGCAGCGGCACGATCACCTTCACCTCCGCAATCCCAAACGGCGCGAAGATCGTCGTCATTGCTCTCGGCCTCTACTCGCCCACCACCCAGCGCGATCCGGACAACTACATCCACGCCTTCGCCGTAAACACCGCAGGAACCTTTTCCTACTACGGACTACTCCTCAATTCCGACATCCCCGCCACCGGCCCCGCTGCCACCGTGGCGAAATGGGCGATCACCCGCTCCGCACTCACCGCCGCCGGAGCTGTCACCACCACCGCCAAGGCGACCAATGTCGCATGGACCAACCGGGAGACCGCCGCCTACGCCTAATGACGACGATCACCGAGACCAACATCACCCAGCAACTGGACCTGTCGAACTTCACGATTGTCCTGCCGGAGGAAAGCATCAAGCAGCTCGTCATCTACCCGTCCGCCTCGGACTTCCCCCAACCCGGCAGGGAAGCCCGAATCTACCACGCGCAGGACACCCATGTGCAGTGGCTTTGGGATGACGCCACCAACACCTACCGGCTCCTGCTCGAAATGATCGACTGCGGAGAATTCTAACTTTCCCCATGAACAAACCACAAACCCATCAGTTTTGACTGATACCTAACCAACACCAAAAACCAAATCAAATGCCCAATCCAATCCTGAAAATTAAACGCGGAAGTGGTTCGCCACAAAGTCTTTCCGCTGGCGAACTCGCCATCGACACAGCAAACAAGAGCCTGTTTGTAGGCCAAGCAGACGGCACTCCGCTCGTCATCGGCGGTGAAAATGTCTTTGCAAAAAAGACTTACGCTGACGCAGCAGTGGCAGCAGAGGCCGCACTTCGATCCGCAGCGGACGCCACATTGACATCGAACCTCGCAACCGAGGTTTCGGATCGTGCTTCTGCGGTATCCGCAGCCGCCTCCACCGCCGCGAGCAACCTCGCAACAGAGAGCAGCGCGAGACAAGCCGCCGATGCGACATTGACTCAAAATCTCGCAACCGAGGTTTCACGGGCGCAGGCCGCAGAAGGCACGCTCACCACAAACCTCGCCAGTGAGGTTTCCCGTGCCACCGCAGCAGAGGTCGCGCTCGGAACTCGCATCGACAATGTCCTTTCCAATGTGGACGGACCCGCCCTTGATTCTCTTTCGGAAGTGGTCGCGGCGTTCCAAACGGCGGATTCCAGCTTGAACGGAGCCATAACAAGCCTCGCTTCAACAGCTTCCACAGGTCTTGCAAACGAGGTTTCGCGTGCGACCGCAGCGGAAGCAGCCATCGCCGCCGACCTCGCGACCGAGACCAGCAACCGCACCTCGGCGATCTCCTCGCTCACCTCCTCGACCTCCAGCGCCCTCGCCTCGGAAGTTTCACGGGCCACCGCAGCCGAAGCAGCCCTCGCGAGCGACATCTCGGACATTGAAACCGCAGCAAGCGCCTTGACCAGTAGGGTTTCTGCCGCAGAAAGCGACATCAATGCCGAGGAATCAGCCAGAGCCGCAGCCATCACCGCAGTGGAAGCGAGCATCGCCTCCGAGGCTTCGACCCGTTCGTCGGCAGTTTCGAGCTTGGGCAATCGCATCACCGCTCTGGAAACAACCATAGATGGTGGAACTTATTAGTATTCAATAACAAAGCCCGCCGAGGTCCAACCCCTCGGCGGCAACCTTTTTCTACATGGCAAATCCGAAAATAATTTTGAGAAACAGCACAATCGATGGGAGTATTCCTACTGATTTGGCTTTCGGCGAAGTGGTTATAAACCACACAAACCGCAAGATTTTCACTCGGAATCCTGCCACTGGAGAGACCTATAAACTCGCAGGCGCAAAGGAGGCTCCCGACCGGCTCTGGATGTTCGACCTCATCGGCGACACAACCTATCTGGGCTACCTCCTCTACTCGGCCTTCCCCAACTCCGGAAGCGTCTTCGACGCCGAGGGATGGGAGATCGTCCGAACCATCTTCAACTCAGCAGGCACAACCTCCACCGAAGCCAGCGCCACCGGCGCGTGGTCTTCCAAAACCCAACTTTCTTACAGCTAAAACCAAAATCCAAACACCATGAACGCTACCAACCCCATCGAAATCGACGGCAAACAATACCAGAAACTATCGCTCAACCTCGCCATCACGGGCCGGTATCTGGGCGATGGCTCGTCAGACGCCAATGTCGCCATGCGCCTTGTCCCGACCCGTATTGAAAACGGTGAGGTCAGCACCGCAGACGAGGCCGCCATCGGGATCGCGCTCGGCTCACTCGCCGGTTCTGACGAAGCCACACAGCAAGCGGTGGGCAAAATCCAAGCCGCACTCCAAGCCTACATCCAAGCGAAAGGACTCTAAGCCATGGCAACTTACTACGCTCGCAAAGCGGGAAACATCAACGCCGCCGATGTCTGGGCCACCACGCCCAGCGGAACTGCCGCCGCCGTCACATTCGCCAGCGGCGATGTGCTGGTCGCAAACAGCTTCACGGTCACGGTCAATGTGTCCACCAACCTCGGCAGCACTGGGGAGGTGCGCAACGACACCACGGGCGGAGCAACGGCAGGCGGCTCATTCACGCTTGCGGATGGCGTTACATTGACCGCCAACATTTTTGCTGGCAGCACCGCCACGGCCTGTGTCGGCCAGGGCGGCACAACCTCGGGAACCATTGTTGGCAATGCTCGCGGAGGCACATCTTCCAACGCTGGCCACGGAATCAACAAAACCAGCTCGGGAACTTTGGACATCACCGGGAATCTGACAGGGGGATCGTCCGCTTTGCAAAATGGGTTATCCATGACCGCTGGAACCGTGAACCTCACCGGAAACATCACAGGCGGTTCTTCTGCTTCTGGCGGGGCATCCAATACAGCAGGCGTGTCGATTTCTGGCGGAACGCTTAATGTTTTGTCCGGCACAGCCACAGGCGGGACAGCCAACAGCGTGTCCGGCCTTTATGTCTCCGGTGGAACCGTGAATTTCACAGGAAACTCCGTCGGATCGTCCACCGCCGCACTTACCACATCACACGGCATCACCAATGCAGGCACAGGCGCGGTCACGCTGAATGGCAATGCCACAGGCGGGAATCAAGCCAGCGGAGGCGGCGGCCTCGGAATCGTCAATTCCTCTACTGGCACGGTAGTCGTAAATGGTAATGCCATGGGCGGATCAGTTCTCGCAGGAGCCTCAAACGCATCCACTGGAACCATGACGGTGAAACGCGCCATCGGTAACGCTTACGGTCCCGGCAACACGGCAGGATTATCCTCCGCCGTCGGGGCCAGCAATACTGGTCTCGGAGTCCTTGAGGTTCAGGAAATCGAATTCGGCGCATACGGCCAATCGCCCGTAAGCGGCACAGGCATCCGCCTCAAAAAAGCCAACACCAATGTGGCCGTTTTTAATTACGCCGACACCGCAGGCGCAAAGACTCTCATCGACGCCACGGCCAACGCCGCCATGCCAGCCGCAACCGATGTCCGCAGCGGCGTGAGTTACGCCAGCGGTGCAGTCACAGGCTCATGTGCAGTCCCTGCCGCAGGCTCAGTCGCGCTGGGCGTCCCTGTCGATTCAACCACAGGCACGGCAGTCCTCACGCCCGAAGCTGTGTGGGGCCACACCAGCCGCACAATCACAGAAGGCGGGATCACCGCCGCCGATGTGTGGAACGCAGCCAGCCGCACAATCACCGGCGGCACGGTCACCACTTTGACCAACGCGCCCAATGTGCCAACCCCCAGCGCCATCGCCGATGAGGTCTGGAACCGCCAAGCCTCCGCGATCACCACGACCAACTCGATTGGTGAGCGTGTCAAAAACACGGCGACAACCGCAATTGTCGGCAACCTCCTCGCCCAAGCCAATAGCTAATGAGCGGCGAATCCACCATGCTCGAAACGATCAGCCATGCGGCGGCTCAGTCCGACCGCTGGCTCTTCGTGGCGCTCCTCGTCATCGGAATTTCGGCCATCGGAATCCTGTTCCGCTATTTCACCGCGAGATTGGACACGCTCCAAGATCGCATGGACAAGCAGAACGCCGATTTCGTCGCCCACCTCACCACGGCCAACCGCGAAATGCTGGATGTCATCTCCAGCGCCAAGGTCGTCATCGAGCGAGTCGAGCGTAAATTGGAGTTAAAATAAGATGCCGAAGTTCGATTTCTATCCCTCGTTCAACGCCGGTGAAGTCTCCCCCTTCATCGACGCCCGGACGAGCTTGGAGAAATACCGCAGCGCCTGCCGCACGCTGGAGAACTTCCAAATCCTCCCCTACGGCGGCGTCATCCGACGCCCCGGCACGGAGTTTCGCGGCACGACCAAAAACCCCGCTGCGTCGAGCAACGGCGAGGTTCGCCTCATCGGATTCAACTTCAGCACCACCACCCGCTTCATCATCGAAATGGGCGTGGGCTACATGCGGTTCTGGAGCGGGGCGACCGGCGCTCCCGTGACCGTAGCCACCCCCGGCGCATGGGCAACCGGCAACATCTACTCGGTCGGCAACTATGTGCGCGAAGCCAGCGTCACCTACTACTGCACAAGCGCCCACACCTCCGGCACATTCGCGACCGACCTCGCCGAAGGACGCTGGGTGGCGCAGACGATCCTTGAGGTTCCCACCCCTTATGCGGCCTCTCATCTGCGCGAAGTCCAGTTCGCCCAGATCAACGATATCATGTATTTCGCGCACGCGAGCTACCCGCCCTACAAGCTCTCCCGCCTCGCCGACAACAACTGGACCTTCACCCCAGTCGTCTTCGATTACCCTCCGCTCCAAGAGCAGAACACCACCGAGACGGTCGTAAACATTTACCCCAATCCAGACACTTGGGTCGCCGGGACAAGCTATATCCTCGGCGACTATGTTCGCCCTCCCGCATGGACTGCCAGCACCGCCTACGCAGTGGGCGACATCGTCCTCTCCAGCAACATAGCCTACCGCTGCGCGACCGCCCACACCTCCCCGGCCACCTTCGCCGCCACGAACTGGACCGCGCAGAACCAAGCCAACCAGGCTTTCTACTACTACGCGATGAGCGCCCACCGGGCGGGGTCGAACTTCGGCGTGGATCAAGCCGCTGGCAAGTGGTCGCAATTCCCGATCCCACTCAACGAAATGGGCAAATACTCGGTCAGCGCCGGAAGTGGCCTTTTCCCCTCTTCGACAATTGGTTCGCAAGTGGAACTCAAGTGGCAGAAGCCAAACTTCTACGCCGAGCAGGTCATCACCGGCAACTATGTCTCCACCACGCTGGCCGTGGAAGGCGGATGGGATTTCAGCACCTCCGGCACTTGGACGGCCACACTCCAACTCCTGCGTGTCCCGGCGGATGTCTTTTCGGCAGGCCGCATCGTGGCCACGGCCATCCGCAATACCAACACCGTCACCGTCTACCATCCCTTCCACGGCTGGCAAAACGGAAACTTCATCTGCGTGGGCGATGGATTGGCCGCAAACAACTACGCCACACACGGAGCGGTCATTACTTACATCGACCAGCACAGCTACTCCTACCCGATCACCGGCAACACGCAAACCGGCTATCTCGACATCTACCCGGAGAACCTCACGAAGATGGAGATCGTGAAGGAATATGCTGTGGCAGCGGATCGCAATATCATCGCGAGCGGCACGGAATCCGAACGCTGCGGCCTCAAAATCCGCATTCTGGATTGGGCGTCCGTATCTGGAACCACCGTGCAAAAAGCCCGATTGGAAACCGACACCAAGGTCACAGGCGGTATCGCCACCATCGTCGGCAGCGCCCAGATCAATGTGGACAAGTGGCTCGGCGAGGGGCCGCGCAACCAGCGCAATACAAAATACTGGGCCTTCGGCAGTTTCTCCTCGACTCGCGGCTACCCGCGCTCCGTCGCCATGCACGAACAGCGCCTCTGCTTCGGCGGCACATCGTCCCAACCAAACACGATCTGGTGCAGCCAAATTGACAATTTCGAGAACTTCAAGACCGGCGTCACCGCGAGCGATGCGGTCCAATTCACGCTCGCCGCCTCCGAGGGCAACCGCATCAACTGGATGTATTCGCAGTCCCAACTCCTCATCGGCACATCCGGCGACGAGTGGACCATCGGCAGCGCCGACTCCTCGGCCTCGCTCTCGGCCACCAATGTTCAAGCCAGCCGCCAGTCGAGCTACGGGTCAAAATACATGCGGGCCGCGCTGGTCAACGATGTCCTGCTTTTCGTCCAGCGCAACGGACGCAAGGTGCGCGAACTCGTCTACGAACTCAACAAGGACGGATGGGTCGCGCCGGACCTCACGCTGCTCGCCGAACACATCACCAGCGGCGAGATCGTCGAGGTTGCCTACCAGCAGCAGCCCGATGCCGTCCTTTGGTGCGTGCGCGGAGACGGCACGCTCATCGCCATGACCTACGAGCGTGACCAGAAGGTCGTCGGCTGGCATCGCCATGTCATTGCCGATAATGCCGATGTCGAGTCTGTCGCCACCATCTACGGCAACCAAACCGAGGACGAGGTCTGGATGGTCGTGAAGCGCACCGTCTCCGGGCAGGACTACCGAACCATCGAGCGGTTCCCGCTCCTCTGGCGCAAACACATCGATGACCAGACAACCAACTCATGGCGCTACCTCGATGGATGGTCCGCATTCCCATCCGGCGCAGCAGGCCGCTCGCTATTTGGTATTGCACACCTCAACGGAAAAACTGTCACCATCGTGCAGGAGGGCCAAGCTCCCATCACTCGAACGGTTACTTTAGGAGTTGTCGTTCTGCCCGCATCCAGCGCCGGATATGTCGGCCTGCCCTACACCAGCACGCTCACGCCCATGAAGCTCGACATGGACCTTGAGGACGGCACTTCGCAGGGCCGCAAGAAGCGCATCCACAAAATCATCGCCCGCCTCTACAAGAGCCGGGGAGGGGAGATCAGCACGAACAACGGCCAATGGTATGCCCTCGCCGACACACTCTCCACCGGAGACCAAAAAATGATCTTGGCCGGTGCGTTTGGATTCGACGCAGATGTCACCTTGAGGCAAACTGCTCCCTACCCAATGGCCGTCATCGCCCTTCAACCTGTGTGGGATACCTTCGGAAATGAGTGAGATTTTTCCAGCTCTCAAAATGTTCGATCCAGAAACGGATTACCCCATTGTCAAAGAATGGTGGGTAAGCCACGGGTGGAATGCCGTGCCGCTGGCCGTGCTTCCGAAGCTGGGGATCGTAGCCAACTTGGACGGTGGTCCCGTTGCCGCCGGGTGGCTTTACATGGACAACAGCATCGGCGTCTCAATGATGGAGTGGGTGGTCTCCAACCCAGAGGCCAAGCCCAAATCCGTATACAGGTCGATCAAGGCCATCGTCGAATTCCTCAAAGGGCAGGCCAAATCCTTCGGATACTCTGTCATGCTGACCACTTGCAAACAGGAATCGCTGGCGCGGGTTTATGAAAAGACCGGCTTCCAACGCACCGACACCGAAATGATCCACCTTGTGCAAACCTTGAACTGACATGGCATCCGCAACCACCATCGCTCTGACTACTGCATCGGTTCTTGCCACAGCCGCTTCGACCGGCATCGCGATGTATTCCGCCGACCAGCAGTCGAAATCCCAAGCCGCCATCGCGGACTACAACCGCCAGATCAACGAGCAGAACGCCTCATGGCAACGCATGGCCGCAGAGCGGGCCGCGCAGGCCGAGCAGTTTAACTCCCAACTCGCCATGTTCAACGCCCAGTCCGCAGGCGACCAGGCGAACATGAACAACATCCTCGTCCAGCAGCAGGCGCAGCAACTCCGCGCCCAAGCCGATGGGGTGGATTCCCAAGCCCGCCAGCAGGCCGAGCGCATCCGCGCCGAGAAGGCCCGCATCCTCGGCCTCCAGCGCAGCCAGTTCGCCAAGGGCGGCGTGACCCCCGAAGGCTCTCCTCTTGCTGTTTTGGCTGATACCGCCAACCTCTACGAGATGCAGGTCGCCGACACCAAGCTCCTCGCCAATTTGGAGAGCAACAAGAAACGCTACGAGGCCGACATGAATAGCCTCGTCGGCGACTTCAACACGAACGCCGACCTCTTCTCCAGCGCCATGGCCAAGAAGAGCGCACAGATTTCATTCAATGACGCGCAGTTCGCCGAGAAGGCCGCAGGCGCCGGCTACCGCATCGCCATGCGCCAAGCCGCCATCGAGCAGCAAGCAGGCATGGCAACCAGCCGCGCCACCCAACTCGGAGGCTACGCCGCCGGAGCAAGCGGCCTCGCCCAGATGGGGCAGATCGGCATGTCCGCCTACGGAAACTCGACATCCAAAGCAGCGGCGACTGGAGCGACATCACCCGGAGGAGCCTACAACCCATACGCCCAAGTAAGGCGACCCATAGCATAGCCTTTTCCTAACCCATGCCAACCATCCGACTCGCCGACATTCCCAACGCAGGCCCGCAAGCCCTCGGCCCATCGACCGGCATCCTCGCCCCGCAGGCCGCGAAGCTCACCGGAGCCGCGATGGTCGATTCTTCCATCGCCACCCGTGGAGCAAAGTCGATGCTCGACCAGACGCTGGCGCTCGATGCCTTTTCCAAAGAGGACGCCGCATGGGGCAAGATCGCCTACCAAGTCGGCCAAGTCGGAGAGGTCGCCCTCACATGGAGCGACAAGATGGCCAAGGCCAAAGACACCGCCGACCTCGCCCGCGCCGAGACCCTCATGCGCTCGGCTTTCGAGAAGCAGCAGAACGATCAGATGAACACGCCGGTCGATAAGTGGCAGGAGAAATGGGCCGCCAATGTCGAGCAAACCAAAAAAGCCATCGGCGAGATCGGCATCAGCAATAACGCCGCCAATTCTCTCTCCCCCGCCTTTGAACGCTGGGGAGAAATGTCCGGCATCCAGATCGAAGGTGCTGCTAACAAGAAACGCATCGAAGGCTACCAGCAGGACATCGAAGCGAACGCCTTGATGAAGATCGCCGACGACGACATTGAGGGCGCAATCGGCATCTACAACAAAGCGGTCGCGGACGAAATCATATCTGAATCCGCAGGCAAACTCGCCGTGGCCCGCTTGGCAGATAACCACGCCCGCAAGGCCAAGGAAGAGCGCAACGCCAATGTCGCCAGCACCATCATCCAGAACCCCATCGGCGCAGAAGCCGATCTGGAAAAGGCGATTGAAACCGGCAAATCAGAACTCTTTCCGGAACTCACCGACAAGGCCGACATCGTCCGCGCCTACAGCAACGCCCGCAGCGAAGCCAGCGTCTACCGCAACAACATCGAGGACGACTTGGATCAATTGATCCTTTCCGGGGAACTCACCAAGCCGGAGGATATCCGCCGGGTCGCTGAAGGCATCCTCCCGGAGCGCCGGATTCTTTCGGCCATCGAGACTCTCGATAAGACCCCGGCGGAAATTGAAAAAGCCCTCGCCATGCGTCCGACCCTGCTTGCCATGGTCGATGCCTACGATGCGAGCAAGGACGACAAGGACCGCTCCGAATACCTCAAAATCAAAGACTCCATCCGCCAGCTTCCCGAAGGCGAGCGTGGCGAACTCCTTCAATCCCTGCGCGACAAGTGGAACAACCCCAAAGAGGCCACCCCGCTCACCGAAGCATCCTCTCAACTCAAGACCCTTTTCACCAAAGGCCAATTCGGAACATGGACAGAAAAGGACGGCAAGATGCCGGACTCCGAAGTGCCGAAATACCTCGCCGCTGGGCAGAAGTTTACCAAGTTCAAAAACAGTTTGGAAAGCTGGGCCAAGGCAAATCCCAAGGAGGCAGCGGACGAGACCAAGGTCTACGAGAAGCTCAACGAAATCCTCGCCGCAGATAAGAATGTCCAAAAAATCAAATCCGGCGGGTCATCCTGGTGGTATCCGGGTTCATGGTTCGGACCCTCCAAGCCGCCGACATCGACCGACGATGTCCGCAAAAAAATCGACGCCCCACCAAAGACCTCCAAGGCCGATAGCATCAACAAAAACTCCTCCAAGGAGGACATCGCCAAGGCCGCGCAAGAAGTCGATTTCGACACTCCTCTTCCAGAAATTTCCAATCTTTCCTAATGCTCTCCGTCACACCTACGCCGGTCGAACTTATCGACGACGACACAGCCACCAAATACTACAACGAATTTGACACTCTGGAGGGAGCGGAGCGCGAATCCCGCGCCGAGGCGCTTCGCCTTTGGGCCGACCAGAAAGATGCCGACCAGAAGCGCGAGCAGTTCGATACGCTCAACAAAATCTACTCCGACTTCGATGGCTATGTGAACGAGGCCGGGTTGCAGGATTTCGACGAGGACTCCCGCTACAACATTGCCAACCGGCAGTTCATCGCCTCGCAGTTCGACCAGACGCCGGAGGAGCAGCAGGATATCTACTCCTCATTCCGCGACAAGTGGACCGAGTCGGTGGCAGGGAAAAAAGGGATGTCCGAGAAGGAAACCTTCGACCTCATTAAAGAAGGCATCGATGCCCGCAACGAGGTATCCGAGGCGGCAAATCAAATCCCCGGCGACATCGCGCTTTCCCTCTTCGACTCCATCGGCGGCGGCGATCCCGTGGATGTCCCGAAACTCATCGAGACTTGGAAGACCAAGAACGCCGAGTCGATCAAGAAGCTGCCTCCGGGATGGGAAGCTCCGCTCTTGGAATCCGCACAAGCCTTCCATACCGAGACCGAGGGCATGCTCCGCGACTACGCCGAGCCTCTCAAAAAGGTCTACGACCACCTCGCCGCAGTCACCGGGCGCGACACCGAACGGGCAGGGGAGACCAACCCCAAGAACCAAGAGGAAATGGACTCCATGGTGGACACCCTCGCCTCCATGCCCAAGCCGGTGCGCGAGCGGGCCTACGCCTCGGTCGTGCTTGGAGCGCAAAAGGCCGGTCAAGACCCGAAGACATTCATGGAGCAGTGGGGCGAAAGCTGGAGCCGCACCCTCAACATGGTCCGCACCGGGGCGCTCACCGCGCAGGAGATGGCCGCAGAGTCCGACCTCCGCATGCTGGAGGACAAGGCATCCCCGCCGGACTACTACATTTCCAAATCCACGGGAGAAAAAATCCCGCTCGCCAACCGTGCCTTCTACGACGAAGCCGACCTCCGCAAGGTCACCCCGGAGGAGATCGCCGCCGAGGCCGACCAAGCCCGCCAGAAGGTGAAGCGTTTCGAGGTCGTCCGCGAACTCCAGAGCGTGGCCGACAACCAGTTCGACCCCATCGAAAAGATCAACAAGGGCGGGTTCCTCGGTTTCATGGAAGCGATGGCCTACGGTTCCCCGCAGGGTCTGGCCTACACCGCCACCGCCCTTGTCCCTGTCGTCGGACCCTATGCCGCAGGCGCTGCCATGTTCTCCGACGAATACAACCAGCTTCGCCAACAAGGCATGAGCGTGGACCAGGCTGTGCAGGTCGGCAGCGTGAGCGCAGCCGTCCAAGCCGGGCTGGAGCGCACCGGGGCAAAGGCGCTCTTCGGCAAGCTCCCTGTCTTTGAGAAACTCATGCGGAAGATCGGCAACCCCGCTCGCGTGGGGAAAGCTGGCAGCGCAGGCGTCCGCTTCTTGACCGCCGCCACAGGCGAGCAACTTGTGGAAGGCGCACAAGACCTCACCACCCCGCTGGTGCAGGATGTCTCCGAGGCGCTCGGAGCCGATGTGCCGGATGTGAAATGGCAACCCATCCTTGAGAAATGGGGAGGTTCCCGCCTCGATGTCCTCGCCGCATCGCTTCCAACAATCCTCCTCGGAACAGGCGTGGCCACCTTCGCGGACAACAAGCGATTCGCCCAATTTGAGGAGCGCCAAGACATCTACCGCTCCATGGGCATGGACGATGCCACCATCAAAGAAATCGAGGACGGCAAAAACCTCGCCGAGGTGCAGCAGAACTTCCAAACCGCATTCGGCAAGCTCACCCCGGAGAATGTCAAAGCAGGGATCGCCTACATGGAGGGGAAAATCGCTTCCGCCCAAGAGCAGCAGCAAGACCCCAACACGCACACGCTCACACGCGAAACCCTCGCAGACGGTTCCAAGAAGTTTGTCATCCGCGATCCCAAGGGCGAGGTCAGATACAGCACCGCAGACGAGCAAACCGCACAGATCGCCCTCCGCGAACTCCTCCGCACCCAGATCACCGGCACGACCCGTGGCATCTTTGAGTCCATTTCATTTTTCAACCAGATGAATGAAGCCGCCGGTCGCGGCGAGGATATCCAGAAGTTCCTTTTGAGCGATGCTCCGCGCAACCTTCTCACCGACTACGAGGCCAACCCCAGCGAGAAGAACCTCGACAACCTTTTCGAGACCGTCCGGGCATTCGGGCAGGATATTTCCGAACCCGCCGAACTCGCCAACTTCCCGGTCCTCGCCAGTAACCAAGGCACTCTTGCCGAGGGTATCTTCAAATCCGTAATTCAAATCCACGAAGGCGCGACCGGCGACAAGGTCGTGCGAGATGTCGCGCAGGACAATCTGAAACGCGCCATCGCGGAAGGACGCATCAAGATGGAATGGGTGCGAGAAAACCTCAATCAGATCATCCCGCAAATCGATAGCAAACGCATCACCGGATACAGGCTCCGCACTGAAACCGACACCGATGTCATCGAGTCGTTTTCCGATGTTGCCTTGGCCTACATGGTCGGTGATGTCCGCGAAGATCAGATTCCCGAAGGATTCCGTGGATTCCTGCGCCGGATGGCCATCGTCGTCAAAGACATCTACCGCCGCGCCTACAACCTCAAGCGCCTCATTGCCGAGGGAAAGGTGGACGCCAACTTTGAATCCCTCCTCGCCGACTCGGTCGGCCTCAACCAACAGGCCCGTGTGGACACCGCCAGCAGCAGGGTCAGTAAAGACATCATCACCGATGGCGGGCAGATGCTCATGGACTTCTCCATCGGCTCCCGAACCAGTGCAGTTTCGACTGATACTCCCTCGATCCGCGCCAGCAACGCCACGATCACCGGCCCTGCGAACTACAGCATAGGCGCGTTCCACGGCACGCCGCACAAGGTGGACAAGTTCACCACCGAAAAGATCGGAAGCGGCGAAGGAGCGCAGGTTTATGGTTGGGGATTATATTTTGCAGAAAAGTTTGGTGTAGCAAAAAAATACAGGGATGATCTAACCCCTGATCCGGTTGCAAAAATCAATAAACATCTATCTTTGATAGGATTGGGAGGTCATTCTGCGTCTTCAAAATTAGCAGAAAAGTTAGTTGGTAATGGGGGAGACCTGTCCTTGGCATCATCTGAATTTAGAAAAGAAGGCAATAAGCAAATAGCCGATCTTATTGATAAGAGAGTAAAAGAAGGACGCAAGTCGCTCGATGTAAACAAAGGAAACATCTACACCGTCGAACTTGATGTCGAACTGGAAGACCTGCTCGACTGGGACAAGCCGTTGAGCGAGCAGAGTGAGAAAATTCGCAATGGATTAGCGTCTGCATTTGGAGTTAGCCGAGATGCGATTGAGTATTGGACAGGAAGGTTAGTTGACGATCTATCTGAAAATGGCCCGTCTGGGTATTCGGAAAATAGACTGAACAGAGTAATCAATGAAGCCGTAGAATCTGGAGGATATGGTGAGGAATTTGGTTTCCAAGTATGGGACGAAATTAAAGAAGCCGCCCCGGAAGTTGCTGAAGAATTTATTGATTGGGTCAAAAAACATTCTGCTGGCGGAATAGCTACAACAGACACGGGAGAATCTTTGTATCGGCTTTTAGCCTCAACAAAAGGAAGTCCTAAAGCGGCCTCCGAAGCCATCCTCGCCGCAGGCATCCCCGGCATCCGCTACCTTGACGGCGATAGTCGAGCCGAAGGCCAAGGCACATCCAATTATGTAATCTTCGACGAGAACCTCATCCGCATCACCGAGGAGAACGGCAACCGCATCGCCGCAGCGGATGCCCTCGCCGCGCCATCCCCCGGCGCGACCAACTACAGCATCGGCATGACGGTCGCCCCGCTGCGCCGAGACTCGCTTTCCGAACTCAACAAAAAGGAAATGCAGAAGCGGGCATCGTCCGCAAAATTCATCCACCTCCAGCAAGTCATCGATGATGTCGCCAAGGCTTATGGCGTGAAAATTGAATCCCGCCAGCCGGTCATCGGCGGATGGGTTGAAAGTGGGCAGATCAGTCTGGAGGTTCCAGAGGCTATCCTCTTCGACACGGATGACCTTGAGATGGCGCAGGAGATGGCGGCAATCGTCGGAGCCTCGGCCCCGGAACTGCAAAATGCCGTCATGCTCTGGAAGGATGACGATGCCGGGAAAGATACCGTGCTGGAATTCCAAGCCAAAGGAGCCGATTCGGCATTGGCTATTGCCAAGGATTTGAACAATGCCGGACTGAATGGGTTCACCTATGACACGAAGACCCGCAAGTTTTCACTTGTTCTGGCTGGCGTTGCAGACGAGGATATATCCAAGGTTTATGACTACATCAGCAACCAAAGCGCATCCGGCAACATTAGCTCTCGCGGAGGCACTCAAACGAGGGCGGGATCCGCAAGATTCCCGTCCGAAAGCGACTATCGAGGCTATCTCCAAGGCGCTCGGAGCCGAGCGGGTTTACTCCAACAAGGGCAACGCGAAGCCCTCCTCGATGTTGTTGATCGGGCGGAACGGCGCGTAGATCGCTACGCATCTGCTCTGAAGATTTCGGAGCAGGCCAAGAAAATCCAGAAGAAGCTCAAGCGCCCTTCCACTTCGGCGCTGGCTATCGAGACCGAACTCAAGGGCAAGCAGTTCGACAATATCCGCCAGCTTGGGCTATACCTTGACGCCCGGTTCAACAAGGTCTTCGGCAAGCCATCCTTTCAAATCGGTGGGCAAGAAGGCATCGATATCGCATCGGACGCCTTCGTCTACGATATCATCGACGGGCTGGCCGGTGATGGTTCCGGAATGGGGTGGTATGACGAGCGGGTGCAGGAGACAATCCGCGAACTCTCCAAACTGCACCCAGAGTTTGCAACGGATTCCAATGCTCTTGCAGTCTACATTGGCATCCTTGCCACGACATCGCAGGGCTACACGGTTGTCGAAAATTTCAAGCAGGCCAACAAGGTCTACAACGAATACAAACGAACCGGCAGAATCCCGATAGATTTCAAGTTTGCGAAATCATCGGACCCAATCAACTCCAACCTCGCTCAAATCCAAGGTCTCATTGATGAGCATGGATTGGATGGCTACGCTGAATTCATGGACCGAGAGGTCACCGGGCAGGCGCTGCGCGACCAGTTCGGGAAAACACCAACCGGCGTGACCCTCAAAGACACGGTGCGCGGCAATCGTGTCCTTGGTCCCAAGATTGGCAGCTTCTTCAACAACCTGCGCGGGCAGTTCGACACCATCACGATGGACTTGTGGTATACCCGCACGATGCATCGGTTCTTGGGTGAAACGGTTGTCCCGCTCGATTCCGAAAAGATGCAGAAGGCCATCACCAAATTCCGAGAGGAATTGAAAAAGGATGGAGTCCGCACCTATGGGATCGATTTCATAGAGGCGCTCAAGGACGACGAAGCCACGGTGCAGGCGGCTCTCACGCTTTTCCAACGCTGGGCGCGAGGGGATAATGATTACACCGAAAAGGGATATTTCAAATTCCCCGATGGCTACAAAATAGAAAAGGCCGCTCGCGGAATCTTCAGCATCGGCGGGATGAAAGGCGCTCCGCAGAACAAGACGCACCGGCAGTATTTCGCCAAGGTGGTTTTGGAGGCAAAAGCCAAACTTGAAAAACTTGGCATGAAGCTCACTGAGGCCGATATGCAGGCCATCATCTGGTATCGCGAGAAAAACCTTTTTGCCCGCACCGGCGTGGCCAACGCCGCAGCAAAGCCAGCAGACTATTTGGATGCCGTCATGGTGGCACGATCCGGAGCGCAAGCGCAGGAGGATGTAGACCCCGCAGATTTGGAAGCAGAAGAAGCAGACACCAACTACTCCATAGCCAGCCAGTCCGAGATCGACCGGGTGAACAAGGCTCTGGGCGGCATGAACCGAGGCCCGGATGCCCGGATCGCCGTCTACGAGCGGGCCAAGCAAAAGTTCTCCACGCTCATCCAAAACAACCAGCAGGCGCTCGACAACCTCCGCGCAGGAACCGTGTCGTTCCGTCGGACGCAACTCCTGCAAGCCCTCGGCGAACTTGACGCGATCCTTTCAATCTTCCCGCCGGACATTCGCGGGCGCGTAGGCGGATACACCCGTCTTGCCAGCATTGCCCCGCACGATGTCTTCAAGGACGGTGAGAAAATCAGCGAAGTCAGCGGAATGAACGGCGCGATCATCTCGGCGTGGATGCGCGAGGGATTAAGCATCGGGCCTGCCGGTCAACAGACCGAACTTCCTCCCGGCTACACCGCCAAGGAAAACCTTGGCACCGCTCGCGCCGACCGCGCCATTGCTGATTTCTTCAAGAAACGGATTGAGATGATCGACCGCGAACTGGAGAAGACCCTCCGCCGGGAATACGACGAAGCGTTCCGCAAGCTCCTCGACCGAACCAAACCCAAGAAAGCAAAACCGGGAGAGAAACCCAAGGGCATCGGTGGCGACATACAAGACCTGTTTGCCGTGGTGCGGGATTCGGTGGAAATGAACGCCACCCAAGTCGCCGCGCACATCGCCGGGTTGGATTCTATGATTGCTTCCGGCGAACTTACCGCCGAGCAAGAAGCGCGAGCGCAGATCGAGGCCGCGCTGGTGGCGCTCACGGGTGATTGGAAAAACGCCGATGCGGATCGCCGCAGGACGGCGCTCATGGAGGCAAGCCGCATTTGGAACGGTGCCTATGCTCAACACGCACAAAAAGTCATCCGGCAGCGCGAGGAGCGCGAACTCGCAAGATTCGATGCTATCGCCGCCACAGGGAAAGCCGGTGACCTCGCGGGTCGCAAATCCAAAGCCATTGCTGACTCCGGGTTGAAAGGAAGCTGGAAAGATTACATTTTAAACCTGCTCAATTTCGACCAAGTGGTCGGTGTGCTTTTCGGGGAAAACACCGAGGTTGCCAACACGATCATCGACAAGCAACGCCAAGCCGAAAATACAAAAGAGGACGGCGTGCAAGCAAAGATGCAGGAACTGGAGGATTTCTTCACCGGCCTCGCGGGAGGAAACTTGCTCGATGGCGAGCGTCTTCGCTACCGACTCACGCAGCCAAGCATGACGGTGAAAGGGATCAAGATGTCCGAACTGGAGGCGCTCTCTGCTGTGATGATGTGGGCGCAGGAGGATGGTCGCCGCCACATGGAGGGCGAGATGGACGAAGCCGGAAGGCCATCCGGCAAGTGGCACTACAACCAGGCATTCGTGGATGAAATTCTCGCCAACCTTTCCACCGAGGCGCTGGCCCTCCGCGACTGGCTCGGCCAGCGGTATGCCAACGAATACGCCAATATCAACGCCGTCTATTCCGAACTCAACGGAGTCAACCTCCCGCAAATCCGAAACTATTCGCCCGTCACCGTCCAGCCGGTCAACGCGCCCACCGGGCAGGTTCTCGATCCGGTCAGCGGATCGGCTATGTCTGGGGCCAGCACAAGCCCCGGCGCTCTCCGCACCCGTGGCACGGCCATCGCGGAACCGAGGTTCCAAGATGTCCTGCAAACCTACATTTCCCACACACTCCAGATGGAGCATTGGAAATCCTTCGCGCCAATGATTGCCGAGGCAAACGGCATCCTGCGGAATCGCGATGTGCAGAATTCGGTGGAAGAAAAAGGTGGGGCCGAGGCAAGGAAAATGCTCAACGCATGGCTCGACTATTTCTCGCAGGGGGGAACCCGCGATGCCGGGGCGCATCTGGCGCTCAACCAAGGACTGAACAATGTCCTCGGTCGTGCTTCGCAGGTGGCGCTTGTGGGTCGTATTTCCACCCTCCTCATTCAGTCCACACAACTTGGTGCGGCCCTCGCCGAGGTGCCTGCGGGACCATATCTTAAACGCATGGGCAAATTGCTCTCCGGGCAACTCAGTTGGGATGCCGCGCTCAATAGCGACTACATCCAGCGCCGGATAAAACAAATGCCACCAGTTGTCCAAATGGCGATGCAGGGACTCAAAGGCGCAAAGCCCACAGCCATTCAACAAGCCGGGAAACGCCTTGGAATGCTACTCTCCGGCGCTGATGGTCTTTTTACAGCAGGCACCTACGCAATCGTCTACGACTGGCACCTCTCCAAAGCCAAGGAACTCGGCCTTGCCGGACAGCAAGCCGAAGACTACGCCCGGAACACTGCGGAAAGAGCTACCGACCGCATAGCGCAGCCAACACGCGCAGGCGCTCGCTCGCTTTACGAAAACACCTCGACCAACCCGCTGGCCCGCGCCGGATGGGCGTTTGCCTCCGAGGCTCGGAAAAACCTCGCATTGGTCGCGTATTCGTTTGCCGAACGAGACACCGCCACAAAACTTCAGACCATAGCCTATGTGCTGGCAGTGAATGCCATCGGCTCTCAAATCCTGCGATCCATCTGGCGCGACACCCAAGACGACGATGACGAGGAACTTTTCGATGACAAATATTGGAACCCAAAACGATTCCTGATGGCTGCGGCAACCCAGCCGCTCTACGGAATACCAGTCTTCGGGTCAATGTTGGAGGAAGCCGTCTACAAATCCGCCGGGGAATACAACCCACAGACATCGTTGTTCTCGGTTGCCAGCGCCGTTGGCCCAATCAAACGCCTCCCGGATCACTTGTCCGGCGACACCGAAATGCGCGATGTTTTCAGCGACATCGACAAAATCATTTCGTCGCTTGGCATCATGCACCCAAACATCGCGGCCACCGCATCAATGACGCATCTCGCCAAAGACCTGTTTGGCCTCGCCGATTCTGCCGTGGACGCCACCACCGAAGATTGACAACTCACCTGTTTTGACTGATACCATCAACACAACATGAAACCACTCAACTACCTGCTCGACCGGCTCAACGAGAACTCAACATGGAGGGGCATCCTGCTGGTCCTCACAGCCCTCGGCGTGTCGCTCAGTCCGCAGCACCAAGAAGCCATCACGGCAGCGGGCCTCGGCCTCGTCGGCGCGATCAACATCTTCCGCAAGGGATGAAACCTCGCCGGATCGCAGCGGGCATGATCGTCTTCGCCTTCGTCTGTCTGGCGCTGGCATTCCTCACATCATGCGTCAGCGTTCCCGTCCCGCCATTCGGTGACCGGCGAGGCGAACTCGGCAACCTGCAAGTCAGCGTGTCGGTGAAATACATCCCACTTCAAAACCCTGACCTCCCCGGCAACGACGATCTCTCCCACGCCTGGTCGAAATTCGGCGAAGCAAAAGCCCTCAAAGACAAATGACGAATCTCCTCGCCCAGATCGCCGCCGAGCAAATCGGAGTCCGCGAGGAAGGCGGCAACAACAACGGGTCCAAAATCCGCGACTACCAGAAAGCCACCGACCTCAAGCCCGCATCATGGCCATGGTGCGCGGCATTCGTGGACTGGTGCATCGCCGAGTGGCTCGACCGCCCCGGCGTCCGCGACTGGCTCAACCTCCAAGCCTCCACGCCCGAAGAGTGGCGACCAAAAACCGCACTCGCCTACGGCTTCCTCGGATGGGCCAAAGCCCGCCCGAAGACCACAATAATTTTGCATGACCGAGAACTCGCGAGACCCGGCGACATCGTCGTCTTCGACTTCTCTCATATCGGCATCCTCGAATCCGACTCCGGCCACCAGATCATCACCATCGAGGGAAACACCAACGGGCGAGGGGAGCGAGACAGCGAATCTGGAGACGGAGTCTGGCGGAAAGCCCGCCAAAAAACCATAGCCAGAAACTTCATCCGAATCCGCCCCGCCGTGCCACAAGCTGCCACAAGCTAACGCAACCTGTTGATTCACAACATAGGTTAGTTCGACTCAAAATCGCGTTCCGCAAGGAGTGTCGGTTCGATCCCGACCGCCGGTAGTTCCTTCGATATCAACCCGCAGAAGCCCATTAGTAAAGGCTCTGCGGGTTTTTCGTGTCTGGACATTGCGGGACAAGGTTGGACTCAAAAAGACAAATAAAGGTTGCGGGAATGCCACAACTGCCACAAGGTTTGTCCAGTTATGTCGTATCGAGTTACAGAAGATCGGTCGCGGAGGACTTCGCCTTGGGTTCTGACTATACCAAAATCGCTGGCAGGGCGCAGGCTTCGATTCTTTTATCCTACGGAGGCGCAGGCTTGGACGGAAGGTCCGAGGTTGTTGGCGAAGCTCCAGAAGGGTGGGACGGATGCGCTGGCAGATGAGGACGGCCCGACGATGGAGCGGGTTGTGGCAATGTTTGTGGCACTTTTCCAAGAGAGGTCGAAGTCTCACCGGGAAAAGGTGGAGAAGGTGGGGAAGTGGCTGGCGCGGGATTTCCAGTGCCAACTCAAAGCGGTGTCGCCAGTGATGATGGTTCAGTGGTTCGCGAAGATTCCGGGATCGGATACGCAGCGGGCCACGGTCTACCGCTATGTGCGGCTTTTCTTCAACTGGTGCGTGAAGATGGACCTGCTGGATCGGTCGCCTTTCCGGGCGGTGGACTGCCCACGGGCGAGGTCGCGGAAGGGCATCCTCAAGGCCGAGGAGATGCGGGCGCTCCTCGATGCGGAGATGGGCGACTCAATGCGGGCGTCGATCCTGCTGGGCGGGTTCGCGGGCCTGCGGTCGATTGAGGTTCAGCGGATGGACTGGGAGGACATCGATGTGAAGGCGGGGCAGGTTTATGTTCGCCCGGAGGTCTCCAAACAGCATGACGGCATGATGGACCGGATCGTGGATTTCACGGAGCCGATGACACGGAGGAAGAAATTCTTCACCGGCAAGAAGGGCCGGATCGTGCCGGGGAGTGCGCGGGCGTTCTACGAGGAGCGCAGGCGGCTGGCGGCGAAGCTGGGATGGGATGGGTTTCCGGAGAACTCGCTCCGGCATTCGTTTGCCACATATCATTTGGCGCGGTGCAAGAGCGCCAACCTTACGGCATTCCAGATGGGTCATTCCAACTCCGCGATGGTGCAACGAGTCTATGCCGTTCCCGCAGCCAGAGCGGACGCACAAGCATGGTGGGGGATTTGACCTATGCCTTACGCGAATAAAAAAACGCAGAAGAAATTCATGGCGCGGCAATACACAAAAAAGTATGCGACCGATGACAAATTCAAAGAGGCCGAGGCCATGCGCAAGGCGGACTGGTATCAGCGAAATCGTGAGAAGGTGATTGCGCGAGTGTTGGAAAATCGGGCTAAGAAGGTTAAATAAACGCTAAGGCACTAAACATAAGTGCTTTGGG
>Ga0315903_10001157_pt1 | contig 39832 bp, 36 predicted proteins | sample LakEriMetagenome_7_FD_203524 | JGI IMG/M metagenome (GOLD analysis project Ga0315903, IMG submission 203524) | Freshwater fungal communities from buoy surface, Lake Erie, Ohio, United States - Buoy 2 MA119 | ecosystem: Environmental > Aquatic > Freshwater > Lake | place: USA: Lake Erie, Ohio... | reverse complement strand
CATGACCATAATGTTCAATCCTTTGATCTTCATCAATACGATAATCTGTTATGTCCTGTTACAGTTGGCCAAGACGTTCTTTCTCTTCAGAAGCCGTTAGGTGCAGAAGCTCTCGTTACGAACCCGCCCTATCATAAGGATCTTCCTTATCTTATCGCAGACAAGGCAGTAAAGGAATACGACGTAACAGCGATGTTCGTTCGCCTTACATTTCTTGAAGGTCAAAAGCGAAAAAACTTGTTTACAAATTACCCGCCAAGTGATATTATTTTTCTAAGTGATCGTGTTAGATTCAACACGGGCCTGATAGAACCCATAAATAAGACACATCAGATTGGCGGCATGATTGCGTATATGTGGATCGTCTGGGATAAGCGAAAGAAAGTAGACTCTACGAATTTACGATGGGTCTTGTTAAAAGATGAATATGATGAATGGAGAGAACATTATGATAAATGTAGTAATTCCAGCGGCGGGTGAGGCTACTCGACTTCGTCCGCTTACAACAAACTGTTCCAAGGCGATGGTTCGTATCCACGGCAAACCTGCCATCGAGTATATTATTGACTCGATCTATAAGAACTGTTCTGATATCGGTGAGATCGTAATCGTTGACGGTAAGTATGACGACATTCGTGAGTGGGCAAGTAAGAGCATATATAGCGACGACATTCGTTGTGTAAAGCAGGGATCGTTGAACGGTCCCCGTGATGCTATTCGTGTTGGCATTGAGGAACTATCGAATAAAGACTTGCCTCTTGTTGTCTGGCTCGGAGATGCAATCATTCTTGATGAAGATCTTCCTCTTGGAACGGATTTCCTTCTTACTAAAGAAGTGGAGGATCACTTTGCGTGGTGTATGTGGGATGGTAAGAACTTCTTCAATAAACCAGCCGAGACAGTCAAAGATGGTGTAGCTCTCGTCGGTCTTTATAGTTTTAAAGATGGGCACGCAGCATATCATTCATTCTCACATACTTCAGAATACGATATCTCGTTTGCTCTTGAGATGTATTCTAAGCTGACTGTTAAATCATTCGAAAGAGTGAATACGAGCAAGTGGTACGACATCGGAGACATTGCCTCGTATCATCGTACCTGTGCTGAGTTCCTTACTTTTAAAGCAAGAGAGTTCAATTCGTTTAAGTACGATCCCGATCTTAACGTAGTAACGAAGATTCCAAACTATACGAACGACTTCGCCGTAAAGACTGTTATGAACGAAAAGAAGTGGTATGGTGGACTCAACTCTAAGCAGCGAATGTTCGTCCCGAAGGTGCTAGATGATGAATACGGCCTATCCTTGTCTTATGAGTCCGGTACTCTGCTGTCTGACTTGTTCATCCACGAGGACATCTCTAAGAGTACTATAGACTATCTAATTGAAAAGGTTATACTTTCTGTTCGTAACCACTTTCATAAAACTCCTGGCGCGGATTTTCTTGAGGACTTTAGTGCAAACGCTCGTAAGATGTGGATCACAAAGACGTCTGATAGACTTGTAAAGACGGACATTCACCATCCTCAAAAACAATTCTATATGGATGTTGCGATTAAATGCATGATTAAGGCGCTGCCCGTACAAGCTATGCATGGTGATTTACATTTTGGAAATGTGTTGTATAATCCATATAATGACAGCATCACTCTGCTGGATCCTCGTGGTGAATACGGTAATCATATCGGATGCAGTGGCGATCATCTATACGATCTATGCAAACTTTCTCACGATCTCTATCACGGCTATAACTCGCTATTTCATAATAAGCCGTATCCTAAGTATGTTCGTGAAAGCTTTAGTAAGATCATTCGTAAGTACTATCCTAATGAGTACGAAGAGATCATTGACGGTGGTGCACTTCTGATTGCGACAGCAATCCCTCTACACTATGACAGCCCTAATCGGCAACAACAAATGAAGGACTATGTGCATGAGTATGCCTACACTAGTAATAGATATTGATCACACTATTTGTATACCTAACGATGCGGAGAAGGATACGTTCGAGAAGTATGGAAAGGCGAAACCGATCAAAGAAATGATCGATGCCATCAGAAAGGCGAAACAGTCCGGATACCGCATCGTTCTTTTTACTGCTAGGCGAATGGCGACACATAACGGTGATATAAATAAAGTCATAGAAGATGTCGGCGAGCTTACGATTAACTGGCTCAAGGAACATGATGTTCCATACGACGAACTTCAGTTTGGCAAACCAAATGCAGTATACTATGTAGATGACAAGGCACTCTTGCCGAATCAATTTATTGAATGGATTATGAGGGATAAATGATGAAGATTGGTTTTTGCAAAGTTGGCAAATCCGTAAAGTTTAGAAATACTAAGTACTCGCCAATCGGCGGTGATAACGAAGCATCATGTACTCTGCGTGCAGTTGCTAATAACAACCCAGATAAAACTTTCTTTATCATCGGCAGATCTGACTTTGCGACTCTTTCTGAGATCGAAAAAGCAGATCTGTTTCCATATGATAATGTTGTAGACGTATGGGAAGGTGTTGGTCTTGATATTTCTCAGAAGTATTTTGATCATATTGTTAATTACTTCAAAGAAAAGCAGATCACTCTAGACTTTACCATTATGATGGTCGGCCAACTGAGCAACGTTACTATTCCTGACCGTATCGAAAAGGTTCGCGAAGGTAACGATGGAAAGCCAGCTCAGACTCTCGACATGACTAAGTGGTACACGACACCGATCTTTACTTGGCTGAACCAAGAGAAGCCACCGTATATTGAGATCGTTAACGATCCGCGTTATACAATTAAGCAACCGCGTGATATGTTCCATATGCCGATGCGTTCTCTTGGCCAGTTTGATTACGACTACGAAACGTTTTCTATTCGTAGCTACGAAGATCAAGAGCGTATCACTCGAGTCGTACACTCTGAGTACGCAGGAATGGAAACTGCGTTCTGTGGTGACTATGAGTATACTCAAGAAGTTAATCTCGGTCGCAAGACGGACTTCATGGTTGTTCTTAACGAAGGTAAGCCGTCGCGTTACGATCTACTTAAGGAATGGGTACTAGATAAGTTTGAAGACGTTGAGATCTATGGCAAGTGGGAACACGATGCTGTAAGTAAAGACTCTCGCTTTAAGGGGTCCATGCATATCGACGAACTTCAGAAGAAACTTAGAGACGTTAAGTTCACGTTCATTATTCCTATCAAAGAAGGCTGGGTTACTTCGAAATATATCGAAATGATCCACGCGGGTGTAATTCCGTTCCTGCATCCGACTTACGATATGCAGAGTCACCTTCCTATTCCAGACTTTCTGCGTCCAAAGACTCCTTCTGAGTTCTACGAGCGTATGCAGCATCTGATTGATAATCAAGATGAATACGAGACGTTACTTAAGGATCTTCGCAAAGCTGTTCTTAAGCCGGAATATTACGACGGTACTTTCATTAACGATAAGATCATGTCTACGTTTGATCCTAGCTATCAACGCCCAGACGTAAGAGTCTTTGAAAAGAAGACTGTAACGACTCTCGAAGACTTTTTTACATAAGGATAAAATAATGACTGATATTACTTGGGTACCTCATATCCCACTCATTGGTGGACAGATGCTCGGCGCAGAAAAAGCTTTCGGAGTTCCTCCTCTTGCTATCTACTCATACGATGGATTTCAAGCAAACGATAGTCACTACGTCAACTATCAGAACAACGTAAAAGGACGTGGATTAGAGTATCGTCTTCTAGATAACGGTCCGCCAATTCATAAGGTGGACGTTGTGTCGGGTACTCCACCCTGTGCTGCTCTTTCTCAGTTGAACACAGGCCAGACTGCGGAAGCAAAGGGCGCAAACTGTGCTAAGAACGAATGGATGTACAAGGTATTCGAGGACGCGATCGACCTATTTGAAGCAAAGGCAGTCGTTGTAGAAAACGCTCCTGCTCTCTATACGAATAAGGGTCGGGCGGTCGCGAACAATTTGTTTGACATTTGTAATAAAAGAGGTTATAGTTTAACTCTGTACAAAACATCTACGATGTATCACGGCATTCCGCAAGCTCGCGATCGTACTTTTGCTATTGGTTGGAAGTCTGAGAAGGCACCTATCATGGCTTGGTTCAAACGCGATCGTAAGAACTTCCGTGAGTATCTAGCAGAGATAGAGAACAATACGCTGCAACACGATCTTGTTATCAATAACAAACTCGACGATGAACCATACTATGCGTTTATCAAAGCAAGAACAAATGAAAACCCAAGGGACGTCATTATTCGTAGCGGTAACATAACAGCTTTTAACTACATTAATCGTAGTGGTCTACTCGACGAAGCAAACAAGTGGATGCACGAGGTCGGCCACGCTCGTGGTATCAAAGTATCGGAACACGCCATTAAAAAGTTCGCAGATAATAAAGGCATCTGGGATAGCTCGACTCATGTATTCGATGAATGCATGAATGCTGTTATCGGCCGTAACCTTGCTGATACGATACATCCAATTCACGACCGTTCCCTTACGGTTCGTGAAGCTCTGCATATGATGGGCTTCCCTCACGACTTCGAACTCGTCGGCGGTCTTGCTAAAATGAACCATATTGCGCAAAACGTTCCTGTACCAACTTCGCGTGATATTCATTCTGAGATCGCAAAGTTCGTTCGTGGCGAGTTGCCTATGTCCGGCACAAACTATCTACGTCAGAACAATCACTACGAAAAGAATGAATACGATCCTCTCGGAACAGGATCGCAGAAAGCAACTCTAGAGGAATTTTTTGTATGACTAACCATCTTATAATCGACTTTGAGACCATGGGAAAGGATGCGACCAAGTGTGCTGTAATCGACTGCTCAGTGATGGTATTCAATTTCGAAAAGTTTACGAGTAATCCGTACTCTCTAAACAGCATCACTGAGACTAGAAAGTTTAAGCTGTCCGTAGTGGATCAAGTAAAGAACTATAGTTGGGAAATTGACAAGAGCACTCTGCAGTTCTGGGAAGAACAAGATGCAGATGTTCGCGCTAACATTGCGCCAAAGAAGACGGATCTAACGGTTAAAGAATTTATTCAACAGTTTCACGAGTTCCTAATTAAGTCGCCAAAGATTGACTATTGGTGGAGTCGTTCTAATACTTTCGATCCAATCATTCTATCTCGTTTGTTTGATGCCGAAGGCAAGCGCCTTCATCTTGAAGAGTACCTTAAGTATTGGAAAGTTCGTGACACGCGAACCTACATCGATGCAAAGATGAACTTCTCGACTACGAATGGATTTACACCAATGCTCAATGAAGAGAAGTGGAATAAATCATTTAAAAAACACGACAGCGCGTGGGATATTCTTGCTGACGTACTTCGTTTTCAACAAATACATCGTGCTGAAAACGATCTTGACCTATTATAAGGAGTAAATGATGCAACTACAAGTCACTGCTGAGCACCTCAGAAAATATTCTATCTTCATTGGAACTCCAATGTATGGTGGACAATGCGCAGGTATGTACTGTAAGTCGACCAACGACCTAGCCACTCTCTGCGCAAAGTATGACATCAGTCTTAAATTCTACTACCTGTTTAACGAGAGCTTGGTTCAGAGAGCAAGAAACTACGTTGCAGACGAGTTTCTTCGCTCCGATTGTACTCATCTAATGTTTATTGACTCTGATATTGGCTTCCGTCCTAACGATGTTCTATCCCTTCTAGGAATTCAGACTCTACAGCCGGATGAGTATGACATTATGACTGGGCCATATCCTAAGAAGACGATTGCTTGGGAAAAGGTAAAGAAAGCTGTCGAGATGGGTAAGGCTGAGAACCCGCTCGATCTTGACTTCTATACTGCTGACTATGTCTTTAATCCAGCAAAAGGGCATACGTCGTTTCGTATCGACCGACCAGTCGAAGTAAGCGAGGGTGGTACCGGTTTCATGCTTATTCCTCGTGAGGTATTGGAAAAGTATAGGGATGCGTATCCTGAACTTAGATACATTCCAGACCACGTTCGCACGAAAAACTTTGATGGTTCTCGTGAGATCACTGCATTCTTTGATTGCGAGATAGATCCAGTATCAAAGCGTTATCTATCAGAAGATTACTTCTTCTGTCAGAAAGCTCGAGCTATCGGAATTAAACTACACATGTGTCCTTGGATGGAACTACAGCACGTCGGTTCTTATATCTTCAAGGGATCCATGGGAGCGATTGCTTCAATTGGAGCAAATCCGACAGCCAGTAGAGAATCGAATGAAAAGACTTACAAAGAAAAGAAGAAGAAAGCATTTAGACCTTAATGTTGTTGACAAATGCAAAACCATGTGATATACATATACTAATGAATAATGATCAAGGAGAGATATACTATGAAATTTTCTGAACGCACTCTTACTATCCTTAAGAGCTTTTCCACCATCAACAAATCAATCGTCATGAAACCTGGAAAGGTTTTGCGTACGATTACGCCAGAAAAGAATTTGATCGCGATTGCGAACATCGAGGATCAGTTTCCATCCGAAGCTGTTATCTATGATCTTTCTCGCTTCCTGTCCATGTTGAGTCTGTATCAAAACCCAGACGTTGAATTCCATGACAAGTACTTCATCATCTCTGAAGGCAAGCTCAAAACGAAGTATGTCTTCGCTGACATCTCGATGATCGTCGCTGCGCCTGAAAGAGAGATCGGTATCCCAACCGCTGACGTATCTGTGAGCGTGAAATGGGCAGATCTGCAGTCTGTAATGAAAGCGGCAGGTGTTTTCCAGTTTGGTGAGATTGCATTTATCGGCGAGGATGGTAAGTGCTATCTGCGAGCAATCGACAGCAACAACAAATCGTCAGACGCATTCGGTGTAGAGATCGGTGATACTAACGACACCTTCACTCTCATTCTCAAGACCGATAACCTTAAGTTGCTTCCGCAGGATTACGAAGTAACTCTCTGCGCCAAGGGCGTGTCGATGTTTAAGGGTGCTGACGTATCCTATTACGTCGGTGTTGATACTAGATCTACCTACAAGAAAGGTGAATAATGTCTGAAAAAGTAAACATTACTCTACAGGATATCGCTACTGCTGTTTCTATTATCGATATCTGCGTTAAAAGAGGCGCAGTTGAAGGATCTGAACTTACTGTAGTTGGATCTATTAGAGACAAGTTCGCGACGTTTGTTGAACAAAACAAAGCGCCGGAACCAAAAGAACCAGCTAAAGAAGCTGAATAACTTCTTATTCTTTACACGACACACAGGAGATACATAATGGCGCTTGACGCAAAGATTGACGAAGTACTTTGGGTCGAAAAATATCGTCCTCGTTTAATCGAGGATACGATCCTACCACAAAAGACTAAGGATACGTTTAAGAAGTTCGTATCCGATAGTTCCATTCCAAACCTACTGCTGACAGGTGGTCCAGGTATGGGAAAGACAACCATCGCAAAAGCTATGCTCAATGAGCTCGGCTGCGATTACATCGTTAAGAACGGTTCTCTTAACGTCAATCTTGACACTCTTCGTTATGAAATCTCGACGTTTGCTTCGTCAGTCTCGTTTAGCGGTGGCCGTAAATACGTCATCCTTGACGAGGCTGACTATCTCAATGCAGCTAACGTTCAGCCTGCTCTTCGTAACTTCATCGAAGAATACTCCAAGAACTGCGGTTTCATCTTTACTTGTAACTTTAAGAACCGTATTATCGAACCTCTGCGTTCTCGACTTTCTGAAGTGGACTTTACGATTGAAAAGTCGGATCGCCCAAAGATGGCTGCTCAGTTCTATAAACGTGTTCTTGCCATCCTGACAGCCGAAAACATTGATCACGATAAGACTGTCGTAGCGAAAATCATCGAGCGGTACTTCCCAGATTTTCGTAGAGTTCTCAATGAACTGCAGTCGTATGCTGCATCCGGACGTATTGATGAAGGTATCTTTACTGACATCAAGCAAGAGACTGTTGACAAACTTTTTGTTATGCTGAAGGAAAAGAACTTCACCGAGATGCGTAAGTGGTGTCTCGATAACAGTGATCAAGACTCGAACGAAATGTTCCGTACTATCTACGATGCTGCTGCTGAAAAGGTTGAGCTTAAGAGTCTTCCTGGCTTTATCGTTACTCTTGCTGACTATATGTATAAGTCTCACTTTGTGGCAGACCCAGAGGTTAACTTGGTTGCGTTCCTGACTGAAGTTATGTTCGAGTCAACCTATAAATGAAGTTCTTTTCAAAGAAACCTGAGACGTGTTTCTTTTGTCAAGTTACCTTGAGTGCAGACAACACGTTTACACTTCAATACTCATCCGCAGAAGGAGTGCATACTGCAAAGATGTGCGGCGTGTGCTCTAAAACATTTGACGAACTTGCAGATATGAAAGAAGAGCTATATGACTCAAGATTTAAAACCATTTGACTTTGTAAAGTCTGCGTCGCACAGTAAGAAGGATCTAATTCGTGGTTCTGACTTTCCTGAGCAAACTGAGAAGCAATACATTCCGTTCATTACAAATCGAGCGTTCGCTGCCTTCGAGGATAGCATACTTCATGCGAACGAAATGAACATGCGTCACCATCTTTTTAAAGACGCTCAGTATCGCTACTATCTCGGTGTCCTGAGATCAAGGAACAGGTTCTCTCCTTGGCTAAAGGAACAGAAGAATACAGACCTCGATATGATACAGGAATACTACTCTGTGAACAGAACGGTAGCAAAGATGTATCTTAAGGTACTGACTGAAGAAGACTTGAAGCGTCTGCGTGACAAATTCCAGAAAGGCGGATAAGTATAAATACTCGGATGGCTTTTATGAGCATCATCGCAATAATAATAACTATAAAGGTGAACTCATCATGGAGAAAGACTTATTCCGAGGGATCGGCGTAGAAATAACGCTACCAAATCCTGATAACTTTCTTAAGATAAAAGAAACGTTAACACGTATTGGTATATCCTCGAAAAAGGAAAAGAAGTTGTATCAATCGTGCCATATTCTACATAAGCAGGGACACTACGCGATTCTTCACTTCAAAGAACTATTCATTTTGGATGGTAAAGAAAATACATTCGCGGACGAGGATAGAGCTAGAAGAAACACTGTGATTAATCTTTTAGAAGAGTGGGATCTATTAAAGATTGTTGATCCTTCAAAGTCTGAAGACCCAGTCGCACCACTCAGTCAGATAAAGATCATATCACACAAAGAAAAGGACGAATGGATCTTAGAACCTAAATACAATATCGGAAAAAAGAAGTAATTGAAGGAAATTATACTATGAATGTTTTTCGTCTAAACAAAAGAGCAGAGATACCAACGCCAACTTCTGATAGACCAGGCCAGTTTGATATTAAAGCGTGTTTCGATCTTGGTTCTAAAGTTTCGTATCACAATAGCGTAAATAAAGAAAACTTTGTTCCTGTACGTGTTATTAGCGGTAATGTATGCGTACAGATATACCCAGCTCAGAGATTTGCAATACCAACTGGGTTGATCTTTGACATCCCTGAAGGTCATATACTAAGATTAATGTCGACGGCTAACGTTACCTTAAAGAAGGGTCTCGTTATCGTTGACGGAACTGGAATTATTAATCCACACAGCGGAGAAGCTTTTGTGACTCTGCATAATATATCAGATACGCCTGCCATTATTAATGACGGCGAAAGTATTGCTCTAGGTATGCTTGAGCAAGCACTGGTCTATGATATTACAGAGACTAGTGAAAGACCGTCGTAAGACGGAAAGAACCGGGTTATAACCCACATTACACAACACACAGGAGAAAACCAATGACTACTAAGAACCCATTCGAGATCCGTGCCGAAATGCTTCAGCTCGCAAAAGAGTATATGGATCAGCAGTACCATATGAACGTTCAGTTTGCCGAAAAGATGATGGATCAAGGCAAGAAGACCGCCGAAGAAATGAAAGAGCATTATAAGATGTACTCCATGGATGAACTCATGGAAAAAGCAAAAGAAATGTACTCTTTCGTAAGTAAGAAGGACTAACACATGTTAGATCCGGATCATTCTTACTTAAGAAGTCTGTCTGAAAAGAAGACAGGCGGCAAGTAAATATAAATAGAAGTGGAGGCGCCAAATGGGTCTCCACTTTTTGCAAACCGGTCAGATGACGGTTAGAATAAAACTCGCTTAATAAAGGAGAAACAAATGAACACACGTAAGTTTAGTACAAACGATCTACTTAGCGATCCATTCTTTATTGGATTCGACTCAATCTTAAATAAGATAGATACAATCAATAGATCCAACGCATCAAACTATCCACCATACAATCTAATTAAGACTGGTGAAGACACCTACGTTATTGAACTAGCTGTAGCAGGATTTAAAGAAGAGGACTTTGATATCGAAGTTCACGACGGAGTCCTTACGATTAGCGCAAACGTAGTCGACACCGGCAGTACTAATACAACTTATCTACATAAGGGAATTGCAGCAAGAAGCTTTACTCGTAAGTTTACTCTCGCCGATACGATCGAGGTAAAGGGTGTATCTCTAGAAAAAGGTATGCTAACGATTGAATTGCTCAATGTGGTTCCTGAAGAAAAGAAACCAAAGAAAATACAAATTGTAAAGAGTAAAGAACTTCTTCTAGAGTGAATGAAAAAGGGAGCGAAAGCTCCCTTTTTTAATTTGCGCCAGCCGGTCTTGAAAGAGCGTCTAGGTCAGATCTACTCGCACCAAACGAGTTTATTATAGTAGAAGCGGTGCCGCCTCTGGAATTAACATTTGTCTGACTGTTATTTGGTGCATTGATAATGATTGGTTTTGTAGCAGCCGCTTGAGTTTCAATAGCTGAAAGTTTTAGTCCCCAACTATCATCAAAGTTATTTGCTAAGATTTGTCCAGCATCGGTATTTCTTGGAACGACAGCTTCTAGGCCGTGTAGAGTTGCACGAGTTCCTTCACCAAAGTTAACAAACCCTCTCGTCCCAGTTCTCATCTGTGGCCCAGATCCAAAATCTTCTTGGAATTCTGGAGTAACAACATTTCTTCCGCTTCTTCTAGCATTTAACTCTCTAGGAGTGAGTTCTCTAGAAGTTTCATCTTCATCCCATGAAAATAAACTTCCAAGCCAATCGATTATAGAGTATACCTTTTCCATTATCCAATCTTGTAACTTAAACGGCGGGCCTTCCGACTCGTCAAACCCGAATAGTCCTTTAACGAAGTTTATTGCCATATTCACTGGTGCAAATACGAAGTCCTGCAACTTACCGAGGGCACCAAAGAGAGTCATGTCTTCTTCTGTGAACGTGAAAAGATCCGTGACTACGCTCAATGCAGACGAAACTCCATCAAATATAGATCCTATAACCTGCTTAAATATATCAGTAAAGCTAAACGAATCTAGAACTTCCGCTGCTTTTTCAAATCCTAGAGCTCCAGCAACCCACGAAACGACGTTCTTTAACAGATCCAACGGGGCTGCAATTAGCGACGTGAAGAACCCAGAAAGCGCACCCTCAAAGGCACCGAGTATACCACCTTCTGCGTAACCATCTATTGCACCCTTAATCGTTTCAAACGCTGTCATAATGATTGCGATCGGGGCAAATATCTTTCCCACAACGCCAGCTATCTTTCCAATCTGCGATCCTAGAGATCCAAACCATCCTGTTATTGACTTAAAAATACCAGCTATTTTTCCAGGCCCACCACGAGGACCGGCCAATTCCTTTAAAGTAGTGAGAGCGGTTCTAAACGGTTCAATAAGAATATCTATTGTCTTTCCAACGGATGATATTAAAGCTGCAAATTTTGAACCAGAACCACCGGCCGAACCGGCAGGAAACAAACCCTTTATACTCTTAATGAAATTATTAAACGCGTCATCTACTGCAACTCTTACAACCCCGGCCCTAACCTTAAAGTCGTCAACTATTGACTTAAACCCAGCCGCTATCGAAGATATTCTAGAAGATAAGCTTACTTTAAAATCGTCGAATATCTTTACTAAACCCGGGGCGAATGCTTTAAAGTAAGTTTTTATTGCTGTTAGTTGCCCTTTGATTAGACCGATCGTTGCCCCAACACTTAGAGCAAGAGCCGCAGCCCCGACCGCAAGTGCTGCAAATTTACCTAGAATATTTTTACCAAAGAGTGCAGCCAATCCACCTAACAAGCCAGCAAGAGTGTTATCAGATTGAGGCTGCGGGGCGGGTGGTGGGGTGGGGGTCGGCTGTTCTGGAGTTTGGTTTTCTCTACTACTTCTATCAGCAGCGGCAAGTTTGTCTCTCTGTTCTGCTTTTTCAGCTTCGCTTACTTGCAGATTTAACATTGTTTCCAATATTCCGGTCTGTTGTTTTATTTGATCATACGTAGACGACAATATCTTAGTCTGTGCTTCAATTTGATCATATACAGATACCATAATAGATTTAAAAATTCCAGCCTCAGATGACGCAGATCTGCTAGCGCTAGGCTTCAAAATAGATTCTAATATCCCAGTCTGTTCTTTAACATGGTTATCTACAGATTCCATTAATTGAGCTAGGTCGTTTACGTCCGCCATTTTTAGTTCCTGCTTTCCTCTTGTTTCTTAACAAATTCGACCAGCAAGTCGAAATAAAGATCTCTTTCATAAGGCATCATATTTTCAATTTCTGTTATTGAATACTTGTGGTGTTGAGCCATTCCGAATATTTTTTGGTAATACATATAGAGATTTGTATGACTCAACATCAGATAAAAAAAGATTGAATTCCTTCTACAACAAATGTCTTTTTGTCACCGTTGGAATTTACGTATGGTATTTCATGACGAACCTTTGGAATAGTGTCAAAGAATTCTTTCATCTGTTTCACTACGTCACTGTGAAGGCTCTCAACGAAATCATCAACTTCTTTCTTTGAAAAGTCTTTAAAGTTATACACCGTGTCCTCAGACGCGAGCTTATCCATGCAAGAAATTAGAATCTCAAATGAAGAGTTTGTGGTTATCTCTTCTTCATTTAACATACCTTTAAACATGCTTATAGAAGGATACTTTAAAAATAATGTATATGTATCATCTATCTTAATTCTATTAACGTGTCTTTCATCTTTAATCACTTTAACATTTGAAATTTCCATCGAAAGCTTAATCTTTTCTTTCGTATCAGGATCTTCTATCTCAAATTTTATTTCGTTATCTACGGACTTTGATCTAAGGTTAATGAGAATATATTCTAAGTCAAAAACTGCAAGATCTTCTGCATCAAAATCAATAAGGCAATTATTCACGATCTGATTTACCGCATTCATCATTTGTGTACTATCTTTTGCTTCTTGGGCAGTTAACAGTATCTTTTCTTCTTTTACCGTAAATGGTCTAAACTTAACTATCTTGTCATTAGAAGGAAGTCTCAACTCATATATCGGTAGATCAATCTTAGGTAGTGCCATTCTATAGTCTCCTTATTATTTAAAAATATTCCCAATTGTGTTCAAACCAGTTTTTATTTGAGAGAACCCATTGTTAAAGTTATTCAATCCCGTATTAAATCTTGTGAGAGCGTTAACTGCATCCTGAATTGATGTTGGTAGTCTTCCTTGGTTGATTAACTGACCAGACGTTCCAATTCTGTTTATTAACTCAAGGTATCCAGTCCCTCTCGTGTCTCTCTGCGTGTATGTTCCTTTTTTGAATCCTGATACGCTAACTCTTGAGTATGCAAAATTCACAGTAGCAGTTGCGTAACTGTCGTTGTCAGACCAAGAAAGAGTTTCTCCAGATACTTCAGTAGGAAACGCGTCTTCTAAAACGTATTCATAGTAAATATCTTGAGAATCAGTACTATAGTTCTTAATTGTTATTCTGGTCGATATATCTCTTATATACCCAAGTTCGTATGGTAACTGATCGTTAACTGATAAGTATCCGCCCCTAGTCGTATCAAAGTTAACTACGCTTTGCATCCACTGATGAAAGAAACTAATAACCTGATGATCTGAATCTAGCATAAAAATTGCGTTTACTGGCGTAGGAACCATTTGAACCGGAATGGACTGTCTAATGCCAAAGCCGTTTGGATAATTATCTGTAACGCTAACGTTTATGCCGGGCGCTTGAACCGCCTGACAAAAGAACGTTAGATCACGTAAAGCTATACCTCGTATAACTGGGGCATTCGCGATTTCAACCACAAATAAGTTCTTACGGGCAGCGCCGCCGTACTTATTCATTGTGCCTTTAAATTCGTTTATGTTAAATGGCATTATCGCCCGCCTCTTATGATCTTTCTTGAGTCTTCCCAGACTTTACTCTTACTTGCGCCAACGAAGTTTTCTGTTGGCAAGAAAAGTGCTACGTCCCACTCTGATGGATTTATGTACACAAGCCTAGTCCTTACTTGTGATGCTAGATAGTGTTTCACGGTTGGTCTAAATTCCTTGTATTGAGATGCACCGTTCAATAGACTATATGACGCCCTTAATTTAGTAGTTTCATCAAACTTATCATTCGATGCAACATTATATAAAGCATCCATTAATTTTGCTCTTTGTGTGAGTGGCAAGTAGTGAAAGTTAATACCAAGAAAGCCACCCTTTGCTCTATTTATCGGGAATATAAGAGGAAACCTATCATAGTAAGGAAGCGTATCTTTATGTTTTGGATCGTACACAAACATATACATATGGCCGATACGAAATCTATTCTCATAACGATCAGTTCCCATTTCACGTATGAACTTGAGTTCCTTGTCTTTAAACTCAGATTTCGCAATACCGTTTGCTTGGTCTCGGTACCAATCACGCGCGGCCTTTGTTCTCGCTGGCACCTGCCCAGAACGAATTCCCTTTAGGAGAAGATCGTCAAAAACCTTTGCTACCATATTACTTAATTCCTAGGTGATCTTCGGTTATAACTTGAAACTGCCAACCCTTTTCGGCGCAGAACTTTTTTGCTGCAATCCATTTTGCTTCGTTTACTCCGTAGGTCTTCACTTCGTTAATATACCTTCTTGAAACTCTACCGGATGGAGTAGCATTCTTCTTTCTTATATCCGGTGGCTTGGTTTGAGCCTTAGGTTTTATCTCTATCATAATAGTCTCGGTAACACCCTCAGCAGTCTTTTTCTTTAGAACCACGTCTGGAAAGTAACGATGCATTCTTCCATCTATAGGAGATAAGTATGGAACTATGTACTCTTCAGAAGCCCACCATAATACATCTGGGTGATCATCTAGATGACGAAAGAACTTAAACTCCCAAAGAGAACGATAGGTGATTTTAGTTGGATCGCCATTATACTTCTCTGGATGTTTTGGTCTAAATCGGCCTTTGTAAGACATGTCTTTCCGTTTTCAATATAAATAGAATCAATCTCATATCCTATTTATAAAGGAAACTTGCGTTGCCCCCACCAAACTCGCCTCAGGCTGCCGTTAGAGGTAGCAAAGGTTCGAAAATAGTTCAGAGCCTGCGTTTCCCTATTCATAACCAGGGCGCGCATAGAATGTTGATGGTGTTCAATTCATATAAGTATGTTTCGCCAGGTCAACGTGGATTAAATAAGATAGATAATTTAGGAAGAGACAGTCGTAGAGGACAGATTCCAGACGGAAAGACTGTCATTGAATTACCACTGCCAGCGAATCTAGAGGATGCATACAACGTTCGTGTCCAAGGATACGACGCTGAACTGTCCGGTGCTCTCATTGCTGGTGCAGCTTCACAATTTGCTGGTGCTGGCGACCTAAGTACTGGAAATATATTAAACGCACTCGGTGGCGCCCTGAGCGGAACTGGATTAGATCCTGCGTCTATTATGTCTTCGGACATAGGTGACATATCCAGAAACGTTGCGTTTCTAGGAAGAAGAAATCTGCCATCAAATGCAGGCAGAGCTGTTGATACTGGTTTAGGAAACGTCATCAATCCGAAGACATCACTCTATTTCGATGGAGTTAACCTAAAGCAGCTTGCATTTAACTGGACTCTCGCTCCACAAGACTCACAAGAGTCCGATGTGATAAGAGATATAACAAATGCCATTAAAAGAAATATGCTTCCTTCTTATGGAAACGCTGTTGGGTTTACACAGGCGCTCTTAAACTATCCTAGCACAGTTGACATATTCTTATTAGGTGTTGATCAGCAATACTATATGTACTTCAAGACTTGTATGGTTCAAGGGTTCACTGTAAACTACACTCCGAACGGGTTGGCAGTTGTAAAGGGAGGTAAGCCAGCAATTGTCGGCATTGGTATGACACTTGTAGAAGCTGACATTCACACATCAGAAGATTACGGTGGATCTAGCACAGTTAACCCTGGCTTAGTCGAGGATAGAAGATAAATGAGCGGCGAATATTTCGAAAAGCTACCAGAGATAAGATATAACAATGTTCTTGTAAGAGATATTACAAGAAGAGTAAACTTTCTTAAACAGTCGATAGAGAATCCATACTCGTTTCTTCCTTATACGATAGAAGAAGGTGATCGCGCAGAAGATATTGCATATCATTATTACGGCGATCCAAACTATGCATGGCTCGTATATCTTGCAAACAACATCATAGATCCGTATAACGAATGGCCCATGGATGAAGACACCTTTCATAGATACCTAATAGATAAGTATCAGGCTCAGTCCGGAGGAAGAAAAGGTTGGGATGTGGTAGACTGGACTAGAGATAGTTCTAGAGACGACAATATAATTTACTACTATAAAGAACTATAGCATAAATTCATATATCTTAATCTAACCATAAACAAAACGTACTTCGCTAAAGGAATAACATGGCAACCGATATCATAAAGATAGCACCAAATAGTTTTAAAACTATCTTTCTTCGTAAGGAAGATAGATTAATACTAAGAACCGAAGCTGGGAGACGAATTGTACTTCAGCGTATCGTACCAGAACAATGGAAAGCATACCGTATATACGAGTATGAACAAGTTTTAAACGATAACAAAAGAAATATACAACTAATAGATCGCACTTATCTATCTCAAATAGAAAAAGAATTGGAAGATAAGCTAAGATGAATGGATTTGTTTTACCTGGATACTATAGGCTTATCTCAGCGGTGATCACTCCGCTGAATGGAGACGGCATCGAGATACTCGGTTTAATTCCAGAGTTCTCGATCGAAGAGTCTCTAGATAAGGATAGCATTCGCGGTAGCGCATTGGTGTATGACAACATTGGTTTACTTGAAGATCTTCCATTAAGAGGTGAAGAACTGCTTACAATTCAAATAGAAGATGCACTAAAGAATAGAGTAACACACGAATTCGCAATATACAAAATCACCGATGTTGAAATCAAGAAGACAAACGACGGATTGACTTATAAGATACACTTTATGTCAAAGTATTCTTTTGAAGCAATGTTTCGAAGAATTATAGAACCGTTCGACGATACTGTTTCAAACATCGTAGAAAACATTTTTAACAATTACTACCCAGGCTCAAAGCAACTTATTCTGGAATCTACGATCGGTTTATTTAGATGCGTTATTCCAAACTATACACCTATGCAAGCGATGAACTTTCTTGCAAATCGCGCCTATAGTCGAAAGAGCCCGTCCTGCTCGTTTCGTTTCTTTGAGACATCTGAAAACTATTACTTTGTTTCTGACGAGTATCTTATCAATCGTTTCCTTGAGAATAAAGAAGAAATCAAAGAATTTACATTTAGTGATGCAGTAGATAAGTCTGGAACTGAGTTTCTTGCTCAGATGAAGAACCTTGTCGAGATAAGAAACTCTGATAGAGTCAATAGCGCAATGGATTTGATTTCTGGCGCGTATCGTAGTAATGTAATAGAAATTGACTTAATAAAGAGACAAGTAACTCTCCCAGGTAGATCAAACAAATATGAATATGATTATCAGAAAGCAAAAAAGAACTACATGTCTTCTTCTGGTAAAGGACAAGGTCAAGATACTCATACTGACGATTTCATAAACGGATATTTTACTCCAGAAAACGAGAGAAGATACATTGTTATTCGAGACTACGATGATTCTGGAACGAAGCAATTAAGAGGCGATCAGTTTATTCCAGAGATCGTCACTAACCGTTTGGCCTATCGTAACCACCTAAATCATACAGTCGTTTATGCAAAGGCGCATGGCCGCCTCGATCTTAGGGCTGGTGATATCATTAACATTAAGGTTCCTGAGTTTAAGATCTCTTCAAACCCCCGGCAGAATAGACAGCTATCCGGTTACTATATGATAAATGATCTGACGCATGTGTTCAATAAAGACATACATCAGACCGATATGAAACTTGTTAAGTATGATTGGAGTACAAGAGAATGAGAGAAACTGGTGTAGGTCTATACGAACCTCTCTTCTTTATTGGAGTAGTTGAGAACAACATTGACGAGCGGTTAGAAAAGAGAGTCCAGGTCCGTGCATTTGGAGTGCATGGAACCGTGGATCAGGTGCCAACTGAGAAACTGCCGTGGGCTACTCTTATATATGGTAGCTACGATCCAAACTCCCCTCTACCCCCTATAAACTCATTTGTATTCGGATTCTTTGTTGACGGCCGTGATGCACAGCAACCAATGATACTTGGTCTCATACCTACACAGTTGACCGAAGTGATTAATCCTTCTGTAACTGGATGGGGTGCAGTTCCTGGGCGTGACTCGAATATAATCGCAAAGGGATCTACTCCTGACGATTATGGCCAACCATCAAACTCAAGACTCGAAAGAGGCGAAGATATTGATCAGACTTATGTTCTTTTACAAGAGATGAACCGAGTAAAAGATGCGCCGACCGCAAAGATGAACAGCGACGATACTACTTCCTCGTTTGAAGAACCAGCTCCGGCATATAACGCACAGTATCCATACAACAGAGTTATTGAAACAGCAAGTCACTCGATAGAACTCGACGATACTCCAGGCGCAGAAAGAATTACGATATTCCACAAATCCGGCTCTTATGTATCAATTGACTCGAACGGCACTTCAGTTCATAAGTCAATCTCTGATAAGTACGAGATAAATGATATGCATCAACATGTATATGTTGGTGGTAAGAGTCAAGTGACTATCATGGGAGACAGCCGCGTTCTCGTAAAAGGAAATAAGATAGAAGAAGTTGAGGGCGATTTAATGCAGATCGTTCACGGCAACCATCTTCTATCTGTTGCCGGTCAAATGAACCTTAATGCAAGCGAAGAAGTTCAGATGAGAGCTGCTAAACTTCGTCTTGAGGCTAACGTTGAAAGTGTAAACATAAAAGCTGGAAGAGACGTTAAGATACAGAGCACGGAATCTACAAACATAAAGTCCAAAGCAACGTTTATTGATTCGGCCGAAACCACGGACATAAAGGCTGGAGACGACATTCATATTCAGTCCGGCGGAGATGTGCATGTTAAAGCGGCTAATGTTAAAATGGACGATAGAATTAATTTGGCTAACGGCGCTGCTGGCGATGCAACTGGTGCTGCAGGTGCAGAAGGCGCTGAACTTCCAGAACCAGCTGCAAAGAGTGCAAGCACGACTAACTATAAGAACAGTGCTTCTTTCGGTTCTTCGGGGTATGCATCCCAGGACGAAAGTGGAAGTGGCTCTTCGTCGGGTTCGTCTGGTGCAGATCCAGCTGTAGAATTCTCGTCTCCGGCAAATGCAAGTATGAATCTTCTATCTCTCGTGAAATCCTTCGAAGGATTTAGTCAGTATCCATATGAAGACTATGGTCAGTGGTCGATTGGTTACGGCAGTGGAGTTGGTCCTTCAAGCCAGCCACCAAAGATCCCTGGGCCTATATCTGAACAAGAAGCAACGAGACTTCTTGAAGAAAACCTTCAGAAGTTTGTTGTCAACGTCGAGACAATAAATCAGAAGGGTAACTATAATTGGTCGCAAGAGTCAAAAGATGCTCTTGCTTGTTTTGCTTATAACATTGGTAGTATAAACGAACTAACTGCTAACGGTACGAGAGATAATGCTACGATTGCGTCCAAGATGCTTGAGTATTCAAAAGCTGGTGGCGTTACCTTGAGCGCTCTCGTTCAGAGAAGAACTATCGAAAGACAAAAGTTTTTAAACGGTCTTGCTGGAACTAGCAGCGGTACACTCGTTTAAGTATTCGGAGGATAATACATGGCCACAAGTGGTCTATGCGGTAAAAGAAATTGTGTAACTAGAGTTGGATCTACCGGCGAAATTATAGAGCTTGAGATTCCTGAAGCAATTGATATTGGTGAATTCACTTCAAACAGTGTTTCGTCTCTTATCAACACATTTCAGTCCGGAGTTATTTTTTCTGCCGAGGATACGGATCCAATCACGGAAGTTATTCGTAACTACGGCGCCGAACCATTTTACTCTTCTGTTTCTGCTGTCAACCAGTTTTTCGTAAGAGACGATGTAAAAGGCTCTGGAATATTTGACATACAAGACCCGCCAAGAAATGGGCCGGATGTAAAGGGTTTAATTGATCCTGCAATACATCCTCTATTAACGGACAGAATTAACACCGGCATCATCTTTACTCCAGTTGAAATAGCAGAGTTCATAAGAAACTTTGGTTATACTCCAATTACACTATCGACAACGTCTTCAATTATATCAATAAAACTAATAAATGAATTTGAAGCATTCTATACTAAAAACTTTACACAGAGTACACTCGGCAGTTTCTGTTCTCTAGTTCCAGGCATCTTTGGTGCCATCGGCGCTTTCTTCACCGCGCTTCAAGACATAGCAAACCTAGTAAATAAACTAAAGAACTTTGCTCTTAATTTTTCATTATCGTCTCTTATTGATCAGCTTAAGAATGGTATAACTAAAGTTTTGGACAAAGTGATTGATAAAGTAAAGAGCATAATTGAAAACTTTTCACTTGAAAACATTATCTCTGATATTAAAACGTTCTTAGTTGAAAAGATAGGAGGGCAGTTTCAAAAGATAAAGGAAGCTGCGTTGAAGTTCTTTGACCCAGAAAACCTTAAGAACTTTAAAGCTAAGATAGAAGCCATCATAGACTACGCGGCGAGTATATTTAAAAACCCTACACTCGAAGACATTCAGTTTCTCATATACAGATTTTGTCAATTCGTTTCTCAGATAGAGAACGGTATCAATGCAATTAAGAATCCTCTAGATACATTTATAAACTCTTACAAAGATACGGTTAGAATTCTTAGATCAAATTCCGCGCCTAACACTACGAGATCGGTAACGGCCGGAGCGATTCGTTACGACTTGCCAGCTAAGGGTAGTGGAATAAATACAAGTAGAGAAATTTATACAGCCGCTGGAGATATTCCGCCAATGGGCCCGGAAGATTTTCAAGCAGTAACTCCTTGGAACGAAGGTAAGGGTGACTCTAGAGTAACGTTTAACGGTAGGTGGGTTGCTGCTTTAGGAAGAGATGGTTGGGAAAAAGTTGACATTGGAGTAAGAGCAATGTTAATGAAAGTGCAGAAAGACTTTGGCAGATCTCTGTTTGTAAATAGTGGATATAGATCACCTGAATATAATGCTAAGCTGAAAGGCGCCGCTAAGAACTCTTTGCATATGCAAGGAAAGGCTTTAGATATATCTTGGTCTGGCATAAACGACGAAACTAAAGAAGAGTTTATAAGATTGGCGAGAATACACGGATTTAGAGGAATAGGAAGATACGGCTCTGGGTCAGGAAACTTTATTCATATAGACGTAGGACCGGAAAGAACGTGGTCAAAGGCATGAGGGATTATAAGTGGTAGTACAATTAAACTCTCCAGGTAGAAGTAGGCCTAGTCTGTTCTCAGACTTTCATAAAGACATGACTCAAAATCCAATTTCAGAAGACCTTGCTATTAAAAGGGACGAAGAGGCCGTAAAGGAAGCAATAAAAAACCTTATTCTAACGGATAGAGGTGAGAGGTTAATGCAGCCTCTAGTCGGCGGTAATATTCGTGCTATGCTTTTTGAAAATAATACGCCGGCCACGATAAAGATTATTCAAGAGATGGTAAAAGAAACGGTAAGAATCTATGAACCGAGAGCGACTCTATTAGATGTAATAGTCCAATCTTCGTTAGACGAATCTACTGTTCAAGTCGCAATCTATTTTTACATAAATAACGTCGAACAGCCGATCACACTAACGGTGTTCCTAGAGAGGACAAGATAAATGGCTACGAAACCAATCAATGAGCTCGATTTCGCAGCGGTTAAGGATCAATTTATAGAATTCCTTAAGACTCAGACTCAATTTAAAGATTACAACTTTGCGGGTTCGAATATGAACGTTCTTTTGGATGTTCTAGCGTATAATACCCATATGAATAACTTTTATACGAACATGGCGATTAACGAGATGTTTTTGGACTCTGCAGTTCTTAAGAACTCAGTCGTATCTCATGCGAAAGAACTAAACTATCTGCCAAGATCACGATCATCTGCTAAAGCGGTTGTAAATCTGAGCATTATTGATTCTACAACGCAATCTCAAACTATTTCTATTCCAAGGTTTACGGAATTTGTGACTACGTTGCAAGGAAGTTCATACACGTTCTTAACAAACCAATCATACATCGCAAAAAGAACTACTGGAAATACTTTTGTTGCAACAAACGTAGAGATATTCGAAGGTGAAATTCTTACGCAGTTTGAAAAAGACGGTTTCTTTCTTGACGAAGAAACTTTTCTGAGATGTAATCTCACGAACAACAATATAGACATTAGTTCAATTGAAGTGTTTGTAGATGAAGTAGCTACTGAAGGCCTCAATCAATTCGTGTACACTCCAGACATATTTGGTGTAACTCCAACTAGTAAAGTATTTTACTTAGATGCAAATTTTGATGATACCTATTCGATTTATTTTGGAAGAGATGTCTATGGAGAGCAGCCTAAAAAGGATATTGACGTAAAAGTTCAGTATCGCTCATGTAACGGGACAGAGGCAAACGGCGCAAGCAGATTTTCAACTACGTTTAAGCCAAACGTAACAGTCTCAACTGTTGCAGTTGCTAGCGGTGGCGCCGAAAGAGAAAATCTTGAAAGCATTAAGTTTTTTGCACCCAAGTCTATTCAAATACAAGATAGGGCCGTGACAGCAAACGATTATGCTATCCTATTAAGACAGCGGTTTCCAGAAATACAATCAGTTTCCGTGTACGGCGGAGACGAGTTGGATCCTCCACAATACGGTAGAGTCGCAATCACAGTCAATTTACAGGGAGAAGGAATTCTTTCTGATACGAGTAAGAGTGAATACATAAGATATATTTCTGATAAGAGTCCTCTTACGATTGAACCAATTTTCATTGACCCAGAATTCCTCTATGTTGAAACAATAATCGACATAACATATTCAAAGAAGTTTACGACCAAGTCTACACAGGAACTAGAATCTCTCATAAGAAATAGAGTACTATCTTATAACTCCACAAACTTAGATGATTTTGGTGAGACTCTTAGATTGTCAAGGCTTGCCGCAATCATTGACGACATTGATGATGGTATTTTAAGTAACTCTCTATGTCTAAACCCGATTATCGAGTACGCACCGGTTCTTAATCTTACGCTAAATCCAAAGTTTAGATTTGATACGCCCCTAGTTAAACCGTACCCTTATCGTGCTGCGACCGGATTCGCAGACTTTAAACCCTCTATAGTTAGTACTTCGTTTACGTATAAGGGAATTAAGTCAAAACTTCAAGATAACGGTGATGGTAGCATGCAAGTAGTAAGTGCTAGTTCTATAAACACTGAAATACTAAATCCATCAGTTGGTACTGTTGATTATTCAACTGGCCTCGTTTCTCTCGTGAACTTTGTCGTAGAAGGTTTTTCTGGAAACGCAATTAAAATATACGCAGCCTCGGTGTCTGCGGATGTAAAGTCCCCTAAGAGTCGTATCCTTACGATAAGAGATGAAGATATTGTCATCAATTTCATAGAGTCCAAGTAATGTCAATAGATAAGCTAATATCCTTTCACATAGAAAGACAGTTTCCGGCGATATATCGTGAGGAGGGAGCTGAGCTAATTCAATTTGTAAAAGAATATTATAAATTTTTAGAAACAGAAGATAACCAGTCCATCTACAACAGTAGAAGAATATTTGAGTATCGTGATATTGATACAACTTTAGATCGGTTCGTCATATTTTTTAAAAATAAGTATCTTTCCGATCTTCCGTTTAATGATAATACTGTTCGCATAGTAATTAAGAACATTCTTGGCTTATATCGTAGAAAAGGATCGAAGAACGGATTAGAATTATTCTTTCGACTCTTTTACAATGAAGCTATTAAAGTATATAACCCATCAAGAGATGTCTTTAAGCCGTCGGATTCCATATGGAGAAGCGGAAGATATCTACAGATGGTACCAAACGACGGGTTATTCTCTTCTCCGCGAGCACCAGGAAAGACTTACACTTATATAGATATAATTGGAAAAAAGATTACTGGCGGTGCTTCAAAAACAAAAGCAACCGTAGATAAGATTAACTTCATACTTATCAATAATACGTTCATACCGATCATTTTTATAAATGATAGCACCGCGGACTTTTTGAATCTGGAAAACATATTTTGTGAATTAGATGGCGTGCCAATTAGTTTTGGAATTATTAACGGGTCATTAACAGCCGTAGACGTTGATACTAACTTCAGAGGAACGTTAAATAACCAAGTAGGTGATTTAGTTACATTTAGAACAGTCCCAGATGGAATTGGCGCGTACGGAACCGTCACGGAAGTATCTGAAAATTTCACTGGTATTATAGAGTACAACATTCTTGATGGTGGATGGGGTTATTCTATTGATTCAACAAAACTACTCGTTTCAAACCAAATACTCTTCTTAGATAATATCGGCGGAAAATTCAATATACTTGAAGCACTGGAAGATACTGCCGGAAACAGAGGTATAGTCATAGGACAAGACAATATATCTGTTGGTGTAAAAATGGATGCTGGTGACGAATTTTCAAACAACGCCACTATCTCCACGGTGGATAGAGTTGTAAACGTTAATATATCAGCCCTTTCTCCAGGTACTGAGATTAGAATTGTTGGTAAGAATGATACTTCTCCTGGACAGCTTTACCCGGACACAGCAAACACTGCTGACGTAATTTTGGCAGAAATAACAAATGAAGAAACCGTTTCTTTAATCTTTGATATCATAGGTGATTATGTAGGAGTTTCTCTTAATGCTGCAAACTATAATTCTCCGCCGGCCGCGCAGCCGATGTCGGGTGGGACGAATCCTGTAACTATAAACACCGTGCTATCATCCGCGTTTGACTTATTACCAGTTGAATTAGGAACTATTGTTAGATTTGATAACGTAAATCCTGGTGACAGTTATGTGAACGATGTGTTTGCAATTGCGTATGATACTCGAGTCACGCTATTTACAAAGAAGAAACAGTTAGTAACTCTAGAAAACATACCAGCTACTTTAAATGTTGGAAGTGAGATAGCCCAAGGTTTAATAAGAGGAAAGGTTATTGCTATACAAGATAGCACATTAACCGTAAGACCTTATTCATATACTGGGTTTAACGCGTCTACTTACATAACCTTTGGCGGGGCAAATTGGAACGTTGTTTCTGTTTCTCAAGATTTTTCTTCAAGCGAAATATCTGGGTTTAACGCAAATATCGATGCGGTAACATCGTTTGGTGTTGGTAGAATACGAAAAGTGTCTGTTATAGATTCTGGTTATGGTTATGGAGACAATAGAACCGCAGAAATAATTGATAAAAACGGGAATGTTGCTACCGTGGGAACAACTTCTGTTAGTGGGCAAGGTTCTTCTGGCGGGTTCTGGTCTTCTGTCAATTCGCACCTAAACGGTTATACAAAGACAATAATAGGCGACGGTGTTGATAAATATTACGACTCAGGAAAGAGAGTCCATGACAATAGATACTATCAAGAATATTCTTATGAAATTCAATCCAAGATTGATATAAGAGAATACGAAGAGCCTCTAAAACAAGTAACTCACGTCGCGGGAACAAAAGTATTTGGGCGATTTAATCTTGAAGAGATGGTAGAGTCAAACGTTAATATTAGTAATGCGACTATAGCCCAGCCAGAATAAATAGAATAAATAAAAGCAAAATGCAGGGCGCAAGCCAAGTAGAGGTTATATATGACACGAACAGTTGCAACGAGCAATTATAGATCTGGCTTGACTCGTCTATTTGTCGAGGATATAGGATTTAACAGTTACTATCTTTTTGCGTCAAAGACCTCAAACACGTCTGTCATTAATTCAAATACAAGTAAGCTAAACTTTTTAGAAAATACTCTTTTTGGAAAGAGAATTAATTCTGAAGAAGTTTTTTATATGATAAGAAACTATCCATGGCTTTCTGATACTACATACGACCAATATGACGACTCAATTGATATTAGTAAAAAGATGTACTATGCTGTAGTATACCCGGAAAACAATCAAACTGGCGACTATCGTATATACAAGTGCCTGTTTAATAACTACGGAGCAAGATCTATAAATCCGCCAAACTACAGTCTTTCTACGGCAGATCAGATCTATATTATGCCAGACGGATATGTATGGAAATTTATGTACAGCTTAAGTGAAATAGAATTTGAAAAATATAATAACTTAGGATACATTCCTATTATAAATGAAGCGAATTCTAATACAGTCGTGTCTGATACCAGTTCTGTAGATCAAATATTTGTTACAAACGCCAATACGAACAAAGGATACGAAAAAGTCCAAGGGAGTATATTCGAGATTAACTCAGTCACCGGCGAAATAGTTATTAGCGAAACCGTTGTTAATAGCTTAAGTGCAGTTGGAAACTATTATGCTGGATATACATTTTATGTAACAAATAATATCCCGAATTCAAGAGCGTACAGAGTATCTTCTTATGCATACAATCCTACAACCAAAAGAGCAACGATAAAATTAGATGAAGGTGTTCCAAACGATGGTGTGTTGGTAACAACCTCTTCATATAGTCTACTCCCACGAATTGATATAAGAGGCGATGGTTCTGGCGCAGTTGCGATTGCAAATGTTTCAAATCTTGGCGCAATAGAAACAGTCAGGGTTTTAAATAAAGGTTCTGGTTACACAAATGCAACCGCTACTGTGCCGGATCCGTTTGCATTTGATCCGGTTGCTTTTGGTTCGTTGAACGAAAGAGCAATCTTAAGACAAGTGCTGTCGCCACCTGGTGGGCATGCTTCAAACTTGGTTGACGAGCTTTCTTGCCGTCATGCTTTAGTTTATGTAGATATAACGGATTTTGATAATACTATCATTTCTTCAACTAACAAATTTGCAAGTATTGGGATAGTAAAAAATCCAGAATTTAAGACCATACAACCTAGTATATTTGATAACAGAATCGAACTAGCTCTAGATTCTCATTTGTTATCTGCAGACGAAATAGTTACCCAGATTGAAACGGCAGATACTACGAGCGAGTTTTATAACGAAGTTCGTTTTCGCGGAAAAGTTCATAATGTTTCGAATAACTTTATTTACTTGTGTGAATACATGGGTTCATTTCCTAATGACATTGGTACTTATGCAAACACTGACTTTAGTGATATATCTCTAAAAGTTAATCTTCCTCTGCTATCTCCACAGAACGAAGTTCTAGTGATAAATATCGATAACAATCCAGCGTATCCTATTGATTACGGTGTGAATTACCCTGGTTTTAGATTATCTCCATATGTACAAAGATCCGGAGAAGTTTACTATATGAGCAGCTTCGAACCAATTACTAGAACAGAAGAGTCAAGTGAACGATTCAAAATACTTCTTGAGTTTTAAGGAAACATAAATGCCGATTAATAAAGACCTTAACGTTGCACCATACTTCGATGATTTTGATCTTACGAAGCAGTTTCATAGAATTCTGTTCAAGCCTGCATTTGCTGTGCAAGCAAGAGAACTAACTCAACTACAAACGATTTTTCAGAATCAGATAGAACAGTTCGGTGATAATATCTTTAAAGAAGGATCTATCATCAAAGGTTGTAACTTTACTGAGCTGAAAGACCTAAACTACGTCAAGGTGACCGATAAAGTTGGTTTTGATCCAACTAATTATGTTGGCTTTAATGACACCGTAGAAATTGGAGCGACCGAATACGATCGAGACAATTCATTCGAACTCAGAGGTGCGGTATCTGGAGTCACGGCAAGAGTCATAGCCGGTTCTCGTGGCTTTGAAACGAGAAACCCAGATTTGAACACGTTCTATATAAACTATACATCAACATCATCCGGAAATAAAGTATTCCAGCCCGGCGAACTTATTAGAATTTTTAAGATAAGCATTGTCGAGATTGGAACTAGTATTAACAGAACTGAAGAAGAAGTAGCGACAATAAACGTCACAACGTTTTCCGGCGCAGTTGGTAACTCATTTGGTTTAAGATCAGCCCCAGGCATTCTTTTCCAGAAAGGTCACTTTCTATACGCAGAAGAGCAACTCGTCGTAATATCAAAGTACACTGGTATCCCAGACAATGTTTCCGTTGGATATACTATTGAAGAACGCATAGTGAACTCGTTCCAAGACTCTTCTCTTTTTGATAACGCAAATGGATCGACGAACCAAAACGCGCCTGGAGCAGACAGGCTTAAACTTATACCAGTTCTTACAGTTCTTCCTACAAACGTAGCCGACTCCGACACTGCATTTTTTACTCTTACTCGCTATACGAACGGTAGTCCTATTCTTCTTAGAGACGTATCTCAGTATAACGCGCTAGGTGAAGAAATGGCACGTCGCACATATGAAGAATCTGGCGACTACATAGTAAGAGACTTTAATACGAAAGTTATAAGAAGAGACGGAGCGCTAAAGGCTAGTGTTAGCAGCGGCCTAGCATATATAAAGGGTTATCGTGTTGAAAGCTTAGGAGAAGTAATTCTTAACATAGATGATATTTCAAATACTGCTATTGACCAAAGAACAAACCAAGCGGTATCATTTGATTATGGTGGTTACTTAAATCTTCTTAGTACTGCATCTTCTGGAGAAGTAACTCTAGGAGACTTCTCAACAGTATCTTTAAGAAACACGTCAAACGCTGCAGCTGGAACTGCTAGAGTTCGCAACGTAACTAATGACAAGGTGTTCCTGTTTGATATTCGTCTAACTGGTGGAAATAAAATCACTGACATTGAAAGAATACAGGGAACGAGTGGGCAATTACGAGTTTCGAATAATTCTGTAATTCAGCAAGCAAGTCAAACATCTATGATATTTGACACCGGCATGACAAGCTTGAAATCTACAAGCAATATATCGCTGCCTGTAAGAACATCTAGATCATTAACTGGGCAATCAGGAACTTCTATAATTTTATCTCCTGGTATTGGAGAAGATTTCAATTTAGACAATGATGATATACTATATGTAGACGATAATAATCTTAAGATAAATGTGCTTAGCACAATTATTTCCGGCGGTAATCTCGTGTTAACACTTGCTAGCAGCACAACGGCGGCCGCTACAGTTTATTTTAATAAGAGAATCGTGAGTGCTACTCCTTTCACAAAAGTTTCTACGGATCTTTTTGTAAAATGTACTTTCGCAAACACCGATATAAATGATTCTTCAAAGTTTAATCTTGGGTTCCCAGATGTTTACGAGATATCGTCGATTGTAGATTCGTTAAATAATAACGTGACTGACAGCTTTAGATTAAGAACAAACCAAAAAGATAACTATTACGATCACTCTTACATAGAATTTATACCAGGAAGACCCGCTCCTTCTTCTGGCCTAATGACTGTTAGCATGAAAGCATTTAAATTAAATGATACTGGAGGACAATACTTCTTCACCGTAAATAGCTACGTTGGATCAGGAGTTCCTAATAATAAGGTTCAGATATTTAAAACGAGTGGCGGCAAAACTTTCAATCCGCGTGATTGTATAGATTTTAGACCATATGTTGATCCAAAGAGTGGCGCAAACTACACAAATGCGGCGTTAATAGGAACGGCACCAACCGTTAGTAGCTCTACAACCGGTGTAAATCTTGCACCAGTATTTACTCTGCCAGGCGGTCGTGAAATACTTACTCCAGCATTTAGGCAGTTTGCTGAAATTGATTACGAATACTATCTAAATAGAATCGACGCAGTGACTGTAGATTCTTACGGTAAGATAGAAGTAGTAAAGGGAACCGAAGCCGAAATTGCGGTAGTGCCAAATATAACCGGCGATCATATAAAGATATCGGAAATATACATTCCAGGTATACCTGCTTTAACGCCAGACGAGGCGGCAGCTCAAAATCAACTCAAGTATTCAGTTAAGTTGACCCCTAAGGGAACTCACAGATATAAGATGAAAGATATTGAGAATATCGAAAAGAAACTTGATAATCTAGGATATTATGTTCTTTTATCAGCTCTTGAGGCCGATACTCAAAACTTAAATATAACAGACGAGAACGGGCTGTCCAGATTTAAAAATGGTATCGTAGTAGATCCATTTAATGACCTTAGTATCGCAAATCTTGAGAACACCGAGTTTAATGCTGCTTTAGACTTTACAGAAAAGTCTCTTATGCCAGCCGTTAAGACATATCCGTTGAACCTTAGGTACAATTCATCTTCGTCTGCTTCTTTATTCCCGTCAACATCAGACGCAAAAGTAGCAACACTTCAGAGAAATACAGACGTTGCAGTTCTTTCGCAACCGTACGCAACGGAATTTAGAAACTGCGTCAGTAATTTTTATAGTTATCTTGGTCAAGGCATACTCAAACCGGAATACGATTCTGCATATGATACAGTTACAAATCCAGTCAATATAGATATTGATCTAGTAACTCCGTTCCAACAGTTCACAGACGCACTTCAAGAATTTATACCTCTTACGTCAACAAACAGCACTATCATTGGCAGCACCCTGATAGATCCAGGAAGACGAAGTGTTATAGGTAGAAGAGGAACTGGGGCTACTTGGGAAGATAGGTGGGAAGACACGACTAGAACCGTCAGTCCTACTGGTGTGCAGGTAATCGAACAGTCAGTTGGTGATTTTGTTACAAACTTTAGCTTTAATCCTTACATGCGTTCCAGAGCAGTTAGAGTGTATATGGCCGGGCTTCGTCCAAATACCATTCATTACTTCTTCTTTGATAAAGTTGATGTAAATCAATATATCATTCCTGGGAATAGGGTCGATAATGTAGATACAATACGTAGATTCGGTTCTGCTGGAGATACAGTAACTTCTGATGAAAACGGTGTGGTTCGCGCAATATTCTTACTGCCACCAAAGACATTCTTTGTAGGGGATAGAAAGTTAGAAGTAGTTGATGTAGATCAATACGAGTCAATCGAAAGTAGCTCTACATCATATGGTGAAGTAACATACAGAGCATATAACTTCTCTGTTGAAAAATCTTCGCTTACAGTCTCAACTAGAACTCCTCAATCATTTATAAGTGAAACTACCACTGATAGAACATCTATAAGAAGAGCTCTACCTCCACCTCCTATTCCTGATCCACCATCGCCAACACCTCCAACTAGACCACCTGCGGTGAGAGGCCGAGGAAAAGATCCTATTGCACAGACATTCTTCGTAAAAAGCGGCATGGGTCTTGGATCAAACTCGATATTTGTTTCAAAACTAGATCTTTTCTTTAAGAGAAAGAGCGTCATAAACGGCGTGAATGTTGAAATACGAGAAGTCATAAACGGTTACCCATCATATACTGTGCTTCCGTTCTCAAGGGTGCATTTAACACCGTCGCAAGTTCTAACTTCAGACGATGCGTCTGTTGTTACTACCGTAACATTCGAGACTCCTGTAAGACTTGACGTTGAAAAGGAATACGCGTTTGTAGTGTTACCAGATGCTTCAGATCCAGACTATCTTATATTCACATCTAAAGTTGGCGGTGTTAACCTAACACCTGGCTCAAACCAAGGACTACCGGTTGTTCAAGACTGGGGTGACGGGGTTCTGTTTACCTCTACAAACGGAACTGCTTGGTATTCATATCAAGATGAAGATATTAAGTTTGCCCTATATCGTCATAACTTTAATGCTAGTACAGGATCGGTCACTCTTGTTAATGACGATCACGAGTTCATTAGCTTAAGTTCTACATCGGGTGTCTTTAATACTGGCGAACAAGTATACACCATAGAGTCAAGAGACGGTTCTACTTCAAACACGGTAGGTGTAACTAGCGGAAATAACTTTATCACTGGTACAAATCTATCAGCCACGTACTCAAGTGGGGATTATATACTCTTAAACGACGGCGTTTCAAATAAACAGATCTTCAGAGTTAACAGTTCAAACTCTACAGTTATCGTTGCCGATAGTCCGGCATCATTCACAGATAGCCTTGACGCGGTTCCAATTACTCTTGGAACTCTAGTTCATTACAATTCCAAGTATCCGGACTTCATAATTCTTGAGGGATCCACCGCAACATCTACAAGAAAGTTTACGTCAAGTGATACGATCTATGGATTTGATAGTGAAGCTGAAGCTACTGTGTTAAGTATAGATGACGTTAACTTTAGTTACTTGCAACCTTCTATTACAAGAACAAACAATAGTGTGACTAGAACAACTCTCAGTGGAACTTTCGTAGACCCAGCGGTTACTACAAATACATATACTAAAGATACGCCATTCAATGATAAGACTGTATTTACTGAAAAAGGAATGGTCGTATTTAGTAAATCAAATGATATAACAAGAGCAAAGGGTCTTTATTTCACCGTAAACATGTCTAATGGTGAAAATGTAACTTCTACACCGTTTATAGACGTAGAGATGGCATCTGTCCTCGCATATCAATACAAGATTACAAATGATCCTGCGACAACTTCAAAATATATATCCAAAACGGTAGAATTAGTTGAAAGTCTTGACGCGGAAGATATGCAGATATATGTTACCGCCTATCGTCCAAACGGAACCGATGTTCGAGTGTATATAAAACCACAGGCAGCAGAAGATCCTAGCGTATTTGAAACTAACAGTTGGATAGAACTAGAATTGACTCAAGGAGTGAATCAGTTCTCATCCGTTAGTAATATAAGAGACTTTAGGGAGTTTGTGTTTACGGTTCCTAATACTGCAAAAACAAGCGGAGTGCTAACATATACAAACAGCATCTCAACGTTTGAAGGTTACCGCCGTTTTGCGATAAAAATAGAACTTCTTTCTGAAGATATTTTTAAAGCGCCTAGGTTGTTGGATTACAGAGGAATAGCACTAACATGATTAGAGACAATTCATCAAAAGCGTTAGTCAATAACGACGTGTCAGCTCTTAATAAATACAAGATAGAAAGAGATAAGCTAAGACAGTACGATCGTCTTTGCCAGGATGTAGTAGCAATAAAAAAGACTCTCTCTCTTCTCTGTGAGAGACTAGACATAAAAGATGGTATTTAAGAAATGGCAAAACCAGGTTTAACACAGGTCACTACCGCGCAAACTTTCCAAGCGTGGTTAGATAAGACGAATGATATTGTGGATATTTTTAAGACCGATGCGGTAACAGCTTCTGCTCTAGGTGACACTACTACAGGTAACGCAACTCTTGTAGGTTCATTCACCGCCAATACGGTAATAGCGTTTAATACATTAAGAACTGATGCTATTTCCCCAAAGGCTGGGTCAACTTCAATATCTGCTTCGGCTCCGATAAACATAACAGATTCGACTCAAGTTCTTCAAACTCTTACGAGTACAGCCGGACCTAGAGTAAACTTTTCTTCATCTTCTAATATATGGCAAACAGGATTTGAAGACACCGCAACCAACAACTTTATCATTGATATTGGCGGCGGGGCTGCAAAGTTAAGACTAACAACGGCAGGTGATCTCAGTGTTGCCGGTAGTATAACTTCTGGAAACGGCGGCTTTGTTGGAAATCTTACTGGTAATGCTGACACTGTAACAAATGGCGTGTACACGGTTGGAAATCAGACAATAGCCGGTGTGAAAACATTTAGTAGCAACATTGTAGGAAATCTTACTGGTAACGCATCCACTGCAACTACCGCTGGGGCATGGACAACCGCGAGAACTCTTACGCTTGGTGGCGATTTAACTGGTAACGTTAGTATCAAAGGTGATCAGAACGTTACATTGACCGCAACGATAAGTGGAGGCGCCGCTAGCACCGCCGATTCGTGGACAACCGCAAGAACTCTTACACTTGGTGGCGATTTATCTGGTAGTGTTAGTATCAAAGGTGATCAGAACGTTACATTAACCGCAACCGTAGCACCGAACAGTGTTGCTCTTGGAACGGATACAACTGGTAACTACGTTGCAGGATTAACACAGGGTAACGGTATTTCTATAGGAGGTACTGCCGGTGAAGGTTGGTCGCCGACTGTTAGCATGTCTGGGTCATACACCGGAACATTTACTGCTTCTGGTGACATTACGGCCTTTTCTGATATAAGAACAAAGAAAAACGTTTTAACTATAGAAAACGCTCTTGAAAAAACTCTAGCTTTAAGAGGAGTCACGTTTTCTAGAATAGATGACGAAGAAGAAACGCGAAAAATTGGTTTAATCGCGCAAGAAGTTGAATTGGTGTTACCAGAAGCAGTTGTTACAAATGAAGACGGGTTTAAAACTCTTGCTTACGGTAATATAGTCGGTCTTCTTATTGAGGCAGTCAAAGAACTCCAAGCAGAGATAAAGGCAATTAAAAACGTTAGTTAAAACTGTTTGGCGATGTGTTATAATTAGAGAGTAGGTGTATCTATATAATGCTTACCATATAACAACCGCAAGACAAACATAATGTTTTTATGTCTTCGATATAAATAAAAGAAAAAGAGGTTTCTTTCTATGTCTAAAATATCAGAACTTGGTAGGATTACTGGCAGTCTCACAAAATCCAAAGATTTGTTTGTTACTGTTAGTCTAGATCAAGGCGACGATGGAACAAAGACTCTTACTCGCGCCGAGTTAGTAAATGCGGTTCAGCAAGAAATTTTCGATACGATCAAGATCGATGGCGGCGATTACATTCAAAATATTCCGTTGAATAATGTAACTATCGACGATTCTGCGGTGCAAGATTCTACAATACAAGATTCTATAATCGATGATTCCGTTATTAACAATCCAAACATAAATGTAGACACAGAATTCACACCTAGCATCTCCGGCGACGACTATTTTTATCTAAAGGATATATCTTTAGGTGAAACCGTCGCGATGTCGTATTCGCAATTATATGACGAAATTTCAAAATCTGTAAAAAAAGCAAAAAAGATATATGTTAGCGTTGATGGGAACGATAACAATCCCGGAAGCTATATGCAGCCTGTTGCCACGCTAGAAAAAGCGGTACAGATGGCTAACGCCGCGTCCTTAACAGTACCAACTGATATACTAGGAAGAAAATTAGTACACATTTCAGTAAATCCTGGATCGTACTATACAAACGGAGAGCTGTCTCTTCCTGATTGGTGTTCCGTAACTTCATCTTCTGGTCAGTATACAACAAACATAGTTATGAACAATGGATACGAATCAAAGAATTGCTTTCTTCTTGGTTCTGGTTGCTATGTGCAAGGTTTTTCTTTCTTTAACTTTAAAGTAGATAACTTCGACGATCCTACTGGCGGTTTTGCCTTTGCATTTAGACCAGGCGTAAAAATTACAAGATCTCCTTACCTCAGAGACTGTAGCCAAATATCAAATTATTTCGAAAGAGATATACCCCCTCTCTTAAATCCTTTCAATAGTAGAGGAACTATCGACGATCTTGGGTACGAATTAACTATTTCGAATGTTTCGCCGAGTGCGAGCAAGTTTGAAGTTGGTGATAGAATAGAGACTAGTAACGGTGTTGCTGGTGTCATATCCAGAATAGCAGAAATCGGCAGTGGTACCATCTATGTTAGAAATAACACAGGTCTTTTTGAATCAAACACTTCTATAACAACATCATCTGGCGGAACTGCGACGATTACAGATGTTGGGGAAGAAGATTATCCAAATAAAGACGTTGGGCGTGGCGGTGGTATGATACTCGCGGATCGCGCTCACGTCGATCAAGATTCGTTATTCCCATACATACTTGCGTTCGGCGCAACACCAAGAACTCAAAACGGTATTGGATATGTTGCGAAGAACGGCGCAGGCATTAACGGTATCAGCTCTCTATCGATCTTTTCAAGATGCTCTTTCTACGCCCTAAACGGTGGACAGATTACTCTAAACAACTCTGGAACACAGTTTGGCGATATATCTATGAGAGCAAAGGGTTCTACACCGGTTTTCAATCCTTATCAGACTTCAGTTTTACTATCTTCAAATACGGTTTTAGCTGACACTCTTACAAACAGCGCAAATACAATCATAGATGACTTAATAGATAACTACATTACCGCCAATACATCAGTTGGTGGTTTAGGTCTTCAAACTTATAACTCAACAAAATGCGAAAGAGACGTTGGGTATATTCTAGAAGGAGTCGGATACGATCTTGCTCTCGGAACGAACTATTGGTCCATCGTAAACGGCATCGCGTACAGAAGAGCAGAATCAGAAATCGTTGTGGATGAACAACTCGTCGAAACATCCGGCGCAATTGAATATCTTAAGACCACCGTCGCCGAGCTGTTAGAAGAAAGCCCAGAGAGCGTAACTCGAACAGACGATTCTTTCGATGAAATTATAGACATTCTAGAAAACGGCATAGCTTCTGCAGATGCGCTCGTATTCTCAAGCACAGGAAACACAAACTTTAATAAAGCAAGACTCTTGCTAATTGCAAATAGAACACTTATCAGAAACAGAGTAATAAGCTATATTAACACCACGTATCCGGCATTAGTATACGACGAAACATTATGCAGCAGGGATACAGGGTTTATCGTTGACGCGTTAACACACGATCTTAACTATAACAGTAACATAGCTACGATAGTAAATGCTGACGCGTATTTCACAAACGCAGTTAGCACGCTGCCAGTTGACCAAAGAGCTCCTACTGCAGACGCAATTAGATTCTTAGGTACGATTTGTTCTTCAATTATGTTGGGCACTCTTAGCGGTCAATCAACCGCTTCGGGCATCGCGACACAGGCTGAAGCAAACAGATGTATAGAACTAACAGGCATAATAGAAAGAGTGATATCTAAGAACAGTCTTCAAGAACTTCCTGGTGCTCAAGAGCCAGATCTTTCATGGGTTAGCACAGTTTATAAAAATAGCAAGGAACTAATTGAAAAGAACGTAAAGAAGTTAAAGAAGCTAACGGTTGCGTTTGTTAACTCTGAATACAACTTCATAGATGACAATTTAACTCGAAGAGATGCGCGAAATCTCATAACATCAATAGCGAACGATTTTAAACTTGGAAGACAAACAGGAACTAGAATATTTACAGCCGGATTGTTTAACTTCCAAGGTAAGCACGTGTTTTCAGTATTCAACCCAAACACGGTTGGATTAAATTACATCGGAAGTTATGCTTCTACTTCTGCGGTTAGTGCGACCACCGTCAATGTTAATGATGCCATCATAGTATACTCGTCACCATCTAACTTGTATGCAGGTACGGTTTACTATTCAAACGGTTCTGCCTGGGTTTCAGATGGAGCGAATGACGTCGATCTATTAAATGCCTTCACTGGATCGTTTAATCACATAAGAACGTATATTAAAAACAACATCACAACATCGGTAGCAAACGAAACTATGCTAGACGGATTGATAGACGACGTATTGATTGCCAGTGTAAGAAATCCTAGCGTTATTAATTTTGGAAGTCTCGTTGAAAGTCTTTCGCATCAATTCAACCTTGCATCAGCCGGTGTTAACATAAATGCGCTTCCACTAAACTTTAGAAGACTAGGTGCGCCGATTTCAGCATCTGCTTCTGTATCTCAAGAAGATGGTGGACGAGTAAGATGGTCCGGTGCAGACGAATTAAATAACCAATACTTCGCAAGAGGTCTTAAAATCAATGGTAGAACCGGTCGCCTTGAAGGAAGACCGTTTACATCTTCAGTTAGAAAACTAGCTCGTAGGGCTTCAAATAGTAGGGCAATCTTATGACAGCAAACACTGTAATCACGACAGTTAGAACATCGCAGTCTCCGGACGCAAAACCAGTAGCAGTAAATAAAACGCTAACAACAAATTTTGTTGAAATTATTTCAGTGCCTGATTTTGAAGTACCAGAACTTGTGTTTGGTGGTAGCTTTATAACCGCGCCTGGTGTAGCAGAAGTTATATCTCCACTTATGATTTCAAATAAAACACCAAATACCGTGTATGTAGATCTTCAGATATATCGTCTATATGATTACTCTACAGATCCAGTCACATCCGTCACTGGCACATTTTCTTTAGCAACAAACATACCAATTCCAGGATACGACGTGCTTCCGTTTCCACTCAATGGACAGTTCTTCTATAATGGAGATCTTCTTGAGGCGAAGGCGAGTACAAACGATGCTATAGACATTACATTATCGTTTACACTTGGGCAAGCAGAAGAATACTTGGAGGATTGATATATGACTCTTAAGACACTAAGAGGTAAAATTCCAATAATAGGGCCTGCTATTAAGCAGGCACTACCTATTCAATTAGATCCTACTGCATATGAAGGTTCTATTTTATACGCAGAAGATGGTGCATTAAGAATATCTGATGGAGCTAATTGGAACGTTGTAAGTCCAGGATCACAGGGTATTCAAGGCGTACAGGGTATTCAAGGCATACAAGGCATTGGCTCCCAAGGCATACAGGGCCCGCAGGGCGTACAAGGTATCCAAGGTTTTCAGGGCGTACAAGGGAATTTAGGGCCTGGTATTAATATCATTGGTTCCGTACCAGATGTAAATGTGGCTCCTCCAAATAACCCTCAAACTACTTTAAATGCCGCCTTTCCAGCAGCTTTAGCTGGCGACGCAGTAATTGACGAAGCACTAGGTGATGTCTGGGCATATAACGGCACAACTTGGATTAACGGTGGAGAAATAAGAGGCCCACAGGGTATACAAGGTACTCAAGGTATACAAGGTCTTCAGGGTAGCAATGGAAACACTGGCGGTCAAGGTACTCAAGGTTTTCAAGGTACTCAAGGTTTTCAAGGTACTCAGGGTATAAGAGGCGACGAGGGAATTCAAGGTACGCGAGGCTTTGTGGGAGAGCAAGGCACTCAAGGCATTCAGGGATCGCAAGGTGTTCAGGGTGATTTAGGAAACCAAGGTACTCAAGGTATTCAGGGCCCACAGAGTGTGCAGGGACCTCAGGGTGTACAAGGTAATTTAGGAAACCAAGGTACTCAAGGACTTGAGGGCGCAGCAGCATTCCAGGGCATCCAGGGTACACAGGGTCCTACTGGTATTCAAGGTGCGACTGGCGTTCAAGGTACAACTGGTTCGCAAGGCATTCAGGGTACAACTGGAACTCAGGGAACGATCGGTACTCAGGGAGCAACCGGTGTACAAGGAACGACAGGCACACAAGGTCTTACTGGAACACAGGGCCTTGGTGGTACTGGAACACAAGGTTTTCAAGGTACAACAGGCGAACAAGGAACGACGGGTACACAAGGTACAACTGGAACACAAGGAACTATTGGATCTCAAGGTGTCAGTGGAACAGTCGGCGGAACCGGTGTACAGGGAACTCAAGGACTCCAAGGCAATCAAGGTGAACAAGGACTTCAGGGAACTCAGGGTGAACAAGGAACTACTGGCTCGCAAGGTGTTGATGGTACTATCGGAGGCACCGGTGTACAGGGAACTCAAGGGACGACAGGCGAACAAGGAACTACTGGCTCGCAAGGCGTTGATGGTACTATCGGAGGCACCGGTGTACAGGGAACTCAAGGGACGACAGGCGAACAGGGAACGACCGGAACCCAGGGTGCTG
>Ga0315903_10001156_pt1 | contig 39846 bp, 65 predicted proteins | sample LakEriMetagenome_7_FD_203524 | JGI IMG/M metagenome (GOLD analysis project Ga0315903, IMG submission 203524) | Freshwater fungal communities from buoy surface, Lake Erie, Ohio, United States - Buoy 2 MA119 | ecosystem: Environmental > Aquatic > Freshwater > Lake | place: USA: Lake Erie, Ohio... | reverse complement strand
CCTTCTGCTTATAAAGATTTAAATGGTATCTGTAATGAACTTGCTGGAACTACTGGCAAATCAGCAATTGACGCATTAAGGAGCATAGCCTCTTGACAACTACATTAACAGACTTAATCAATGAGGTGCAGATTAACCTTGCGGGTTATACCTACCAACAAGACAGAGCAACTCACTTAACCAGTGCTGTTACTACTACCACATCATCATCTACATCTCCTACTATCTTATCTTTAGGTTCAACTGAGAATCTAGGTAAAGGCGTAGTTGAGATTGATGAAGAGTTACTGTGGATTGATTCATTTGACCGTATTGCTAATACAGCAACTGTATCTCCATATGGTCGTGGTTATCTAGGTACTACTGCTGCTACACACACAGCAGATACTAAGGTTACTATCTCACCTACATTTCCACGTTATGTAATTAAGAAGGCTATCAACGATACTATCAATGCTGCTGGTTCTACTATCTTTGCTGCCAAAGTAACTACCTTTACATTTAATGCTGCTCAAACAACTTATGATTTTGATGGTTTAAATATTCAAAATATTCTTACAATTATGTGGCAATCAGTTGGTCCATCACAAGAATGGATTCCTGTTCGTCGCTGGTCTTGGGATTCTAAAGCAGATGCTACCGCATTTGGTGCTACTTCTCAAACAGTAACTATTGGAGATTATATTACTCCTGGTAGAACTGTTAAGGTTGTATATGCTACAGACCCAGAACCATTTACTACTAATGCTCAAGACTTCTCAACACAAACTGGTTTGCCAAACTCTTGCAAAGATGTAATTGTTCTTGGCGCTTCTTATCGTTTGCTTACCTACCTTGACCCTGCACGTGCTGCTCAAGTTAGCCCACAGGCAGATGAGACAGATAGCAAACGTCCTTATGGTGCTTCACAAACTGCAACAAAACAACTATACGCCCTATATACCCAACGCCTCAACGAGGAAACTCAGAGACAACAAACTCTGTATCCAATTCGAGTCCACTACAGCCGATAGGTAAATAAATGACAACACGCAAATACTCCTCACGCTCACAACAGACAACTCTGTCTGGAGCGTTAACCAACTCTGGTACTTCAGCAACTGTGGTGTCAGGAACTTCTTTACTAGGTGGCGCCACGATTACTGCTGGTGAAACCTTTACGGTGGTGATTGACCCAGATACAGCCCTTGAAGAAATTGTAGATGTAACGGCGGTCTCAACCAACACTCTTACTATTACTCGTGGTATCGATGGTTCTACTGGTGTAGCCCACTCTGCTGGTGCTGTAGTGCGCCATATGGCAATTGGTCGGGATTATCGTGAGGCTAATACCCACATTGAAAATACTACAACGGCACACGGAATTACTCTTGCTAACCTAGTCAAGACTACAGATACAGGCACAGTAACAAGCGGTATGATTCTTGATGGTACCATTGTTAATGCTGACATTAACGCAAGTGCTGCTATTGCAGATACTAAGTTAGCCACTATCTCAACTGCTTCTAAGGTATCTAACTCTGCTACTACTGCTACATCTGCTAACACAGCATCAGCCATTGTGGCCCGTGATGCTTCAGGTAACTTTACTGCAGGTACTATTACCGCTAACCTTACAGGTACTGCTAGCACAGCAACTGTTGCTACTACTGCTAATGCTTTAACTACAGCCCGTAACTTTCAACTGACTGGAGATGTAGAAGCATCTGCCGTATCCTTTGATGGTTCTGGCAACGTAAGCCTAACTACTGTTATTGGTACAGGCGCTATTGTTAACGCAGATGTTAATGCATCTGCTGGTATTACCTACAGCAAGTTAGCCCTAACTGGTGGAATAGTAAACACAGATATTTCCAATACTGCTGCCATCTCACTAGGTAAGTTAGCAACTGACCCACTAGCCCGTGCTAACCATACAGGTACACAGACAGCATCAACTATCTCTGACTTTGATACACAGGTTCGTACATCTCGCCTAGACCAAATGGCTGCGCCTACTGGCTCAGTATCTGCTAACAGCCAAAAGATTACTAATCTTGGTACACCTACATCTAATACAGATGCTTCAACCAAGGCTTATGTAGATACATCTATTGCTAACCTAATTAATGGTGCTCCCAGCACACTTGATACTCTTGATGAAATTGCTCAGGCATTAAATGACACAGCCAACTTTTCAGACACAGTAGTCCTAAAGGCTGGTTCTACAATGACTGGTGCTCTGACATTGTCAGGTGCTCCTACTGTAGACCTACACGCTGCTACTAAGTTATATGTAGACAACGTGGCTGGTTCTGCTACCGCTGCTGCAGCCTCCGCTGCTGCTGCTGCGACAACCTATGATAACTTTGACGATAGATACCTAGGCGCTAAGTCAACTGCTCCTACATTGGACAATGATGGCAACGCTCTCATTACTGGTGCTTTGTACTGGAACTCAGTATCTAATACTATGTTTGCCTGGTCAGGTTCTGCTTGGGGTTCTATTTCCTCAACTGCAGAAATCTATCGCTATAAGTATGTAGCATCTGGCGGAGAGACTTCAGTATCAGGTGCTGATGCTAATGGTCTAACACTTTCATACCTAGCAGGTAAAGAGCAGGTATATCTAAATGGTGTTCTATTAGTTCGTGGTACAGATTACACAGCATCTAATGGTTCGAGCATTACTGGACTTACTGCTCTTGCTGCATCTGACATATTAGAGATAATTACATTTACCGCATTTGATTTAGCAACATCAATCTCTAACGCATTGTTTGATGCTAAGGGTGATATACTAGTAGCAACTGCTGCTGATACACCAGGTAAGTTAACAGTAGGTGTGGATGGATATGTTCTAACTGCAGACTCAAGTACAGCAACTGGACTTAAGTGGGCAGCGGGACTTCCTTCACAGACTGGTAACTCAGGTAAGTATTTAACAACAGATGGTTCTGCAGCATCCTGGGGAGCCATCACAACAGACCCAACGCCAACCGTCTTTATGCTCGGTGGAATGTAACTAAGGAGAAAATAAATGCCAACAACTTATAAGGTCCTTGGGCAAGTAAACCCATCGGCAACAACAGCAACAACTCTATATACAGTACCCTCTGCTACGCAGACAGTAGTATCAACAATCTCAGTATGTAACCAAGCATCATCTGCTGCTACATACCGTATTGCAGTACGTGTGGCTGGCTCTGCATTATCTGCAGAAGAGTACATTGTGTACGGAGCAACAGTGGCTGCATCTGATTCAACATTCATTACAGTAGGCGTAACACTTGGTGCTACAGATGTACTTACAGTATATGCCTCATCTGCTAACCTATCATTCAACGCATTTGGAAGCGAGATTGCATAATGGCTACAAGTAACGTAAGTGCAATAGATAGAGAAGAATGGCAACTGATTGAAAGCAAGTCTGCCTCTGGAACAAGCGTAACATTTAATGCTTTTTCTGGATATAAACATTTATGGTTAACTGGTAAGGCTATAACTAAAAGTGGTGCCGACAACATTACAGTTAGACCTAACAATAATTCAACAGCAGGCAATTATGTTGCAGGAGCAGAAAATGGCACAGATACTAGATTTCTGATAAGCGGCTCTACTGCTGCTTCTCAAGCAACAAGTTTTAAAATTTACGATGTAGACAAAACTACACCTAAAAAAGTTTCTTGTAGTTATAATTATGCTGTTGCAGAAAATGAACACGATGCATTTGTTGACCCTGTTGCGGTTACTAGTCTTGTGGTAGTTACATATGGCGGCTCAGTAACATACACTGGCGGAACTTTCTACCTATACGGAATCGTGGCGTAAACTATGGCATCAGGTCGTCTCTCGAAAGTTAAAGGTAAGGTATTAGATATACCAAATCCGCCTACCATTGGTACGGCTACTGCTGGTGGAGCGTCTATATCTATTGCTTTTACTGCTGATTCATCTGGCAAAGGTGGACCAACTCGTTCTTATATTGCTAAATCTAATCCTGGTAATATAACCGCTACTGGCTCAACTAGCCCTATTAACGTAACTGGATTAACTGTTGGAACTTCTTATACTGTTTCAGTTGCTGGTGTTAACCAAACTGGTAATAGTGAGTATAGTTCTGCAAGTAACTCTGCTGTTCCTGTATCAGATACCTCTTTTGATTCAATAGCGACAGTTACTGTTGGCTCAGGTGGTGCGGCTGATGTTACTTTTAGTTCAATACCGTCTACTTACAAACATTTACAAATTAGAGGTATAGCAAGAAAAAATGGTGCAAACAATGACACAGTAGGTGTACAAATGACTTTTAACGGAGATACTGCCTCATCATATAATGCGCACTTTTTACTAGGTGATGGCTCCAGTGCCGTTGGCTATACAACGGGTGCAAGTAGGGCCAATATTGATTCATTATATATGGCAGGCGGTGGTATGACAGCCAACGTCTTTGGTGCACAGGTAATTGATATCTTAGATTATGCCGATACAAGTAAATACAAATCAACAAGACAATTAAGCGGAGTAAGTAGTAACGCAGCATCAGCAATAGATTACATTTTGTTTGGTTCAGGTTTATGGCGTTCAACATCTGCTATTACTTCAATTACCTTAACTGGTAACAACTTTGTCCAGTACTCATCATTCGCCTTATACGGAATTAGGGGGGCATAACAATGGCCGCAGGCTCAACATATGAACCAATAGCAACAACTACTTTAAGTAGCGCCACGGCAACGGTTACATTTAGTTCAATAAGTGGTAGTTATACTGATTTAATTTTAGTATTTAATGGCAACTCAGATGTTTCTTCGGCTGCTTTTTATTACAGATTAAACTCTGATAGCACTTCTAATTACTCATCAACTGAGTTAAAAACTTTATTTAATGGCTCTCCTGTTTCAGGTAGATTCTCAAGTGTTTCATATATGTATGCGCTGGGTAACGGATTTGTAAATGATACAACTGTTATTACTCAATTTATGAACTATGCAAATACTACAACATATAAAACCGCCTTAACCCGTTGGAATAATTATGATGGTCGGGTTGCGACTTCAGTTGGCGTATGGCGCAAAACACCCGAAGCAATTAACACAATTGATATTTACTCGTTAAATATTTTTACAACAGGCTCAACCTTTACTCTCTACGGAATAGCGGCGGCATAATGGCAAATACATATAAATTAATTGAGGCTGTAACTTTAGGCAGTGATACTGCTACTGTAACTTTTAGTTCTATACCTTCAACCTATAAAGACTTGCAAATCTTAACATCTGTAAGAGTTGACAGAACAGGTACTTCTGTAAATATGGGTTTAAGATTTAATAGCAATAGTAGTAACTATACAAATTTTGCACTTGTTAGTTATGGAAATACTGCGGATAGATTATATAGTACTGCTTTAGACCAGTTTGGTTATTGGTATTCTCCTGGAAGTACTGCAACTGCAAGTACATTTTCAAATCAAAGTGTCTATATTCCAAACTATGCTGGTTCTAGGTCTAAATCTGTTTCAATTGATAGTACCAGCGAACATAATGGCACAGATACTAACTTGCTTATATTTTCTGGGTTATGGAATGATAGCGCAGCAATTACAAGTATTTCTTTAAGTAATTATCAAGGCAGCAATTTAAAAACAGGTTCAACCTTTTACCTATACGGAATCAAAAACTCATAACAACTAAGGAGAAACAATGCCAACTAAACTAATAATCAACTGTGAAACAGGAGAGCAAACTGAGGTGGAACTAACTGCCGAGGAAATTGCTCAAAGAGAAGCAGATGCTATCGCTTACGCTGCTCGCAAAGCAGAAGAAGATGCAGCAGAGCAAGCACGTCTTGCAGCAAAAGGAGCAGCAGAACAGAAACTGCTATCCCTAGGTTTAACAGCAGAAGAAGTAGCAGCCCTAACTAAGTAAGGACAACCAATGACTAAAGCAAGAGATATAGCGAGTGCAGCACCTGCACCCTCAACCGTATCAGCAACTGAGTTAGGGTATGTAGATGGTGTTACCTCTGCTATCCAGACACAGTTAGATGCAAAGACTGCAAAGTCTACCCTTACAACTACAGGTGATATTTACTATGCATCTAGTGCTAATACCCCTGCTAGATTAGGAATTGGTAGCACAGGAAATGTACTCACTGTGGCATCAGGTATCCCCAGTTGGGCTGCACCTGCAAGCAGTTTGCAAATTTTACAAATTGTGCAAGCCACTTATAATACAGAAACAGCAAGCACATCTGCAACGCTTGCTGATACTGGATTAACCGCAACAATAACACCATCATCAGCAAGTAATAAAATCTTAGTTTTATGCACTCAGGCTGGTCTTGGAAAAACTGCAACAAGCGCACTCGATAATGCTATTACAATACAATTAAATAGAGGCGGAAGTGATATTGCAAAAATTACTGGTTATGCTGCCTATACAGGCAGTAATTTAGAAGTAAATATCGGCAACACAAGCATAAATTATTTAGATGCTCCAGCCACCACATCAGCAACAACTTACAAAACTAGATTTAAGCGTGAAGGCACTGGCGGTAATGCTAAGGTGCAAATTGATAGTTCATTGTCTGTTATGACTTTATTAGAGATTACAGGAGTTTAATTATGGCAAAAGGTTCTGATGTATTGATGATGTTAATACCAAATGGCGGTTGGGTAATAACTGCTGATGATTTTGATTCCATCATTTATGATGAAGGAGTTTTACCAATTACAAAAAAACAATTTGATGATGGTTTTGCACAATTTGATTTATGGAAAGCAGAGCGAGATGCTACTAGGGTTCAGGCTAAAGCAGATTTACTTGACCGCTTAGGCATTACAGAAGAACAAGCAAAACTTTTACTTTCTTAATTAAGGAGCACTGTGGCTGGTCGTGATATAACCGAAGGTCGTGCCAATCAAGCAATTGCCGTTGATGTTGGTATTGTTTCTACAAGTACATACTGGCAGAATACATCTGATTCCTATGATGTAGCAGTTGGTGGACAACCATTCTTCTATGCCATAAATGATGCACGTCCTTACATCAGACAGACTGCTCCTTACAAAAAAGACCAGTTTGATAATGGTAAAGAGCCAGGTGAGCAATCACTTACTGGCTGGTGGTTACGTTCTCAATCATCATTCCACTCTGGTTCAGGTATTAAATTCTATGACCCATCTGCTGGTGAGACTGTTGACTATAGATTTACAGATAGCAAGGGTGTTAATGTTTGGACTAAGGGACAAGTAACCTTACTTAAAGACACCGCTACTACACACTATACAACTGGTGCAATTCAGACCAATGGTAAACCATTTCAGATTGCTCGTTCAATCCGATATGGCACAACTAATGGTGTATTACTTTGGGATGAGTACGATGTAGATAAGATTGCAGAAGATGGAACTGTTACACATTTCTTAGATTATGCAGCAGGAACTGATTATGCAGTTAATGCTATATGTGATGATGGTACTAATGCCTTTTGGATTACCAATATTGTTGCTAGCGGTACTCCAAGATTGCGTATATATAAAAAGTTATTAACTGGTGTTTCTGGTGCTGGTGATACCCTTATGATTACCGACAATGGTATTACTGTAAATACTGCTGTTATGGAATATGTTAAAGACCGCATTGTTATGGGTATTAACAATAAGATATATGAAATATCTTCATCTGCGTCTACCCTTCCAAGCCCTGTGTACACACACAGCGATACCGATATTGTATTCTCAAGCATTACCGCTTCTGGTCCAGCCATCTACATAGCAGGTTATAGTGGCACTCAGTCAAGCATATTTAAATTTACTCTTAATACCTCTGGTGTTATGCCAACTCTTACTACTGCTATTACTGCAGCAGAGATGCCAGTTGGAGAGATTATCCATAAGATTTTTTACTACCTAGGTTATATGATGATAGGTACTAACAAAGGAATCCGTGCAGCAGTTGTCTCAGACCAAGACGGCTCCATTAACTATGGTCCACTTATTGTGGAAACCACTCAGCCTTGCTATGACTTTGCTGCACGAGACAGATTCATCTGGTGTGCAACTGGCGTAGATGGTGCAGCAGGAGTTCTCCGTATTGACCTTGGTAATGAGATAGAAACTCTACGCTTTGCTTACGCTAATGACTTATATGTCAGCGGTACATCAGGATATAGCACAGTAACCTGTGCATTTGCTGGTACAACAGACCGATTAGTATTTGCTACTACGGCAGTTAATGCTGGCTCAGTAAGCAACAAAGCACTCACATCTAACGTAGCAACCTTAACTACATCTGCAGCACACGGCTTAGCCGTTGATGATTCTGTATGGGTAGAAGGTGTCGACTCTACATTCAATGGTCAGTACACGGTTACTGGCGTGCCAACTACTACTACATTTACCTATGCTAAGACTGCCTCTAACGTAGCATCTACTGCCGTATCACCTGTTGGTAAGGTTAATAAGGTAGGTAGCATTAACATTGAAGCAAGTGCTACTCTAGCATCTACTGGCTTTATTACTAGCGGTTACATTCGCTATGGAACATTAGAGCCTAAGAACTTCAAGCGTTTACTTGCTCGTGGAGACTTTACTAAAGGCTCATTAGTACTTGAGACTGTAGATAAAGATGGTGTTGAGTATGACCATATCACCTACGAAGCAGGAGTAACTGCAGTTGAAGTAGGTACATCTAATCCTGATACAGCGCAAGAGTATGTAGCCTATAAGTTTATTCTTAATCGTGATGCTACAACTACTAGTGCGGGTCCTATATTTAAAGGCTATCAAGCCAAGGCTACTATTGCTACACCTCGCCAAAGAACTATGCAGTTTCCTGTTTACTGTTTTGATATTGAAACAGATAGATACAATGTGGTATCTGGTTATGAAGGTAAAGCATTGCAAAGATTGCAACTGCTAGAAAACGTAGAAGAAGGTGGCGATGTTGTTACTTTCCAAGACCTTACTACTGGCGAAAGTCGTCAAGTAGTTATTGAACAAATCTCATTTACACGTATGACCCCACCTGATAAAAGGTTTGATGGGTTTGGAGGCGTAATTCAGATTACGGTTAGGACCGTATAATGAGTAGCACAGATTGGGCTGGCTTAGCGGTAGCAGTCGCAACTATTGTAGCCAGTTTTGCTGGTTCAATTAGATGGTTAGTAAAACATTATCTGTCAGAACTTAAACCTGATGGCAACGGGGGACATAACTTAGAGGGACGCATTACCCGATTGGAAACCCGTATTGACCAAATTTATTTACTCATTAGTAATAGGGATTAGCCTACTCTTTATACCAACTCCTGCCAGTGCCGAAGATGTAATCATTAATCTTGATGCTACAACTGCCTATGTAGATGTAGTAGTTCAAGTAGATACAACAACAGCCTATACAATTACTACTACCACTGGACCACGATTTGAAGTGGTTGATTCACAAACAGTAGAGCGTGTGGCTTGGGTAGATTCTTGGATATGGTTATATCGTGGCGTTGCTGATAGCACTACCGTCAACCCTATTAGGGGAGATGATGATAGTAACCATTCTCAAAATAACTGGCTTGCATCTGCAATTAGTGGGACATTAAACGCTGATACTTATACAATTCGTGCTACTTCTTACAATTATGTAGTTGCTGGTCAAACACCAATAGGAACTTACACTTTAAGTAGCAACTTAATACCACCAGTAGTAGATACAAGTACTGTAGTGGTTGATACAAACACAGTAGTAGTTGATACAAACACTTCAACAGTTGATGGAACTACTGCAACAGTAGATACTAGTACACCTGTTGCACCACCTCCTGCGCCTGAGCCTCCCGCTCCCGCTCCAGAACCTCCTGCTATTATCTTTATTCCACCCGTTGTGGAACCAGAACCTCCAGTAGTGGTAGAAGAGCCACCCGCTGTAGAAGAACCGCCTATTGAAATAGAAGAGCCTCCTGTAGAGGCTGAGGAACCTCCTGATGTAGAAGAGGAAGCCCCAGTCCCAGTTGAGGAACCACCCGTTGAAGAAGAACTACCTATTGAAGAAGAAGAACTGCCTGCTGAAGAAGAACTAGAAGTTGCACAAGCAGATGAAGTTGATTTAGAAACTCTTGCACCTGAGACACCAGTTCAATTAGAGAATGGTGTAGTCCTTGAGGCTGGCACAGTAGTAGCCCTTCAATTATTAGAAAATCCTGCAGAGTTAATTGCAGCAATCTTTGATAATCCAGCAGAAGTATTTACTGCTCTTTCAAACATTGGTGCTGATATGTCTGAAGAAGAAAGAGAAGAATCAGAGAAAGTTATTATTGCATCTGTTATTGCTACTCAGGCTGCCGTTGGTGCAGCGACTATGGCAGCAAGTGGCACAACTAGAACATCTGCGCCTACTCCAAGTAGCCCAGCAGGTGGGCCTATGGCGGGTAATGATAAACCTAGAGCATCAAGAAGGAGAGCATCTTGAAAATATTAAAAGATATGATTGACCAATTATGGACACTGTTAGGTATGTTTATTGCCTGGGTTGTTCTTGATGGGTCCGCTAAAACAGTAGTTGGTTATGCGATTATTGGAACCTTGATTGCCTGGGCAGTTACCTATCCATTGCGTAAATCAAATGACGAGTAAAGCAGATAATCACTAAATAAAAACAAAGGAGAAATAAAATGGCAATAGGAAGACCAAAACCAAGAACAAGTGGCGGCATATATAACCCTGGTGGAGAAAATGTTGGTATAGTTTACAAGCCTCAAGGTGCAATGTATACTGGCAGTGGTAACATAAAGCCTAGAACTATTAAGCCTCAAGAATCAGAAGCGTCAAAACAAAGAAAGATAGAAGCCAAACGAGATGCGGACCTATGGCGACAAAGAGCCTATGAAAGGTCACTTGCTGAAAAAAAGAATAAGTGAAAGCAGATAACTTTCCAAAATGGTTTTATGACAATGCAACGGTCCAAGACTTCGAGAATGGACTAACAGAGTTTAAGGGCAAAAAGAATCTTAAGTTCTTGCAGATAGGTGTCTTTACTGGCAACGCATCTGCTTGGCTATTAGAAAATATTCTTACAGACCCAACATCATTACTTGTAGACATAGACCCTTGGTGTGGTAATTTGCAACACGAATCAATTTATGACTGGAATGATATACAACAAGCCTACAAAGAGCAGATAGAGCCACACGGTAAAAAGGTTCAAGCACATAAAGCATTTAGCGGAGATTGGTTAAAGAATAACCGTGAGGTTAAGTATGACTTTATCTATATTGATGGAGACCATCTACCAGAATCAGTTACTTTAGATGCTGACCTATCTTGGGACTTGCTTAAGTCTGGTGGCGTTATGGCATTTGATGATTATGAGTGGGACCATCCAGATGGTACAGATAAGAACCCTAAGCCAGCAATAGATGCGTGGCTAGCAAAACATAAAGATGATATTGAAATATTACGTATGGGATGGCAAGTATGGATAAGAAAGAAATAGATAACAATGAGATTGATTGGGAATACCAGAATAAATTAAGGCAACAATGGCTAATGGATAATCCAGAGGCTGAATATCAAGGCTGGATGTCAATTTAACAATAGATAAGGAAATAAAATGGCCTCACTTAACAATGTATTAATGCGTATCGTTGCTGTCTTTGCAGCATCTGGTCTGTCTGTAATTGGTGCTGGTGCTATCGCTGGCGTTGATACAATGACAGCAGTAACTGTGGCTGGTCTTACAGCAGTAGCAGCAGTAGTAGAGAAGTTAGCCCGTGCATTTATGGATGATGGCAGACTATCTCTTGATGAAATCAATGCCGCATTCTCAACCGTAGATAAAGGCGCAAAGACAGTTGCTGACACAGAGGTAGAGAATCGTCAGGCTGCAGATAAGCAAGCAAAGATTGACCCTAACTACAACTAAGGAGTAACAGTGGCTGAGAAGAATACAGTCGCAGCATTAGTTGAGGTTGCGAAGAATGAAGTAGGAACCATTGAAGGTCCTAAAGATAATCAAACCAAGTATGGAGCCTTTACTAAGGCAAACTTTCTACCTTGGTGTGGCTCATTTGTTATGTGGTGCGCTAATCAAGCGGGAGTAAAAGTACCTAATATGGTATCTACTGTTGCTGGTGCTGGTGCCTTTAAGAAGATGGGCGTCTGGACTGATGCTAAGAATGCTAAGCCAGTACCTGGCGATATTGCTTTCTTTGATTTCCCTGGAGATAATGTAGATAGAATCTCTCACGTTGGTATTGTAATTGAAAACAACGGAGATGGAACTGTTACTTGTATCGAGGGTAATACTGCTGGCAATGCTAGAGGAGACCAACGCAATGGTGGTGAAGTAGCAGTAAAGGTTCGTGGCTACATTAAAAATAAAAAGAAAGTTATGGTAAGCGTAGTTGGCTTTGGTCGTCCTAATTACACGGGTAACGAAGTTAATGTTGCTGTACCAGTATCAGATACACCAGAATTTCCTGGCACTATTAAGCCTGGAGATAGAAGCAATGGCGTAAAGATTGTACAGAAAGCCCTTGCTTTAAGTGCTGATGGAATCTACGGTCCAAAGACCAAGGCTGCTGTGGTTAAATTCCAAGACAATCACGACGGTATTGATTCCAATGGCATCATCGGTCCAAAAACTTGGGCTGAGTTAGTTAAGTTCCTCTAAGGAGAAAAAATGTTTGACAAAGAAAAAGTAAAACAAATTGCCCTCTCATACCTTCGTGCTGCTGCAGCATCTGCTGTTGCGCTATATACGGCAGGACAACGTGAGCCAAAGGTATTGGCAGCAGCATTCGTTGCAGGTCTAGTCGGACCTATCTTGAAGGCACTAGACAAGTCAGCGCCAGAGTTCGGACGCACAGAGAAGTAGCCCTAATCGGGCTTTAAAGGCCCTTTATAGACTATTTGACCCTTGAGGTATAGGTAATCCCTATATCTTGAGGGTCTTTTTGTCATTTCTTGGCGTGTCGTGTGGCTTCCATAAGTCAGGGTTGTGTGTATAATTATCTTATTAATATAATATAATTAATATAATATAGGGGCGGAGCCCCTTATATATAATATATAATTATAATATATATATCCTAATTAATATAATATTAGGTAGTCGTAGGTGTCGAGTACTCTCCTGTCCTCCACTGAAGACTACCTAACCTAACTACGACAGGAGTAAAAATGTTTAACTTATTTCGTTCACACAAGCAAGAGCACAATGGAATTGAAGCGTTTGCTAACGAACTTACCTATGCAATAGTTGATTTACGTAAAGACATAAAAGGTCTTCGTGAAGAGGTTGACTACTTAATTGAATTTTTAGGCGCAGATGATTAAACTTGATGGATATGAATTACCTGCTCACGTATCTTACTCAGCATTTACAACTTACCTAACTTGTGGTTATCAGTATTACTTAGGAAGATTATTACAAGTACCTGAAGAACCAAGTGTTTGGTCTGCTGGTGGACGAGCATTTCACTTAGCAACAGAATTATACGACCTAGAAAATGAATGAGTTATGGGTTAAGGCTTGGGAAATTGAAACCAAGGATATTGATTTAAGTACTGCTCGTGTTGCTGGGCGTTCAACTATTGCTAACCCAAACAAGGAAGATGCTGTTTGGTGGAATACACAGGGTTCCAAGTGGGTAGACAACTACATCTCTTGGCGCAAAAATAATAAAGACTGGAAGATATGGACCACCCCACAGGGTATCCGTGCTATCGAGTTGGAGTTAAATCCCATCATTGCTGACGTGCCAGTAAAGATGTTTATTGATAGGATATTTGAAGTTAACGGACAACTTGTGATTGTCGACTTGAAAACATCCTCACGTAAACCAATATCTGATTTACAACTTGGCTTTTATAAAGTTGGTGTAGAGATGATGCTTGGTGTTGAAGTCAATCTAGGTAACTACTGGATGTCTCGTGAGTCGGGGACAGGAGAGATGATTGACCTTAGTAGATATACAAAAGATATGCTGGAATACTTTGTCGATGGATTCGATAAGGCTAGGAAGGCAGGTATATTCTTACCAAACCTACAATCGTGCAGTTTCTGTGGACTCACAGAACACTGCCAATTTACGAAAGGCAAATAATGGCAATCGAAGATTGGAAACTACAGGTTTCCTACAAGTCTCCTAATGGAGATTTAATTAATGTTCGTGCTAATACATCTGACGAACTATCAGTACTGCTTGAAGGTGTTAGCGATTATGCTACACAGATTGCAGCAACTGGAAAGTTATTGGCAGGTGCTTACACTGCAGCCCCTTTGGGGACCACTGGTTCAACAGTAGGCATTATGCCCGCAGTTACCTCATCAATCGCCCCGACATCGGAAGCGTCGCCTACTTGCGTACACGGAAGTCGGAAATTCTTGAGTGGTATCAGCAAGAAAAACGGAAAACCGTACAAGATGTGGGTCTGCCCACAACCACAGGGAGCGGACCAGTGCACCCCAGTAAACGGCTAATTCAAGCCGAACTTTAAAATATTGGTAAGGGGATTCTCAATTTATGGGGAGACGGTTTAGAGTCTCCTTACCATTACTAGATAGGAGAGATTAATGCGAACCCTTGTTCGTGCTGTAGGTAGAACAGATATTGGTGGTGAACCACTACCTTCTGTGTTCAGAGCATTTGATAGTAATAAAATTATTTTACGTAGAGCAGAAGTATCTATGCTTGCTGGTACCCCTGGTGTCGGTAAGTCAACACTGGCTTTAGCCTTAGCATTAAAGATGAAAGTACCAAGCCTATATATATCAGCAGATACCAATGCTCATACTATGGCTATGCGTCTTGCCTCAATGATTTCAGGTAAGAATCAAACTGATGTAGAAGGTTTAATGAATACAGATTATGGGTGGACTAAGGCAACACTTGCTAAAGGTTCACACATTGTGTGGTCGTTTGAATCTAGTCCATCACTACAAGATATTGATGAAGAGGTTCAAGCCTTTGAAGAACTATGGGGTTGTCCTCCAGTTGCTATCTTTGTAGATAACTTAATGGATATTGCTACTGATGGTGGCGAAGAGTTCGCTTCAATGAGAGCGATTATGAAGGAGTTAAAGTATCTTGCTCGTGCAACTAATGCTGCTGTCATTATTTTACATCATACTTCTGAGGCTGTTAGTGGTGACCCTTGTCAGCCACGTTCCGCCCTTCAAGGAAAGGTGGCACAACTACCTGCTCTCATCTGTACTTTGGGTGTTGTTGGTACTTCTATGGCTGTTGCTCCTGTCAAAAATAGATACGGCAGAGCAGACGCTAACGCTAATTTACTGACGTGGTTAGCCTTTAATCCTGAGTATATGTTTATGGATGATATACCTGAGAACATATAATGATTGTTGACTTAAGTCAGGAAGAAGTACGTGTGTGCACTATGTTGGCTACTGAGCGTTGGCTTACAAAGTTTGGCTCGATTGACAAACCCAACTATGCCCAAGGCAAAGCAGATGGAAAACTGGAACACGAATTGCTATCTAATGTGCGGGCTAATGTTTGTGAATGGGCAGTAGCAAAGCAATACAACGCATCTTGGAATGTCCCTTGGTACCCCAATGGCCTACATACCAGACGTCAATCCTTGCCCGATGTTGGAGATAGGTTTGAGGTAAGGTCAGTGCGGACACAAACATCTATTCCTTTTTGGGAAAAGGATTTAAACAAATTGATTTTTGGGGCGAAGGTATTAGATACAGATTACTACTCAAAAGTTGAGGTATATGGATACGTTGCGCCTACCCAGTATATGAAGGACGAATGGTATGATTCCTATATTAATGGCTGGCGAGTGCCAGTCACTGAGTTCAAGGAGTAGTATGATACAAGAAGAAGATGATATGACTCAAGAGATACGACAACTTGTATTGCTTGAAGTTAATGCAGAGATACAAAACTTTATTAATAAGATTGAACAAGCAAAGATTAAACCTACAGATGAGTGGGGTGATGGTCTTAATCAAGGATTAGATTGGGCTATTAGAATTCTAAAGAAGGACAAGAGTGCATACTAGTGCCATCACAATCCCGTAAGCATAGAGGTTATCGTAGTCAAAAAGTTTTGGCTATGTACTTAGCGGAGAATGGATTTCCGTATGCCGAAAGCACGGGGGCAGGACGTAGTGGCTCTGATATAACTGGTTGTATTGGTGTTGATTGGGAAGTAAAAGCACGAACTGGGTTTAATCCATCTAGTGCTATTGCACAATTAAAGGAACGTGCAAAGAATGGAATTCTTGGGTTAGTTTGCCTAAGACTTAACGGACAGGGGGAACAGAAAATTAAAGATTGGGTTGTAGTCTTAAGACTTGAAGATGCAGTTAATCTGCTTAGAGAGGCAGGGTATGGTGATAAAAAATGATAACGACCTACCAAGTATCAGAGAAGTACTTACACACTACGGAGCACACATACGACAAACCTACGGGCAAGTTAATCTCAAGTGCCCATTCCACTCCGACACTCACCAGTCGGGAAGTGCTAATCTCAACAATAATATATTCATCTGTTTCGCCTGCGGAATGCAGGGTAACAGTTTGCAAATCATTAGTAAGCAAGAAGGGGTAAACATACGTGAAGCAAAGCATATTGCAGAAAGAATTACTGGGGAAGGCGACGGAAAGTTACGGAGCAAACATTTATCAGGCGGAAGACTACCTAAAAAACAGGGGAATTCCAGTGGAAATAGCACGGCTGGCGCAATTAGGCGTAGTAGAGGAACCTGAAGTTGGACACGAAGCATACAAAGGAAGACTATCCATACCGTATATTACCAAGACTGGCGTTGTCGATTTGCGTTTTCGGGCTCTTCATCCTGCTATTGAACCTAAGTATATGGGTTTAACTGGTGCTGAAACTAGAATGTACAACGTACTTGATATTGAAAAAGCAACAAACTTTATAGGAGTATGTGAAGGAGAACTAGACACCATCACTATGTCTATGTGTATAGGCATACCCTGCATTGGTGTTCCTGGTGCTAATAGTTGGAAGAAACATTACACAAGATTGTTAGCAGATTTTGAAAGAGTATTTGTTTTTGCAGACGGAGACCAACCAGGAACTGAGTTTGCTCGTAGTCTTGCTCGTGAATTACCAGTTACTATTGTTCAATTACCTGATGGGCACGACGTTAACTCAATGTTTGTACAAGAAGGTGCCAGTTATTTTCACAATAAGATAAATAATAAATGAACCTAGAAGACCAGCCACCTCATAATACTTGTAAGGAATGTGGTCAGGTCTTTGAAAGTTCCTTTGAATTGGTTGACCACTTGCTAGAGGACGACGAAGAGTTTGACCCATACCTAGTACTACCTAGCGGATATAGATTGATGCTTGGTTCAATGCTTAGATTTATTTATAACAACGCCAATAGTCCTGAACAAGTCAAGTTAATTACCCAGTCAACCTATGTAACTTTGTTTGCTTCAGAGAATGGCTATGAACCAATTGAAGAATTGATAGAAGAAATGGTGGTTAAGTCAGCATTAAAAGATTTTGATGATAGTCTTAAGACATTATTAGAAGAGGAAAAACCTACCAATGAAAGCGGAGAGTGAAGAGATATGGCAGATTATAACCCACTTGGAAAAACAAGGTTTCCAAATTTACTCGAAGGAGATTTACCAAAACACCTTGTTGTTAACACTAAAGATTCCCCTGCTCTTAACAAACAATTCAAGAAAGATGTAGAGGATACCTTTAATGAACTCGAAGAACTGCTCCTCAGCAAGCACCTTGATTACGGCCCGAAGAATATCAGCGAGTCACCTGGTGGACCTATCAATGGATTGCGAGTACGTATGCACGATAAACTTGCAAGGATTAATAACCTTGTTGACAACAGTAGAAACCCACAACACGAGTCCCTTGAAGACTCGTTCAAAGATATGGCTAACTACTCCATCATTGCTCTCTTAGTCTTAAGACGCCAATGGGATAGCAAAGAATGAAAGAACAGGAATTATTTGATTGGCTGAAGGCTGGTCATTACTCTGACTTAGAAAAATCTAGTAAAGAGTATGATGGTTTTGATTGCACAAGCGGTCATTATAAAATGTTTATTGAACTTAAGTCTAGGAATACTCACTATGATACTCTGCTACTGGAAAGAAAGAAGTTTGATTTTCTAGTCTTGACCGCAGATGTTCTTGGTTATACACCTTGGTATATAAACTCAACGCCTCTTGGTGTCTGGTCTTTTCCGCTTAAGACAGTAGTTAAAGATTTAGAATGGGTTGAGAAATGGTTACCTACTACCACTGAGTTTCAAGATAAATCAAAGACGACAAAGTTAGTTACTTTTTTACCACTAGAGTTAGGCATAAAATTATCGTGATGGATTGGAATAAAATTAAAGAATGGAATTATGTGATAGACGCTGTTGCTTCTGAGTATCACAAGAAATTTCAGATGGTTGAACTAAAAGATATTAAACAATCTTTATACCAATGGTTCTATGAACACCCCAACAAGGTAGAAGAGTGGGAAAAGATTGGCGACAAAGATGCAAAGAATTTAATCTATCGCTCTCTTCGCAACCACGCTTTAGACTATTGTCAGGAGTGGAAAGCCAACACAAGTGGCTACGAAACCAGTGATTTATACTACTATGAGGCTGGTTTGGTCGAGGCTCTGTTGCCTTCTGTCTTAAGGGGTGAGATAAATGTTGGACATAAATTAGATTTAGGTGGTGTCAAAGGAACCTCTGCTCCTGCTGAAGGTGGCAATCTTATGGCTATGATGATAGAGATTGATTATGCTTATTGGAAACTATCTAAGGAAGATAGAAAGATTTTATTCTTAAGACACGCAGAGTCATTAGAGTATAAGTTGATTGCCGATACTCTTGAATTGGGTTCAGAAGATACTGCACGTATGAGACAACGTCGTGCACTTAATAGATTAATTCGTAGGCTTGGTGGATTTAAACCTTACAATGATGTTGACCTAGAAAAGCATAATGAAAATCATAGTGACGGCGAAAAACAACCTGCTAAAACTGAAAGCAAAACTGAGTAGGTCTTTCATTTGTTATCCGTCTTATAGAAACCTGTGCCCTTGAATTGAACAGAGACAGAGTTGAAAACTCTTTCTGCTACATCACCACATACACATTTAACTTCGTGGCTTCGTTCATCTACACTTCTACTTAAGACATAAAGTGCTTGACATTGATTACATCTATATTCATAAGTTGGCATTACTCACACCCATCTATCTCTGTCGGAGCGGTGGCTATCGCCCCGCATTCATCACATACTTGGTCTAACAAATACATTCCCACCTGCCTAGTCTCGGTGTCCCACATTACTTTTAGGTTCCACATCTTTGACCCACAGATACATACAAATGCTGGTTCGCCTCTTAAGTCAAACATCAGTAATAATTATTCTTAATATGAAACCGCCAAGCAGAGCAGGGAGTTTTATACCTATGCTGGATATATTTATAAGTGTGTAGCAACTGTGTCATAGGGTCTTTACTTTTCTCCTTAAGACGTTGACCAATTCCATATGCACTTGAACCCAATTGGTTTTTTGCAAGGTGGTCATATTTTGCCTCCTTATAAAATATCTTATCAAGACAAGCCCACTCTTTATCTTTCCACCCATATCCAACCCAAGCAATCTTTTTAGCCAAGGCTTTGTTAGCCTTCTTCTGTTCCATTGTAGCCTTTGTAGGCTCAGGAGTGGGGGATTTGTGTGGTGCTGTTAGTTTTTGTATAGGGAAAAAAATTAGGGTGATGACTAACAAGGCCGTAGCCACCACCCGTTTTCTTATTAACTTGCTTCTCTTCTGAGCCTTCGTCTGTCGAACTCCGTTAGTCCGCCCCATATGCCAAACCTTTCGTTGTTGGTTATGGAATATTCAAGGCATTGGGTCTTAACATCACAAGCCCTGCATATTCTTTTTGCGTCCGCAGTTTTCTCACCCGCTTCAGGAAAGAAAATTACTGGGTCAACCTCAGCACACAAGGCTTTCTTAGTCCAGTCAGGTGGCAACAAGCCTATGTCTAGGCTCATTTAACCAACCTTAAAACATCTTTATTCTCCCATATCTCAAAGACTTTGCCATAGTCTAGGTCTTCTGTTCTTAAGACAGAATGAGATTGGTTAGTATACAGGAATTCATCTTGCTCTTCAACGGTAAGGCTCTGCCAATTTTCAGGCAATTCGATACCGTCGGGTAGATATATGTCAACAATCTTAGTGCCTTTGACATTGTAAATCACAGAGAATTGTTTCACTTCTTTAACCTCGCAATCATTTTATCTTCGCAGTCTGAGCAGGTGTAGGAATGATACTCGCTATAATCATACTCATACTTGCACTCTTTACATTTAACTATGTCTAACTCTATTCCACTTAAGGCGTAATTATCTCCCATTAAGTAGCGTGGTTCAGGCATTTTGCACCTGCTTTAGTATGGTTTGCTTTACCTCATAGGTTAGATACTTAGCCATATCAGGATTAGTTTCCTCTAGCATAATATTCTTGGCTATTTCTATTGCCTCTTCTTGATTTAAAGCAGAGACATAAATACCGCCATCATAACTGACCCTTACCTCATAGTCTTTATAATCGCTCACTTACTGTTCTCCAATTCTTTTTGTCTTTCCAACATCATATCCATATTGCAATCGTCGCATAATGGTTTGCTGTTGTATTGGTTATACCAGTCAGGATTTACTATTTCCCAACCACAGAATTGGCATATATCTTTAGTCATTTGTTTTCTCCTGTCAGTTCGACTAATCGTTCTGCTAATACTACTAGGCTTTGAAATAAATCCAAGCCCTCAATCTCTTGCTCCATATCCATTTCATTCTCCTGTCTTAAGACATCAATCGTTCTTGGATTTTGATTGCTGTTTGGTCATAACTTTCTGAGGCGTTTCCATCTGTCCCTTCAGTCCACACAATTCTTCTATGGTCTAGTCGAATTGTTGCACCAGTTCCGTATAGGCTCATCAAAAGACTTGCGCCCTCTGTATCTCTTACACTTGCTACGTATTGATTACTTGCGTCATACACTTTCCATTTAGGACTTGCTCCCATTTACTTTGTCTCCTGCTCTTTGTAGGTTAACTCATCTAAGTAGTGCTCTAGTGTCATAAAATCGTGCCCATCTTCGTTCCATTCAACCGCCCACTCAGGGGTTTTGCGAGAATTTATAATAGCACTATCTTCATCTTTCCAGTATAGTTCATAACCATTAAACTCGTCCCAAAATAATAAAACACTGTATTCTGTGTTTTCATATTTAAAATAAATATATCTTTTCCACGCAGTTTCTTCGTGTCTTACTCCAGTTATTTTTATATCTTTCGTTGCATTCATTTTGTTTTCTCCTGTCTTAAGTCGTTAGTTAACCATCTCACCAACGTGAAATGTATTTGAGTGATAAGAGATAAAGTCCTTGAAAGGTTTAGGTTGCCCATCAACTATCACAACTTTATTATCTAGGTCAATGATGGTGTGTTCATAACTTTCTTCACCACCGATTGCGTCAGCGTGTAGTCCATAGCCAGTTTCACTTGTCCAACTATCGCCGATTAATACGCTAACCATAATTCTAGTAGCGTATCCAATGTCGTCCCATCTTGGCTCAGCCATAGAAATTGCATAGGCTAAGTCTTGCATTTTACTATCTCCACCCCAGTGGGAATAAAGAGTTAAGTAATTATCCCCTTGCTTGAAGTGAAAGTTTGTTCTTGCTCCCATTATATTTCTCCTGTCTTAAGTAGTAATTAACCGTAAATTAACTTGCCAAAAATTGCATATTGCACAATGAAATCCCCAAAGCAAGCGTCATAATCCTCTGTATCCAGTGGATAACCACCGCAGTGGGTTTGCCCTGCCTTGATTGCCAGTTCATAACCACGTCTTAAGTCGTCAATCTCAACCACATAAGACTTCTCTTCTATGCTGTCATAAACTCTTACGGGTTGAGGGTTTGGCGTAATCTTGCCATCAACTCTTTTCCATAGGTCTATACCTTGGTAGTTTGGTTTGCGTAGTTTCCTGCACCAGTAATACATACCAGCACCGTCGCAACCCCATACCGCTTCCCATAATTCGCCAACTGTAAACGATTTGCTTACGCTTAGCGTCGAGCCTGTATCCATTTTTTCTCCTGTCTATTGCTTAGTAGAACGATAACACAATGGTGAACTGTGTCAAGCCAACTCGTTTGTGTTGTTTGCCTCACGTCTTAAGACGCACAACCCTTACACATACTAATTGGATAAAGACAATCACCACACACCACTTCTTTATAATCGCAGTGTCCAGTCCCGTCGTCTCCGTTCTCTTGATTATCTATTAACCACTCCTTTAGTGTTGACATTATTTACCCTCCCCTAAATAGCATTTGTCCATTGTTCCCCAGCAGTATCCATCTCCAACCCAATTTAAATGCGTTGCAATATAATAAACGCCAGCCAGTAATGCGCCCCAGAATACGAGGCGCACCACCTTTCTAACTTGGTAATAGGTTTTGCTTTTATGTCTTAAGTCGTTAGACATTTTCTTCCGCCTTTGTAATCTTTGTAATGGTTAATGCTTGACCGTTCTTCTCCAGCACTGAGGAAATTTCCTTAATGCTTTCCAGGCTGTCGGTAGTATTCAACCCGCAAAACCTTCCGCTCTTGCTGTAGATTTCATAAACGATTTTCATTTTTATATCCTTTCTTTTTGTCTTAAGAAAGAATTCATTATTAAATGCTTTTCTTCTGGAGCCACGTCTTGAATTGTTTCTCCCCAATTTTTAAAGCGTTTATATTCTTTAGGGCTGACGTAAATTGTAGGGCTCTCGCCGTCGTCGTATCCAGCAATGGCACCACGTCCAAGGTAGCCCTCTTCTGTCCAGCCTATAACCTGACCGCCTGCGGTTAGTCTTAACCAGCCCCGTCTAGGGTTTCCGCTTGCGTCGTTCGTCGTTGCTATTCTTACCAGCATTTTTTCTCCTGTCGTTCTGTCTTAAGTCGGGGAGAATTTCTCCCTAACCTTGTGCCCGTCTGGGGATTTGCACTCCCAGATTTTTCCACCTTGGCGGGCTGTTGTCAATTACCCTGCTGGGCTATTCGTCGCCTCCTTCTTCGGTTTCTAGGACGAATTCACTCTCACAGTTTTGGCAAACTGGGCGGGTGAGATTGTATGTCTTAAGACTTAAGCGGATTTTCTCACCGCATTGGCAGACGGCCACCTTGTTGTTTTTGTTTCTGCCTTTTGGCTTTTCGCTATCATTGACCGCAACTAACTTTAAAGCCTCGGCAATAATTCCAAATGCCTTTTCCCATCTTTTGATGCAACTGGCGGGCACTTTCGTGGTGCTCCAGCCGATACGCTTGGCCTGCTCAATTTCTAGGCCAAGACTTTCAGCGGTATTCTTGAAAGTTTTGTTGTGATAGCCCTCTTGGCTGACGCCATTTCTTCCCGCTTTTAAATCTAATGAGTGAGCGGTTTCGTGTAAAAGAGTTCCAAGGATTGCCTCTGCTCCCCTATCGAAAGAGGAGGCAGAAATAAAGATTTCGTGAAAATTCTCGCCCTCTGCTTTCCAAGGTGTCCAAGGTGTAAAAGACCCGTGAACTTTTGAAGAACGTCCAATTGAAATAACCGCCCTTGGTGCGTCGGTTTCTTTTTGGATTAAGGCGTGAGCCTCTTCAAGTGCTTTTACAATCACCGAAAGGTTTTCGGTTTTTGGTGCTTGGAAAATATCTCCAGCGGTTTTTGCTTTTGGTGCGGTTTTTGTTGCGGTTTTCATTTTCTTTCTTCTCCCGTCTTAAGAAGGAATTTCCCTCTTAATAACCTCAGCATATCCTACAATTGACCAATTGTGTAATTGTGTAGGTGAATTGCAGGTGAATTCTACCTGAGAATTATCTGAGAGATAATGTCAATTTGTCGACAATTAATAACCCCGCCGAATTGGAAGGGGGGATAGTCCAGCCTTAAATCAATCCAAGGAATTTATTTTTAAGCCCTTGGAAAATCCTTTTATTAAGTCTTAAGAAAAAAAAGATAACCCTAAACCTCAAGTAAAGGGTTAGACTTTTTCCAAACCGTTAGGTTTGCCATTTGACCCTAGGGTTATTTAATTTGCTTACTATAATATATATATACTTACCCTAAATTTTTCTGTTATATTCGCCCTAATATATGTATAATTCGGACATTATAAAAAATTATTAGGATTATCTGTTCGGTTTTAAAAAAAAAACAGGTTATCTATATATGTAAAGATAATATATATTATCTTAACGGAGTTGCCTCCGTTTGCTCTACGGCAACTCCTAATATATATAATAATAATATAATATATAGCAGAGGTCTACCGTTTTTAGGGACCGTTATTATACCGATTTAAAAGGGACACAGAGGGCAACCAAATGGGCAGAAAACCAGGGGTACAAAATATCCCAAAGGGCGAGGCTCAGAAGAAGGTTCTAGCCCTATTGGAACAAGGCTCCACAATTACCAACGCTATGTCAGCGGTAGGACGAAACGATGTCACCTTCCGCCAATGGTCGATGCAGGACCCTGAGTTCAAGGAAGCATCTGACAAAGCCCGTCTGGCAGGTAAAGGCTTCAAGGCCGACCTAGCCAACCTAAAGGACATCACCTACGAAGATTTCTGTAGTCAGTTCTTAGATACCCAGATATTCCCTCACCAGAAAAATTGGATTGAGTTGATAGAGGGTAAGGACCCATCTTGGATTCACCCCTCGATGGTTTACGAGAAAGCCTCAGACAAGCGCATCCTAATCAATGTGCCACCTGAGCACGCCAAGTCCACAACCATAACCTCAAATTATGTAACTTGGAAAATCGTAACCAATCCTAACTCACGGGTTATTATAGTTTCTAAAACTCAGAGTATGGCTCGAAAATTTTTGGGACAAATCAAGGACAGGTTGACCCACCCAAACTTTACCAAGTTGCATACCGCATTTGGTCCTAATGGTGGATACAAGTCTGACGCTACCCAATGGTCAGCAGATATGATTTATCTAGGCACAGGACGTGACTCTGGCGAGAAGGACCCTACGGTGCAGGCCCTAGGTATCGGTTCTCAGATTTACGGTGCTCGTGCCGACTTAATCGTTTTAGACGATGTGGTGATGAATGCAAATGCCCACGAGTGGGAGAAGCAAATTGAATGGCTTCAAAAAGAAGTCATCACCCGTTTGGGACGACACGGCAAGTTACTCATTGTAGGAACCCGTGTTGCCCCAATTGATTTATACAAGATGCTACGGGACGGTTCACAATGGACAGGTGGTAAATCTCCATTTACCTACTTTGCTTGTCCTGCAGTTTTAGAGTTTGACGAAAAGCCAGAAAATTGGAAAACGCTTTGGCCAAAAACCGATAGACCAGAAATTGAAATTGACGAGCCAGGCGAAGATGGATTATATGCAAAGTGGGATGGACCAGCCTTATTCACAAGGCGCTCAGAAGTTACCCCGTCCGTTTGGGCGATGGTATATCAGCAAGAAGATGTTGTCGAGAACTCCATATTTTCGCCGACCTGTGTCGCAGGTAGCGTTAATGGAATGCGAAAACGAGGACCTCTCAAGCCTGGAGTCCCAGGACATCCGAAGCATATTGAATCTGCATATACAGTTATTGGCCTCGACCCAGCGATGGCAGGAGCCACAGGAGCGGTAGTAATTACTTACAATCGCACTGACGGAAAAATTTATATTTTGGATTGTGTCAATATGACCGACACTACTCCACAAAGAATCAGAGACCTTATCGAAGAGTGGGTTATCAAGTACAAACCCCAAGAGATAAGAATTGAAATCAACGCACACCAGAAGGCTTACGCCTTGGATGATGATTTGAGAAACTGGCTAGGCCAATACGGTTGCCAACTCAACTCACACTTTACTGGTAAGAATAAATGGGACGCATCTTTCGGTGTGGCCTCTATGGCTATGCTGTTTGGTAATACCCGTGACTCACGGTTTCAAGATAACAATGTTATTGAACTTCCTTCTAACGAAGGCTCAGAAGGTCTTAAGACATTAGTTCAACAATTAATTACTTGGAAGCCAGATACTAGAAACCCTACAGATACCGTAATGGCTTTGTGGTTTGCTATTATCAAGGTAAGAGAATTAATGCAACAAACTTCAACCGCTTCTAAGTTCGCTAATAATCGTTGGGCAACTAAAGCACAAAGACAACAAAGACACTCAATCGACTTAAATGAAGCCTTCGCAGAACAATGGGCTGAAACATACAGTTAGGAAATAAATGGCTTTAGACATTAGACAAATCGCTGCACGAGTTGAATCACTCAAGTATCGTGCATCAGAGCGTGATGCTCGTGCTGGAGATGTACTTGCTGTACGTCAAGGCAAAATTGCCGACGTTTATCCTGACTTTTTTCCAGAGGGCGTAGATGTAAATGTCGTTGCAAATTTTATTGATATTGTTGCTAGGGACCTTTCCGAGGTTATGGCACCTCTGCCAGCAGTCAACTGTTCTGCGGCGAATTCTGTTTCTGACCGTGCCCGTGCTTTTGCTGATAAGCGCACTCGTGTCGCTTCTAATTATTTTAACCATTCTGACCTTGCGGTACAAATGTACTCAGGAGCAGATAGATATATAACTTATGGTTTCGCTGTGTTCGTAATTGAACTCGACGAAGAAAACCAAATGCCTCGCATCCGCATAGAAAACTCTAGGATGGCTTATCCCGAATTTGACCGCTATGGGCGCTGCATTGCATTTGCTAAGTTATATTCTCTAACATTGGGTGAATTGACTGCACAGTTCCCAGAGTATGAGCGTCAACTGCTTGGACCTATGGGTTATGACCAAGACCTAAATGGATTGATTGAGATTATACGTTACTACGATAAAGACCAATCAGTTATTTACGTACCACGTCGTGATAATTTAGTTTTATCAAAAGCCAAAAATCCAATCAATAAATTAATGATTGTGGTTGCCAAGAGACCAAATGTTGATGATGATATTCGTGGACAGTTTGATGATGTTCTTGGTATTCAATTGCTTCGCAATCGTTTTGCTATGCTTGCAATGGAAGCAGCAGAGAAATCTGTGCAGTCTCCAATTGTACTTCCTAGCGATGTAAATGAATTACAACTTGGTGGCGATGCGATTATCCGCACAGCCAATCCAGCAGGTGTACGTCGTGTAGAACTTACTCTTCCACAAGGTGCATTCACAGAGCAAACAATATTAAATCAAGAACTTCGTGTAGGCTCACGTTATCCTGAATCTCGTACAGGAAACATTGATGCTTCAATTGTAACTGGTCAGGGCGTACAGGCTTTGATGGGTGCATTTGATACACAGATTAAATCAGCACAAGCAATTTTTGCATCAGCCCTTCGTGAAGTAATCAGTATCTGTTTTGAGGTGGACGAAAAAGTATTCCCTGGCTCCAAAACTATACGTGGCGTAGATTCTGGCTCTCCATATGAGATTACCTACGAACCATCAAAAGACATCAAGGGCGACTACTCAGCCGATGTTCGATATGGAATGCTTGCAGGTTTAAATCCTGCCCAGGGATTAATCTTTATGCTACAAGCACTAGGTGGCGGACTTATCTCTAAGGATATGGCTATGCGTGAAATGCCATTCTCTGTTAACGTTGGACAAGAACAAGAGAAGATTGAAATTGAAAATATGCGTCAATCGTTGTTATCTTCAATTCAAGCATACAGCCAAGCAATTCCTGGTATGGCAGCACAGGGTCAAGACCCAAGTGACATTGTAAAGAAGATTGCAAACGTAATTAAACTAAGACAAAAAGGGACGACAATAGAGGAAGCAATTGCTGAGGTATTTGCACCAGCACCTGCTCCTGCACAACCACAGGTTCCTCCTGCTGGTCAGGCACAGATGGTTGAGCAAACGTCCCCTGCTCCCGAAGCCTCGCCAGTAGGAGGCGCTCTTCCACCACAGGAAGAAGCACCAGATATTCAAACAATTCTTTCAAGCCTTACCGCATCTGGTAAAGCAGGCGCAAGAGTCGTAACCAGAGGTTAACTAGGTGGGGGACAATGACAACTATAATTGGAATAGAGCACAAGGATAAATGTTTTTTAGTTGCTGATAGTCAGACAACTGATGCTGATGGTAAAATTTATTCTCATCCTGAAGTTAAAAAAATTACCGAGAATGGTTCATTTTTAATTGCAGGTTCTGGTGAAACATTAGCCTGTGATATAGCGCAACATATTTGGGAGTCACCAGTTCCTACAAAGCAAGACAGAGAAGACCTTTATCGTTTTATGATTACAAAGGCAATGCCATCTCTTCGTAAATGTATGACAGATAATGGCTACAATTTTGATGAAGATACAAAAGAAACTAGATTTCAATTTATAATGGCTGTTGGTGGAGAAATCTTTGATGTTGACCAAGAGTTATCTATAAGTAAATCTGCAGATGGAGTATACGCTGCAGGTTCGGGAGCAGCATATGCACTGGGTGCAATATATGCGGGAGCCGACGCTTACGAGGCAATGGAAATTGCATCTAAATTAACTGCATTTACTGCAGGCCCTTATATATCAAAAGAGCAACCAAAGAAAATTAAGTAGGAGGCACAGTGGCTGGCAACGAAAACAGTGGTGGTAACCGACCAGACTCTCCACAAAATAAATTTGGTGTGTCGGCAAATGGTGGCGCAGGCTCTAAAGATGGTCAACCAAATATGTATATACCAGATATGAAAAGTTTAGGTTCTACTGGAGTAGAAACTATGGCGCAACAAGGTGGAGCAAAATTGGCAAAAGCAGAAGGAACACCAGCACTTGATATGGGTGCTATCAGAACTTTATTAGATGATACTCAACGACCAATGGAGCCACAATCCGCTGGCGTAAACTTTGGACGTGGCGCAGGAGAAAGTGTATTACCAGCCTCGCTTCGCAATGATGAAAGATTAATTGAAAACAAAGCAATCATAAACAAATATGGTCCATCACTTCTTGCTGCTGGTCAAGACCCTGACGCACCAGATTCATATAAACAATTTTTGAATTATATTATCAAAGAGATGCAATGAGTGCATTTATTTCTGGTAGTATTTTTGACAATGTAGATAAATTTGCAAATTCTTTAGGTTATCAAAATCTAGGAATAATAGTTAAACTATCATTAATCCCTTGGGACTCAGTAGATGATAGAGATGCTTTTATAGAAGCAATCACGCAAGAACAACCTCAAGGTAGCACCCCTAAACGTAAAAGAATTTAAGGAGATATAATGTCATTATGGAGTAGTTTCCTAGACAATATCGCCAAACCTGTTGGTGGTGCAATTGCCAAGATTCCTGAAACTTTTATAGGTACATTTACTGGTAACCTAGCCTCACCTTCTCAGGCTATTTCAAACATTGCCATTTCCGCTGGTGTTGATATTGGAACTAGTAGACAATTAAGTGCTCTGGGTTTAGAAAAAGAAGCGCAAGCAATTGTTAAAGAAAATTTAAAGTATTCAGTAAAGAACCAGGCAACCAGCAATGACTTAGTATTACAGGCTGGAGTAAAACTTCACGACGAAGTTATATCTCCATATATTACCCGACCAATTGCTTCCGCAGCATTACTCACGGACCTTGATTCACCTTTGTATTCAGATGAATTTACTAAAGGATTTCAATTATCAGATATTACAGAGGCTTATAACCGCTCTGAAGAAGTTAGCCTTGGACAAGCATTAACTAAATCAGACCTAAATCCAATCAAAGAAATTACCAATCTTGTATTTGATAAGGGCGGAATTAATTTAGACGAAATTAATTTGTGGAATGATGATGATATTCAAAGAGCATTTGTTGATAATACAGTTGGTAAATATTTTACTGGAACAGTAGATTTTGCAGTATCCAATTTAGCGATTAGCGGTGCATTTGGCCTCGCTGCTAAAAGTGGCTACTTGGGCGCTCGCAAGGCTGGTTTAACAACCAAGGCGAATAACTTTAGTAAGATTGAAAAAGACATTGACGATGGCATTCTATATAGCCAAAGTAGCGCAGCATCTGGTCGTCAAACCACAATTGGAAATGATATTAATAAGTTAGCAAGTACTTCAGATATAGAAGAAGTATCCACAATACTTAACAAATATACAAATAACATTAATCTTTATGGTCCCATCCAAAGAGCAACAGACCCAAATACAGTTAAAGATTTAATTCTTGCCGACAAGGGATACCTGCCAGCATTAGATAGATTATCTAAAAATGTTCCTGCAGACCTTTATGAAATTGCAGATATGAACTCTGTATTTCGTGCAAGAAGAATTGAAGAAGGCAAGCCATTAGAGTTTTCAGATGAGGCTTGGACTCGCTTAAATGCAGCATTTGATGATGCAATCGCCAAAGTGCCTGAATATCAATTTATTAAAGATGCCTTGCTTGACTCCAAAACTGGTACTCCAACTATGTTTGGAAGAGACTATGTACCAATGGAGCCAATTGTTGGTAGAGGCACATTTATTAAAACTCGTGAGAAATTCCAAGATTTAAAAACCGCCTCCATAACTAGAGATTTTACCAAAATGGGCGGAATTGAAGAAAGAATTCTTGGTCGTTCTTTAAATGGTCCTATTACAAAAATTGTTAGATTTGTTGGCACCGAAAAACCTCTGGGATTTGTTACCTATTCGGGCGCTCGTCCACTTGATGGATTAAAAGAAATTGATGCTTGGTTTGATGATATTGATTTATTCCGCAATGGTTCAAATTTAATAAAAATTACACCTAGGGATTCAATAAGTGCTGGTGAGTATAGGACTCAAATCAAATCCGAGTTTGTTAATGCAAAAACAAATATAGAGCGTAATAATATCCTTGATAAATTAGACGACCAAATGGGTTTAATCATTGGTTACACAAAAGGCTTTTCTGACGCTGGTGCAATAAAATCTTTTACTACAGAAATAAAAAATCAAATATTTGGTGCAACCAATTCTATAGCCCAAAAAGGTTACGGAATGGATGCACAAAGCGAACGCATTCTTGTTAACCCACAAACTCAACGTCAATTAATTGAAAGTCGACGTATGGTTCCTTGGGGCATAATTGAGAGAGAACTTAATACCGCTATACAAAAAAGCAAATCTAAAAAAGCATTAGACCAAACTAACGATGCAATTAAGTTTTTTTATGAAACATTTAATAAATATTGGACTATAGGCGCACTTGGTCGCTTAACCTATATTCCAAAAAACTCTTTATTTGAACCATCACTTAGTTCTATGATGGCATTTGGAAACAAGGCTGTTATAGATGGCGTTCCCACTATGAGCAAAAACTTCTTGTTTAACAACAAACAAAGAGTCTTAGGTACAGCAAATAAGGTTTTAAATAAAAAAGAATTCAAAGCGGTTGATAAGGCAGTTAATGATTTAACAAATCAATTAAATGAAGCAGTAAACTTACTTGACAATTTAACTGCCCACGCAGCATTATATTTAGAACCAGAAAAATATGCGGTTAAATTATCTCCTAAAACTCTTAAAGATAATCGACCTTTAATTTTGGCTGACTTAAAGGCTGCATCTAAATTAGTTGATGATATTGAGTTTGAACTGCGTGATGCAGTTAGGCCATTTGCTAAAATGTCCAAGGTTCCCACTATTGCCTCTTTAGAACGTAGGGTGCAATTTTTAGAATCTTTACCTGAAGGAACTGCCAAGTATGGCGCCCAAATTGCTAATGCTAAATCTGCTATTACTAAGGCTAAAGGTTCTATACATACTCTTACTCCAGACTCTAAAGAAATTTTGGCTGCTAATAAGGAAATTGCTAGGCAATATAAAGAGATTGATGATATTTACGGCTCACTTGGCGAGGCACGTACAGCCCAGGCTGATGTATATTTAAAAGATGCTGCCTATAAAGAGCGTCGTTATGGAAAACCGAAACAATATAGAATGATTGCTGGACAATGGATTCCATTTGATTCATTATTTAGTAAAAATCAATTTGGTTCTTCTTTTACTCCAGAATTTTCTAACTCAAGAACAATGTCCGCAGGTTATCTTGGCGAGGTTGGGCTTGGCGTTCATTCCAATTTAATTTTAAGGCGTGGACCGTCTACCGTTACTTTTGTAAATGACCCACTATACTTTGAAGAATTAGCATACTTTGTTAATCGTGGACTTCGTGGAGATAAATTAATAGATAAAATATTTGCTAGGGCTACCGAAAAAGAATTAATTGACTGGGGGCTTACCTCTGAGGGCAAGACTTATTTCCAGCAATTTGGAGAAGTTAATCCATCTTTTATAGTAGAAACAGTACGTGATAGAGTTGGCTTAGTGAATAGGTATTTACCTAATATTGAAGCACAAGCACTTGCTTTATCTAAAGAGGTTAACTCTGCTGAATTGGCTAAAATTTTAGGTAACGAACTAAATAGACTTAGCCCAATTCATCCTTTAGAATTTAATGTTCATACAGCATCTGAATTTGGATACAGTAACTTAAATAAAATTGAAGGAGCAATTAGTCGTGGGGCTTCAAAAGTATTTAGTTATTTAACTAGACCAGAAAATCCAATTCGTTTTGCTACCGCTGATATGTTCTTTGCGGATGCTTTGGCCAAGCGGGCTAATCAATTAGCAGAGCAGGGTATGTCTTTTGTAAAAAAAGATGGAACCACAGACTTTGACAGAATAAATTCTTTACGTGCAGCGGCAACTCGTGATGCCCTGGAAGCCAACGAAAAAACATTTTATACAATTCGCAGACAAAATAGAGCACTGTATGCTGCTCGTATAGCAACTGCTTTTCCTACTGCTTCTCTTAATGCTTTTTATCGTTATGGACGATTTGCATTAAAGAATCCAGAACGTGTAGGTCAATTCCTATATAACTATCAAGCAGCATTTAGGTCATTTGGTGTAGACCAGTACGGCAATCCTACTGATGACCCAATGAAGGCTACACACTTAGTAGTACCAGGAACCAAGGAAATGGGATTCTTTGGCGATAAGGGCATTAGATTAAATGCTCGTTCTATTGGATTCTTACTTAACTATCCATCTCCATCTATATTTTCTAATATAGCGGTATCAGAAATCTATAAGCGTAAACCAGATATGGAAGACTTAATGAAGTCCTGGTTGGGCTCTAATTATGATGTTTTATTTCCATATGGCCCACAAACCGATTGGACATCTTCATTTATTCCACGTTGGGCAAAAGATGCTTGGTTTTATTTAAACGGACCTGAAGGTAATCAAGATTTCTTGAACTCTTGGAAAGATGTTCATAATTATTACAAAACATTAGATGAATTAAAGATTATGAAATATCCTGGCGCTGAAACTGTCTATCGTGATACTAGAAAAAACTTTGCAGTTAGAGCAGGTTGGTCATTTGCATCATTTTTCGGCGCACCTGCCAAAGTTGATACCAACCCAATGGCTATATACGAAGATGCTTATGACTTATTAGTTAACAAATATAGAATGATTGCTAACAATGAGAGTACCGCCCGTGAACTTGCTGGCACTGAATTTACGGCTAAGATGGGCGCAAACTTTCCATTAGATAGAGTTACGTTTAAGGGTTCAAGTGCTAGGTCTTATATTCAACCCAACTATGAATCCTATAAGCGCATATTTGAGGACTCAACTGGCTTAGCCGAAAAACTTGCCAGTCAAAACCCAGAACTAGTTGGCCTGCTTGGCCTTGATGTAGATATGAATAAAGAAGAATTTAATCTATCTGTATATAGAATATTAAATGACCCAGAGACAAAACTTCCAGATGGTAGTTTATTAAATAACTTGAAGTTAAATCCTAAGCAAGAGGAACAAAAAAGACAAGTAAACCGTGCTTGGGGTTTATATAATGAGGTTACAGATAAACTTAAAGAAGTTGCTGCTAACCGCAAAGAGAATAAATCTTTACGTTCCTATCCAGATTTGCTGGAGGCTAGAAGAACTTACGCAAGAGAATACATTAGAAGTCAAAGCGAAGACTGGTGGACAGAGTATAATGATGCGGTGCGTGGAGATAAATCTTTCCGCTATGCTTATGGCTTAAATGAAATTGTAAACAATGAAGCCTGGATGGAAAAATACGGAAAGACAAAAGTATGGGAAGATATGTCTACTTTTATGGAGATAAGAAATACTGTTGTATCTGCTTATCAGGGATTGCCATATGGTAGTCCAAATAAGTCTATATTAAAAAATAATTATATAGAGTATATTGATAATATTTCAAAAACTTGGCACCCAAAAGTGCAACTTTTAATTAATCGTTACTTTGAAGAGGATACTATGAAAGATGCCACCAAGAAAGACGGAAGCCAATGACCCCAGAACAAGAGGCAGCGTTAAATGCTTTAATTGCACAATTAAAACAAGGTGACACTGGAAAAAGTATATCTAGGGAAGCCATTAAACTTACCCCTACGGCAGCCAAACAATTGCTTCAAAGCATTGCTGAAGATGTTCAGTTTACTGGTCAATTTAGTAAAGAAGATATAGCGGCATTTGTTGCGGCCTATAACAAAAAGGCTAACGAACAATTAGACACCGTTGTCCGTGAGGCTAAAGACACTACTCCGTCTGGCAAAACTGAAGATATTGCTGCAACCGTTAAAAATATTGTTACCACTAAGTATCCATCTTTTTTTGACCCAAAGTCTTTTACTAGAGATTTTATCTGGTCAAAGGTAAACTTTAAAGATGAGGCTACTCTTGGAGCCAAAGCCTTAAATGCGCTTACTGAGGCTCGTAATGTTGCTAGAGGATTTAACCTAAGTACTGTATCTGAGGTAGAAATTCAAGAGGCTGCTAAGCAAATTGCTAGTGGCAAGATTAGCGCAAACGATTATAAGACTCAATTAGCAGCCAAGGCTGCTGCTGAATATCCACAATATGCAGAACGTCTCAAGACGACACCTGGGGCAACTGTAAGAGATTTAGTTAATCCAGTATTAAGAGCAATTGCAGATGCCTGGGAAGTTGATATTGATACTCTTAATTTAAATGACCCATTTATTGATAAGTTGATTAGACCAGATGGCGTCATTGGCAAGGTGCCACCAGTATCTGTAGGTGATGCAACCCGTGCTGCACTTAAGCACCCAAATAGAGATAAGACCAGAGCAGAAATCAATAATGCTATAGACGCAGCAAATGAACTTGGTAGAGCACTTGGATTTGGAGTATAATGGCCAGGAAACAAACAGAGGCAGACAAGTTAGCGAAAGATTTAGAGCGTCAACTTGCAGCACTAAACGCACAACCAAGTCCAGTTGATGTTGTAAGAAACATTACTAATCAGCCTGCTACTACAACTAGAGCCACAACCTATGAAGAGGCAAGAGCAAACGTATCTCAAATTAAAGACCCTAAAATTAGGGCACAATTTGAAAAGGTTTTTGCTGGCGTAGATGTTCAAACAGAAAAATTACAAACTCAGGCTGGGGCATTGGGATATACGGTTAACCCAAACACTGGTGCACTTCAACCAGTATCAACAGTAACTCAACCTAACGCACAAGTAACTCCAATAGTTAGCACTCCTACTCCGACTGCTACTGGTCCAGTACTTGCTAGAGACTTTTTTATTAATACTCTGTCATTGCTTATGGGTAAAGAAGAGGCGTCAAAGCCTTATGTATCTGAACTATATAGATTAGTTTCTGGATTCTACAAAGATGGTGCAACCATACAGGATGCAATTAATCTTTCACTGTATCAAGCACAACAGGAAAAATCTATACCAGAGTTTACAAATCGATTCAGTGGTATATTTAAACTACAAGAACGTCGTGCAAAAGGTGAAGCAATTGATGTACCTACTATTGCAGAATACATAAAGTCCCAAGAAAGACTTGGCGATATTCTTCGTCGGTCAGCATTAGGTGATTTAGCAAATGAAACATTTTTAAACACAGTTATGGCTACTGGTAAATCAGTGGATGAAAGCGTTGAAATTATTACTGATGTATTTGATTTAATTGATAATGCGCCAGCCCCAGTTAAACAACAGATAGCGAAGACATTGCCAACAGCAACTAGGGCGCAACTTGCTCAAGCATTATTAACTGGCCCAGAGGGTGTAAAGCAATTACAGCGTACGGTCAAGAAGGCTGGAGTAATTGCTGCGGGTGGTATGCAGGGAATTGAAGTAAGTGAAGCACTAGCATCTGACTTGGTTTCTAAGGGTCAGACATTCCAAACTGCAGGTCCACAATTTGGAAGAGTAGCGCAAATATTACCAGAGGCCCAAAGGTTAACATCATTTGAAACTGGCATAACCCCAACACAGGCTTACACAACAGAGCAAGCAGTGTCAGCAACATTTGACCAGAATGCTATTGAACTTCAAAGACTTGCAGATTTAGCAGAACGTGAAGGAGCAAGATTTTCCAGACGTCCTGGAACAGCAGGCAGCAGGTCATTTGCTTCTCAAACCAGAGGTATGGTTTAAACAAATAGAATCCTATGTGAATCAATCGGCCTCACATAGCGTACTAGACCGATAGCAAGAGCCAGCCTGGTTCCCCGACCAGAATCTGAGGCTTGCGACTACAACGAATAGAAGGGTGGGTTGCTATGAGCAACAACTACTGGGATGAAGACGAAGACGACCTAGATACCGACAACAATGTGCAACTGGATGGAAGTGACTTACTTAAAAAGTTACGAAAAGCCAAGCGCAATGATGAAAAGCGTATCAAAGAACTCACTGAGCAACTTGAGGGATTATCCAAGGTGCAGCGTGAGCGTACAGTCAAAGAAGTCCTAGAAAAGAAGGGTGTCAACCTTAAAGCAGCAAGATTAGTTCTTAAGGATTTAGAAGAGGTTAACGAAGAGACAGTGAATAACTGGCTTGATGATAACGCTGATTTATTCGGAATTACAGTTGCTAAAGAGGAGCCAAAAGTAAGTGAAGTAGATAGAGCCGCCTTAAGGCAGCAAGATGTACTCACCCAAAATGCTATGACCCCAGACCGAGCAGAAGATTTAAATCTTCGCATTGATAACGCAGATTCAATGGATGCGTTATTGGATGTACTTCGCTCACAATAATTCCGTTCATAGTCACTTGGAGGTGACGATATGGCTAACGCCTACGTATCAACAGGTTCGTCCTCATTAGGAGGAACCGCTGGTTCTGCTGGTTTAGTACAGAAGGCGTATGACCGTCTTCTTGAATTCGCTCTCCGTTCAGAACCCCTAATTCGTTCTGTTGCAGATAAGCGTCCAGCAAGACAAGCAATTCCAGGTTCAACAGTTGTTCTACAACGTTATGTTGACCTATCTGCTGCAACTACAGCCCTCACTGAGGATGCTGACCCAGATGCAGTAGCAATGTCCACACCAACCTCTGTAACTATTACTCTTAACGAGTATGGTAACTCAGTGTTGGTAACACGTGCGTTGGAACTATTCAGCCTTGCTGATGTAGACCCAGCAATCGCAAACATTATTGCATTCAACCTTGCAGATTCTATTGACTCTATCGCAATGACAACATTGCGTGGCGGTTCAAATGTAATCTACTCAGGTTCAACTGCAACTTCAACAGCAACAGTTACCGCTGCTGCTACACTTTCATCTGCAAACCTACGCAAGGCAGTAGCAAAATTACGTGCTAACAAGTCTATTGCTCGCAAGGGTAGCCTATACTGGTGTGGTATCCACCCAGAAGTTTCACACGACCTTCGTGCTGAGACAGGTTCAGCAGGATGGTTGCTTCCTAACCAATACGGCTCTGCACAAGACCGTATCTGGGCAGGAGAAATCGGAACTTACGAAGGTGCATACTTCGTAGAGTCTGCACGTCTGTACAATGCTACTGACGGTTCTTCATCTGCACGTGTTTATCGTACAATTCTTGCTGGACAGCAAGCATTGGCCGAGGCCGTAGCAGAAGAGCCACACGTAGTTATCGGACCAGTAGTTGACAAGTTAATGCGTCACCGCCCAATGGGTTGGTACGGCGTACTTGGCTTTGCACGCTACCGTGAAGAGGCACTATACAGAATCGAATCAGGTTCTTCAATCGCTTAGTTGATTGACGGTAGGGCTAGGGGAAACTCTAGCCTTACAGTAAGTTCATTAAGGAGAACAATGGCAGATTATGTTTTTAAAACACCTACAGTCCGAGAAGGACCAGCAGGTAAACATAGATTATTTTACTTCTATAAACTAGATAGAGGTATCAGTATTGCTAAGAGTGGCGGAGTATATTCACAAGTTCGATATGTTCTTGATGAGGCAATAGATGATTACCAAGAGTTCTATATTGGTGGACATAATCATATAGTTAACGATGCTACAAAAGCAGCACTAATTGCTGGTGGCGTAGGAGTAACAGAAGCAAACTTTACAGCAGTATAAGGGGATATATGAAACACTGGGAACATCATCCAGTTGCAATTGATGGATGCTTTGGATGTAAAGGTTTAGGACTTCAGATGAACTCTGGAGATGCTAAAAGAGATATTTCAGATAAGAAGTGGACTTCTGAGTTACAGGCTTATAGAGATGCAAGAGCACAAGGAATACAACCAGCAGGAACAACTATGCGTCACGTACAAGAAGCGCATAGGGCTTCAGAAGTATTAGGTAAAGCGTACGATGCGGACACTATGCCTAAGACTAAAGATATAACTCCAAAAGCCGCAACCATAATGAAAGAGATAGGACAAATATAATGCCAAAAGTAGGAAAAAAGAAATTCCCATACACTGCTAAAGGTAAGAAGGCTGCAAAGGCTTATGCTAAGGGTGAGAAGATGGAATCCAAATCTGAGAAGATGATGGAAATGAAAAAAGGTATGAAGAAGATGGGCAAGAAGAAGTAATATGGCAACGCCAAAACCAAAGCCTACTGTATTAAGAGGTAAGGCAGCAGTTGATGCATACCAAAAGTCAATAACACCTAAGGGTGTGGCTTCAGCCGATGCCGCTGCTAAAAAAGCGCTTGAAGAAAGATATCCAGGTATGTTTATTCCTCAAACTCGTACCACTCCTGGTATTAATAGAGCAAGATAATGTCATCGGGTCAACGCAAGCGTCACGACGGATTTAATAAATCAATTATGCGGGACGGTATGATTGTTATTCTCCGAAAAGATGGACGGGAAAAAACTCGTCTTGACCCAAAGACTAAAGAACAAGTTAAGGGGATTAAGTGAAGGATTCAAGATTAAAAAGAGCGGGAGTATCTGGCTTTAATAAGCCAAAGCGTACACCTAATCACCCTAAGAAAAGCCACGTAGTTGTAGCCAAAGAAGGTAGTAAAGTTAAGACTATCCGATTTGGTCAACAAGGTGTGACTGGAGATAGAAAGCCTACTGCTCGTCAAAAGTCTTTCAAAGCACGTCACGCTAAAAATATTGCAAAAGGTAAAATGAGTGCAGCCTTCTGGGCGGACAAGGTTAAGTGGTAATATGAGTACCAAGGGGACAAAAGATTCAATAGCAGTTGTATGGTGTGATAACGGTATGGTTGATGGCAAGTTTATGCAAGGCGTAACAGATGTAATGTTAAAGTCTGGTGTAGAGTTTGCAACATCACTACGAAGTCAGGGCAACCAAATTGCTAGACAAAGACAGACAGTATTTGATTACTGGTTTGATAAGACTGATTACGAATGGCTACTATGGGTAGACTCAGATGTAGTAATTAGTCCAGAGAAGTTTAGATTATTATGGGATAACAAGGATGCTGAAAAGCGTCCAATTGTTACTGGAATATATTTTACTACAGATAATCCAGAAGAACCTTTAATGATTCCAATGCCTACAATCTTTAACTTTATAGTTGGAGATGAGGGTGGGTTTGGATTAACCAGAGTTCACCCAATGCCAGT
>Ga0315903_10001152_pt1 | contig 39892 bp, 39 predicted proteins | sample LakEriMetagenome_7_FD_203524 | JGI IMG/M metagenome (GOLD analysis project Ga0315903, IMG submission 203524) | Freshwater fungal communities from buoy surface, Lake Erie, Ohio, United States - Buoy 2 MA119 | ecosystem: Environmental > Aquatic > Freshwater > Lake | place: USA: Lake Erie, Ohio... | reverse complement strand
TTTTGATAGTCATCTAAAATTGCAACTTTCATGAAAGTGATGTTTTCTTAGATGATAAGTAAATTCCTAAAATAATTGCAATGGCTCCAAAAATGTGAAAATTCATAAACTTTTCATTTAATAAAAAAATAGCCATAAGAGAACTAAATACAGGCATTAAGTGTAAAAATATTCCAGCTCGACTAGGGCCTACAATTAAAACAGCTTTATTCCAAAAAATATAAGCACCAAGCCCTGCAAATAAAACCACATAACTAATGATTAAAAAAAATGCAAAATTAAATTTTATTAACTCATGATTATTTAATTCAAATAAAAATTGAGGAAATAAAAAAATTAAACCAAGTGTGACAATTACTGAAATAAAAGTTAGATAATTTAATCCAGTTTTATGAGTTTTAAGCATAGTTGAATAAATAGCCCACGATAACATTGCAACCAATAACCAAAGATCTCCCTTATTAAGATCTAAATGAATTAGTCTTGAAAATTCGAATTGAGTAATAATTATAACTACTCCAGTGATTGATAAAATAAGCCCTAAAACTTGATTAAGATTTATTTTCTCAACTCTAAAAATAAAGGAAATAAATATAATTAATACTGGAATTGTTGAGATCATCAATGCTCCATTCAGAACTTGAGTAAAATTTAATGAATAATAAACAACGGAGTTAAAAATACTGATACTGGTAATCGACATTAGTAAAATTGAATAAAATTTTTCTTTTATAATTTTAATATTTATTAAAATATCTTTTGCAGTGAAAGGAATTAAGATTATCCAAACAATTAACCATCTAAAAAAATTTAGTGTCAAAGGGGGTACTTGATAAAGAGTTGCAAATTTTCCAACAATAAAATTACCTGACCAAAAAAAAGCACAAAGCGTTAGCATTAAGTATGCCTTAAAATTTTTATTCATTTTAAATTAAATCTTATCAGTGATTTTATAATATGAAATACCGACAACCTCATGAAGAATTGTTGACCAATTACTCAAACCATTACCTATATTAAAATTGATCCAAAATTTTGGACTTGTTCCTGTCTTATAATCAACAACAATTGGTTCCAAAATTAACCCTTGTTTTTTAAATCCAAAATAAGATCTTGGCATATGACTAGCGGAAGTAATTAGACCCCATGTACCTTTATAATTCTTAATAATATCTTTTGAATAACTTATATTTTCAAAGGTGTTTCTAGATTTATTTTCAAATATTAAGTTTTCTAATCTAACCCCCTGGTCTAAAAAAAACTTTTTTGCCATATCAGACTCACTCCATCCTTGGAGTTTTAATTCTCCAGAAAATCCGGAAAATAAAATTAAAATTTTTGGATTTTGATTATAAATTTCTAATACTTTTGTTAGTCTTTCTGCAGAAGAATTTAAAAGTACTTCATTTCTTTCTTTTGATTGAAGTCCAGAATTAAAACTTCCTCCAAGTACCACGACTCCTTTTAATTGCTGAACTGGATATTTAGATGGTTTTATAAAATCTTCAATTTTATTAAGCAAAAAATTACTTAAGGGGGTATAACCAAAAAATAAAAATAAGATTAATAAAAACTTTGCAAAAAAAAAGATCAGTTTTTTAAAATTTGTAAAAAGAAGTAGAAAAATTAAAATTAATAAAAAAAATGATAAAATATACAATGGTTCTAATAAATAATTAGCAATTTTTGCTACATAAAATTCCATAAAATTTTAAATAAAGTCTTCGTTATATAGTTTTGCGCTTAAAACTATTCCAAATCCAATCATATTTGTTAGCATTGCAGTACCTCCATAAGATAAAATAGGCAAAGGCACTCCCACGACTGGCAACAAACCTGTGACCATTCCAAGATTAATTGCAATGTATAGAAAAAAGTTAAAAGCAAAAGCATAACAAAATATTTTTGAAAAATTATTTTTACTTTGATCGCCAATGAAAGTTATCTTTTTAATAATTGAAAAAAATAACCATAATAATAATAAAGAACCAATCAGACCAAATTCTTCGGAAAAATGTGAGAAGACAAAGTCTGTGTGATTTTCTGGAACAAAGTCTAAAGAGCTTTGTGAGCCCCTCATATAACCTTTGCCAAATATACCCCCCGATCCTATCCCAATTTTAGATTGAATAACCTGGTAATTTGCTCCTAACGGATCTCTTTCTGTGTTAAAAAAATTAACTACTCGTTGTTTTTGATATGGTTTTAAATTTGCAAAAATAAAGGGAAGACACAAAAGCACAACTGTAAAGCCAGAGATAAAAATTTTTCTATCCAAACCCACAATCCATAAAGTCCCTAATGCAGCACCAAGTATAAGCACCGCAGTACCTAAATCAGGCTGTCTTAATACTAGTAAAAATGGAATTAAAATTAAAATAGTCGCCACAAGTAAAGAAAATAACTTGTTAGTATTTTCAACTTTCACTGCATTATAAAATTTTGCAAGCACTAATATAATTGCAAGTTTAGCAATTTCTGAAGGTTGTACATGAAAAAAACCAAAATCTAACCAGCGCTGAGCTCCTTTGGCAGTCACCCCTACAAATTTTAATATTATTAATAGAAATAATATAAAAAAATATAAATGATATGCATAGCGATACCAAAAATTTATATGTTTAAAAGCAACGATTAGTAAAATAAAAAATGCAAATGCAAATCTTATTGCATGCTTTACATAAATACTCCCCTGTCCTTTATCAATTGAATAAAGGGATAAAATACTAATAAATCCCAATAATAAAATCATATAAATTAGACCACGATCTAATTTTTTAAATTTTTCAATGAGTAAAAAAAATTTTGAAACTTTTATAACCTCAGGCATCGGATATTCTCTTTTTAAATAAAAAATCAAACATGCTACTTGCAATAGGAGCTGCAACTCTTGAGCCAGGACCAGAGTGTTCTGCTACAACGGCGACTGCATACTTGGGCTCTTCCACCGGACCGTAACCAGCAAACAAAGAATGGTCTCTATATTTATATTCTCTAACATTAGGATTTGCATTATCTTCTCTGTCTTTAATATTTAATTTTGTAACTTGCGAGGTACCAGTTTTTCCAGCAAACTTTAGTTTTCCAGTCAATCTTGAGCCATAAGCAGTTCCACCAGGTTCATTGGTTGCGGCAACTAAAGAGTCGTTAATTATTTTTATATTTTCATTTTCAAAATCCATTCTAGTTAATTTTGATTTTTCATCTAAATAAAAAGTTGGATTAACCTCATAACCTCCATTTGCAAATTGTGTCATTGATTTACAAATTTGCATAGGGGTGGCTAAAATATAACCTTGTCCAATTCCTGTAATTAATGTCTCGCCTAGTAGCCAAGGTTTACCTACTACGTTTTTTTTCCATTTTGTATCAGGTACTAAACCTTTTTTTTCTTCATCAAACTCTTTAAAAGTTAACTGACCAAAATTAAATTTTCTAATTGTCTCTGCTATACGATCAACTCCAAGTAACCTTGCAATCTCATAAATATAAATATCGCAAGATTTTTTGATTGCATCTCTTAAATTAACTTTTCCATGACCTCCATCTTTCCAGCAATAAAATTCTTGTCCATATAACTCAATTTTTCCACCGCAAAAATGAGTATAATCTTGATCAACAATTTTATTCTCCAAAGCTGATAACGCTATAATAGGCTTTATTACAGAACCAGGCGAATACTGACCGGATAAAAATTTATTTACTAAAGGCTTTCTCTCATTTTTTAATAACTCATTAAACTCTGGTTGTGTAATCCCGAATGCAAATTTGTTAGTATCAAAAGATGGCGTTGAAACGCAGGCTAAAACTTGCCCTGTTTTTACATCCATAGCAACGGCAGATCCTGCAATTCCTCTAAGTTTTTGATAAGTTAATTTTTGTAATTCTAAATCAAGGGAAGTTTTTAAAGGATTTCCACTTACACCATCTACAAACTCCACAGTTCTAACAGCTCTTCCCGCAGCATTAACCTCAAATCGAGTAAAACCAGGTGTGCCAATTAATTCTCTATTTAAAATTTTTTCAATTCCAAGTTTTCCAATTTTAATGCCAGGTGTTCTAAACAAATCATCTTTTTGATTTTGCAAATCATTTTCATTAGGAGCCCCCACATAACCTAAAACATGAGCAAATTCGTAAGGGTAATTATAATGACGCTCCATTGAAATAAATGGCTGGACTCCATTTAAAATAAATAAATTACTATTTATTTTAGAAAATTCCGACCATGTTAAATTTTTTCCAATAACGTAAGGTTGAAATTTTCTAAGTTTAGTAAAATCAGTCCTAGTTTTTTCAATTATATCGTTATCTAATCTTAAAAACTTATTAAGTGTGTTTAAGACAAAATCAAGATCAGTAACATCCCCTTTAATAAGTGCAATTCTATAAAGCTGACGATTTTCAGCAATCTTATTATTAAATCGATCTAAAATTAATCCTCGCTCTGCTGCAATTTTCCATTCTTTAAAGCGATTACGATCGGATAAAACTGAATATTTATTTTTCTGAAATACTTGGAGCCATAAAAGTCTTAGACCAATCAAACCAAAAAAAGTATATTTAACCGTTGTTAAAATTGCTTTTCTTCTATTAATTATACTTGGTTTTGTTTGATAACCCTCTTTTGGTCTATGTTTGAAAAGCTTCATAAAAATATAGACAATATAACACCAAAATGTTAATTCAGCACACTTTTTGGAGGTAAGCAAATATTAAAATTGAAGTTAAAAATGACAATTTAGAGCAAGCTCTTAGGGCTTTAAAAAAAAAATTGCAGAGAGAAGGTACATTTCGGTTACTTAAAATTAAAAGTCATTTTGAAAAACCATCAGAAAGAAAAAAACGAGAGAAAGACGAAAATACCAGAAGAGTTAAGAAATTTAAAAAATTAAAAGCACGCTATTAAATTTTAGAGATGAATTTAAGTGCTATAATCAATATTAGATTGATACTAGTAATTGTATTAATATTTATTATTTTTAAAAATTCAATATAAAGTTTATTTGATATAAGTTTTAACTTTTTGCTAAACTAAATTATAATTATTTGGCCGTCTATAAATAGTTTTTTATGATTTATAAATTCAAAATCTTTAATTTTTTTTTTTTTAAAAAAAATTTTTATATATTAATCGTACTGACAGGATTTTTTTTTTCAGTACTTTTTAGCATATATTGTATAAATAAATTTGATAAATCTATTTCATTAAAAACTGGAATAAATGTAAATGGCATTATAGGTACTAAAGATAGTAGTACTTATTTTAAGGAAGCTGAATATCATATAAAAAATTTAAAAGATAATAATTATATTAAAAGTGAAAAACCAGAGTACTTTAGTTCCTGGTTACATTCTAAATTATTGGCAATTTTTTTTGTCGCTACGTCTCCAAAGAAAATTTTTAATAATCAAGAACTAAAAATTTCAGACTTTGATAAGTTACATTTTTTTGTTTTTCAAAGTTTAATTTTTTATTTATCACTTATTTATTTATTTATAAATATTCGGGAAGTCTATGACAATAGACTAGCTTTAATTGTTATTACTTTTCTTAGTTTTGAACCAAATATTTTCCAATATCATTCATCCTTACTTTCTGAGTCAATTTTTTTTTCACTTAATATAATTATATTTTCTTTTTTAATAAATTTAAAAAAAAATATATTAAAAAATTTTTTAATAGGTATCTTGGTTGGGATTGCCTTTCTACAAAGAGGAATTGCTTATTATTATATTTTTTTAATAATTCCCTACTACTTTTTAATTTTTAGAAAAAAATTTTTTAAACCAACTATATTTTTTTTATTTGGAATATTCATAATTCTTCTAATATTAGGTTTCTCAAACTATTTAAGAACAAATAATTTTTTCATAAAACCTATGAACTCTTATATAGTTATTAAAAGATATTTTGTAATCGACTTATTGTATCCCGAAATATTTAAAATTAGTAAAGACAATGCTCAGAAATTATATTTTAAAGATAATTATAATTTAAATAATTTCAAAAAAGAAATTGATAAAAGAAATTTCTTAAAAAAAATTCACAAAGAAGCCTTAAATGAAGTTTATAAATACAAAAAAAAAAGTTTTTTAGTTTTTATAAAAAATTCCCATAAAACATTGGCTCTTAATCCCTTAGAAATATTATTTTCTTATAAATATAATATTTCAGAAACTATTAATTCTTCTAAAATATATAAACAATTTCGCATAATCTATTCTTTTACATTATATTTGTTTATTTTAGTTGGGTTCATTAATTTTTATAAAAAAAATTTTTCTATAAGTTTTTTTATTTTTTTTATATCGTTATATTTTTTTGTAATAGCAGTAATAGACGGGGCAACTGTTAGAATTTTAACTCCCTCATTAATTTATTTATCAATTTTTTTTGGTTCGGGAATTAAATTCCTATTATATAAAAATCCTATTAATATGAAAAAGCTTTTTAATGCTACAAGCTAATAACTTATGAAAAAAAAATTTGTAACGATTAGTTATTTAAAAAAGATATCTGGAAAGATAATTGTTTTTACAAATGGTTGTTTTGATATTCTTCATTCTGGTCATATAAATATTTTAAGATTTTCCAAAAAAAAAGGTGATTTATTAATTGTTGGACTAAATTCTGATAATTCGATTAAAAAAATTAAAAAAAAAAAACCTTATTTTTCTTTTAAAGAAAGAGTAAAAATACTATCTGAAATTGAAAGTGTAGATTACATTGTAAAAATGAATGAAAGTAATCCAAAAAAAATTATGCAAGCAATTAAGCCGCATTTTCATATAAAGGGGGGAGATTATAAAGCTAAAAATTTAGAAGAGTATGATTTAGCAAAAAAAATTAAATGCAAAATAATAATATTTAAAATAGTAAAAAAAATATCTTCTAGCAAGTTTTATAAAAACTAAATAAATCTTTTTAAAAAAATATTTAAATTGTTCTTTTTTGGGTTTAATGCTTTATCGTCAATAAAATAATCATACGAAGGTTTACCCATTAGCAGAACATCAAAGTCAATTTTCCATTTTTTTACTTGATTTAAAGTTTTTCTATAATATTTTTTTTTAACCAACTTAAAATTGTCATTATGTCTACCCATATATCTTGAGGTAAATAACTTTATAACATGACCTTTTGTTTTTAATAAGTTAATTAATTTAATGATTTTTTTTTTAGGTTTTGCTAATGAATAGTTTTTTTTTTTTGTATAGCAAATCGTGTTATCAATATCAAATATAAATATTTTTTTAGATTTTGTAATTTGATTTTTTTGCATCATTATAAAATTGATTTACTGTCTCTATTGAAACTTCGTTTAAATTTTTTTTAAAATTTTTAATTTTATTTATTAAGGCTAAATTTAAAGTGATTATATCAAAATTATTATTTTCTGCTTTATAAATATCATAAACCATTCTAGCGCTGGCCCATAAAGTTTGGCAATCAGATTCTTTTTTTATAAATTTTACAATTGGCAAGGTATAACTTTGAGCATCAATTCCTGCATCATAAATTCTTCCTGAAAATATTGATAAAATTGCTCTGCTTATACAGACAGTGTGAATAATTTTACGAATATGGTTGAAAGTTGTGATTGCGGTTACATTGATTTTTATATTATTTTTTATTAAATATTTAATTACGTTTAGTGTACTTTTTCCATTAGTATATGTGATTGGTATTTTAACATAAACATTTTTTCCTATTGAAGATAAAATTTCTGCTTGTTTAATCATATCTTTTTCATTGTCTGCGATAACTTCTAACGAAGTACTTAATGATTTAGTGTGTTTGACAATTTTTTTACAACCTTCTAAATAATTTTTAATACCCAGCGCCTTAAATAAACTTGGATTAAATGTATAACCGCTAATTCTAACATTCTTAATTTTCTTTATTTCAATTAGACTTGGTCCATCAAAGAATATCTTGATTTTATTGGACATAATAATCGTCAATAATTTTACAAATTATGTGCAAGATCACTATATGTGCTTCTTGAATATAAGATGTTTGATTGCATTTTACGACGATACTTATATCAGATAAATTTTTTAATTCACCTCCGGTCTTTCCTAACAGAGAAATAATGTACAATTTTTTTTTTTTTGCAAGTTTTGCTGCATTAATAAGATTTACTGATATTTTTTTTTTTAAATTACCTCCTCCAGTTGAAATTAAAAATAATATGTCATTTTCATTTCCTAAAGCTTCAATTTGTCTTTTTAAAAAAGAATTAAAATCAAAATCGTTTGACCAGGCTGTTAATGCTGCAAAATTAGAATTTAGGTCAATAGCAGGAAGGGCTTTCCTGTTCTTTTTTTCAAATGTACAAATTAATTCTCCTGCAAAATGACTAGCATCTGCGCAAGAACCTCCATTACCACAAATCAATAGTTTTCCTTTATTATTAAATATCTTAATTATTTTTCTAGCTAAAAAAATAATTTCATTTTCACTTTTATACAGGCTGTCTATTATCTGACTCGAATCTTTGATATAATTTTTAAAATTAAACATTTAAATCTTTAAATAATTTTAATATAAAATTTTTTAGATCCAATATTTTTATTGGCTTAGTTCCCATATAACTACAACTTAAAGCAGCGCAGCATGAGGATATTAATATATTATTTGGAAACTTTACTTTTAAGTTATCACATAAACTAGCGCTACTTAAAAATGCGTCTCCTGAACCTATTGGATCTAAAACATTCACTGGTATTGAGGGAAAATAAAAATTTTTATTAACATTTTTAGCCATAACACCGTTAACCCCCATTTTATAAAAAAGAGTTTTTGCTGTTAATGCTTTTAAAATTTTTATAAAAATTATTTTATTTTTAGACTCCCAATCTCTTAAGAAGTATCTAGCTTCATTATCATTCACAGATATTACATCTGCTACTTTTCTGTAATTTTCTAAATTTCCTCTAACATTACTAACTTGAGTGTCGACTATTATTTTTTTTTTATTTTTTTTGCAGTAGACTGAAATTTTTTTAATTAAATCTTTAGTAAAAAGACCATGTCTACTATCAGATAACAAAACTGTATTATAGTTAATAATTTTTTTTTTAAAAAGATTAAATATTTTTTTTTCAGTTTTTTTATCAACATCAGCATTATCAACTACATCAACTTGAAGTAATTTGTAGCCATCAACTATGAACCTTTCTTTCACAGTTGTAGGTTTTTTTTTATTAATTATGTATTTAATATTTATTAAATTTCTAGATCTCAAAAATTTTAACCCGTAATCGTTTCCAACAGAAGTAATAAGTTCACACTTGGCTCCTAAACCTAAAATATTTGCTAAAAATAAAGAAGATCCACCAAAAAATTCCTCAGAATTTATTTTTTTTACTGACAAAGTAGGCGTTTTTGCAGTTTTGCCAATGGCATTACAATAAGTATATCTATCTATAATTAAATCTCCAATAATCAAAATTTTTGCTTCTTTAAATTTTTCCAGATCGGATATTACGTCAGAAACGCAAATTTTATTCTTTTTAATAAATTTTTTTATTAGTGACATTAATTTTAATAAAACTTAACAAACATGCAAAAAATTAATTTTCTATTAATTTATTAAAAATTTATAGCAAAAATATTGCCATTAAAATTAAAATAAAAACAATAGAAATGGAAATATAAACTGTTAATTTCTTAAAATTCAACCAAGTTTCTTTTTGTTCTTTAATATCCACTTAATTAACCTTGTCGTGCTTTGTATTTTGGATTTTTTTTATTGATAACGTAGAGTTTACCCCTTCTTCTTACTACTTTGCAATTAATATCTCTTTTTTTTAAAGATTTTAAAGAACTTACTACTTTCATAAATGCTAATTATATTTAAATTTTGCTTTTGTAAAGTTAACTTACAGGATTTTTTTTTACGAATTCCCTTATATAGTCTTTTATATCTATTGAGCTTAATAAATTTTTTATTTTTATTCCTCTTATTGATTTTAAAACATTTGATTCAAATCTCTCGCCTGGTCTTGATTTTATATATTTTTTTTTATTAGAAAACATTTTAGCTATTTGCAATACGCTATATGATTTTTTTGATGATATGGAATAATGCAAATTTTTTTTTTTTTTGTAAGCTTGATAGCAGGCTAACACAGTATCCGCAACATGCGTAAATCTTCGTGTTTGATTTCCTGGTAATACGACGGTTAAATCTTTATTATTTAAGTACTGATCTTCGAATATTCCAACAACAGCAGACATATTTGATTGTTTAATTTGTTTTGGGCCATACACATTAAAGAAATAAATTATTTCATAATTTAAACCAAACCATTTATTTAAATTTACTATAAGATTCATATTGCATGATTTTGTGAACGCATATGGCGATAAGTGTTGATCATTTTGATTATTTCCAAGGCTGGCTGAAGTTGCGGAATAAATAATTCTTATTTTATTTTTTAAACAAAAATTAATTACCTCATATGTACCTTTCAAATTGCTATTAAAACATTTCTGAGAGTCTTTAAAGCTTTGTGCAATTCTAGAAAATTCTCCAAAATGGAAAATTACATCTATTTTTTTTCTTATTTTATAAAATATTTTATTAAAATTAATTGTATTATCTTTTAAATATATAACTCTTTTAGAATTAATATGATTGTGTTTATTTCCAGCTGAATAATTATCAATACTAATAATTTTTTTTGAAGTTTTACTTAATAATAACTCTATTAAATTTGATCCTATAAAGCCTGCTCCGCCTGTAACTATAATTATATTTTTCATTAAATTATATACCAAAGAAAAACTAAAAGCCTGGCAACGACCTACTCTTCCGTGTCTTAAGACAAAGTACCATTGGCGCTAAAGGGCTTAACTGCCGAGTTCGGAATGGGATCGGGTGTTACTCCTTTGCAATAATCACCAGGCAGAAAATGTATATATAAAATTATACTTTACACAATAGAAATTAAATTTTTTACTGTAAAATTACATAAATAATAAATAGTTTATGCTATTTAACTTAATGTAATAAACCATTTTTTATTTAATATTTCTTTTGATAAAATCTTTATAAGTTAAAGATAGTCCTGTTTCTAAATCTATTTTAGGGTACCATCCGTACTTTCTTGCTATGGTGTTGTCTAAGATTTTTCTTGGAGTTCCATCAGGAATTGAATTATCAAATTTGAAATTAATTTCAGCTTTAAAATAATTTGCTATAATACTAGCATATTCACGAATCGTTTTTTCATAACCAGAGCCAATGTTAATTAAAGTTTCTTTAGTCTTTTTATTTATAAAAAATATACAGGCATCTGCAACATCCTCACTAAAAATAATTTCTCTTAAGGGTTTTCCTGAACCCCATATTATAATTTCTTTCTTTCTTTTTTTTTTTGCCTCGATTATTTTTCTAATGAATGAAGCAAAAAAGTGAGAGTCTTTTGAGTGATAGTTATCTCCTGGACCATAAGCATTACAAGGCATCAGGCATTTATAATTTGTCTTATACTGAATATTATAACTTTTACATAAAATAATTCCTGCAATCTTAGCAATAGCATACGACTCGTTAGTTTCTTCTAATTTTCCAGATAATAAATAATCTTCCTTTAATGGTTGTTTACTTTGTTTTGGATAAATACAACTTGACCCTAAAAATATCAAATTTCTGATATCATTTTTAAAAGCTCCGTGTATTAAATTATTTTGAATTGAAAGATTGTCGTAAATAAATTCAGCTCTTCTCGTCATATTTGCATAAATTCCGCCTACTTTTGCTGCTGCGATAATGACGGCCTTAAAATGGTTTTTTTTAAAAAATTTCAATACTTTTTCTTGAATTCTTAAATCAAGATTATTTTTACTAACAGTGGTTATATTTTTGTAACCATCAATTATAAGTCTTCTATATATAGCTGACCCAATTAATCCTTTATGACCTGCAAGAAATATTGGATCTTTTTTTTTTAACATTATTTTTTATTATGAATCTTTTTTAATATTTAATAATTCAGAATTAACCATATCTTTAATTAAAGCATCAATTTTTATTTTCGGACTCCATTTTAAAATTTTTTTTGCTTTACTAAAATTTCCTAAAAGATTATCTACTTCTAGTGGACGAAAATAATTTTTATCACAACAAACGATAATATTCCCTTTAGCATCGTATGCTCTTTCATTGAGACCTTTTCCTAGCCATTTTAGCTCAAGATTTAATATTTTTGCAGTTCTATTAACAAAATCTTTAATAGTATATTGTTTATTAGTCGAAATAATAAAATCATCAGGTTTTTTTTTTTGGAGCATTTTCCACATAGCCTCGACATATTCTTTTGCATGCCCCCAATCCCTTTTAGCATACAAATTACCTAGGAATAATTTTTTTTGTAACCTCAATTTTATTTTACATAATGCTTTTACAATTTTTCTTGTTACAAATGTCTCTCCCCTTACAGGGCTTTCATGATTAAATAATATTCCATTACAAGCAAAAATTTTATAAGCCTCTCTATAATTAATAGTTATCCAGTGCGCATAAAGCTTAGCAACACCATATGGGCTTCTTGGGTAAAATGCCGTTTTCTCATTTTGAGGAACTTTCGCGGTCTTACCGAACATCTCTGAAGTTCCTGCTTGATAAAATTTAGTATATTCCGTTAATTTATGAAATCTTATAGCTTCTAATATTCTTAGCGCTCCAAGAGCATCAGCATTAGCAGTATATTCTGGAACCTCAAATGAAACAGCAACATGAGATTGAGCGGCTAAATTATATATTTCATGGGGTCTAATTTTTTTAATAATTGATGAAACTGATAAAGTGTCAGTGACATCTCCATAATGCAAAATAAATTTTTTATTTTTATCATGAGGATCTTGATAAAGGTGATCAATTCTAGCAGTATTAAAAGAAGAAGATCTTCTTATAACTCCATGAACTATATAATTTTTTTTTAATAAAAATTCCGAAAGATAGGAACCATCCTGACCAGTAACGCCAAAAATTAATGCGACTTTTTTCATTATAATTTTAATTATATATTATTATTCAGTCTAATTTAAATAATTTGCACACAAAATATGTTACAAAAAAATCTAATGTATAAATTCTCTTTTTATTTAATTTTTTGCAAGCATAATTAAAATACGCATGAGCCTGGAACCTTCTTTTGAGCCAATTGCTTGATAGAAATTTATAATTAGAAGTACTTTGAAATTGATTTTGTCTATACAAAGTAAGATATTTTTCTAATATATTATTGGTACCAAATTGAAGATAAGCATGTGTTAAAATTCTAAAATCCATCCAAACCTTAGGGAATTTTTTAATGGAAATTGTTTTTAAGATTTTAATCAAATACTCTTTTTTTATAGAAATACAGCTATGTGGAGAGAAACTTGGCCATGGTGAAAAAAAAAAATTCTTTAATAATTTTTTTTTCTTCTGATTATTGCTATTAAAATAAAATATTGGCAAATCTGCGCATACTTGAAATGTAGAATTATTTAAAAAATTTAATACTTTAATTATTTTATTTTTTTTAAAAAAATCATCACTATCCAAAAAAAAAATTATCTCACCATTTACATACGGAAGGGCAAGTTTGTAAGCATTTAATTGATCGTATGCGCCAACATTGCTATGTGTTTTATTTTCAATAAGTATAATTTTTTTATACTTTCTTAATATCTCTAATGAATTATCAGTTGATTTATTGTCAACTACAATAGTCTGAATGTTGCTGTAATTTTGATTTTGTATAGATTTAATACATTCATCCAAATAAATTGATTTATTATAATTTGCTATAATAACTGAAACTTTTTTATTTTTGATACTTGTTATTCTCATATATATACTCAAACGTTTTTCTTAATGGCATTTTAGCTTTGAAAATTTTTTTAAAATTATTTTTTAAAAGGAAATTATTAATTTTGCTAAAATTGTAATCTTTAATAATCATATTATCATAATGATGTTCGAACATTATGAAATTAACTTTTGATATATAATTCTTTAGGCCTAGAAGAACTTTAAATTCATGACCCTCTGTATCTATTTTTAAAAAATCAATTTTTTTAATTTTGTTTTTTTTTAAATAATTTTGTAGAGTAGTAATTCTAACTTTTATTTTTTTAAACGGACGTTTATCATTTCGTGAATATAACATCTTATTTTTATTTTTATAATATACTGAATTATTATTTATTTTCTCTAAAGTAGATGAAGAACTTTCCTTAAATTGTTTTAAAAAATTTTTTCCTATCGAATTACTTAAGCCCAGATTCTCAATAACAATTTTACTGTCAGAAAATTTTCTTTGATATATTAAATATTTTTTTTGCAGTATTTCAAAATTTACAGGACTCGGTTCAAATGAAAATATATTTTTAATATTAAAAGTTCTTAAAAAAAAAAAAATTGACTCTCCATGATGCGCGCCAATATCAAAAAGAATATCAAATTTTTTATTTAATGTTTTTAGGAAAAATCTAATTTTTAATTTATAAAAATAATCTACAACTTTTATAATTGTGGTTACTACACCTATCTTAATCATTTTAGTAGGATGTATTTATAATATCTATAATTTATTTTTTTTCTTAAATTTTTTTCACAATTTAGATCCCCCAGCATGCAAGACTTATAATTCTTTATTAAAGCATTAAAATACTTACTTGCTCTAAAATAGTGATTTTCTTCAAACATAAAACCTGAATGTTGTAGTGGTTGATAATTGTATTTTTTAACTTCTTCTAAAATTCTAAAATAATTCCTAATAACTAAGATAACTAAACTTAAAATTATTAGAAAGATGAATTTTTTATATAGTTTATCTATGTCAGTTTGGTAGGAGCTTAATTTAATAGAAAAAAAAGTAAAAATTAACCCTACAATAATACAATATCCACCATATCGTAAATCTGGGTGATTATAAAACCACTCAAAAAATAGCAAAAATAATACAAATACTACTAGTAATATTTCTCTGTTTTCTTTATATTTATTTTTTAAATTTGAATAAAAAATTACATTTGTAATTATTAAAATTAAAATTACTCCCGACAAAAAATCTGTTACTTTTGTAAAAAAATAAATATTAACCCAACCTTTAACCCAATTAAAACCTTTGAGGTAGGAAACTGGGTCGTCTGTAATATAATTAGGAGCCATTCCCCCTTTTGACCACAGTTGATAATGATTATATAATCGATCAACTTCTTTAAAAGTTAAAGACCAAGAAAAATTTTCAAAACAAGTAAATTTTACAGGGTATAGAAAACACCCAGTAATTAGAAAATTTTTAATTAAAACTACAAGGATAACTAATAATAATAAAATCATGGATTTATTTAAAAATAGATACTGGAAAAAAATTTTATAAGTATTTTTTTTGAAAAGATAATAAAGAAGAATAATTAAAAAAATTAAATACAAAATATAAAACGCTTTTAATGAAATAATTAACGCGATTAGTATGCATATTTTAAAAATTTTTTTAATAATATCCTTTTTAAAATTTGAAGAATAATTAATAAAATCTAATATTTCTAAGATTAATACTAATACTAGTATCTGAGCGGATCGATCTGTTCCATGTGCTGCAATCCTATAGAAGAAAATATTTACAAAAATAAAAGACAATAAAGAAAAATATGTCAAAAAATTTATTTTTTTTATTCTAAAATCTTCATAAATTTTATCGATGAATATCAAATTAGCAAAACCAATAAATAATATCGCTGGCATAAGAAACATATAAAATTTTACTAAAGGTAAATAAAAAAGAGAGCCTAAGTAAAATATCGATGAAGGTGTTCTAAAACCTAAATCATAGTTTCCTAAACCAATAATTAAGGAATTCTGGGTCAGATAATAGGTATATGGAAAATGATAATACGGAAAATCTTCATGTGTTTTAAAGATTAGAAAAGATATAAATAAAATAAAAAAGTAAAATAATAAAAAAATAAATTTTAAATTAATAAAATTTATTTTACTTTTTAAGTAAAAATATATAAATAAAATTAATCCTAATAAAATTAGAATAGAGTTGTGAATGAATCCATGAGGGAAAAAAAAATTTGATAAATATGAATATAATATTAATACAAGACAACTAAATAATCCTACGTATCCAAAATTTAAATAATTTTCATCTTTATAAAAAATTAATAAAAAAAATTTTCCTAATCCTATAGTTGCAAATATAATTATAAAATATAATAAAAATATAATAATAATATTATCTGACATAAGAAATTTTAAAAATTTTATTTTATATTCTTTTAATACTAAAGACTAACCTTAAAATTAAAGATTTAGATTACATTGACAGTATATTCACAAAAGATGATGAAAATATTTTATTAATAAATTTTATATGTTTTACTTTTTACTGTTAATATATGTTTTCCCAAAATAAGAATTAAGTTTAACAAACTTAAATAAACTTTGTATTTTAGTGTGTTAATTTTTACTAAAAATTTTATGAGACTTTATTCTATATCTTTAATTTATTTTTTCTAATAATAAAACTAAATTGATAATGAAAAATCTAACTCTAGTAATTCCAGCAAAATATGAAAAAGAATCTCTGCCTTATGTGCTCGATGAGATAAAAAATTTAAATTTTAGAGTAAAAATTATTCTACAACAAAATGATATTGAAACAATTCAATCAATCAAAAATTATAATATTGAAATTATCTACCAAAAAGGGTCTGGTTACGGCAATGCATTAATAGAGGGTATTAACAGCGTGGAAACTGAATATTTTTGCATTTTTAATGCTGACGGATCATTTGATCCAAAAGAAATAACCCCAATGTTTAATATATTAGTCAAAAGTCAAGGTGACTTTATATTTGGATCTCGTTATCAAAAAAATTCCGGTAGTGATGATGACACACTTATCACTTATATTGGGAATTTTTTTTTTACAAAACTTGGTAGAATTTTATTTAATCTACCTCTTACCGATATTTTATATACTTATGTTTTAGGAAAAACAAAAAAATTTAAGATTCTAAACTGTAAAAAAAATGATTTTAGTTTTTGTATTGAATTACCTATTTTAGCAAAAAGACATGAAATGAAGATTTTTAATTACAATAGTTTTGAAAGAAGCAGAATTGGAGGTGAAAAAAAAGTAAATGCTTTTAAAGATGGATTTCTAATTCTAAAATATATGATTTATTTATATTTTAAAAAGTAATGAATAATATTTTTAGTACATTTAATAAAGAGACTAAGCTCAATGTTTTTGGAGTTATTTTGATCTCAACTCTGCCTGTAGCCCTACTTAGCAGATCAGCAATACTTAATGTCGTAATATTAATCATTAATTTTTTATTTTTATTTATAATATTTCATGAAAAAAAAGTTAATTTTCTTAATAATAAATATTTTTATGCGTTACTAATATTTTGGATTTCATTACTAATAAACTCAATATTTAGTATGGATGTTTTAAATAGTTTACAACGTTCATTTGGGTTTATAAGATTTATATTACTAGCATTTGCGATAAACTACTTCTTAACTTTAAAAAATTTTAAATTTCAAAAAATCGTATATTTATCATGGCTACTAATATTTATTATAGTTACTTTAGATCTAATCTTTGAAATTATCTTTGGGTTCAACCTGCTTGGTTATGTTTCCTATATGCCAGGTAGATTAGCTGGATTTTTAAACAATGAATTAAAAATCGGACACTTTTACTCTGCATTCATGTTAATTGCAGTTAGCACATATTATAATATATCTAAAAAACATTTTTCCACTTACTTAATTATTTTTTTATTCTTAATTATTAGCTTTTTAATTGGTGAAAGGGCTAATTTTTTAAGAACTTTGATTATAACAACTTTATTTATTTTTTTTTTTGAAAAAGAAAAATTCAATAAAAAAATAATTTTAATAACATTTTTTGTGATAACTACATTACTAATTATTAATATCAATCATAAATATAAAGTAAGATTCTGGGAACAATTTCTTAGACCCTTAACTCAAACAACATACGAAAAATTCATACATAATTCTCAATATGGAGCACATTACGATGTGGCAAAAAAAATTTTTAAAAATAATATTTTTTTTGGGATTGGACTTAAAAATTTTAGAAACGAAAGTCAAAAATCAATTTATGAAAATAAAGAATTCTATGAAACAGATGGAAGATGGGCAACACATCCTCATCAAATTCACTGGGAATTTCTCTCTGAAACAGGATTATTTGGATATTTTATATTTATATTTTTTTTTATATTCATTATCATAAGTAATATTAAATCTTTAATATTAAAATTTAATATATATCAATTATCTTCGATGCTATTTATTATAGTATCTATCCTTCCTCTAATTCCGAGTGGAAGTTTTTTTACAACTTATGGAGCAACTTTATTTTGGGTAAATTTCGCAGTAATGATAAGTTTAAAAAAATAAAAATTGCATATTTTATTTAAAATTATTTATTTTTTATATCTAAAATTAAAAAGAAAATAATATACTAACAAATAAATAAAAACATTTGATACAATCAAGTAAATCTGTAATTTGGTATTAAAAATATCTATCGAGCCAATAAAAAAAACTATAAAATTAAAAATATTTATTATTAATGAACAAAAATTGTTGGTTAATAAATTTTTCCAATTCAATTTTTTTTTAATAAAAAAAAATAATAGTTGATGAAGATGATTATTATCTGGATAAATTGGAGACTTATTAAATCTAAATTTTCTTAAAACAGAAAACAAATTTTCAAAACAAGGATACCAAAGTAATAAAATTATATAGTAAGGCGAAATTAAAACTTCTTGATTGTAATAATTTATAATAATAAAACTAAAAATAACACTAATAACATAAGATCCACTATCACCTAAGTAAAGTTTATTAGAAATATTAAATAAAAATAAAAGTAATAAGATGTAAAATAATATGATAACACTTAAATCTTGCTTTAAAATATCTGTTAAAAAATTATTTTTGAATAAAAAAAATAAAACAATTAAATAATAACTTATTACTAATCCGTTTAAACCGTCAATAAAGTTTGTGCCGTTAACTAAAACTAAAATGCAAAAACAAACAAAAATATAATTAAAGAACTGATATTTGAGCAAATAATCAAATAATAAAACTCTTGTAGAAATAATCTTCAAGTCATAAAAATAAGTTACACAAAAAACTAAAATGAGCTGTAAAAAAAGTCTTAAATGTGGCTTAATAATTATTTTTGCATCAACAAGGAGACCTAAAGTTAAAAAAACTAATATAAAAATACCAAATATTTTATAACTACTTAAAAAAAAAATAATTGAGGTAAAAAAACCTAAATAAATCCCCCCACTTAATACAACATTTTTTTTTTCAACAAATGTTTGATGTTTTTCTCCTGTATGACTTGATAAAAAATTTTTTTTAATTAAAAAATTGTTTACTATATAAATAATAATTGTCGTTAAAAAAAGATATATATAAATCATCACTTTTTTAAATAATTGAAACTTAAACAAAGTAATAAATATAATGAACTTAAAAAACTATATCTCATGTACAAATAATAAACTTTAAAACCATCTAAAAGTTTCTGAATTACGGAGGAAGAAAGAGAATTATCTAACCTTCGCCAAATTGTTAAATATTCATTAAGAGCTATGATATTAAAATTCTTTTTAAGAATTTTTAACCATAAGACAAAATCTTCTTTTGTTTTTAAATTTGGAAATTGACACTTTGAATTAATGATCTTTTTTTTCAACATTACCGTCGATAAGCCTATATCACAGGATTTTATTAAGTCTTTATAATTTGAGTAATTTTTAGCTTTTCTATACGCAACTAATTTATTATCATGATCAACTATTTTGTATGATGTATGGCAAATATAAGCATTATTTTTTTTTAAAAAATTGATTTGCTTTTCTAATTTATTTTTAAGCCATCTATCATCTGAATCTAAAAAAGCTATATAATTAGCTTTGCTTGATTTAATCCCAATATTTCTAGAAAACCCAGCTCCATAATTTTTATTATTTATAATTAATTTTATTCTTTTATCTAAATTTTTAATAGATTTTATATAATCTAAATCTTCCCGTTCAGGATCATCATATATTAGTATGATCTCGATATTCTTATAAGTTTGATTTAAAACTGATTTTATGGCCCCTTTAATAAATTTCTTTTTTTTATAATAAGGTATAATTATACTAATTAAGTCCATAAATTATTATTTTTTCCCTTAATATTTTAACATAAATAAAAACAATGGAACAAAAAAAACTAATTATTTTCATGCCCTTAATTGAAGTTGGGGGTGTAGAAAAAAACTTGTTTATAATATCAAATTATTTATCTGAAAAACTAAAGAAAGTATCTTTAATAACCACATCAAAGAAACATAAAAAAAAATTTAATTCAAAAATTCAACTTATTTACCCAAAAAATAATATTTGGAATTCAACATCTAAAAGAATTAAATTTTTAATATGTTTATATTTGCTTTTTTTAGAAATTCAAAAAAATAGAAATATTGTCGTTTTTTGTTTTCAGGCTAATATCTATTGTACATTATTATGCAGATTATTAAAAATCAAAATAATAGTTAGATCTAATTCTTCACCTTCTGGGTGGTCTCAGAATTTTCTAAAAAAAATATTATATAAAAAAATTCTTAATTTAGCCGATAAAATTATCGTTAATAGTTTAGAGTTTAAAAAAGAATTAAAAAAAAAATTTAATTTAGATGCTATATGCATCTATAATCCTCTTAACATAGAAAAAATAAAAAAATTGTCTAAATTAAATATTAAGAATAATTTTTTTAAGAAAAAATTTATTAATATAATAAACATTGCAAGATTTACAGATCAAAAAGATCATTTAACATTACTTAGATCAATTAATTTATTAAAGAATAAAATCAAAATAAAGTTATTAATTATTGGTGGAGGAATTAATAAAAGTAAAATCTTAGAATACATTAAATTAAAAGAACTTACCCAAATAGTCAAAGTAAAAAATTTTACCAAAAATCCTTATCCTTTTATTAAGGCAGCTGACTTGTTTATACTGACGTCTAAATTTGAAGGACTTCCGAACGTATTGCTTGAAGCTTTAACTCTCAATAAGTTTGTTATCTCAAGTAACTGCCCTACAGGTCCAAAAGAGATTTTAATTAATAATAAAGGCGGATTACTTTTCAAAGTAGGGAATTATCAGGACTTAAGTAAGAAAATATTATTTTTTAAAAGCAACAAAAAAATTTGTGATAAAAAACTTTTATATGCTAAATCAAAATTATATAGATTTGATCAAATGGTTAATTTAAATAATTATTTAAAACTTGTAAAAAGAACCTTAACAATTTAAAACATTTATACTTTTATATATATATCGCGGGGTGGAGCAGTCTGGTAGCTCGTCAGGCTCATAACCTGAAGGTCCTTGGTTCAAATCCAAGCCCCGCAACCAATTTTACATTAGTATAATATTTTTGCTTGAACCTGGTTTGATTGAATTAATATAACTATTCACTCCATCAATTTTTTTTATTGGGTGCATTTCATAAAAATCGTAATTCATTTTTTTTATAAAATTAATCAAGTCTAAAATAGAATACCCAAACTCAGGGTAAAGATATGGAGCCAATTCCATAAAAATTATAGGTTTTTTTTTGAATAAAAAATCCTTGCCACTCTGAAGTACCTTTAACTCAGATCCATCAACATCTAATTTAATAAAATCAACATTATTAATATTATTTTTTAATATAAATTTATCTAAAGATACATTTTTTGAATTAGAAATAGATTTTTCAATACCTTTGTGTTCTTTATGTTTTTTTTTATTTGAAGTTAAGCTCCAACTAGAATGAACCTTTTTAGGTTTGCAATCAATGTCATTAATATATAATTGAAAGGGCTTTATTCTCTTATAAAGAAAAGGATTCAATTCTAAATTATTTATTAATTTCTTATAAGCATAATTAGTTGGCTCAATCGAGTAAACTATCGAATACTTGAATTGATTGGCAAACTGCAAAGTTTGAGCACCTATATTAGCCCCTATATCAATAATTATTTTTTTCTTAGAAAGATTTAGTTTGAGAGCAGTATCTACAATCTCACTCTCAAATTTTCCAAAAATAAAAATGTAAAGATCAATAACTTCTTCTAAATTTAAATTATAATTTATATTATTTCTTTTACAAATAAATTTAGTTTTGATTAAAAAGGAAAAAAAAATAAAAAGTAATTTTGCTATGAAAATTTTATACTTAGTTTTCATGATATTAATATTTTAACTAACCTAAGATAATGTCTAAACATTGTATATTTTAAAGAATTTTTTTTTGTTATAACTAATTGGCTATATTGATATTTTTTATTATTTAAAAAAAAAATCATACTTTGATAAAGACTATCTTTTTCGTTATTTTTAAAAAGCACTCCTCCTCTGCCTAATTGTAGAAATTCTTTTGGTCCATTTGGACAATCGCTAGATATAATAAACAAATTACACAAAGCAGACTCTACAATAACAAAACCTACTTCTTCCCACAAAGATGGCAAAATAAAAGCTGTTGCTTTTTTCATATAGCAATAAACATTATTAGTACGACTTAAAATCTTTACTCTTTTTTCAAGATTATTTTTGTGAATTAACTCTTGAATATTTTTTTTCTCTTCTCCATCTCCAATTATTAAAAGATTAATCTCATTATTAACTAAACAAAATTTCTTAAATTCATAAATTAAATATTTAAAGTTTTTTTGTTTGGTAAAACGCCCTATGCTTAGAAAAAATTTATCTAATTTTATATCGGTCTCTAAGTTTACATTTTTTGATTTACTAATATATTCTTTAATATTCAAGATGGCATCAGGTAAATAATAAATATTGTTTTTATTAAAAATCTTTTTATGAGTTAGGTCATTTAGCAATTCTTCTGTCGGACAAGTTATTTTAAAAAATATATCATCAGAACTTTTCCATAAATAATTTCTAAAAAAATTAAGTTTTGGAAAGCCTGATATTCTTAGTATTAAACGAGTCTTAAATTTAAAAATTTTAAATAAAAAAATTGGTATTGATGTTAATAAATGAATTAGTAAAAAATCTGGTTTATTTTTTTTTAGTATGAATATTAAGGGAATAAAGGATATTAACGATATTATAATATAGGATAGTCTACTTGCAAAATACCCTTTTTTGGGCAACAAAGAATAGATATTTATAAAAATGTTTATCTTTCTTATTCTATTTATTGTTAGAATATCTGCATATTCATCCCATTCTCCAAAAACATTAATTATAGAAACATTAAATTTACTAGAATATTTTGATAATGAAATTGCGGAATTTAATGTTGATTTAACTGTGCCAACTTTATCCAGGCACGGGGCCCAGTAATAAACCTCTTTTTTCATTAACATTAATCCTTAAAATATTAGTTCTTATCGTGTTTTGAGAAAATTTTAAATTTATTGAAAATGATATTAAGATAGTTCAAATATTCTCACAAACCATATCTCTAGCTCTATTTTTCCAATTGTAAATAAGAGCAGTCTTTAAAGCATTCTTTCTTAAAATTGTAGATTTTACACTATCAGTATTAATTTTATTAATCTCATTTCTCCAACTATTAACATTATTAAAATTCTTAATAAATATACAATTATATTTATCTTTTAAAATTTCTTTTAAAACTTCTAACTCTGATGCAAGAATAATCTTTGAAGCACCCAAATAATCAAACATTTTTAGAGGGGACATAAATTTAGAAGTATCGCCAAAATCGCCACCGATAGTAACTTTATTTTTGTAGGGCATAAGCAAAATATCCATCTTGCATAAGAAACTTTTGACATCTTTGTAAGGCACTCTAGGATTAATAAATAAATTTTTATTTCTAATTTTTCTTTTAATTTTAGCTGATTCATCTTTATTTCCTCCATAAATAAAATATTTATTTTTTTTATCAGTCTCTGACAATTTAAGAATAATATCGACTCCTCTTGAGCTGTAAAAACTTCCAAAGTACCCAATGTTAAAATATTTTTTATAATTTTTTTTAATATTAAAATTATATACTTCTGTAGCGTCAGGTAAAATTTTATAATTATTATTAGAATAATTATATTTTTTTGATATATAAATTTTTAAACTATTTGTAATAAATATTATTCTATAGATATATTTAGAGTTTAATAAATTAAATAATTTAAAAATTAAAGAACTAAATTTACCGGCAGTAGCAATATCATCATGCAATTCTAAGACATGCTTTTTTCTTGTAATAATTAATATCAATGAAACAATAATATTTCTAGTTATAATAAGTTCATTATTTTTGTCCTTTAAAGATTCTATAACTAAAAATAAAGGGATGATAAAATTGAACACCCCTTTAATACTCTTAATTTTTTTTCCAATTTTTTTTATATAAAATTTATTTTTAACATTATAATAATCAGAATTTAAATTATTCTGTGGAATTAAATTAGGTAAAATTAATTTAATATTATGACCATTACTTCTAAAAGCTTCACACATTTTAACAATTTGAATACTATTAGCTGATCCTGAAGGAACGTTAGCCATAGCTAAGTAGTGAATATTCATAATTTGTATTATTATGTATAATTGTTGAATTAATTTAAATCAAATTAATGTTTAAAAAAAAAATTTATTTCTATTGCCCTATACTGGAAAATGGTGGGATCAAGACCACTACTGAAATTTATATAAATTATCTTCAAAAATTTTTTAAAATAGAATTATTTACTAATGCAAAAAAAATATCTTATTTAAAAAATTTTAAAAAAAAAAATATAAAAATTATAAATTTAAATAATACTTTTTTAGTTAAAAGAATATTTTTAAATTCTATTGTTATTTTTTTTGAAATAATTAAAAGAAATAAAAATGAAATTACAGGAGAGAATAAAACAATAATATTTTCAATGCAAAATCATATAATAATATTAATCTTAAATTTTTTTTTTTTAAAAAAAAAAATTTTAATAAGAACAAGCAGTATAATACCTAATAAAAATAATTTAAAAGAAATAAAAAATTACAAATTTATTTTTTTAAAAAGAATTGTAATATATTTTTATAGACTTGCTGATCATGTTGTTACCTTTTCAAATGATAATGTTTTGAAGTTAAAAAAAATTGGGATTCAAAATGTATCTTGCGTTTACAATTATTTTAAAAAACACCGTATAAACCGTGCAAAAGTTAAAAAAGATAATTTGAATGTTTTTTTTATTGGAAGGTTTTCTTACGAAAAAGATCCTGAATTTTTTCTTAAAAATTTATTATATTTCAAAAAAATAAAAATACATCTTATTGGTAACGGAAGCTTAAAAAATAAATTATTAAACATTGCTAAAAAAAAAGAAAATGTTTATTTTTATAATTATATGGAAAATCCCTTTTTAAAGTTTAAAAATAGAATTGATTTACTTTGCATAACATCAAAATACGAAGGAACGCCAAATGTAATGGGTGAAGCTATGTCTTATAAAATACCTATTCTTGCACCTAAAGAGGTTGGTCTTGCAAAAAAATTTTTAAAAAATGGAAAGCTTGGTTATTTGTACAAATTGGGTAATGAAAATTCCTTTAAAGGTGAAATCAGAAAAATATGTAATAATTACGCCTCTGCTATCTTGAAGGCTAATTATGCATGGAAAAGCTTGGATAGGTTTAATATAAAAAATACACTTTTTAAAATAAAGAAAATTTTAGATAATCTATAAAAAATTATTCTTAAAAAAATTTTTATACCAATTAATATATTTTGGGTATCCGCGCTCTATTGAGTATTTTGGAAAATAATTTAGTATATTTTTTGCCTTTTTAATACTAAGCCCGCCCCTAATTGGCATAAATTTTTCTCTTTCTTTAAATTTTACAACAACATTTGGAAAATTTTTTTTTAAAATATTAAGTAAATCTTTTATAGTTCTGCCACTTCCATATGTAATATTAAAAGTCTGGTTTTGTGCTTTTTTACTTTTTATTACTTTTACTACTCCTAAAATCAAATCTGAAATATAAGTAAAATCAAGTCTCTCCAAACCATCTCCGTTTACTGTTATTTCTTTATTTTTTAGGGCATTTTCAATAAAAATTTGGCCTACCCTTCTACTTATACATCTTTCACCATATAAAGCAGAGGGCCGAATAATAGTATAAGGAAAATTAAAAATCTGACTATATGATTTAACAATTATTTCACCAGCTAATTTTAAGGCACCATAAATACCAATTGGATTGCAATAAGTATCCTCGGTTACAATCTTTCCTTTAAAATGTCCATAAACCATACTAGATGAAAAATAAATTAGGTGAGCGCGAATTTCTCTGCAAACGCTTAATGCGTTAGTTAATGTAATCAAACTATTCTCAAATGTATATTCTGGATCTTTATTAGATATATTTGAATGAGAAACTGCTGCTAGATGTATAATATAATTAGGTTTAAAATTTGTAACTAAAGAAATAAATTTTTTTTTTTTTAAATCAGATTCTATTAACTTTATATTATATTTTTTAAATAAATTTAATCTGCTTTTAAGTACCGACTGATTTATGCCTCCGCTAATTTTATCAACGTATTTTTCAGATTTTAAATTATTGACTTTTAAATTATCGATTACTTGAATTTTATAGCCATTTTTTTTTAGATATAGAGCTAAATTATGTCCTATGAATCCAGCGCCACCTAAAATCGTAATTTTTTTAATTTTGTTCATATATTTTTTTTAATTTCCAAAGATATCAATTTTATCATTTTTCTTGTCAAATAAGGATGTACAGGCAGTGATATAACTTTATCACTATAATCTCTTGAATTTGGGAATAATTTATTAGAAATACGATATTTTCTTTTATAGTATTTTAAAAATGGAACGGGTGTCGCATAATGTATGCTGGCTCCAATATTTTTTTTTTTAAATTTTAGTAAAATTTTATCTCTTATATATTTGTTAATAAAAAATAATTGAAAAATAAAATATGAATTAGATTTATTAAAGGCCTGATACCTAACTTTAAAAATTTTTTTGAATTCTTTTATGTATAACAGTGCATTTTTTTGTCTGATTCTAAGATTTGACTTATATCTTTGTAATTGACCAATCGCTAAGGCCGCCTGAAATTCGGTCATTCTATAATTATAACCTAAGCATTCAACATCATACAAACCCTGCTTTTTCCTTAATTGAGGAGGTGTGTTAATGCCAAAAGCTTTAAGAGATTTTATTTTTTTAATAAAATTATTATTATTAGAAATGACCATGCCACCTTCGCCAGAAGTAATTTGTTTTGTAGGATAAAAAGAAAAGACTCCGCAAATACCAAAATTCCCAACATGCCTATTTCTATAAGATGAGCCAAGAGCATGGGCGCAATCTTCTATTATTTTTATTCTCTTTTTATTGCAAAATTTTTGAATTTCCATCATGTCACAAGGGTAACCAGCCATATGAACCACTATTACACATCTAGTTTTATTGGTATATTTTTTTTTAATTTCATTAACTAAAATATTTCCGTTTAACTTATCAACGTCTGCAAAAACTACTTTTGCGCCCGTAAATTCTACTGCATGGGCCGTTGCTGTATGTGTCATTGCTGGCACAATAACCTCGTCACCTTTTTTTAATCCTAATGCTAAACACGCTAGATGCAAACCTGCGGTACAATTTGAAACTGTTGTGGAGAATTTTGTTCTAGTAAATTTTTTAAAAATATCTTCAAATTTCTTATTATTAGGACCGTGTGTTAACCATCCGCTTAAAATAGCTTTCTTTACTTTATTTAAATCACTATCTAAAATATTTGCTTTTGAAAATGGAATGCTTAAACTTTTCATTGAATAATTTAATTACATATATAAGACAATCAGACCTCAATCAAATTTAAAAATAAAATGTGCGGCATAAATGGCTTCAGTTTTCCGAATAAAGAGCTGGCTTTAAGAATGAAAGAGTTCACTAAAAATAGAGGGCCTAATGCAGACGGGTTGTATCTGGGAAAAAACATTACCCTTACTCATAATAGACTATCTATCATTGACTTAAATGAAAGAGCGAACCAGCCTATGGAGTTTAAAAATTTAGTAATAACCTATAATGGTGAAATTTATAATTTTAGAGATCTGAGATTCGAATTAGAAAATTTAGGTTACTTTTTTAAAACAAACTCGGACACGGAGGTAATATTATATTTATTTCATAAATATAATGTAGAAGGTTTTAAAAAATTATCAGGAATATTTGCAATTGCATTATGGAACAATGATACAAAAACTTTATATCTAATACGTGACACAGTAGGTGTAAAACCAATATACTATTATAAAAATTTTAATAATGAGATATTTTTTTCATCTTCGATAAAGTCTTTATTAATATCTGTAGATAAAAAAATGCTTAATGAGAAATCTCTAAATTATTACTCTAATTTTGGAAGAAACGACTCTGATGAAACGATGTTTAAAGGTATTTATAAACTTAAACCAGGAAATTTACTAATTTATAAAAATAAAGAAATAGTTATTAAAAAATTTTTAGATTTTAAATTTGAAAAAAATATATATTCAAACCAAGAAATCAAATCTGAAATAGAAAAAACAATCCAAAAACAATTTATTTCTGATGTTCCAGTTGCATTATCATTATCGGGAGGCGTGGACTCTAATATTGTATATTCTGTAATGAGAAATAAACTAAAAAAAAAATTTAATATTTATTCTTTTTATTTTCATGATTATGACAAATTTAATGAAGACTTCTATACAGCTAAAAATAATGCAAAATATTTTGATGATAATTTTATTCCAATAGAAATTAAGCATAATCAATTTATAGAAAATTCTGAAGATGTGACTGAAATTTTAGAAGAACCATTAGCTAATCAGTGCTCCATTTTAAATTATGTAATGTCAAAAAAAGTAAAAGAAAAGGTTCTATTTACTGGAGACGGCGGTGATGAAACTTTTACTGGATATGATAAATATAGATCTATTTTAATAGTAAAAACTCTTCAAAAACTTATTTTTTTTAATAACTTGAAAATAAAAACAAAAAATAAAAATTTAAATAGATTATTTATGAACAATGTTAAAGATTTATACCTTAGTTTTAGTGAAAAAAATATTTTTAAGGATTTAGATAAATATTTTATAAATTATAAAGAAATCACAGCTCAAGAATTAGAACAAAACCATACTACAAATGAAACCCTGCAGAACAATCTTAATGGTGTTTGTTACTTAGATTTAGATACAGTGGTTCCAAATGACTATCTACTAAGAAACGATAAAATATTTATGAACGAGGCCATTGAAGTTAGGGTTCCTTTATTGGATGTAAATATTATAAACAAATTTCTGATGATGAATGAGTATAAAAAATTTAATTATTCTTTTGAAAGTAAAGGACTTTTAAAAAAAATTTTCAAAAAAGATATTCACAAATTAACAAAAAAAAAATTAGGTCTGCAATCTCCATATGCAAAATGGATGAAACAGCCACTTCAAAGATTTTTAAAAGAAATCTTAAGTAAAGAATATTATAAAAATTCAAATAATTACTTTGATTTTAATGAAATAAATAAAATGATTCATAAACATCAAGTTGAGTATTACAATCCACATTTGTTATGGAGCCTTGTTATGCTGCAAATCTTTTTAAAAAAATTTAAACTATAATTTTTTAAAATTAAAAAAAAATTTATTTCAAAAATTAATATCCTATTCTACCGGGTCATAAATCATTAAATTCTTTTTAGTTTTTAATAAATAGTTAGAATAAAATAATTTTTTATTAAATTTTTGCCATGAAAATTTTCTATAGTAATCGATCATGCTATTTTTACAAAATAAAACACCTATTTTTTTTTTTTGTCTTATTAATTGTAAATTTTTTTTTAAAATAATTGCAGACAAATTTTTTTTTCTAAATTTTGGGTCTATAATTAATGTATCAAAAAGTAAAAATTTTTTTTTACATAAAAATTTTTTTTTTTTACAAAAAAAAAAATTTATACTTCTTAAACAATTGTACCCAATTAATTTTTTTTTAAAAAAAAGTAGATTATGAATATCGTTTTTTTTAATATTCGTATCAAACCATTTTAGTTGATCTTTTAATTTAAAATTATAATTTTTTTTTTTTAATTTAAAGATTTTTTTTTTTTCAAAAGTGGAAAGTGTATAAGTTTTTTTTGAATACAACTTAATATCATTTATCATTAATTATAAATAAAAATTTTTTAATTAAATTTTAAAAAAACCTACTTTCTTTTTAAAATATTTATTTTCATCAAACAAACTTATAACTATTTTTTTTGGATTTGATCTTTTATTAATAATTTTTTTGATTATTTTTTTTGTTTGATTGTTTTTAGACCCTATTATAAATATATTATATTTGTTGATATCCAATAAGTATGTGCTGTCAAATTTTTTGAATAATTTTTGATTTTTTTCTAAATAAGCAGTAATTTTATATTTCTTCGAAATAATATTAATAATTTCTAAATATTTTGAATTCCTTAAATCTAAAACATTGTCTTTAAAACTTATTCCATAAAATAATATTTTCTTTATTTTTTGTTTATTTATAATTTCAATTATTTTTTTTGCTATATAAACTACAAATTTTTCATTATAATTTCTTGTCCTAGATATTATAGTTGTTTTGAATTTTTTTTTTTTTAAATCTTCTATTAAATAATAAGGGTCTACGGAGACACAATGCCCCCCAACTAACCCAGGCTTAAAATCAATAAAATTCCATTTAGTTTTGCAGGTTTGAAGCACATCGTTGTAATCTAATCCGTAAACTTCTGAAATTCTCATTAGCTCGTTCATAAAAGAGATGTTTAGATCTCTTTGTGCATTTTCTATAATTTTCGATAACTCAGCCTCCATTATTGATTTACTAACATGAATTTTTTTTACAACTTTTTTGTATATTGCTATAGCTCTTTTTATAGACTTCTTAGAATTTCCGGAAATAACTTTAGTTACGTTACTTAATATGTTTTTATTATCCCCAGGATTTGCTCTCTCTGGAGAAAAACAAATATTAATTTTATGACTAGGAATTTTGCTAAATTTTGATAAAGTATTTACACAAAATTTTTCTGTAGTTCCTGGAGCAACAGTACTTTCAATTATTATCAGGTTATCTTTTTTAAGAATCTTTGAAATAGCTTTGCAAGCGTTATAAAGATAAGTCAAGTTTGGTTTAAAATTTGCATAAACTGGTGTCGGTACCGTCACAATAAAAATATCAGAAACATAATTTTCTATATCTTTAATATTTATAAACTTTAAATTTTTATTTAAAATTTTTTTTTTGGAAATCTCTTTATTCTTATCAATACCTTTTTTAAGTTCTTCTATACGATTAGTCGAAACTTCAAAGCCGTAGACATGATAAAAATCTGATAAACTTACAGCCAATGGTAGGCCTACATAACCAAGTCCTATTATAGAAATTTTATCTTTCATTCAAAAACCAATTAGCAAATTTTTTAATTCCCTCTTCTATATTAACTTTAAATTTAAAATCCAATCTATTTTCTGCTTTACCAATATAAGCCTTAGTTTTTAATATATCACCCATTTGGAATGGCATTAAATTTTTTTTAACTTTTTTTGATAAAACTGACTCAATTATTTTGATTAACTTGAATAAACTAACAGAATTAGGATTGCCAATATTATAAACTATTGAGTCTTTTTTAGATTTATTTTTATCAGCGTTTTTGACAATCTTATTAATATTTAAAATAATATCATCTATATATGTGAATGATCTCTTATGATTTCCATAATTATAAATATCAATTTTTTTATTTTCTAAAATATTATTAAAAAACTTATATATAGACATATCAGGTCTACCGTAAGGTCCATAAACTGTAAAAAATCTCATCCCAACAAATTTTAATTTATAAATATTGCAATAAACTTCTGAAATAAACTCCATCGTTTTTTTTGAAGCAGCATAAACGGATTTAATATTATAATTTTTAATCTTAGATTTTTTATCTCCGTATATTGATGAAGTACTTGCATACAAAATACCTACTAAATGAGGGTTGTATTTAAAAGTTTCTAATAAATTAATATATGCTTTAATATTATTGTCTACATAAGATAATGGATTAACTATAGAGTATCTAACTCCCGCTTGGCCAGCAAGATGTAATATAAATTTTATTCTATATTTTTTTATTTTTTTTAATGACTTTTTTTTTTTTAAATCAATAAAAAAAAATTTAAAATTCTTAAATTTTTTTAACTTATTTAATCTCTTAAATTTTAATTCTTTGCTATAATAATTATTAATGTTATCAATGCCTAATACTTGCTTTCCAAGTTTTAAATAAAAAATAGATAGATGAAACCCAATAAATCCTGCACATCCTGTAATTAAAATCATAAAAAATAAAGCTGGTTAATTTATTTAATTTTTTTGCAAAAAAGTTTGATAAATTGTTTTTAATTTTTTTTTATTAAAAAAACAATTAGACCAAAGTTTATATCTAATTCTTTTAATTTTTTCATTATTAATTCTTTTGTTTAATAGTTTAAATAGTTCTGTTGGTGAAGTTACTTGAAATACTAGACCATCTCTAGCAAAAGAATCTAAATCGTCTCTTTTGCTTTTTAATTTTATTGGTAAAACATTATAATAACTACTCTCAAGCAAAGCAGTGGAGGTAAAAGCAATAACAGAATCAATATTAAATCTTATAATTGATTGATAAAAATTTTTATTATTAATTATTTTAATTTTATTTTTCATGCAAAAATCATAATAATCTAATGGAAGTTCTCTAGAGATTTTTTTTTTAAAAAAAAAATTTATTTTTTTTATATTAACAATTTTTTTTAAATAAGGTTCAATATCAACTAATTGAATGTAATCTTCGTCTAAAATCAAGCAATTTTGAACCCTAGTTTTATTCTTAATAGAAGTTTTTTTTAAATAAGGATGACCTAACACAGTCACTTCATCAGGGTCATATTTTTTATTAGATAATAGTATTTGACTCTTAAAATAATCGCTCCAAACTAAGTATTTTGAAAATTTTGAATATTTTAAAAATTTAGAATTTTTACTTAACTTGCCATGCATATAAATAATTGACAAAACATTCAAATCTTTGCAAATATTTGAAAACATTTTCATAACTCTATAATCATCAATTAAAATGATTTTTTTTATATTTAAAAATATAAATATTTTTTTTATTAAAGATTTTTTAAAATATTTATTCTCTAAATCTTGAATAAGATTAAAACTTAATGAATTAGGTATTTTTAACATCAGTAACAAGAAATCTTTTGAAAAGTTACTTTGTCTAATAATATTTAGTGTGTGATTTAAATTAATTCCTCTTAAATAAGGATCTGATCTTTTATCAATTATATTGCCTCCAGATTCAGTAATAAAATAATTTACTATTTCTAATTTTTTTATCTTTGATTTAAAAATATTAAATAATGATAATAATAAAATCAAAAATTTATAAAATTTCATATTTAATTTAAATACTATAGATATTATTAAAAACTATTATATTGCAATATTTTTAATTATTAATTTTAATTTTATTAAGTTATAAATATTACATTACTATGAAAATCTATATTCAAACTAATTCTAAGCAATATTTGGCATCAAAAGTTTCAGCTTACTCTTTTTTTCGATTTGGTCACCAACCAATACTTATGAACCTGGAAGAAATAGGTATATTAAAAAATACAATTGGAAAAAAATATTTAAGGAATGGACGGTGCACTAAATATAAAAATGATTTACAATCATTTACACTGCTAAGGTTTTATGCGCCTGAATTAAATAATTATGAAGACAAAATTTTAGTAATTGATCCAGACATTTTTGCTTTGAAAGACCCTAAAGAATTAATAAATGAATTATCTCCAGAATATGATTTGTGTTGTACTTTTGCTAATAATTTAGCGAGATCAGAGATAATGCTGATTGATGCTAAAAAGGTTAAGTGGAATTTTCAAAATTTAATTTATAAATTATTTAATTTTCAACTAGATTATACCGAATTAATGTCTTTAAGATTTGATGACCAAATTAGAATAAAAAGAATAGAAAACAGATACAACGAACATGATAAAATTTTAGATGAAACAATTTTACTACACACTACTAATAGAATAACGCAGCCATGGAAAGAGGGTTTAAACATTGATTTTGAATACTATAATAATGAAAAATTTTTCTTTTTAAAAAATATTCTTAAAAAAGCTTTCGGTCTTAATTATAATCAAAATTATTTTCAAAAAGAATACATTAAACATCCTGATGATAAAGTTATCTTAACTATAAAAAATCTCTTTAATGAAGCAAAAGATAATAAATATATTAATAAAGAAGAAATAGATTGGGCAATTAAAAATGGATTTATTAGTTCTAAGATTTTTTCTTAAATCCAACTAAAACAAAAAAAATTTTAATTTTAGTATTATATACATTTATAAAATCACCTCCCAAACCAAACCAAGAAAGAATTTTATAATAATAGTCTTTAGTTAATTTTTTTATTACGAGATTACAGCCAAATTTACTAATAATATTAATCTTTTTAGTTTGATAAAAATCATCAAATACGACTATGGATTTTTTATGCAAAAATTTCCTTACCCAGAACCAATCATTTTTAATAGTTTTAAAAGAGTGACCTCCATCTATAAATACAAAGTCTATTTTAATTTTCTTTTTACTAAATTTTTCTAGTGTTTTATAAGTATAACCTTTAAATAGTCGAATTTTCGCAAATTTTCTTAAATTACTATAAATTATTTTTTCCGTTAGTGGCTTCTTACTTAACTCTTTTTTTAAAATCCCTTTTTTTTTATAAAAATCTTCAAATAAATCAAAACCATAATAAAATATTTTATTATTAAAAATTCTACTAGCTAAAATCATATCTTTAGATCTTTTTCCAGTATAAACGCCGATCTCTAATATTGTTTTTGGTCTAAATCTTAAAATTAATAATAATAAATATGCATATCTTTTCGTAGGAGAAATTAAATATTGTAAAAATCTTACTAATGTTCTTGTTAAAAAAAAAAATTTATCAAAAAAATACATATTTTATAAATTTATGATATACTATAATTAAAATTCTTTTTAATAACATCAACGACTTCATCAGAAGTTATTAAATTAGTACATGGCTTACCATTAACATTGCAATCGTGCTGTCTATAACAAGGATAACATGGTAAAGAATCATATTTTTTAATTAAAATGTTATTAGAATAATAAATATTTTTCTCACTAACAAATCCTGATAAAATTAAAAAAGTTTTTTTGTTAAAGCAATTCCCCAAATGATTATATAGGCCCTCTAAACATAACATAAAATCAGATCTGTAAATAACATAAGCTAATTGCCTAAGACTAAGATTTGAAAAAGATTTATAGATATTTTTAAGCTCTCTTTGATTCTTGATTCCTAATTGTATCCAATTTATATTTTTTAATTTATTTACTACTTCTTGAAATTTCATAAAATCCCACTCTTTATTTTTAGTAAAAGATTTTTTACCTTGAGCTTGAATAACTGAATACTTTTTTGGAAGATTTAATTCATTTTCAAATTTAAATATTTCTTCATCAGAAAAAAAAAATTCATTCTTATAATTCGTAAAATCTATCGGTAATTTAATATTTTTTGAATGATATTCAGCAACATGAATATTCTTAAAATTTGAAAGATCAATAATTCCGTCAATCTTTCTATAATCTGAGATATACAAAAACTCTCTAATTCTTAAAATATCTAAATATTTAAATATTTTATACACAAAAATACTTAATATTTTATTAAAAGAATAAATTTTATAGATATTTGGATTATTTAAAAATAATTCAGGATAGTTCGTGAAAATTATAATTTTAAAATTATATTTTTTATAAATTAAACTTATGACACCAGTCATTAATAACTGATCACCAATTGCTGGCCCAAATCTATAAAGTATAAAAAGATTTCTACATTTTAAGTAAAAATCTATTAATTTTTTTAATCTAAGCATATTATATTTACATTTTTATAAAAAATAATTTTAAAAACTTAATTAATTAATTTTTTCAACTTTTAATAAAAAGTAACTAACTGTAATTTATTTTTTTAAATCTGATTTATATAAATCAATAACTTTACGCGTCTCATCAAATATTTTAATTACACCATCTCTCATATAAATAGTTTTATGGCACAATTCTTCAACATTTTCTAAATTATGAGAAACAAAAATTAAAGTTCTGTTATTATTTTTGCATGACTGAATAATTTTTTTTAAACATTTTTTTTGAAAGTTTTGATCAACTACTGAAAGAACTTCGTCCAAAATTAAAATATCAGACTCCATAAATATAGAAATTGCAAATGCTAATTTTATTTGCATTCCTGTGGAGTATTTTTTTAAAGGGATATCTTTAAATTTTAATAATTCTGAAAAATTCAAAATTTCGTTTACTCGATTTTGAATATATTTTCTTGACATTCCTAGAATTGCTCCATTTAAGTAAATATTTTCTATACCTGATAACTGCAAATTAAAACCAACTCCTGCCTCTAATATACTTCCAACTTTTCCGTACAGCGTCAGAGATCCGCTTGTGGGCGAGGTAATTCTAGAAATTATTTTTAAAAGAGTTGACTTACCAGCACCATTATTACCTATTAATCCAATTTTTTCGCCTTGTAAAATTTTAAAATTAAGATCATTTAGAGCTATTATTTTTTTTTTTTTTAAACTTATAAAATTAAGAATATTTAAATTTCCAATTTCGAATTCTTTATACAAATTTTTTGCTTGTATAGAAATTTTTTTATAAGACATGCTAAACGTAATCTGCGATTATTTTCTCTTGCTTCCTAAAAATTATAAACGAAAATAAAAACAAAAAAATTATTGTGAGTAAATTATATATTATATAAATCAAATTATTTATTGGATTATTAAAAAAAATCCATCTAATAGTTTCTGATATTGCTGAAAAAGGATTTAATGAAATCATTATTAATTTTAACCCAGATAAATCTGATAATGAGTATAAAACAGGCGATAAAAAAAGACCAAATTGGAGAACAAAATTTAAAATATAAACTATGTCTCTATATTTTATAGAAACTGAAGCTATTAAAATACTTAGAGATAAACATAAAAAAAAAGAATACAAAATCACAAATGGAAAAGTAAGTAGTCTAATTAAAATAATTAAATTAAAATCTCCATGAAAGATTAAATAAATAATAAAAAAAATTAAGAATTGAATACTAAAATTAAAAAAACCTATCAAAAAAGGTGAAATAAAAAATATTAACCGCGGAAAGTAAATTTTATTAATTATTTTATAATAATAAATGTAACTTCCTGAAGATCTATTTAAAGTATAGGTAATTAAATTCCAAAAAATCATTATCGGCATAATATTAATAAAATTTGAAAATTTTGAAGTATTATTAATGGAACTAGAAAAAGAAAAAATATCTATTAATATTGAGAATATGGATGACTGAATAATTGGAAGCACTAAATAAAATAGAGGCGCAGCAAATGACTGAATATATAGTATTTTAATATCTCTCTTGAAAAATTCAAAAACTAAATTTTTAGATTCTATGAGTTCATTAATATAACTTATAAAACTTCTAACACTATTGTTATAAATTTGTATTTTTTTCATATAAATTTGATAGTTAATTTATAATTAATTTTATTTTTAACATATAATTTTTTTAAATATAATTATGAATATATATTATTATTTCTCTTTCAATTATTAAAAATCTTCGCTAATTGTTTGTGAATTTTTAAATTGATTATTAGCACAAAAAGCTAATTAACATTTTGTGTACACACATAACCCGTAATGTCAAACTCTATCAATGTTTGAAAAAATTAATTTTTGTATTTATCTTTTTAATAAATTAATTAAAAAATCTGAAAAGAAATTTAATATAAGTCTATATTATTTTTTTCCTCTTCGAATTATTCATCTATTAATAGAGAAAGTATTACTTGATAAAATTTTAAGTAAAAATTATTTTAATATCTCTGACTATTTTTTAAAAAAAATTAACTTCAAATCGTTAATAATTATTAGTGCAGGAATTGGAACTGATGCTTCGTTTGAAGCCACAATGATTAAAAATTTTAATGTTAAAAAAATTATTGCAATAGATCCTACGCCAATCGGAAAAAAAACAATAAAAGCGATACAAACGAAAAAGATATATTTTGAAAATAAGGCTCTATATATTCATAATAGAAAAATTAAGGCCTTCGTTCCTTTTGAGGCAGATAACGCAAATGTTAATCTGTCAATAGATAATCTATATAACACAAATAAATATATTGTATTAAAATGTGTAAATCTTAAAAAATTATTAAAAATATATAATATTAAAAAAATTGATATTTTGAAACTTGATATCGAAGGTGTTGCGGATAAAGTGATTGAAAATTGTATAAAGATTGGTTGCTTTCCAAAGCAGATAACTTTTGAAATTGAAAGACCAGATTCTATATTAAAGCAAATAGAATTTTTTAAAAGATTTATTAAATTAATTTTTCTTTTAAAAAAAAATTACAAAATATATAATACAACAAAAAAAAAATTAGGATTAAGATCTGTAATTTTGGCGGTACTTAAGAAGTAAAAACTATTAAAATGCACAAACTAGATATCTTGCAAAATTTCAAAAGACAAAATTATAAACTTTATCCTTTCCCTCATTTTGAAATAATTAATGCATATAATGAAAGGACTTATGAACAATTAGATAAGGACTACAATTTATTTATTGATTATTTTAAAAAAAAGGAAGAGTTCAAAAAAAACAATATACGAATGCAAATTTGCGCGAAAGATTTTTTTGAATTAAATATTTTTAAAAATAGTATATGGTTTGATTTTATTAAATACCATACGTCAATAGAATTTTTTGACAAGATTATCGATATATTCTTTAAAGATATAATTAAAACATACCCTAAAATAGAAAAACTATTTAACAAATTAAATAATAATCAATTTTTAAGTATTAGAGATCTCAACAATGCAAAGGATTATAACTTTGTAATAGATTGCCAGCCAGGAATAAACACGCCGTGCATTACTGAGAAAACTGTCAGGGGGCCACATGTGGACAATCCGGTTGAGCTAATTGGCGGTCTATTTTATCTAAAAAAAGATGAAGATATAAATCTTGGAGGAGATTTAGTTATTCATAAAAAAAACAGCAAAAGGATTTATTTTGAAGGAAAAGCAGAAGTTAAAAATATAAATTATTTAAGTAAATATAAAGTTTTCAAATACCAAAAAAACCATGCAGTTTTTTTTTTAAATACAATTAGTTCAATTCACTCAATAACTCCTAGAAAAGTAACAAATAATATCAGATGCTTAACAAACATTGTAGTAGAGACATATAAAAATAACTGTGGACTATTTAAAATTCCAAGGAAAAACTTTTTTGCAAGAATTTTAAATTTAACAAAATTGGGATAGCAATCAGCAACGTTAGAAAAAAAATTGAATTGATTGTAAAGATATTAAAAGCTTCTTCATACGAAAAAGAATAAAAAATTACATGGTCAGATATTTGATAAAAAAAGTATTCACAAAGCATTGCAATTTGTACCAACAAAAGTTTTTCAGTGCATAAATCAAGCCAATTGAGCTATTAGTAACGGTAAGCTTAACGTGTTACCACGCTTCCACACCCGTCCTATCAACGTCGTAGTCTACGACGGCTCTATAGGAAGAACTAGT
>Ga0315903_10001151_pt1 | contig 39931 bp, 55 predicted proteins | sample LakEriMetagenome_7_FD_203524 | JGI IMG/M metagenome (GOLD analysis project Ga0315903, IMG submission 203524) | Freshwater fungal communities from buoy surface, Lake Erie, Ohio, United States - Buoy 2 MA119 | ecosystem: Environmental > Aquatic > Freshwater > Lake | place: USA: Lake Erie, Ohio... | reverse complement strand
GGTCTTATCGCTATTCTCGTTGAAGAATGGTCTTTTGATTTTCCGATTCCGTCTGTCAAAATCAGTTTTCTCGAAGAACTGACAATGGCAGATTACGATGCGCTCGCCGAAGAAGCAGGTAAAGCACAGAAGGTTCTGTTCCCACAGTTGTCACAAACAAAAGAAACTGAGGCTGACCCTGAAAGCCCTTTCGGAGGCTCCAGCGACTAAAATGGCTTCTTCAAGGGAAAGAGCGCCACGAAGCGTTCTCATATCCCGATGATGAATACATTTATTATGTCGCAGCAGAAAAATTTGGTTGGACACCTGCGCAAGTAGATGAACAACCAGCGTATTTAATGGACTGGCTATTAGCCATCGCTGGCGCTGTTGATGAGGTGAAAGCAAAAAGTGATAACAAGCAATCTCAAACTCGTTAGAAAAGGCGTTGATAAAATCGGTGCTGATATCAACAACTCAGCACGAATGGCGCGTGACGAGATGATGACTGCTTTGATTCAACTTTCAAAAGAACAAATCGAAGGCGCGCGACCTTACACAAAAGGTCCTCGCGGTGGGCGTGTTTATGAGAAAGCCACGCCGAACCAACCGCCTATGAACCGCACAGGTAATCTGCGCCGTTCGATTCGTGGCGAACGCTTCAAAATGGGATTTGCTAACTATTCAGCAATAGTTGGTCCTACTATTGAATACGGACGCAGAGTAGAATTAGGTGGCGGTGACTGGCCAGCAGGACTTCGTTTCCCGTATATGGAACCTGCTTATCAGAAATTCCGTACTGTTATCGTTCCGCAAGTTCAATCCAAATTTTTTAGGAGGTTCAGGTAATGATTGGTAGTTTTTTACCACCTGTCCTCTTTGAAGTTCAAGCCAACGCGACACAGGCTATTGCAACTTTCGGCAAAGTAAATACGCAGTTGAAGGCTATGGAAGCGCAAGCCATCAAAACAGGCAAAGCGTTGTCAGGTTTCCAGAAAGCAGCCGTAGTTGGCATGGGCGCGTTGAAGGCTCTTGGTGCTATTGCTGTTGTTTCCATGGGTATCGGCGTCAAGGCTGTAATGGATTTGGAAAAGTCCATGAATCGTCTTGGTCAAGCGATGGCGAATGTCGGTGTATCAACAGAACAAAACCGACAGGATATAGCCAAACTTGTAGATAGTTATGAAGAATTAGGTTTCGGTTCTGAAAAAGCGGCAGATGCTTATGCTGTTTTGATTACCGCTACGGGCAATGTTGAAAAGAGCAATCGCTTACTAGCGCTATCAGCAGACCTCGCGCGCGCAAAGAACATGGGCATGGAAGAAGCAGCGCGAGCGCTGATTCGTGCGCAGAACGGCAACGCAAGAGTATTCAAAGAATTCGGCATTATTCTCGATACGAATAAGCCAAAAGCAGTAGCAACTGCTGAAGCTATGAAACAACTCGAACAACGCCTCGGCGGTCAAGCACAAGCGTATGCCAAAACTTTCGCAGGTCAGTTGGCGATTCTCAATGAGAATTTAGGCGATTTGTTCGAAGCGATAGGCATGAAAGTACTGCCTGTTCTCAACAGATTTGTCAGTGCGCTCAATAACACAGGTTCGTGGATAAAGAAAAATAACGATTTCGTTATCGCTTTAGCAGCAGCCATCACAGTTGCGCTTATTCCTGCTGTTGTCAATTTGACGAAAAAACTTGCGCTGCTCGCGCTGACTATTTTGCGTTCACCCATTGCGCGTGTTGCTGCTGTCGTTTTCGCTATCGCATACTCGTTTGTAAAAGCCTATAACGCGTCAGAAGATTTCCGCAAGAAAATCGGCTCAGTAGGCAAATGGGTTCTCGGCGTAGTTCAAAATATTGTCGCTGGTTATGAATCATTAGAACGCGGCATCATGCTCGTTACTCAGGCTGGCATGAAAATGCGTTTGGAGTGGGCAAAATTCCGTAGAGATAAAGAAGGCGAAGCCGAAGCAAAGAAAGACCTCGCTAATTGGGAAAAACAATATGCGGCTATCGGCAAATACACAAAAGCCATCGAAGATGCTAAGAAAAAAATTGACGAATTTACAAGCAAAAAATTAGAAATCAAGTGGGATTTCAAAATTCCTTCGATTCCGGGATTCGAAAACGGCAAAGGTCTTGGCGATACTATCGCTGATGATATTACTAGCGGTTTAGCACGCGCAGCACAAGCCATCGCAGATTTCAACGACAAGGCTAAAACTGAGTTCAAAGAATTAGGCGCGCTCTGGAAAGACATTGTTAGCACCGATTTCAACAAATCAGTCCAAGAAATTCTCATGAATCCTGTTGATGAGTTGATTTTACAGGCGCAGAGTGCTGTCAATGCGTATCAAGCATCGTCTAATCAGTACAACGCTGCTATCGCTAAACTCACAAAAGCGCAGAATGATTACACGGCTGCTGTGAAAAGCGGTAATGAAGCAGCGATTCTATCTGCTGAAAGCACGATGAAAAAGGCAGAGGACCTCGTAGATAATTTGGCTGGCGGAATGCGTGAAGCGCTAGGCGAAATCAAGAAATTACAGCAAGACATGATTCGTGCTATTGCGGACTCATACAAAGAAATCGGCAAACTCGAGGCTGACCGCACGAAAGTACTAGCAGAAGCAGCAAAAGAGCGCGCTGAACTTGAGAAACAATACAACATTGATGTCAAGAAAATCCGCGCACAGTACGACAAAGATGTATTCACCGCGCAGGAAGCAGCAGCAAAGCGTAGTGCCGAAATCGTCAAACAGTCCGTTGACCAACTACGCGGTGCGTTCAAGAGCGCTACTTATCGCACAGTAGGAGATATTTTCTCTGCTTTGACATTTGAGGGTCGCTACATGAAAGGCGGCACCACCGAGCGTATTCTCGCTGCGCTAGGATTACAAACCAAGAAAGCAGAAACGCTCGCTGCTGATGCTGCTACTTTGGCTGGTCTTGGATTCTCACAAACTTTCATTGAAGAAGTCGTAGCGCAAGGTCCTGATGTTGGTCATCAACTAGCGCAGACTATTATCAACTCCGCTCCTGAATCTATTGCGCAGATGAAAGCGTATTGGGATAAATTGCAGAGCGTATCAACGCACGGCGTAGATGATTTAGCCAAACGCATGAACTCAGGCATTGTTCTAGCGACAGAGCAACTCACAGCCGACCTTGCAAATGTTCAAGTTGAACTGAACAAAGAACTTAAAGGCTACGAAGAACAACTCACAGAATCACTCGCAGAAGCCTTTAATGCTTACTCTGCTGCTCTTGACGCTATCAATGTTCGCACGGCAGAACAAATCAGCGCAATAGATTTACAAATTGCGCAACTTAAAGAGAAAATTCGCCAACTTCAAGCAGCGTTAGCGTCTTTGAGCACATTACAGGCTCCTGGTGTTGTTGCAACAGCGCCGAATATCATTCCTACTACGCGTACTGTGGTTGAAGAACGCGCAGTCGGCGTAGGCACTTGCCCTTCGGGTAAAGCGAAATTCAGCGTTACATACAACGAGGCTGGCGTTGAACTTAGTGCTAATTTCATGGGTTGCGTTATCACGACAGCATCAACACCATCTACTGAACCTGATGGAGCGCCTAGCGGTACACCAGTAGTTGTAGAACCGACACCTATCACTCCTGCTGTAACGCCATCAGGATTTCCTGAAACATTTACTGTCGGCAATAGGACATTTCAATATGGTGTTGGAACTGTTACATCTGCGAAACCTGACGATACGCCAAATGAAACAGTAGCGCGACAACGAATCGCAGATATCTTTGCTACGATTACTGGACAGGGTCTAAAAACAGGTCCAAGCATCACTATCAACGCAAACACAAATGCTAGCGCGCAGGACATAGCCAATGATGTTGGTTGGTCTATTAGAACTTCGGGCGATGTACAATATCGCACTAGAAGTGGAAAGGTGTTAGAGTAATGCCTGTTGCCTCGCTAGTTGATTATCGTTTTGCTTTCAACGACTTTGAGTTCGGCGGTGGCAATTCTGTCTATCAGATTATGACTATCGACGGACTTGAGGATTTACCTGTCATTCGTAATCAAGACGATAATCGTGGTTATCAAGATGGTATGTGGACAGGTCGCGATTTTCTTTCAGGTAGAACGCTTGTTTTTACAATGACAGTTCGTGGCGATTCTAACTACTCTATGAACTACTATCTTGATTTGTTACAAGAAAACCTCGTGCCACAACAACAAGGCACAGGATTACTTCAATTTCAACTTCCGGGCAGTAGCCTACAACGCTTTAATGCGCGTGTTCGGCGTAGAGCATTGACTATCAACACCGAATACTCATCGGGTTTGGCTACGGTCATGTATGAGTTTTTCTGTCCTGACCCACGCTATTACGATGATACGCTACAAACTACTGACCTTATCAACGCGACTACTGTTGCTGGTCGTACCTATAATCGTGTTTATACTGAGCCACCTTCATCAGGTAGCAACAATCCATTTGAAGATGGTATGTATTTTGGCGGTGGTGCTGGTGCGCCGAACCTTATTACGAACAATGGTTGGACTACTACCTATCCAACGATTTCAATTCAAGGTCCTGCGATTAACCCACGCGTCACGAATGTAACGGCTGGACTTTATCTTCAAATAGACACAACTCTCGGCACGGAAGATGAGTTGATTCTTAACACAGATTATAGAACTGTGACACTCAATGGCGTATCACGCAGAGCGTTACTCAACAACGCCTCTACTTGGTTCGCTGCTCCACCCGGAACTTCGTACTACACTTTTACTGCTACGGGAACAGACGGCAATACTGCTTGTGTTGTATCGTGGCGTAGCGCATATATCTAGGAGAAGAAATGGCACTAAGAACACCGCCTTCGTGGTTACAAAACGGCACTCACCCTGCCGACAATGACCGACTCACCACTACTGGTGCAGTATGGAAGTCGCAAGGCGTAGCCGATTACGGTTCCATGAAAGTGTCACAAACAGGTACTCCTTCTATGGCGGTATCAGTTGCCGCAGGACACGCACTTATCAACGGCACAGAAGTCGCTAATCAAGGTTTATACATCGCGTATAACGATGCCGCTACAACTGTCGCTATCGCTACTGCCGACCCTGCTCAGGCGCGTATTGACCGCGTAGTAATCAAAGTACAAGACTCGTACTATTCAGGTGCTTCTAATCAAGTCGTTTATGCTGTCGTTACAGGAACTCCTGCAGGTAGCCCAGTACCACCTGCCGCACCTGCGAACTCTCTTACTTTGGCTTATGTTGCTGTCGCGGCAAACGCAACATCTATTACGAACGCAAACATCACAGATACACGCGTTACGGCGCAATTTAGCGAACATGAATTTACTGCTCAGGCTACTGCCGCGAATACTATTGTTGCGAATGGCGTAGCAGGACAAACAGGCAAAGCCATCAAAGTCAATGACAGCACAGGCACACAGAAATTCGCTGTCGGTGTAGATGGAACTCTAACTTTTCAAGATGGTACAACTCAGACTACGGCTGCTGCTGGCGGTGTTACAACTGTCAATGGTGGCACAGGTATTACTGTCACAGGTACAACTTCGGTCAGCGTTGCTATCGACACAAGCGTTACAGCCGACCTCACTACCGCGCAGACGCTCGCTAATAAAACACTTTCCTCGCCTCTCATCAATCTTGGTATCAACTCACAAACAGGAACAACCTATACGACAGTTCTTGCTGATAACGGCAAACTTGTCACGCTGACTAATGCATCTGCTATTGCTCTTACGATTCCGCTCAACGCATCTGTAAACTATCCTGTCGGCGCGCAAATTAACATCGTTCAACTAGGCGCAGGTCAAGTCACAGTATCAGGAACAGGTGGCGTGACAGTAGTTTCAACAGGCGCAACTGCCAGCGCGCCAGCATTACGCGCACAGTATTCAAGTGCTACACTAATCCAGACCTCAACGGACAACTGGTTAGTGGTAGGTGATATTTCATGAGTCGTTTAGCCCTTACACCTACGAATGTTCCTGCTTCGGCTTCGGACATTTCAACTCCTACGCTACGGGCTGGCGATTTATATTTCAATACTTCAACAGGACTCAAAGTGTATGACGGCTCTGCTTGGCAAGTCGTTGGCGCTTCAACAACACTAACCGAAATAGATGCTGGTGTATTTGATGGAATCGCACCTTATATGGGTGGCGCAAATCCATCTGATACCGCTACGCAAACAGTAAATGGGGGAACTCCATAATGGCAGTAGTCACACAAATTCAAGTACGGCGCGGAACTGCCGCACAATGGACTTCAACAAATCCAACTCTTGCCGCAGGTGAGTGGGGATTTGAAAGTGATACAGGTAAAGCAAAAATCGGTAATGGTTCTACTGCGTGGAACTCGCTTTCCTATTTCGGCGGAACTGGAACTGTAACTAGCGTAACTGCTGGTACTGGTTTATCAGGTGGCACAATTACAGGAAGCGGAACTATTTCGCTTTCTACTCCTGTATCTGTCGCTAATGGCGGAACTGGAATCACATCTTTCGGTACAGGTGTAGCAACATGGCTCGGTACGCCTTCATCGGCAAATCTCGCTGCTGCTGTAACAGACGAAACTGGTTCCGGCGCACTTGTATTTGGAACTAGCCCAACGATTTCAGGCGGAACTTTTGCTGATGCTGTCATTCGTCAGCCTCTCGTCACGCCATCATTTTCTGCTAATGCTTATACGCTTCAACTTACAGACCAAGGCGATATTTTATTAGCAAGCAATGGTTCAACAGCAGGAACAATCAACATTCCTACTAACGGCTCAGTAGCGTTTCCAACAGGAACTCAAATCACAATTATTCAAACTGGTTCTGGACAACTAACAATTCAAGCAACAACTCCTGCTACTACAACTATCAATTCAACAGGAGCGACTGCAACAGCACCTAAACTACGCGCACAAAACTCATCTGCTACCTGTATCAAAACAGGCACAGATACTTGGTATGTAGTAGGAGATATTGCCTAATGCCTATTATTGGAGTTCTTGATTCAGCCAAAACAGGTCGTCTCGGTTTATCGGTTGATTATTTAGTTGTTGCTGGCGGTGGCGGTGGAGGAAAGCATAACTCTGGTGGTGGTGGTGCTGGTGGTTTGCGTTCAACTGTTACCGCAACTGGCGGTGGAGGTTCTTTGGAAAGTGCATTGACCCTTGCCTATAATTCTACTTACACAGTCACTGTTGGAGCAGGTGGCGCAGTTGGTACGAGTGGTGGAAATACTGCGGCAACTGGAAGTCAAGGCGGAACTTCAAGCATAAGTGGAGGCACAATCACGCCAATCGTTTCTTTCGGTGGCGGTGGTGGCGGTGGTGAAAGTAATAATGGTACAAGCGGTGGTTCTGGTGGCGGTGGTGGTGCCAATACATCTACTGGTGGTGCTGGCACAAGTAATCAAGGTTATGCAGGTGGTAATGGTGGCGGTGGTACATCAGGAAACCTAAGCGGTGGTGGCGGTGGTGCTAGTGCTGCTGGAACAACAGGTTCATCAGGTGGCGGTAATGGTGGTAATGGTGTAGCCACATTGATTTCAGGTTCGTCTGTCACATACGCAGGTGGTGGTGGTGGCGGAGCCAATAATGGAAGCGGTGGTAGTGGCGGTACTGGTGGTGGCGCAAATGCTGGAGCCAATAACGGAAGCGCAAATACTGGTGGCGGTGGTGGTGGCGCTAATGGTGGTGGGTTTTCATCAGGAGGTAATGGCGGTTCAGGCGTTGTCATTATGCGTTATCTAACTTCTGCTGTCGCTTCTGGTTATTATTTTGGTGGCGGAACTAAAACAACATCAGGTTCTTACACAATTCATACATTCAATTCGTCAGGTTCATTTGCTTCTTCTAATGGTGTTTTAGCAACTGGTGGAACTGTTTCTTATGACGGTAAATTTTTCTATCACACATTTACTTCTTCAGGCACATTCACTCCTACTTCAACAATCAATTACGGACAAACTCTTGTAATAGCAGGTGGTGGTTCAGGTGAACAATCTCCAAACAGTAATGATTTTGGCGGCGGTGGTGGTGCTGGCGGATTAGTTCCTACACTTCAAGGTCTAACATTTGCTAACGGAACAAATTACACAGTCACGGTGGGTGCTGGAGGTTCCGCTGGTTCTAATGGGTCTAATTCAAATGTTACTGGTGGTTCTTTATCGCTAACTGCCGCTGTTGGTGGTGGTCGCACACGACAAAATGGCGGTTCAGGTGGTGGCGGTAATTATTATGACCAATACTTTTTTGGACAAAATACAGCAGGACAAGGCAATAATGCTGGTACAGGTGGTCACAATAATCCGCGTCCTTATGGTGATGGTTATTATGGCTCAGGTGGCGGTGGTGGTGCTGGTGCGGCTGGTGTAAGAGGACAAGATTCAGGTGTTGGTACTGGTTCAGGTGACGGCGGAGCAGGTACAAACGCATTTAGTTCTTGGGCAAGCACGACAGGCACAGGTGTTTCAGGATATTACGCTGGTGGCGGTGGCGGTGGCGGTTCTACTAACAGTGGAAGAAATGTTAGTAATGGTGCTGGCGGTATTGGCGGTGGCGGTAATGGTGGTCCTGCTGGTTCTGCTGGTTCTGCTGGTACAGCGAACACAGGTGGCGGTGGTGGCGGTAACTCTTACAACAATAACAACATTCCTGCTGGCGGTGCTGGTGGTTCAGGACTTGTCATTGTTCGTTATCCAACTACAACGCTATCACCAAAAGCAACTGGTGGAAATATAAGTACCGATGGAACTAATTGGATTCATACTTTTACTTCGTCAGGAACATTCACTCCGACAGAATCTTTGAGTGTCAATTATCTTGTTGTCGCTGGTGGTGGTGGTGGTGGTTCAAGACACGCTGGAGGCGGTGGTGCTGGCGGATACAGAACAGGGTCGGCATTTTCAGTAACGGCACAAGCATATTCAATTACTGTCGGTGCTGGTGGAACTGGCGCAAGTAATAACAATGAACAAACTGGTGATAACACAGCAGGAAACAACTCCATATTTTCTACTATCACTTCCGCAGGTGGCGGTAGAGGTGGTGGAAATAACGGCGGTACAGCAGGACCAAATTCGTCAGGTGGCGCGGGTGGTTCAGGTGGCGGTGGTCAATGGACTGCTAGTGGCGGAGCAGGAAACACTCCTTCAACGAGTCCATCACAAGGTAATAGTGGTGGAAATGGTGCTGGTAATCAGCCACCTTCTTATGGCGGTGGCGGTGGCGGTGGTGCTGGCGGTGCTGGTACGACAGGTTCAAATATCGCAGGAGGACAAGGTGGTGTTGGTTCATCATCTTCAATTAGCGGTTTTGCTCAATTTTATGCTGGCGGTGGTGGTGGTGGTGCTTTCGGTGATGGCGCTATAGGTGCTGGCGGTGCTGGCGGTGGTGGTAATGGAAGTGTCAATGGAACAAAAGCACAAGCAGGTGCCTCAAACACAGGTGGCGGTGGTGGTGGCGGTGGTGATACATCATCTCCCAACGCAGGTGGCGGTGCTGGTGGTTCAGGTGTTGTCATTATCAGTTATCCTATGGTTCAGCCTAAAGCAACTGGTGGAACTATCACTTTTGATGGCACTAACTACATTCACACATTCACTTCATCGGGCACATTTACACCTAATCAATCGTTAGTTGCTGATTTCTTAGTTATCGCTGGTGGCGGTGCTGGTAATGGCGGATTCTCAGGTGGCGGTGGAGGTGCTGGTGGATATCGCACATCTGTTGGCACTTCAGGCGGTAATAGCGTTTCTGAAAACCCATTATCTTTATCAGTACAGGCTTACGCAGTTACAGTAGGTGCTGGTGGAGCAACTGATGGTTCTGCTGGAAGCAATAGCGTATTCAGCACAATCACCTCTCTTGGTGGCGGAACTGGAAGTGGTTCTTCTCCTGCGCAATCATCAGCAAATGGTGGTTCGGGTGGTGGCGGAACTGGTGGTTCTTCAAGTCCATCAACTATTCCGGGCGGTTCAGGTACTACTGGTCAAGGTTTGAGTGGTGGTCAAGGTACTTACAACTCTGGTGGCAATAATGGTGCTGCTGGTGGTGGTGGCGGTGCGAGTTCCGCAGGAAGTAATGGAAACTCAGGTGGTGGTTCTTCATCTACTGCTGGTGCTGGTGGTAATGGTTTGGCTTCATCAATTACTGGAACTTCTGTAACGCGTGCTGGTGGTGGCGGTGGTGGCGCTCACGGAACTGGTGAACCTGCTACTGGTGGCGCTGGTGGTTCAGGTGGCGGTGGCGCTGGTGGTTCAGGAAACGGAAGCCCACAAGTTAGCCCTGTCGCTGGAACTGCAAATACTGGCGGTGGCGGTGGTGGCGGTGGCTTCTCACAAAGCAGTGCCGCAGGTGGTTCAGGTATAGTTATCATTCGTTATCCAGCATAAAGGAGAAGGCTCAATGGAAAAGAAAAAAACAAAAATGACCCATGTATATAGTTATGAAGTAACAATGCTTGTTCATGTTGTTGCTGATGACGCTATGGAAGCGCGCACAAAACTAGATGAACAAGGCGGAATTATGACGAAGCGTGAAGTAGAATTACTCAACGCATCACCGCTATATGGAGAAAAGGAAACAGAATAATGGCGCATTTTGCCGAATTAGATAAAGACAATGTAGTTCTGCGCGTTATTGTCGCTGACACTAAAGAATGGTGCGAAAGCAATCTTGGTGGAACATGGGTTCAAACTTCGTACAATACTCATGGCGGAGAACACAAATTAGGTGGTACACCACTTCATAAAAATTATGCAGGTATCGGATTCACTTTTGACGGTACAGGTTTTGCTGCTCCGCGACCATTTGAATCTTGGACTTTGAATCAAGATACTTATTTGTGGGAAGCACCAACTGCGATGCCGACAGATGGCAAACCATATACTTGGAATGAAGATGAACTGAAGTGGGTAGAGATTCCCGTAAGTGAGTAGTAATGGCTACTCAATATCGGTATTTGTTCGCCGACCTTAGAACAAACGATATTCTTGCTGAACTCCCACTAACACGCGTTTCATTCACACAGGTATTGAACACATCAGGTAGTTTTCAAGGAACTATTCTCGGTTCAGATATCAATGAAACAGGCTATGACATTACCGCCTCAACAGAACCTGCTCGTACTGCGATTTATGTAGACCGAGATGGTGTTTTGATTTGGGGCGGTGTTATTTGGTTACGCACATGGGATAGCGACAGTCAGCATTTTACATTTCAAGCGCGTGAGTTCATGTCTTATTTTGAGCGCAGACGCATCACTAACACGCTGGTATATGAAAACGAAGACCAGTTGTTCGTAGCACAAGACCTTGTCGCATTAGCACAAGGCGTGACAGGTGGCGATATTGGCGTAGTAGTACCAAACAATTTGTCAGGCATACTCGTTTCGCGTGTGTATTTTGACTATGAATTCAAAGATGTATCAGGCGCGGTAAAAGACCTCAGCAATCAGCAAGACGGCTTTGATGTGAATATCGATGTTGCGTATGACGCTTTCTTAGAGCCACGCAAATATCTACGCACAGAATATCCTCAGCGCGGTATTCAATACAACGCAGCAAACCCTGATGCGATTGTCTTTGAGTTTCCGGGGAACATCGTGACTTACGAATGGCCTGATGACGGTGCGCAGACTGCTAACACAATGTATGGTATTGGACCAAATAGCAACGAAGCAAAAATTCGTGCTACGGCTGTTAGCCCAACAAATCAAATCGCAGCAGGTTGGCCATTGTTAGAAGATACTGTGTCTTATACCGACCAGTTCGACCCTGACTTGTTGTATCAGCAAACATTAGGCGAAGTAACAGCGCGTCAAGTAGCTGTCGTCACGCCAAAGATTGTTGTTCCTGCCTACGCCGAACCAGTACTCGGCTCATACAAAACTGGCGATGAATGTTTATTGCGTATCACTGATGACCGCTTTCCTAATAATGGTAGTGGTTATGGTTTGGCTCAGGTATATCGCATCGTGGCAATTAGCGTAGAACCTGGTGAAGACGGACCTGAACGCGTTACACTTACGCTAACACCACCGACTATCAACTAGGAGCAAGATGCCGTTCATCAATCTGCCACCTACTGCTTCGGAAATGTTTTGGGATTTAGACCGCCGTATTCGTGCGCTTGAAACTGCGTATCGTTTCAATTTTCCTAATGTAGATTTCAATACAAGTACGCCGACTAATCCTAATGTTGGTGATGCGTTTTACGATACTTACAACGACCAACTCAAATATTGGGATGGCACAAAATGGGTTGTAATTGCTGATAATGCTTTCGGCGTTCCAGTTGTTCCGTTTACCTCAACTTGGTCAGGCACAGGATTGACTTATACAAACAATCCTGCTGTTGGTCAGTATTCGCGAGTCGGCAAAATGATTACTTTCTATATTCTCGTCACGCTGACGAATGTTACAAATTTTGGCACAGGTGATTATTCATTGACATTACCAACAGGATTGCCTAGTCAGATGCACGCAGTTATTCAAGGCGGATTACACGATACAAGTACAAATAGTCATTTGAATTTGCTTGGTGATTTAGCACCAGCCTCACTAAATATAGAACTGTATTATCCGACTTCAAACGGAATCAACAATAGATTTGACCACAACTCACCACTCACGCTTGCTACTGCGGATTATTTCTACATTAGCGGCACATACTTCATCGCATAACCGAAAGGTGCAATAACAATGTCTATACCTGACTGGGCAACGACAGTATCAGGCGTACTTGCCGTACTTGCCGCATTATGGGCAGCGCACAGATTCATCACGAAGTCTTTGATTCGTGACTATTTGAGCGAACTCAAACCTAATGGTGGCTCAAGTATCAAAGACAAAGTCAATGATATTGACGCAAAAGTAAACAAGTTAGAAGGCAGAATAGACCAGATTTATCTGCTGCTAATCGACAAGAAATAGGACAGGCATGAATAACATAGTAGCGACAGCATACGAAGAACTCGGGTACGCTGAAACAGGCGATAACGATACTAAATTCGGCAAATGGTATGGCATGAATAATCAACCATGGTGCGCCATGTTCGTATCGTGGGTTTATCACAAAGTAGGACTATCAGCATCAGTAGCAGCCAGCACGAAAAAGGGTTTTGCTTCGTGTGATGCTGGCTTGAAATGGTTTACGAAAAAGAACAAGTTAGTACCAGTAGGACAGGCGCAAGAAGGCGATATCGTTTTCTTTCAGTTTGATACAGATGCTCAACCTGACCATGTTGGTATTGTTGTAAAGAACAATGTCAAGCGTCAGCGCCTAGTCTGTATTGAAGGTAATACCTCACCTGACAACAAGGGCTCACAAAGTAATGGTGGTGAAGTCGCGGAAAAGAAGCGACCCTATGCTACTGTTATGGCTGTGGCTCGACCATAAGGAGGCAGAAATGAATCATAAAATGAAATCAGCCATCGAATCGTATGTTCGTTCTTTCGCTATCGCTGCTCTCGTAGCGTATAACGCAGGAATCACAGGAGCAGAAGATTTACTTATCGCTGGTGCTATTGCAACACTTGGACCAGCACTCCGCGCTATCAATCCTAAAGACCCTGCGTTCGGTTTAATTGCCGATACCGTAGAAGTCGAATTGAACAAATTAGCAAAAGCAGACAAGAAAAAGAAGAAAGCAGTAAAGAAAAAGTAGTCATGGGATTACTAGACGATTTGTCGAATGTTGAAGCATTCGGGAAGGCACAATCGTTATTCTGCGGAGTATGTACGCTACTCGGTGAACTCCCCCAAGCCGAACGCGATGCTCTCGTAGCAGCAATGGCTAGACCGAAAGTTAGTCACACAGCATTGAGTAAGTTGTTAAAAGAAAACGGCTATCCGATTTCAGATGGAGTAGTGGGGCGGCATAGGCGAGGGGTCTGTTCCGGTGTCGCTAAGTGACGATTTAGAACAACTCGACCACGACTCGAATCCTGAAATCGTTGAACTGCGCAAAGCATTACAAAGAGCGCAGAAAGATTTACAGAAAGCAAAACAACGCACGGAAGAACTTGTCGAAGTTACGATTCAGTCGTGTTATGACGCAGTATTAGCGCACGATAAGTTTCCCGGAATAGCAGCGCCGAGCGCAGACAAACGCAAAACAAAACCCGAAGTTGCGCTATGGCATTTAACAGACTGGCAAGGCGCGAAACGAACTGTGTCCTACGACAGTACGATTATGCGCAAACGCGTATTAGATTTTGCTAAGAAAGCCATACGCATCACGGACATACAGCGCGCCGACCACCCAGTACGCGATGTAACGATTATGTTCGGTGGCGACATGGTCGAAGGTTTATTCAATTTCCCCACGCAAGCGTTCGAAATAGACGCGACACTCTTTGAGCAATATGTAACGGTAAGCCGACTTTTGGTAGAGGTTGTGCGTTACGCTTTGAGCAATTACGAGAAGGTGACTGTCGTAGCAGAATGGGGTAATCATGGGCGTATTGGAAGCAAGCGAGATAATGTTCCACGCAGCGACAACTTCGACAGAATGTGCTACGAACTCGCGCGACAATTGTTATCAGACGAAAAACGACTCACATGGCAGGAGTGTCCAGACGATATCCAGAGAGTTCAAATCGGAAACTACAAAGCATTGCTTATCCATGGCGATGAAGTTGGGCGGAATGGATTTGCGAGTCCGAGTGGCATCGTTCAACACGCGAACCGCTGGCGAAGCGGAGCATACGATTGGGATTTCCGAGATGTGTATATCGGTCACTACCACACACACGCAGAGTGGCCAATGGCAAACGGACAAGGAAGCGTCTATCAAACAGGCAGCACGGAATCGGATAATCGATATGCTGGTGTCATGTTGGCGGCAAGCGCAACACCATCACAACGACTTCATTTCGTTGACCCAATTAAAGGCAGAGTAACTGCCGCATATAAGATTTGGCTCGACTAATGGAAATTGACGACATACTTGCGGAAGCGAGTTGCCTTATTGGTGGCAACAGACAAGATACCTATGGTGCTATTGAAGAATCATGGGAACGCATCGGCAAACTATGGGCAGCCGTACTAAAACTAGATGAACCTATTCCGGCACACATGGTCGGATGTATGCTGGCACTTATGAAGATTTCAAGAATTGCTAATGACCCAACGCACACGGACAACTACATTGACGCAGTTGCGTATGTCGCTGGTGCTGGTCAATTAGCAACCTAGTAACAAAAGGTGGCAAAAGTTACCCCTCACTTCGGTGGGGGGTCTTTTTTTTTATGCGTCCTCGTCCTCGTCATCATCATCGCCGTAATCAACCCAAGTTGATGCCATGATTTCTAGTCCTGCGCTAGTAGCTTGTGCTAATGATGTTGCGAATAAAACCGCAGCACGATTACACATATCAGTAATGATGTCAGGATACGCAGCGTCTTGTTCAATTTTGACATTGAGTCCGCCGAGATTTATCACGACCCGAGCCATAGCCATGTCCGAAGAATAGCGCACCTGTCCAGCCCTGTGAGGCGAGGCTATTAGAGCGATTTTTAGAGGCGGCACGGGGGAAAACCCTTGGGCAAGGCTGTTCGGGTCTGTAATAGGCGCACAGGGCTCAAGTTGCCACGCTCAGGGTCGAGCCTGCACGCTCGAACGGCGCGCCAAAACTTTCTGCCAGCCTGATTTGCTTTTACCGCCTGAGCCTGTAATACTTCTCCCATGATGACGATGACGGGAACCGAAGGCGGTCTGACCGCGCGCGACAACTCCCTCGTTTGCTCATTTGTAACTAGATAACTACATAGCAGAATTCAGATAGTCGAAACGCGTTCGCGCGTTCGTTGTGTTTGATGGCATCGCCCGTGATACATCACTAGCCACTTATTTCCGTAAATCGGATGTGGTAAGCGCACTGCCTATAGAACAGCAACTACGACGACAGAATTGTAGAGAACGAAACGCGCATAGCAATATGTGCGTCTAGCAGTATCTGCTGCTACTGATGAGTTCAGTTACGAAAGGGTAAAATCATGGCACAAGACATTCACGCGGCAAGCAACGCAGCAATCGCTAACTATCTTGACAAAGAAGTAACAGTAACTATGACACGCGGTCAATTGAATGATTTAGCGATTCTTGTTAATCAAACGCTTCTCAACGAACACGAAGTTCTATCAAATGAACACTATTTGTATTTGGTGAAATTGCACAGTTTGTTGACACGCGGTTACTAGGACGAAACGCGGTAGCAATACCGCGTCTGCTGGTAAATGCCAGCACTGATGAGTCCATCAGCACTAACAAAGGGTAAATCACAAATGAGTACAGCCGTTGCAGAAAAAGCCAAGTTCGTATCTAAGTATGTAACAACTGAAACTATCGGTGAGTACGAAGGCGAAAGCACTTATGGCAATAAAGTATCGATGATTCGTTACACGATTCGCCAAAACGATGAAACATACACACTTGAAATGAGTGACGCTAAAGGCACTATCGGTGCGTATATGCGCTACTACTACATCACTTATTGGGGCGCTTCACAAGACGCGCTAGACGCTTCGCAAGAACTTGTTGAAAAAGCGCAATATGTTGCTGACAAGTTCCGCGAAAATGGCGGATTCAACCAAACATGGGTTTTGTCGCAGCGTGTCGATAAAATCGAAGAACTTCAACAACGAGCACAAGACGCGCTAGAAAAGTTTTTCATCTATGCGCAAATCGCTAGACGCGAAATCAAGTTATAGACCGAAACCGCCTACGGGCGGTCTTACCGTAACGCGGTAACTGACGAGGTCAGCAAACAACGAAAGGGTAATCATGACAAAAGAATATGTAGTGAAATTGACAGTAGAAGTTGTAGTAACAGCAGGAAACGAATTCGCTGCGGAAGCCGAAGCGAAAGACCTAGTAGAGATTCTTCCAAACACAAGCGTTGTCAGAACTAACAGCGTTAAGCCTAACAAGTACATGGTAGGTGCGTGATGAAAGATTGCGAAATGTGCGGAAGGTCTGCAGGCACACACGGACATTATCGTTGGTTCATTTACGACAACGGCGAAATGACTCGTATGTTTTGTTGCGTAGGTTGTCTATTTAAACACGATTTACTTACTGACAACGGAACACGCGAACACATTCCTACTATCGTAAAGGAATCACGATGAACCAATTAGACGACAGAGTCATCGCAGCAATTATTCGCGAGGCTCGCAAAACACACACAGAACCAGCAGCAGTTCAAGCATTAGATTCCGTAACAAATATGTTCGCAGGTGCGCTGTCTGTTACAACATCTAATGGCGCGTCTATTATCGGAGATTACACAGGCATAGATATACAGAATTTCTGTGAATCTGCTGGTATGAAAGATTAAGGCGAAACCCTGCTTCGGCAGGGTCTAGTGCTGAATGGCACTACTGACGAGCCTCTCGTTTGAAACTATCTTGAAAGGGTAATACTCATGGCACATAACATCGAACAGTTCGCTGACGGCACTAGCGCATTTTTCGCCAACCGCGAACCAGCATGGCACAACCTCGGCACAGTTACACCTGACGCGCTAACAGCACAGGACGCACTCGAAACAGCACAGTTGAATTGGGAAGTTAAAGTTAGCGACACCAATGTTGGCGCTGTTGTTGATGGCAAAGTTCTTACTGTTGGCAACAAGTTCATCACATACCGCGACCACCCGAAGAAAGGGTTGGCTGCTCTTGGTGTAGTTGGCGACCGCTATACACCGATTCAGAATGCAGACGCTTTTGAGTTCTTGAACTACCTATCCGATGATTCGGGTGCGAAGTTCGAAACTGCTGGTTCGCTCAATAATGGCGCGCGCGTATTCATGACGATGAAATTCCCCGAAGCGATGACAATTGCTGGCGTTGATACCATCAACCAATACATCATGGCTATCAACAGTCACGATGGCTCGTCCGCGTTTACTGTTGCGGTTACACCTATCCGCGCAGTATGCACGAACACAGTTCGCCTCGCGCTCGACCACGCAGTTAGCAAGATTTCGCTCAAGCATACTGCTGGCTCTACTGCGAAAGTTCAACAAGCACGCGAAACTCTCGGTGTCGTTTGGCGCTACCAAGAGGAATTCGAACGCGAAGTTAATTATCTGCTCAACCGCAGCATGAACGAGCAGGACTTCAAGAAGTTTGTTGAGAAACTCGTACCAGCAGCACACAAGGACGCTAGCGAGCGACAGAAAAACAGCATTGACACCAAGCGCGCAGAGATTACTGCTCTGTGGTACGCGCCAACACAGCAGAATGTAGCGAATACTGCGTGGGCTGCTTACAACGCTGTTGTTGAGTGGGCTGACTGGGCACAGGCAGTACGCGGTGGCGAGAACAAGAATGCTGTTCGTGCTGAGAGAAACATTCTCGGCGCAACTGACGCTATCAAGAACAAGGCACACGCACTCCTAATGAATGCGTAGTTAGCAGTATCAAGAAATTCGGCGCGCTCATCATTGTCGGTGGGCGCGCCTATTCTTGTATCTGCCGTTTCATACTGTAAAATCAACCACAACAGAAAGGGTAATCATGTTATATCCAGCAATACTTTACATAGTCGCTGCGCTATTCGGCACAGGACTTGCGTTACGCCTTATGGCTATTGACGCACAAGAATCAAAATCTATTCTGACACGGCGCGGACGCATCGTTGTCGGAATCTGCGTTGGTTTAGTTATCGGCGCAGTCATTGTCGCCATCAACGGAACATGGTGGAACTGTGATTCCGGCGCTTGTTCAGTTATGTGGGGATACTGATGAGTCGTTGCGAAAAATGTAAACAAAAATGCACATACACGCATTTAGTCATACGCGACAACGAACGCGTATCTCTGTGTGCGAAGTGTTACTATGGACAGAAAGGGTAATTATGCAAACTTTCATGACACACGACAACTATGTTGATACCGCAAAAGTCCTAGACGACAAGCGTTTAGGGAAACAGCGCGTTGAAACATATCAAATTCTCAAAGCATTACGCGGTGACTATGACGATACTGGCGCTTGGGTTAATCACCCTGCGACAGTCATGTGGCGCGGTCACGAAGCCGACTTGGCTCTTTACGGCTTGACTATTTCCATCGAGTTTTACGAACGCGGATTCGATGGTTGGAATATGTGCGAAATCTTCAACGATTTAAACGCACAACTTACGCGAGCGAAAGCAGGAAAATATCCGTGGTGGGTCAATAACGAATTACTTCACATGACGCATCGCTCCAACCTTATCCGTAAATACCCTGAGTATTACGGCGGTTGGCAACTTCCTGACAACATTCCTTACATCTGGCCACTTCCCGAAGTCGGCGAATTCCGACTCGGCACATTCAAGAACGGAGATAACCTCGATATGCTCAAAGGCGCGAATGTATTTCTCACCTCACAGCAAGTCGCTGAACTACTCGGCGTATCGCCGAAAACCATTAGCGCATACAAAGCGCGTGGGCAAATGCCAGCACCCGACCGCGAATATGGTCGCACACCGCTATGGCGTTACAGCACGATAGAAAAATGGCGTGGCGAAATACGCACACCCGTAATACCGAACAAGTAATCGAACAGGAAGGCAAACCTATGACTACTTCACTAGCAATAAAAAACGACCAAGATTTTTGGTCAAATCAGCAACTCGCTGCGTTGAAGCAACTTGGCTTGAACAATGCGAGCAACGGCGACCTCGCCGTGTTTTTCCATCAAGCACAGAAAACAGGACTCGACCCATTCGCTCGTCAGATTTACATGATAGAACGAGGCGGACGCTACGGAATACAAACATCGGTTGATGGTTTGCGTATCGTTGCGCAGCGTTCAGGCGAATACGCAGGACAAGCAGGACCATTTTGGTGCGGCGAAGATGGCGTATGGAAAGATGTTTGGATTGGCAAGACTCCACCATACGCAGCGAAAGTTGGCGTATATCGCAAAGGATTTGCCGAGCCACTATACGCAGTAGCAAAATGGGATTCGTATGCGTTGGCATCGCCCGTGTGGAAAAAAATGCCCGACCTCATGCTCGCAAAATGCGCTGAATCTTTGGCGCTACGCAAGGCGTTCCCAAACGACTTGTCAGGGCTATACACAGACGAAGAAATGAGCCAAGCGGATTCGGGTCAGGATTCCACAGTCAAGCCTGTAAAGGTCACTCTAGAGCCTGTGGTGGCTGAGGTCGTCCAGCCTGTATCGCCTCAAAGCGAAACCGACTGGGAAGGCATCATGGAAAAATTCAACGAGTGCAAAACCAAGGAAGATTTGAAAAAGTTTTGGGATAAAAACAAAACATTACTAGACGAAATCGTTCCTGATGGCGAAGGCAAAACTCTGCGTATGTTGGTACTAGAGAAAGTTGCGACCAACAATGATTAACAACACGCTGAATCCAATGGTTGCGGATTTCCTCACGCAAGCCAGCAAGAAATTATTTAACGCAGCGCAAAGTGGCGACACCGATTTAGCGGAAGCCACTATGCGTTGGACTCGCGACAATTGCGATTTGTTCCTAGAGGCACTAGCAGAAGGAAGGAAAGAACATGGAACTACTACAAGATAGTTGCTATTGGTGCGAGGAACAACTCACGCGCCCTAGCGACTATTTGCCATGGATAGGCGACCACGATAATTTCGTATGCCTGTTTCACCCTGCCAATTTTGACGCTATCAAAATGGACGCTACGGGCGAAACTTGCTATCACCAAACAATGGAAGAAGTCTACGATATCATCGTTAAGCACTATCACACACAGAAAGCGCTACGCAAGAAAGAACCATTGCGCGCCGTCAGCGACAATACTGTGATAGTCGGCAAGAAAGCACAGCGAACAAGTCGTGCTGCTGCCGAATCTGTATTGCCGCGTTCAGGAACTATTCGTCACCGCGTTCACTCGTATTTCACAGGGCGCGGTGTGTATGGTGCGACTGATGATGAAGCGCAAAACTTTCTCGGCATCGATGGAAACACATTTCGCCCTACAAGAAAAACACTCGTTGATGATGGCTACCTAATAGATTCAGGTAGAACACGCAAGAACGAGAAAGGGCATGACTGCATTGTTTGGGTAGAACGCAATGAGCATCCTGCGTTTTTATTCGAGGAGCGATGATGAAAAAACTAATCATATTGTTAGTTGTTCTATTGGTTTCAACAGTCATTCCTGCGCGAGCAGATGTGTATGTCATCGTTGATAGTAATGGTGTAGTCGTAAGCGGTGCAATCGTTTGCGATGCTGGTACTTGTGGCAACCCGAATTCTCTGTATTCACGACTGACATTGAAAGCAGGGGAACGCTATGTGTTACAAGGCAGGACAGATAGCAATGGCAACAATTCAGGAATCGGTGCGCAACCGAATCAAATTCTCGTAGTCAAAGAAGAACCTACGAAAAATACATTCGTGGCAATAACGCCTACGCAAACTACTGTCATTGTCACGCCGACAGTAGTAGAACCACAGCCTACGCCTGAACCTAAACCACAACCTGTTGCGCCAACACCTACGCCAACACCTACGCCAACACCTACGCCAACACCTACGAACACAACAGAAACAAGCACAGTCATTACAGAAACAAGCACAGTCACAACAGTCGCAGATACGGCTACTGTTGGCGCTGTCATAAATTCAGATACGACAACAACTACGACTGCACCTGTCGAAACGCAACCTGAACCTGAAATTCCTCTATTCTCGGAATCGCTAATCGAATGGTTAGCGCGTTGGCAAGAATTATGGGCAGAGTTCCTATTGTGGCTCGAGTCATGACAGGTTCATATTCGTGGCGTGACGGGTGGGCATTGACATACCCTCACGCTGTTCCGGCAACAAGACCAGCAAGACACGAACCTATTGCGCGATGTGCGTATTGCGGTGCGTGGACTATTCATAAACAACCATGTTCCACCTGCGGAACGGAAAGGCAAGTATGACGATAACACCTGAACGAGTAGAGGCAAGACTCTACGAACTTAGCAAGGAAATCGACAAAGCGCATGACGAACTTGTAGATGCTGAGAAGTTATATCACGGCGTCAAGGCAACTTTCGAAATCGCTATCGCTCGGGCAAGATTAAACATTGGCATGAATAATCTGAAATTGCGCGTAGGCGATGTTGCTGACAAAGCACTTGTCGAATGTGAACAGGAGTGGCATCAACTTCAAACAGCCGAAGCATTAGTGAAGGCTGCGCGCGGAAATGCTGCTCGCGTTCGCACTCAAGTAGATATTGCGCGTTCTATCGGCACCTCCGTACGCGCTTCAATGGACATAGCGTAAGAAAGGGCAAAGGGTAATGAAAATAGAAAAAGTAAAAAAACTAATCGCGCCATATCTTGATGACAGCGAAGTATTCGCTGCTATCACTCTGCGTGATGAAGCCGATGAACACCTGAAAAATCATCACGAAGGCGAGGCTGCGTTGACCGATGACGAGTGGGTTCAAGTCATTCGTTTTATGGAAATCGATGATGCAATTTGGCGCGAAATCTACAACGCTATGGAATATTACATAGAGGCAACAGTTAAGAAACGGAGTTCGCAAAATGTCAGCAGCCAATGAATTAGTCAAAGCCATTACTGCTGCTGGTTTATCAGAATCACGCGGTAAACAAACTGATATAGGTCCGAGTCAGGTAGGTAGTTGCGCACGCAAATTGTGGCTACAAATCAACGGCGCGGAAAAAACGAACAGCAATTTATTGCGTTTCAGTAGCATGATGGGAACAGCAATACATTCGTATATTCAACAGGCGTTTCATCGTCTTGACCCGTTCGGCGAAAGATATTTGCTGGAAACAGAAGTGTATTCAGAAGAAGCACAACTGCGTGGTCATGTTGATATGTTCGATAAACAATTGGGCGAAGTCATTGACTGGAAGTCTACGAAGATGCGCAACCTCGCGTATTTTCCGAGCAGACAACAGCGCTGGCAAGTTCAGTTATACGGCTGGCTTATTGAAAATGTCTTAGGTCAGAAAGTAAATACTGTCACGCTTGTTGCTATTCCGCGTGATGGTACTGAGAACGACATTGTTTATCACAGCGAGCCGTACGATGCGAATGTTGCAAATGAAGCCTTCGCATGGTTGTCGGAAGTAAAGTTCGCAAAGCACCCACCTGCGCCTGAAAAAGACGCGGTGTTCTGCCGTAACTACTGCGAGTTCTATGACAAGACAGGCACGAAGGGTTGTGCTGGTCGGTCAAAATCAGAAGCCGATAGTTTCAACATTCCTGACCCTATCGTTGATAAGGTCGCACAGGACTATCTCCGAGTTAGCGATGAGATACGGAAACTAGAGGCGGAAAAAGACGGACTCAAAGGATTTCTTGAAGGCGCTAACGGAACTACTGTATCGGGCTTGAAAATCGCTTGGTCGTCCGTAGCAGGACGAAAATCCATTGACGAAGCAGAAGTCCTCGAAAAACTTGGATATGTTCCATTTAAGGTCGGCAAGGACTCTGCGCGTCTATCCGTGAAAGCAACAGGAGGCAACGATGACTGATGACAATTGGGGCAAGTGTCCGATAGAAGGTTGCGATTGGTGTCATTGTGACGAATGCGAATTCGAACACGAAGGAGCGCAAGCATGAGCGACCTACACGAATGTTTAGGCGTACGCGATGTTGGTGACAAAACTGTTATCTGCGCTTGCGTATCGCAAGCAATGTATCGGCACATGGAATCTTATTTCCGTGCTGAATTCATCAAGGAAATTCATGCGTTCGCTTCCGAATATCACCATCACATTGAAGGTCGTGATGTTGTGATAGTCGAGCAACTCGTTACATTTCTGCAACCTGTGAAGGGAGAAAACTAGTGGGCTGGGTACGGCTAGACGACAATTTCGCAGACCACCCGAAAGTCATTGGCTTGTCCGATACGGCATTTCGCCTGTTCATAACAGGGCTGTGCTATTCCAACCGCCAACTGACAGACGGGCATATCCCATATCAAATCGTCAATGCGTGGGTAGGCGATAATCCTGAAAAACCAAGTGACGAACTCGAGGACCAAAACCTATGGGAACGCACGGCGAAGGGATTTCAAATACGCTCGTATGACGAGTATCAACCGACACGGGAAAAGGTAGAAGGCAAACGAGCAGAGGCACGGGAGAGGCTGGCAAAGTATCGAGAAACGCAAAAGAAACGCGTTTCCGATGCGTTTCCTGATGACTTCGGAAACGAATTCGAAACGCCAACCCCAACCCAACCCAACCCAACCCAACCCAATTCTTTAGATATATCTATCGATATATCTAAAGAGGTAGAACCATACGAATCGGATACTCCGATTCCGCTGCCACGCGTGAAGTCTGCAAAGGATTCTGTTATCAGGATTAGCAGCAAACTTGCAGAAGCGCGTTCGCAGGGTATCAACGCATGGAATCTGTCGCGGTTGGTCGAGGACGAGTGGGATACGCTGCATATCAACAACGATATCGGTGGGTGTATCGCGCTGACAGCGTGGTATGTCGCTGAGTTGCAGTCACGCAAACTGACTTCCGCAGAGATTAGCCGTATCGGTCAAATGACCAAGCGGTTCGGACGAATTGCCCTACTCGCTATTGACGAGGCAGCCGCAAAAGATTTGACTGACCTTGTGAGTTATGCGTTTAGGATAGCCCAAAGAATGTATGCGGATAGGAAAGCATGATACTAGAAAACGGATACGAGATTCCAGAGGGCTATGAAAGCATGAGTTGTTTTCACAATTGTGGTTTCATAGTCATCTGGAAATCGGGTAGGCACGAAGGAGTGGGCGAAAAAATGGACGCGCACCTTGAGGAATGCCCGTACAAACCAAGAAAAAATCCATTCCGAACAAAGGGTATGTAATGAATCATTGTGGAAAAACAGGTTGTATTTGTACACATAGTGAACCATGCGAATATGGTTATATATGGGTCGAGTACTACGAGGACAAGAAAACTGTTACAAAAGATGGGAATACCAAAGTTGTATCAGAGCGTTTCGAAGGTGTACGATTTTGTCCGACCTGCGACCCTGAACGCGCAAATATTCAGGCAAGTTCCCGTTCAAGTCAGGAACTACAGGAGCGACTACGCGCTCGCTCTACTGTATCTAAATTCAAAGCCTACGAAGAAGAAGAACGCTCCAAGACTAGAGCGTTATGAGGTACTTCAATGAGCACAATAAAACCCGTAGAAGGCTATAGGAAGGCTCAAAGAAAATGGAAGGTACGAGGGCTGGCGGTTGCGTATTTCGCAGCCCTATTCACCTTTACAGCGCCGTTATCGGCAACTATGTCACCAGTCATAGACCCTGTGAAAGTCAAGAAATTGACAGACCCTAGGGCAATTGCTCGTGATATTGCCAAGACAGAATACGCATGGGGCAAACAGCAGTATGGCTGCCTATCGAAACTATGGGGCAAAGAGTCCGCATGGAATCCGAAAGCAGTCAGCCCTACCAATGACCATGGGATACCACAACGCAATATGCCAAGAAATACTCAAGCCGAAAAAACTGCCTTCCTTAACGACACGCGAGGGCAGATAGTTTGGGGATTGAATTATATTTCTATCCGTTACAATAATCCATGTAACGCTTGGCAATTTTGGCAAAAGAATCGGTGGTATTGATGGATTCGTTCTTCGTGAAAGGGCGACCCGTTCCGCAGGGTTCGCTGAAATTTATTCATGGTCGCCCTATTCACGCAAGAGCAACAGATTTAGCAGTATGGCGTGCTGATATTGCGCGTAACGCAGAACTCTCAGGCTATCGACCTGTTGATGGTGCTGTGAAAGTTAGTTGTGAATTCATTTATATCAAACCAAAAACAAGTTCGCGTTCAATGCCATGGGTCAAGCCTGATTTAGATAAACTAATTCGCGCAGTTCTCGATGGACTTACGGGTGTCGCTTATGTTGATGATGCGCAAGTAACGCTAATCTCAGCAAGTAAATCATACGGGTCTGTGGAAGGCGTGTGGATAACGATTGAGCAACTAGGCACATGAAATTATTAGAAGAAATCCTGAGCGACTATCCCCGAGTGTGGGAATATTACAAACACGATTCAGGAGAAAAAGGGCGCGCGCCGAAGTTTTCGCAGCGCTATCCGTTGCCACTTGGCACTCTTAGCATGATGTTAGATTTTCATAAATGGACACACAAGACGACATATTTTGTCGCAAGCGAAATTCAACAAGCGTTACCTGTTCCTGTTCGCAAAACAGAAGTAGGTCCATGTCCGCTTGTTATGTCACGAATCGAATGGCTCAACCTTGTATGGGAAGATATTGTTCGCAAACGCAAATCGCTGTCGAAAACTTTAGGCGATGAGGTAATCCATTGGCATACCCGTATTCGGGTCAAAGTCAATGACGGCGACACTTATACCTACGAGTCCGAGATGGTGTGCGGACAATGTGCGCACAAGTCCGTGATGCGTATAAACGATATGTTCGTCTGTGTCAATACTGCTTGCAAAGACCCGATGACTGGAAAATTGCGTACATGGCTCAGCAACTAGAGGTGCTACGCGCTTTGACTTGGGCACGCGCGAGAGGGTACTGCGAAAAATGCGGTGGGTCACTTCCGCACTCTTGGGCGCTTCATCATCGCAAACTGCGCAGTCGTGGCGGCAAAGACGAAATCACTAATTTTCTTGCGTTACACCATGAGTGTCACAACCTTGACACGGATTCGGTACATAACAACCCTAGCAGCGCACTTGAAAAAGGCTATATGGTTTCAAGTTGGGCTGACCCTGCGGAGTGTCCTGTTACGCTTCCGAACGGGGATATTGTTATACTGACGCAGGAAGGCACCTATAAATATCTCGAAAGGAATGGCTATGGCTGGTGAACCGATAGTTACCATTATCGGTAACTTGGGAACGGATGCCGAATTTAAGAAAACACCGAAAGGCACACCCGTTACAACATTTAGCATCGCTAATACTCCGCGCAAACAACAAGGCAACGAGTGGGTAGATGGCGATACAACATGGTTCCGCGTATTCGTATGGAATCGTGATGCTGCCGGAACAGCATTGGCACTCAAGAAAGGTGACAAAGCAATTGTTACAGGCAGACTACAAGTAGCAAACTACACAGACAAAGAAGGCAACGCGCGCACCGCACTTGAAATCAATGCTGATGGTGTTGGCATAGTGCCGAAATATGCACCTGAACCACAGGAACCGCGTTCCGATAAATCGGACGAAGAACCTATCGAGGATTTCCCATGGTAAGTTCATTCAAACAGGTAGGCAAAGTCACCATTGGCGGTGGCATTAGTTGGCGTTTCGGACTCGGAATATGCGTGGACAGGTGGTCTTTCAACATAGATTTTGGACCTCTGTGGTTATTCATTGAATGGTAGCCGAGCGTTACAAGTTCGTTGAGGACATTCTCAACAATGTTTTGCGTTTCACGAACTACAACAATACGAAAAAACTGAATCATGACATGCTTTGCGCGCAGATGTATTGGGGCATACGCAGAGATATGGCTAAGGAACTGTTACAGGTCATGAGTGCAGGCGGAGATGCTTACTCTCGCATCGCCAATTTGAAGAAAGTTTTAGAGGAACAATGACAGAAGGCAACGGAATCATTGATAGTGAAGTAGCAGCCATGCTTTTGGGAATCAGCAAGAACAACCTCCGTCAGTTGGTTCACCGAAAACAATTAGTGCCAGTCGGAAGGCAGTCGCGTAGGAGTACCTTTCACCTACAAGATGTGCTGGCACTACAAACATACCGAGGCAAACTGGGTCAGGGAAGGAATACTTCCACGCCTTAGTATGTTACACTTCCTGCCAATGGGAGAAGTCTGTCCTAGTGCGTTTTACCCTTTCGCGCTAGGCAGACTTCTTCTGTAGGTACGGAGGCGCAATGAAAAAAATACTTGTTACAGGTGGCGCAGGATTTTTAGGTTCGCACCTGACAGAGCGATTGCTCGCAGAAGGCAATGAAGTAATCGTTGCTGATAATTTATACACGGGCAACAAACGCAATATCGCATCGTTCCGCGATAATCCTAATTTCGAATTTTTATTACATGATGTATCGCAGCCGTTATATTTGCAAGTAGATGAAATCTACAATTTAGCGTGTCCTGCTTCGCCCGTACATTATCAACGCTATCCGACACAAACTACTGTGACGAGCGTAAGCGGTGCTATCAATATGCTAGAACTAGCAAAACGCACAGGCGCAAAAGTTTTACAAGCATCAACATCGGAAGTTTATGGCGACCCAGAAGAACACCCACAGCCGGAAACATACTGGGGCAAAGTAAATCCTATTGGTATTCGCGCGTGTTATGACGAAGGCAAACGCGTTGCAGAAACTTTATTCTTCGATTATTGGCGACAGTTCGATTTGAACATCAAAGTTATACGCATTTTCAATACTTATGGACCGCGCATGGCAGCAGATGATGGTCGTGTTGTCAGCAATTTCATTGTTCAAGCATTGCGCAATGAACCGATAACTATTTATGGTGACGGCAAACAAACAAGAAGTTTCTGTTATGTCGATGATTTAGTACACGGCATTATCAAAATGATGGCAACGCCGAATCATATTGTTGGACCTATGAATTTAGGTAATCCTGTTGAGTTCACAATGCTGGAACTCGCTGAACTCGTATTGAAATATACGAACAGCAAATCTGAATTAGTTTTCAAATCACTACCGCAGGACGACCCGAAACAGCGTCAGCCGAATATTAACTACGCAAAAGAACAGTTGGACTGGCAGCCTACGACATTTTTAGACGAAGGCTTACAGAAAACGATTGCGTATTTCGCAAGCATAGTGAAATAGGAGAAGGCAAATGGAAACAAAAGTAGTCGCTATCAACTCATTAAAAGAGTTTGAAGGCAATCCTCGCAAGGGAAATGTCGCTGCGCTCGCGGAATCTCTCAAAGCGAACGGACAGTACAAGCCAATAGTTGTTAGCAAAGCAACTCAGCAAATCCTCGCAGGAAATCACCTGTGGAAAGCGGCACAGTCGCTAGGCTGGACAGAAATCAACATTGTCGAAATCGATGTTGATGACGAAGGCGCAAAGAAAATTGTTGCTGCTGACAACCGCCTTGCTGACCTCGGCACTTACGATGAGCAAGCATTATTAGATTTACTTGAAGATATTTCGCTCGAAGGAACAGGCTATCAGCCAGCAGATATTGATGACTTGCTCGCAATACTAGACGAGCAACAAGCACCTGAGTTTGGTGTTGCTGCTGCACCAGCACACGAAAATGTGTTGGCAACAACAACACTCGAAGAACGCGCACAACGCTATGCGGAAAGAACTATTCGTCTGCTTATGTGTGAGTTCCCACAACACCAATACATTTGGGCGATGGAAAAACTTACAGAGTTGCGCGAACGCTTCGGAACAGACAGTAATGCAGATACTATTCTGCGCATGATTGCCGAACTATCCAACTCTGAGGTGCCAACACAATGAAAGAACTAACAGTATTTCCCGTCAAGCAAGTTATCACTCGTGATGATGTGCGCGAAATGAAGGGATTACTCGTTCCTGAAATTGAAGCCAACATTACTGAAGAAGGCATTTATGTTGATGAAACAACAGGCGAGCCATTCCTTGTTTATTTGAAGATGGACGCAGATGTGACTGCGAATCTTCGTAACGCAGTACGCGGAATCAAATACAGCGCGACAGGCGTAACACGCAGCACAGGCGTACAGAACAACAGCCGTACTTTCGGCATGGCACCACGCAAGCCATTTCAAACACGCGAGGCTTGTCGCCCTACTTCAATGTCGCACGAACAACCCGAAGAACACGATGTATTAGTGCAGACTGCTGATATTTTGAGCGATATCATGCGCGAAATCGCGCCCGAAATTTATGAAAAAGACGCAAAAGAAACATCGGCGGTTGCTGATGAGTGGCGCATTTCGGAGCGCTCTCTCTGGACTAGCGGTGTTGTCAATAAAACTTCCACGCTTCCGTATCATTATGACGGCAATAATTTTGATATGTGGTCTGCTATGCCTGTTGTTCGGCGTGGCACTCGCGGTGGTTATCTCAGCATTCCTGAATATAACGCTGTTATTGAATGCCGCGATGGTTGGGTGTTGTTCTTTCCGGGATTCCGACTACTTCACGGCGTAACGCCTATTCAGCACATCACGAAAGACGCCTATCGTTATACTGTCGTGTACTACTGCTTACGCGGTATGAAAGACTGCTTTACTTACGCAGTCGAACAAGCCGAAGCACGCAAACGCAGAACCGAGCGAGAACTCGCATTCGCTTCCGCCCTGAAAGGCGAAACGAAACCGCGCATACTCGGCGGTTGATAACGGAAGGAAGGCGATGGATTACCAAATAGCAATACCTTCGTACAAGCGCGCCGAATTATTGCGCGATAAGACTCTCGTATGGCTAGAGAGCAAGAAAGTAGACCCTGACCGCATCACGGTATTCGTGGCAGGAGAAGAAGAAAGCGACCACTATCGGTATGTGCTAGGACATAAATACCGCGTAGTCACAGGTGTTTTGGGCAAAATCCAGCAACAACAGTTTTATCATCACTACTATCCCAAAGGCACACCGCTACTGAACATGGACGATGATGTTGTCCGCCTTCGGCAGCGTACGGCAGACGGGAAATTAGAGGATTGGCAAGGCGACCTAGACGCACTCGTTGAACTTGGCTTCAAGACGGCGAAACAGGTCGGCGCAACAATGTGGGGAATCAACCCTGTTGAGAATGGTTTTTTCCTTCACGACCATATCTCCGTAGGGCTGCGCTATATCATCGGACTTTTCTACGGCTGTTACGCTGGCGACCCTGTGTTTATCGGTAAAGACAGACTGCTCGAAGCATCGGGCGATGACTACGAAAGCACGATTCGCTCGTTTATTCAGAATGGCTCTGTCGTGCGTTTCGAATATCTCTGCCCTACTACCAAGTATTTTGCTGCTGGCGGTATTGACGCAGAACTCAAAACACGCGGAGTAGCCGATAGGCAGACAGACCACACACGGGTACTGTACGAAATGGAAGCGCACTATCCTGAACTATGTAAAGTTGTAACGAAGGCTGGCGGAATCAAAAATATTCGCTTGAAACCAATTACCTTCGAGAAATTGCCAAGAGTAGATGTCTAGACCGAGCAAACTAACACCGGAAACGCTGGAAAAACTTATCCGTGCGTTACGGGCAGGAAACGACCAAAAGGTTGCTGCTGAACTAGCAGGAATAGGCGAAACAACTTTCTATCGCTGGATGGAGTTAGCGCAAGAACCTAACGCGAAGAAAGACTATCGGGAATTTCGGGAGTCTGTCTTGCGCGCTCTTGCTGCTGCTGAGGCTGATGCGGTTGTGCGTATTCAACAAGCAGCACAAAACGGCAGATGGCAAGCGGCAGCGTGGTGGCTTGAAAGAAAGCACGCAGAACGCTGGGGAAGGAACGACAAAATCCGCGCAGAGATTTCAGGTCCGAATGGCACACCGATTCAAATAGACATAGAGGAAGCAAAGAAGGCAATTCTCGAGTTCATTAACGAAGGCAGCGTAAATGGGTCTATCACTCAGGGAACAGATATCGCAGTTACCGATAGCGGAACAACAGCGATGGCTGAACCAACAAACTAGCGAGTACATTCACAGCCTACACCGCAAGCCTTGGTGGTTTATCGGCAGACCCGAACAACACGAACCCGAAGGCGACTGGAATATCTGGTTGATTATGTCGGGTCGCGGTTGGGGCAAGACACGCACAGGCGCAGAGTGGCTTACGGAACGCATATTGACAACGCCAAAAGCACCTGACGGCACGGGTACGCAATGGGCAATTATCGCACCGCGTTTTAGCGATACGAAAACAGTCTGCGTAGAAGGTCCATCAGGGCTGCTGGTTTCAATACGAAATCGTGGGCTAGTGCCTGATGTTGATTATATCTATAACAAATCGTCATACAAGATTACTTTCAAAGACGGACAGATAGTTCACATGTTCGGTGCGGATTCGCCCGATAGCGGTCGCGGTCTGAACTTATCAGGCGCATGGCTTGATGAGGTTGCTGCTTGGCCTTATCCGTATGAAACTTGGACAGAAGGTTTAGCACCTGCGCTGCGTATCGGCGAAAGACCACGCATCGTTGCAACAACAACGCCAAAGCCCATCAAGTTACTTCGTGACTGGGTATCGCGTACTGACGGCTCAGTAGTTGTCACTCGCGGAAGCACATTTGATAACGCAAGGAATTTGTCTGAAACCGCGCTAGCGGAACTGAAGGCGCGCTACGAAGGTACGCGCACAGGAAGGCAAGAGTTATACGGCGAACTGCTGGAACAGGCAGAAGGCGCACTATGGCAGCGCTATTGGATAGAAGATACTCGCGTCACGCCCGACAAAGTACCACCGCTATACCGCATCGTAGTTGCTATTGACCCAGCAGTAACGAGCGGAGAAGATAGCGATGAAACAGGAATTATCACAGCAGGAGCAGCATCAGACGGACACTTCTATGTCCTCTCTGATGACACTATACGCGCTACTCCAAACGAATGGGGTAAGCGAGCAATTGAAGCATTTAGAAAACACAAGGCAGACCGAATCGTTGCTGAAACAAACAACGGCGGTGACATGGTTATTATGGTGCTTCAACAGGTAGATAGAAATGCACCTGTTACCAAAGTTCATGCGACACGCGGAAAGCGTGTGCGCGCAGAACCTATTTCGGCACTCTACGAGCAGTATCGCGTTCATCATGTTGGCGCGTTTCCGCAACTCGAGGACCAAATGGTAATGTGGACACCCGAAAGCGCCGAATCACCTGATAGACTAGACGCACTAGTGTGGGCACTTACCGAACTGAAAGATGGTTCAGTATCTCTTACGGGATTACAGAACCTCGCTACAATTTGCGGCAGTTGTCAGATGCCGAATAAGAAAACGAACAAGATTTGCGAATACTGTAACGCGGCACTAGGAGCATAAATGGCAGTTACTTACAACACCGTAATCGACCAAGGTGCGGATTGGTATATAACTTTTATTTATGAACAGCCGAACGGCAATCCTGTCAATATCACGAGTTACACCGCAGCACTACAAGTACGCACATCACCACTCGCCAAAACAGCAGTATTGACCCTGACGAACGGCAACGGCATTACTATCACAGGCAATACTGGAACTATCGCGTGTCATGCGACCAACACACAAACGGCAGCGATTACTAACGGCAGATATGCTTATGACATTGAAATTACTTCGCCTCAGAATGTTGTAACACGCCTTGTTCAAGGCACAATTGAAGTCAGCCCACAAGTAACGAGGACATGATGGCAGACGAAACAGTAGTAGTTCAAGTAACGCAGCCGATTATCCGCGTTACTGCTCCCGGACCGCAAGGTGGAGCAGCACAAATTTTCTATACGCATACTCAAGCAGTTGCCAGTAGCGTATGGACTATCAATCATAATCTCGGTGGAGAACCTACTGCGGTCGTGCTTGATTCAGCAGGTACTCAATGTGAAGGCACATTTAGTTATCCAAGCAAGAACACAATGGTAATAACCTTCACGGCAGCCTTTACTGGCACCGCGTATGTAATATAGGAGAAATAATGGCAAGAAAATTTCTAGTCAGCATTGACTTAAACAAGAACGAATTACAAAACGCGGTAATTCAGAATCTCGGAACTGCACCATCTAGCCCTCTCGATGGTCAGATTTACTACAACACCTCTGACGATACGCTGTATTTTTACAACGGCACACAATGGGTGAACTTCGTACAGACTACGCAAGTTCAGTACGGTACATTCAGCAACCGCCCTGCCGCTAATACTGTTCCTGCTGGTACGCTCTATTTCGCAACAGATAATAATCTCCTATATCTAAGCGATGGCTCGACATGGGACCAAATCTCATCTTTCGGCACAGTTTCAGCACAAACCTCTTACGGCGATACTTCGTCAAGCGGTAGCAGCAACGATTATGCTCGCGCTGACCACACGCACGGAACGCCATCTCTCACCAGCACAGCACCGCAAACACTTGCGGCTGGTGGAACTAACAGCGTAGGTACTGCGAGTACACCTGCTCGCGCAGACCATGTTCACGCACTACCTAATTTTGGCAATGTCACCGCGCAAACAACTTTCGGTTCTGCTTCTGCTAATGGTTCAGGCACAGACTTCGCTCGTAATGACCATACTCACGGAACACCAACACACGACAACGCAGCACACAGCGCAATCAATCTTTCCGCGCTTACTGTTCCTCTTGCTGATGTGTCTTTCGGTAACTACAAGATTACTAACCTCGCAACACCAACTGCCGATACTGACGCAGCAACTAAAGCGTATGTTGATGCAACTGCGCAAGGACTTCTTATCAAAGAAGCAGTTCACCTCGCAACTGCCGCAATTCTTCCTAACAGCCCTGCGTGGACTTCTGCTAACGGCGGAACAATCACAGCAGGAAGCAACACCACTCTCACAGTAGACGGCGACCAAGTTCTTGCTGGTCAGCGCGTTCTCGTCAAAAATGAGGCAAGCCTCGGCGGTCTAGGTGGTCAATACAACGGCATTTATGTATTGTCGCAAGAAGGTGACGGCTCGAATCCTTGGATTCTTGTTCGCTCTGCTGACGCTAATACTTCTGCTGAAGTTAAGTCGGGTATGTTCACATTCGTACAGACTGGCGACACTCTTGCCAATACTGGCTGGGTTCTTACAACCGACAACCCAATTACCCTCAACTCTACTGTTCTTGAGTTCACTCAGTTCTCGGGTGCTGGTACTTATACCGCAAGCAATGGTGTTGCTCTCGGAGCAGTCGGCGGAGCAAATAACTTCTCTGCTGTTGCTCATACAGGTATCTCTGTCAGTTCCGCAGGTATCGCTATCGATACTGCTGTTGTTGTACGCAAGTACGCAGCCAATGTTGGTGACGGCTCGAACACCTCATACACGATTACCCATGACCTCGGCACTCGTGATGTTATTGTTACTGTCTATGATAACAGCAGCCCATACGCAGAAGTGATTTGCGATGTACAACATACAAACACTACTTCGATTACTCTGCTATTCTCAGTCGCTCCAACTTCAAATCAATATCGTGTAGTCGTACACGCTTAGGAGGCTAGCGTGGGTCTGCTTGACAGATTGGCTAGAGCAGTCGCGGCGGAAATTCAGAAAGCACCGAATCTTCCGCCCGGAACTGTCACTATCTCTGAACAAGATATGGTGAATCGCTCTAGACCTATGAATCAAACATACGGTCAGTCAGTTGGATTACCTCGTAATCCGATTTGGCCAAATGTTCCATTTACACCCGGAAGTCCTATCGTTCCGGGAGCGATAAATCCATTACGCGAAGATGGTCGTCCTGACCCTCGCCGTTATGAGTATCAAGTTGCGCAAAATATCAACATCACGGAAACGCGTCTTATCCCTTTCAAGACATTACGCGCAACCGCAGACCAAGTAGATATTATCCGCCGTTGTCTTGAAGTTGTGAAAAACAAAATCACGGGTATGGACTGGGATATTGTTTTGAGCGATGACGCTTCTGAACGCATCGCAGCAGAATCAGGCAAAGACCATGTTCGTGCGATGGCTTCGGCGCGTGAGAAATACACAGAAGATATTGCTCGCCTACGCGGATTTTGGGAAAACCCTGACAAAGCAAATGGATACACATTTTCGGACTGGATTAACCTTTCCGTAGAAGAAATCCTCGTGATAGATGCGTGGGCTATTTGGCCACAAAAGTCTGTCGGTGGAGATTTATACGGATTTCAGGTACTTGACGGCTCAACTATCAAGCCACTTATTGACGACCGAGGAATGCGTCCTATTCCACCTAACCCTGCGTTTCAGCAGATTCTCTACGGATTTCCTCGTAGCGAATTCATGGCGCCAATGGAAATGGAAGATGCCGATGGAGAATTCACCTCTGACGAACTATCTTATTTGGTCAAAAATAGAAGGTCATGGACTATCTATGGATTTTCCCCAACTGAGCGCTCATTACCTCTTGCTGACATTTATCTGCGCAGACAGCAGTGGCTACGAGCAGAATATACAGATGGTGTACTCCCTGAACTAATGTTTCAAACTGACGCAACATTTGGTAATAATCCAGAGTTGTTGCGCGCGTATGAAAACATTTTCAACGATGACCTCGCAGGACAAACCGCACAGCGTAAGCGTTCGCGCGTACTACCTGCTGGTTTCGTACCGCATCAGTTTGAAGGATACGGCGAGAAGTTCAAAGATGTTCTTGATAACTATCTTGTCACCTCTATCTGCGGACACTTCGGCGTATTGCCATCAGAAATCGGATTTAGCGGTAGCGGTTCGCTCGGTGCGTCAGGATTACAAGAAGGCGAAACACTCTCGGGCGAAGTTATCGGCATTGCTCCGCTAGTCGACTGGATTAGCAAGCAACTTACGAACTTGTCCTATGTTTATCTCGGTATGCCGCGCGAACTTGAATTCAAGATTCTGTTTGAGTCTAAGGTTGATACGGAAGCAGAAGCGCGCCGTATTGATATTGAGTTGAAGAACGGCAACCGCACAGTAAACGAAGCGCGTTCCAAGAGTGGTTTGCCACTACTCGACACACCACAAGCAGATATGCCAATGCTTTATAGTGGTAGCGGATTATTCTTCCTCTCACCAGAAGGGATTATCGATGCAGCAACAGCGGCAGGAGCAAGTGCTCTTGAAGGTCCTGATGCTGAGGCAGTTGACGGCGAACTCCCCATCGGCGAAACACCTCAAACTGAAGAAGGACAACTGGTTCAAGAGGTGGCAGAGGAAAAGAAGGAAGAAGAAAGTGATAAAACTACTGAGGAAGTTAAGAAATTCCTCAAGTGGCTCCGCAAAGGTAATCGCAAAAGACCCTTCAATTTCGAAGTAATCGAAGCAGACTACGCAGAAGTTATCAACAAGTATCTTGCTATCGGTGACGAAGAATCTGCCCGTTGGCACGCGGAGAGATACATAGGGCTGTAAATGAAACCGAACACGAAGCGTCTTAAGACGAGGCTTGCGGTTCGGCATCAACGCGCTATTCGCAGAGCAATACGAGATTCGGTAAGCGTTACAGACATTATCGATGCTTGGTTTGCGAACTTTCCCGAAGGTAGCGGAAGTGTCACACCTGACGAGGCTCGCGCATGGGCGCGCGTTCATGTCATTGTGAATACTCGTACGCTACGCAATACCCTGTTCAACCTTTATGCTGATGCTGCGATTCTCGGTATTGACCTCAGCGCATACGAGATAGCACGAAAAGCAAAAGTCAGCAAAGCAGCGCCGAGTAAAAAAGAATTACAGCGCGCATTGGCTATCAACTGGAACAACTGGAAACCCGGAAACAGAGCAGCAGCATTACGGCTACGCCCTAGCGCAACACTCTACGACCTGCTTAATCGCGGTACGAGTATGTCTGACGAGATAACGATGACGACAGTAAAACGCATCGGAACTATCCTCGCTCGTACGCTGAACGAAGGTATCAGTCCACGCTCTGCCGCTATTCTGATAGACCAACTTATTGATGACCCTGTTCGGGCGTTGTCAATAGCGCAAACCGAAACATCGTACGCGGTGGTACAGTCCTCTCTAGATTTGTACCGCGATTCAGGTGTTGAAATGATTGAATATTTAGTCGCAGACCCTTGCGATTTATGTTCGGAAAACGAAGCAGCATCACCGATACAACTCGGCGAACAATGGCCTAACGGCGACCCACCTGTTCACCCGAACTGTATGTGCGATGTTGCGCCCTATGTAGTTGATACAAAACTCATAAACGAGTAAAGGAAAGATATGAAAGATACAAGCGTATACGCTGGCATCGTCAAAATGGACGATAATGGTGACGGCACTCTTACCGTTTATGGTAAAGCAACAGACGATTCCATTGACATTGACCAGCAGATTTGCGACCCTGCGTGGCTTGACCGCGCGATGCCTGAATGGTTCATGACAGGCGGTAATATCCGCGAACAGCACAGCAATATCGCTGCTGGTGTTGCGCAAGAATACGAACAGAAGTCAGACGGACACTACATTTCCGCGCTAGTAGTTGACCCTGTTTCTGTCAAGAAAGTTAAGTCGCGCGTACTTAAAGGTTTCAGCATCGGCATCAAAGCGCCGCGTGTTGTTCGTGACCAGAAGGCGGCAAATGGTCGCATTATTGATGGTCAAATCGTAGAAGTTAGTTTGGTCGATAGACCTGCTAATCCAAATTGCCAACTTGTTTTGGCGAAATCAGTCAATGGTGAAAAATCACTAACGAAAGTAGAGGAACTGGTGGAAACTAACATAGAGAAAGAGATGGCATCAGAAGCAATGCCTATGAGCGGTGAAGCCAAAAATGTTCCTTCCCGTGATGAAATGGTAGAGCGTTATGCTGCTGCTCGCAAAGCACTAGACGAAGTATCGCGTATGTGCAAAGAATGCGGATATGACGACATTGAAAAGCAGTACGGCGAAACCGCCGAACAAGAAACTGCCGAAGGTCCAATGGTCGGAGCAGAAACCGCGCAACACGAACTCGAAGAAGCCAAGAAAGAAGTTGTCGTTGAGGACAACGAGATGGCAGATAAATCAGTTCAAAAATGCCTAGAGTGCGGATGCAATATGCCAGCAAACTCTCACGGCAACCCTGATGTTTCAACAGCAGTCATGGTCACACCAAGCGAAACACCTGTGCCATCACCTGCGATTCAACCACCAACGCCTAAGAGCGTTGAAACAATTGTTCCACCTTCGACTATCGAAGAAATCGGAACAGTAATCGAAGAAGAAGATTCTGACGAGGCAGACTCGGCAGAGAAGTCCCTGCTCGCTGACGGCGTTACTGCTGTCATTGAGAAAGCCGTAAAGAGTGCTATGGCTTCAGTACAAGCAGAAATTGCTGAGTTAAAGTCCGCAAAAGAGGCGGTAGAGAACAAAGCAGCATCTCTTGAAACAGAACTAGCAACGGCAAAATCTCTCGCAATAGGTGGCGGTCCAAAGCGGACAACCATAGCGACAGGTGCTAAAACCAATAATGAGTGGAAAGCCAAAGCAGATTTGTATCTAGCAAAGGCATCCGCTACAACCGATAACGACCTTGCTAAGGGATACCGCGAAATGGCTAAGGATTACCTTGCCAAAGCGGAAACCGAAATCAAGGCGTAACTCTTTACAGAAAGATAACAATGGCTAAAACACAACTCAAAGCAGCGGACTTATACAATGAGTCCAATCCTAAAGTTGCTGCTGAGCGCCATGAGGAATACACATCAGAACTAAGCAAGGCGCTTTCCGCACCTCGCTCTTTTGATGGTGAAACTCTTGGTGGTTCTACTGATGCCGCGTCACAAATCGAAGCACTTGTTGCTAACAAGTCTTTGACTCCTGATGCTGTTTCAGCATTGAACAACGCTCTCGCAGCACAGCGTGGCGCTATGGGTGATATCAACAAAGAAATCACTCTTACTCAGCCACTTACTTCATCTTTTGCAGCGTTCGACCTCGAAGCACCTGCAAAACTTCTAACGCCTCGTCCAACACCACTTCGTAACAAACTTCCACGCAAGCGCGGAGTTGGTACCTCACATCGTGTCAAGAGAATTCTTGGTTACACAGGTACCGGAACAGGCGGACAAGGAAACATTTGGCCTGGTATTACAGAAACAACACAAAACAACTTTGCTCCTGGAGCATCTAACCCTCTCTATTTAGAGCGCGGTCCACAGATTTCCTACACAGCAGACGACCTCGTGTTGCCATACAACTCGTATTCACTATCTGACCAAGTTTCGTTTGATGCGAACTTCTCAGGTATGGGATATCAAGACCTACGCCAACTCTCATCAACATCTACGCTATACGCAACAATGTTGATGGAAGAGCGCATGCTCTTGTTCGCACGCGGAACTGCTAGCGCATACTCAGGTCTGCTCGCAGTACCT
>Ga0315903_10001147_pt1 | contig 40025 bp, 35 predicted proteins | sample LakEriMetagenome_7_FD_203524 | JGI IMG/M metagenome (GOLD analysis project Ga0315903, IMG submission 203524) | Freshwater fungal communities from buoy surface, Lake Erie, Ohio, United States - Buoy 2 MA119 | ecosystem: Environmental > Aquatic > Freshwater > Lake | place: USA: Lake Erie, Ohio... | reverse complement strand
TCAGCATCACATTTAGTTTGTCCATAAACCGATATTGGCGTTAGTGGTGATTCTTCCGTACACATTGTTTGTCCTTCGGCTATTCCATATCCACTATTTGTATTTGGATATAATATTTTTTTACTCTTACCATTTGTAAATTTAACTATATTTACAATTTGGTCAAAGTTAATTTCCTTTGCTAATTTTGGATCAGATGCACATGCTGGAAATCCTACAATTGCTGCAAGTGGAATTATCGCGTCACACTCATCGCATAATTTTTCTAATAGATTTATATCACGAACATCACCATAAATAAAACTAAAATTAGGATTTGATGTATACTGCAGCAGAGATGTTTGGTTAAATAAAAGTCTATCTAATACGATAACCTCATAACCTTCGTTTAACATTTTTCCAACAATAACGGAACCCAAATAGCCGGCACCGCCAGTAACTAATATTTTCATATATCCTTTAATTCTCTTTTTGCAGTTTCCAAATCCATAGCCTTATCATCTATTAGTAAATCATAATGTATTTTACCCATAAATAACCCATGATGCTTTACTCCCCAATCTTCCAAACTTTTTAATGTCAAATCATATAATTTTTCATATATAATTTTAATATCACCATCAAAAGTTTTCATACCTCTTGCCGTATAAATATATATAGTATTTCCTCCATCGTATAGTGAATTCGATATATCAATCATTTCCTGTATTGGTTTACAATGGTGGTATTTATCTCCTCCCAAATGTTCAATATCTTTGGGTCTATAACATAGGGTATCATCTAAATCAAACGCATAGATTTTTGACATAATGGTAAATTATTTAATTTATTTTTAATTATTTCTTTAATAATATTATCTATTTTTGGTAAATCATATAAGCTAAAACAATAGTGCCCACATATCTGTATAAGTTTTTTCTTATCCGAAAAATCAAAATCATCCGATACCCATCTTTCCCATTTTTTAGAATCCAAACATATTTTATAAAATTCATCTATTTGAATTTCTGTCATATGTTTTAAATAAGTTAAGGTTTCTATCTGCGCAATTTCGGGTCCAATATTCAATGAATCCAATCCATTTGCAAATCTAACAGATATATCATCAAAACTTAAATAATCACCATTGTGTTCTTTTGTATTTTTACCGAATGATTTTATTAAAAACGATTGTTTTTTTAATTTTTCTAAATCAAAATGCCCTGTATTTTTCATATTGATTAAATCCAATCCAACACCGGATTGTAATACAATATATACTATACTTTCAAACTCTTCTTTAGATAGGTTTTTTAACAAATACCGCATCATTTCAATAATTTCAGCATCTTCAAATTGACGTATTGTCTGTTCTGTTAGGATTTCAAACTTAACATTTGGATTTAAATAATGTATATATTTTAACGCATCTACCGTTTGCTTTATACCATCTATATGGTTTGATGCATTTTTCCAAGGGTCTAAATGTATTATGTCAAAATAATTAGCATCATTTGTATAACTAACATATCCACTATCTTCTTGAACTCCTTGCATTGGGCCGGAATGATCTCTTTCTAATACAATATTTGGGTTTACATCTTTAACATATTTGTAAAAAGATTTTGTATCCCACGAATTTACATAACCACCATTATAATCTATTTGTCTACGAGTTGGTAGTAATGCAAACATAGGGTCATTCAGTTCTAAAACAGAATCTACTATATTTTTGGACATTGGACATATGTAATATTTAGGTAGTTGCATATTCTATTCCTGTATATAATTTAAACTGGTGTTTTGCTTGAAGTTCCGCTACTATTTTTCCGTAATGAGTATGTGGCCTTAAATCTATTATCCTATTATAAAGTGATTTTATTTCTATTGGTGTGGCATTTATGAATATTTGATTAGTTATAAATTCTATCCTACCAATATCATTTCTTTCAAATATTTTATATTCTATATTCATTTTATTACAAGCAAATTGTATTGCTTTACTAAATCCACCATTACCAATTATATTTACACTTTTTCCTACACTAATATAAGAAAAAAAATCAATAATACCAAAAAAATCAGTATTATATCCAATCAAATTTCCACTATCATTTATAACCGTATTAACTGCTCCTATGTTTTTAGATATATCATCCATATCGTTTAGATATGGAACTACACTAATTTTATGTGGCATACTCAATGCGAATCCGGAAAAGCCTAAATGTTTAACCGAATTAACTGTGTCTACTATATTATCCGAATAAAATGATTTATATATTGCATTTATTTTGTACTTTTCAAAAGCTGTATTGAAAAATAAACACCCGTTGTTACCAGGTGTTTTAGAAAATGATCCGTATATTTTTGTATCTTTATTTATTTGCATATTCGTATAACATTTCTATTGATTTAAACCAAAGCATTTTTGAAAATTTCTCATCATGTAATGGTGACATATTTAAGAATATTAAACCCGTTATGAATTTTACTCTATTCAAATCAAATCCCATTTGGATAACCCAATTTTCAAATTCAGATTTAAATAAACTTAAATTATTAGAGACCTCATAAGAATATTTAATAGTGTATTCTCCTTCTATATAATTTATGTTATTTTCATCTTTCATTTTATCATATGGTATTATACACCCCCCATATAATTTAGCTAAATCATAATAAACATCTCCGGCTGGCGTATACCCCCCAAATGATTCTCTCCAATCGATATATGTAAATTTATTTTCATTTGAATTATAAATAATATTATCAAATTGTAAATCACCATGAAATAATTTATAAAATGGATTTGAATTAAAACTATCATAGTTTATAAATGAAAAAAATGATTCTAATTCTGGGTATTGTTTACCATTTATATTGTATGAATGTAGATAATACTTTTCACCATTCTTTTTTATAAATTTGGAAAATCTTTTTAATGTTTTTAGCTTATAAAATTCATAGGTATGCTTATTTGAATTATTACAAATTTCTACTAAATTTTTTTCAAAATTATTTAAGAATTTTCTGAATAAATTCAAATCATCCATTTCATATAGTGTATTACCGTCTTTCCAATTATAATAAATAAAATTAGATACACTATTAAAATTGGGTGGTATAAAATCATTCAAAATTTTTGCACGTTCTATTCTATTTTGTAATATAGATTTTTCAGGCGTAAACTTTATAAATAAATTACCTTCTCTATAAGTTATTTCGTTATTATCTTTTTGTAGAGATAGTGGTTTATCATTAAAATATTGTTTTGATTTATTTAAATCATCCAAATTACCCGTATCAAGCCATTTTAATTTTTTAATTTTAAATGTTGGATATTCTAATGGTGATTCAAATGCCGATACCAATTCTCCATTATTTATTGATTTTTCTAATTTTTCCCAAAATATTTTATAATCCCAAATTCCAGCCAATCCAATAAAAGCTAAATCATATCCTTCTACACTTTTATTGGAATATTTTACAATGTTTTCTCCATCTACTAATATTGTGGAATACTTTTCAGGATAAGATGTCGGTTGTACTCCCAACCAATTACCATCCAAATGTGGTATTGGTGAATCAATTATACAATCACAAGTTGTAATATAAAAAGGTCTTTGTAAATATTCTTTACATTTTAAGGCAGAATAGCCAGGGCCGGAACCTTCACCATCTATATTATCAATTTCTACAAATGTGAATTTATGATTGGGAAATACTAATTTACAATATTCCTTAACCAACTCTCCCTTATATCCAATTGCAACTACAAATTCATATTCTTTTGGAAATTTATCAATAATATGAGATATGATTGCACGATTATTAATTGGTAAAAGTGCTTTATTTATTTCTTTTGTAAGAGATTCCAAACGAGTACCCAATCCCGCTGCTAATATCAATACAGCAGGAGTTTGGTGCTCTCCTTCTATTTTACCATCCGCTCTGGCAAACTCATCGTTGATTCGGATTACATCATCTACTTCAGGTGTAGAGACTTCCTGAAGGATTATATCAGTAAGTGCGATTACTCTATGCTTTTTTGGTGGTGTTACATTAAAATAATCACCCGCTTTCATAATTTTCTTCTCAACAACACCTTCATCATTTTCAAGCCAAACTTCTGCTTCACCTGAAATTATATAGTTTGTTTCTCTTTTAAAATTATGATATTGGTAGGATGTTTTGTATCCCGCATTTATGTATATGCGTTTATAACAATAACTATCATTGAGTTCTAACCACTCCTCCTTTCCCCAAGGCTTTGTAACTGTTTTCATAATAACTACTTTCTATATTTTATAAATATATTACTGTGGTAAATTGTGAAAAATACTTTCTCCAATTTTTTTATCAATAAAATCAAAAAATTTTTTTGAAAACTCTAAATGCCACTTTTCGCCAGGATGGTGATTATCTCTTGCAGATGAATCCGTTTTATAACAATCAATTGGTTCAAAAAACCAATCGTAATCGATTGTTTCTTTTAGGTAGGGTTTTAATTCTTTAAATATGTCATAATAATATCCTGCAATTGTATGAACTACTTTAATATTGTATAATTTTGCCGTAGATTGTACAAATTTATATGCTTCCCAAAATTCCATTAAATCTTGAAAATCGTTTCTTAATTCCACAAATAATTTATCTTCCTCTTCATTTTTCCAAATTACATCTCTTTCATGTGCTAAACGAAATCCACCTATTTTTTTAAAAACACCATTATCCTTTAGGTAATCCCTTCTACTAAATCCCGGCCACATTATTAATACTAAATCTGGCTTTATTTCTGATGTTATTATTTTATAAAAATTTTTAGCAGTAAAGGATGTTGATACTCCATATGTTCCATAATTAAATACCGAAACATTTTTTTGTATTTTATTTTGTATTTGTTCGGATATTAGATTTGGCCATATTGCCTCATTTCTAACACCAACACCCATAGTCCAAGAACAACCTAATGTTAGAATATTATATTCTGATTTATTTTTTAACGAATTCGAACGATATCCATGTTCATTCATTTTATATAAAATAGAACCATCATCTTTTGTATCACTTGCAATTGTAAGTAATTCCTTATTTACATAGTTTTTATTTATAAAAACACCATCCGATAGTATTAATTGATAATCTTTTGTTTCTTTCATACTTAAATAACATTTGTAACATTATGCGTTATATCATAGAATTCACTAATTAAATCTTCTGCAAATAATCTATTTTTATGATATTGTATTAAAGTTCTATGATTGTGTATTAATATCTCTTCCATTCCCCAATACCATTCATGTATTTCTTCTTTACTCATTTTACATAATCGTTGTGTTTCCTTAAAGATAGCCTGTATTCTATCATTTATATTTTCCATTTCATCATAACTTTCGTCTATAAATCCTTCAAAAGTTTTAAATCCTAAATTTCTTAAAAGTTGTAATGCCCCAGGATATGCAACAAAGAAAAATGGTTGAAAGTTTACAATAGGTTTAAATATTTTTTCTGTTAATGATTTATGGTCTCCGTGTACAAATGTTTCAAAACATATTTCAAAATAAGAATTTATATGTGGTTGATAGTGTGCATCTGTCCAAGCATTAATCTGTCCGTATGTTATTCCTCTCTCACTTTGTAAAATGTGCGGTGATGTTTCATGTAGTTTTTTAATATTATTAATATTTGGATTTTTTAAACCATATCTTTCTATTACAAATTGAGCAGTATCTTTTGAATATTGATTTCCGTTTGGTGCTAAAAATGAAAAATCACCCATATCCAATAAATTAGCACTTGCCATTTGGTATAAGAATGCCATTCTATGTTCTCTACCATTTCGTATTTTCATAAGAAAATGGTTTTTTCTTATTACATCTTTTGTATTTTTAAAATCAGTTTCATTCATACATATTCCGGTATTTCTTTCCAATTCATCATTGTAATACCAAGAACTATGATCTAAACAAAATGGTAGATTTCTAACGGAATACATTCTTTCATTTTCTGTATAATAGTTTTCGTAACAAGTCCTTGCATTAAAACTATTTACACATAATATTATACTTTCTTTTGGTATACCACTATTTCTTAAACAATCATGAAAATAATCATGTAAATATTTATCTATATATGGTTCCATTGAGTAATCTATAAAAATTATACCATCTCTTTTTAGTATATGCTCCATTGCCTGTGCGGATATATATTTCCAAAAATACTCACCACTCATTCGGCTTCCAATGGATTGACTTGCTCCTATAAAATCACTTAAAACAGGATTTGGTTTAATTGGATATATAAATTTTTCTTGTCCATTATTATTGTTATAAAGTGGTTTTTGAGTAAAATCCAATAAAGATTGGTATACTGCTGCCTGATAAAAATATCCTGTTCCTGAATTTGGCATTCCTCCCAATTTATTTCCAAATAATTCGGGCAATGATATTTGTTGTTCAAAAACCGTTGCGTTTTGTGCTTTATTAGAATGCATTGATGCCAAATAATTTATTATTCCCAACTCTGGCATAGTTGCATTTGGTAGTATAAAATTTGGAAAAAAATAATCAAAAACAAAATTTAATTTATATTTTTTCATATTAAAATAGTGGAGTTCCGAAAGCTTTATTTTTTGTTTGGTAATAATTTCTATTGTATAATTCTTGTTGTTTTTGAACAGATGATGTATCTTTTATCGATTCTAAATATTCAAATTCTTTTTTTGCTTCTTCCGTATCGAATTGTGGAAATTTATCTTTCATAAACTCATAATGTATTAATTGGGTTGGATGTCCATCTCTAAAATTTTCTTTAACGTACAATTCATAATCTTCTGGATATTTGTATCGTTTATCTTTCCACCTATCTAAAGATTCGGAATCCGATAATAAGTTATAAATATTATCTACAAATTTGGTAGATAATGGATTTGATAATGTATCATCAAATGGTGATTCTTTATAATAAATACTATCCATAGCCAATAGTATTTTATTTTCAATTGCTTTATATCTTAATAATTGTTTTACAACATTTACTGCAATCCAAGAATTATAAATACCCCAATCTTCAGACCACATATTATTTCTAAATTGTTCTTGATATGTTTCATTTTGATAAACACTTCCCTGTAGGTTCCACCCTATGGTGTTGTAGTAAGAAAATCTATTAAAATTTGTAAACATTACAACTATATAATCCGTTTCCCAATTAAATTTATATTTAGCGTCTGCTTCTATAAATTTATTCATTATGAAAGTATTACATGCACCAGCTCTTCCAAAATTATAATACTCTTCAAAATTTGAACCAATATAATCAGCCCAAGTACCCGTCATATGACAAGTGTAACTGCAACCAAATGCAAAGAATCTTTTTTTATTTGTACCATCCATTTTGTTCTATTTTTTGCATTATTGATTCAAATACCTCTTTATGTCCTTCTGCTGATGTATGTAAAGTTTTTAAATCATCAGGATACTTTTGTGATAAAATCCCCCAATCTACGTTCACTAAACTTTCTTCAGGAATATAATTTTTAAAATCAGGATCATATGTAAGTACAAATGCTTTAATTCCCTTACTTTTTAATAAACCATACGCCATAGTAATTACACCAATATCATAATATCTTTGTATTCTATCATCAAATACATCGGCGTAATAATTTCTTAATAATTTTAATCTATCAGACCTTTCTTTTTTAAATTTAGAATAGTAATCACCCACCTGTCGTTTTCCACTTAAAACATTATCAACATAATCTACTATGCCGTAATAATTTTCTGTAAACATTTCTCCTGTATAATTTTTATCATTTCCAATTGGATTTTCCAAAATATACTGATATGTATCCGTTCCATACGGTGGATATTGGTGATAATTTACTTGTGTTAATTTTAAATCCCCATCCGTTGTATCTACGTTTTCAGGAAACCACTCAACTCTATTATAAGAAGTTGGCGCAATACAAACAAATTCTATTTCGGATGGAGATATTGTTTCAACTACATGCTTTACTTGTAAAAATATCGAAAAATTTGTAGATGAACCCTTTGCGAAATTTATAAGAGTTTTATCAAAGTGGTTGGCCAATCGAGATCCATATGGTTCTTTATGTAAATTGTGACAACCAATGCCAATACTAAAAGAATCCCCACAAATAACTACATTTTTCATATTATCTATTTATTCTGCTTTTTAAATAATTATGTATGATTTTTAATTCTTCTTCACTAAACATATTTATTTTCTTATAAAAATGTAATGTAGTAAACAAATCTAATTGGCCGGACCAATGCCAACCAAATGATTCCGTATTTAATGTAAAAAATGATGAAAATTTATTACAATCCCAATTTACATCATGTGTATGTGTATAATTTATATCAAATGGTTGATCTTTATAAATCCACTCATTTTCTACACATTCTTTGTAAAAATTTTCATCAAATCTGTCATCGTTTTTGTTTACATTTTTACAAACATCATTAAAAAATAAAGAATAAAAAGAATCTTCATTACCAAAATAATCGCAATATTTTATATTTGATAATTTTCTCATTTTAGATGTTTTTCTTAAGGAAAACCCACCATTTTGTAATCCACCACCACCACCTAAATAATCATATTTAAGGAAATCAGTATTCCACTTATTTGGATTTACAATAAACCCATCCCACTGCATTATTAAGTAATATTCCGATTCTATTTCATATGGTAAGTTTTTAATTACCCATCGGCTATATTCGGATCCGTTTACAAATTGTTTTTTAAAACCATGAAGCGGTGAAAAAAATTTTACATCAAAAAAATCAATATAAGTTTTAGCATATTTTATTGCTTTATCCAATATTATATATCGTATATTATTTTCGGTTGGCATATCTTTTAAATCATCTATAACAACCAATGTAATATTTGATAAATCTATTTTCATTTTAATAACTTATATTCGTTTATATATCTAAAAAGTTCTTCTGCCCATAGTGTATGCGATTCGGGAGATGGGTGCCAACCATAATATGCACGGCCGGGGTTTTTCTTTTCCATAAAACTTTTAAATGTATTATTTGGTTGGTCTTTTTTATAAAAACGTATATTATCAATAGTATCCCATATTGGTACATAATTGTACTGATGTGCATATCTATTTTTATCATTCGATATGGTATATGGGCTTCCGTGTAAATTTAGTTTTTGTAATTCATCTCTTACATTTAAATCTTCCCAATCCATAGGATTTTTTCCTGGTGTTTGATAAAATGCATTAAACATTAACCATTTAATATTATGTGCTTTAAAAAAGTTTTCAAGTTGTAAAACATTCATAACATATCTTGGTAGATATTCTTCGGCGTTCCAAAGATACTGGACATACAATTTCCAAAATTCTTCTTGTGCCGGTGCATCAAAGTGTTGTACTTGTGGCCAAAGTCTAAATCTCATTGATTTTTTTTCTTCTTCATCTTTGTACCAAAAAAAGTTTCTTTCTGGAGATGACCAACCAATTATTACAAATAAATTATCTGTTGGTATTTCTTTCTCTATATAATTTGTGGTTATGTATGATATTGTTCTATGTACTATAGTTCCATTATCATCAGCCGGCCAAGATAATGGAACTATAGTACATAGAACAATATACTATAGTTCCATTATCATCAGCCGGCCAAGATAAATTCGTAACTTCGGCATCCATTATTTTTGATAATTTTGTTGGAAATATTTTTGGAATTCTGTAAGGATCATTCTCTTCTGTCCAGTCATATTTTCCGGGGTGCACCGTTCCATCATAACGAATACTTATTTGTGGGTCTGCTATTTCTGATCCAAATACCCAACTATCTCCATTACAAATTATTTTTAATTTACTATTCATAGTTTTTTAATTTTTCTAAAATTTCATTAGCAAATGTTCTATGCCCTTCGTATGACCAATGACCATCGTTTATATCAGGGTCAACCTGAACTATTCTTTCCCATTTAGTGTGATATCCACTTTCTAAATCCCAAAAAATACATTCTTTGACTTTTTTATCAGAAATTAATATCCTTTTAAAAAAATTAAATCTACGTATCCACCTTTGGTTATTTAAATCCGAATCTATCATAGATAACGTCTTTGTTAATGATAAAATATCATCATCATAATATCCCATTTTTTCCAATGAATTCAACGATGTTGGTGTTATCGTTTGCCAATGACTGATTCCATATTGATTTGTATTACATACATCAAATCTATGTGAAAATGTTTTTTGAATTATAACAATATCTCCTTCATCTATCTTATCATAATTATCTATAATAGAATCCAGTATACGATCATTTCCCGTTGATCCTCTTCCAAAATTATGTAAATTTAAATTAAGTTTTTTTGCTACGTATTCTGGCCATATTAAATCATCTTCTGATTTTTTATATTTTTTTGCATATGGTTCATTTAAATGACAACCATTTCCTTCTGTAAAAGAACATCCAAAAACAAATAAATTATTCATAATTAATGTATATCTGCTTTTGATTTTTCAAAATATCCGTTTTCATACCAATCTCTGGATATATCATATATTTCTTTCCAATTTTCAATACTATGTAATTTTTTGTCCTCCGCTTCCTTTCTAACTACATAATATGGATTTGCATGTTCCGCATAAGGTTGTATATTCCACAACGTCATATATTTGTATAATAGTGTTCCCGGTCCATAATAAAATTCAGGAAATTCTACAAACTCTCCTGTAACTTTTTGCAATCTTCCGACCTGCATTATTTTTTTATACCATCTATATAATTGTGCTATAATATCCATAGTTGGAGAATCTGCATAAAATAATACATCATCAAAACAAACTTGATTAAATTCATTTGGAAATCTCGTAGGTGTTGGTGATGATGCGTATGCGGTAAATGGGATTAGAGGATGTACATAAAATTTATTCATAGGTAATCCAAATTTATTTACACCATCTTGTAAAAAGTTTATATCGAAACGAGTTTTAATAACCATATCATATGTGATATCTTTTGCTAACTCATATCTTTTTTTAAGTTCTACACTTTTCATAAAACTATAAAACATACCTTCCCAAGCTTCTGCGAAGGCCTCTGGGTTGTAAGTTTCATACTCTATGGCTTTTGGTTTGAATGCCAATTTAATTTCGTTTTCTTCGTTTGGATTCTTTATTTTATAATCCGTATTTTCCCATCTTGGTTGGGTTTTTTCTCTATAACTATTTGTATCCCATGTATGGATAAAAAAATCTACATTCACCTTACAATTTTTGTGAGTGTTTATTTTAACATCAAAATAGTTTAGAATGTTTTCTTTTGCGGCCCTCCACGTACGTGATTGTCCACTCAAACAAACTGCAATGTTATAAGTTGTAATTTTTTTCATATTATCTTATTATATCTGGATCAATTTTTAATCTTACATTTTTAATATCAAACATTCTAATTATATATGCTAATATTGATTCTACCTTAACATCAGGTGGAAATATATCAGGAGATATTTGTGGTAAATATTTATATACATTTGTAAAAATATCATATGTAAAACTATCAGAATAAAAGAATATATCACCAACTGCATCATGTGGGAAATATTCGGTATTAAAACTATGAACTGAATATATTGTTTTTGGTTTTGGTTTTTCAAAATCGTTCATAAAAATCATACGATTTAAGTAATCAAAACTCAAATCATTTCTCATTCTAACTACCATATCATATTCAAACCCATTAGCCAATTCCCAATTACGTTTCATTTCAGCGACTCTCATAATACCGTATAATTGTGCTCCGGCCCAACTAATGGGTGCCCACTTTGTATAATCTCCCAATCTCCATTGAATTCTAGCATCCAATTCCTCTTTTCTACTTGTACTTTTTAATATGGTTTCAACTATATGGTGTTTGGGTTTAATTGTTTCTAAAAATTCATCAAGTTCTTCTTTTGTAACTCCTTCAGCGGGTGGTTGTTCAAATCCAGTATGATACTTCCCATCATCCCATTGCTGTTTTGTCCAAACTGCAAATGGTGTACTATTAAAATCCCAAGTATGAACAAAGTAATCAACTTCAATATCCTCTCCATCTAATTCTGGAGAATTTTTTAAATTCTCAAATAATTCATGCCAACTTTTATGGGAATCTTTCCAAGTTCTTAATTGACCACTTAAACAAACTGCTATTTTCATATTTAAATAAGTTTTTTACTTTTAATTTCTATTAAATCTTCAATATAATATACGGATTCATTATCAATTTCATATTTACTTTTTATATAATCTATATAAAACCCTTTTGGAGTTTTTGGATTATCTATTGGGTTTCCATAATAGTAATCTTCACAACATTGACAATCTCTATACTCTTTTAATGTCATATTTCCATATTCTAAACATTCGGGTCTTTGTACTACATATCCATATTCACCACCCAAATATCTTTTTTTAAATTTACATATTTTTAAATCGTTTAAAACTGAATGTCTTAAAAATCCATAAAATGGATATAATGGTGAATCTATTATTCCCCACTCAATCCATTTTGTATAATACTCTGCTGCAATATCCATTTGATACGATTTAGATAAAAAATATACATCATCCACCGTAGTACTATCTATTGTCCACTCTCGCATTAAATTTTCTATATAAAATTCGCCTGCATCTATTTCATCTTTATACAATTCAATATCTTGTACCAATCTTCTATCTGTGCTGAATACTACATCTGGTCTCAATTTTATCACATAATCATATTCAAAACCATTTTCAATTTCATATTGTTTTTTTAATTGAATACTTTTCCAAAAAGAATACCAAAGTGGTTGAATTATATCAAAAAACTTAATATCAACATATATTGAGGGTTCATATCTTTTTAAAGTTTCATGTGTTTGATAATAGTTTTCTATAACTATTTTTTTTGGTTTATATTTATTTTTCAATTCACTAATTTCATCATCAGTTAACTTTGCTTCCTTTGAAAATACATTTGATAAATTATAACATTTTTGTTTGTTTACATCCCAGGTATGTATAAAAAAATCACAATATGGGTACAGTATACCAAAAAACCTTTTTAAATTATCATAACAATAATTTCCGGTTCTCCACTGTCCGCTTAAACATACTGCTATTTTCATATTAATTTTTGTGTTTTTATAATGGATTCAATATCTTCAATAAAATAAAGTTTGTTTTCATCCAATACTACATTATCTTTTTTTAATGTTTGTTTTAAATCATTTATAAAACAATTATCATTTTTTGAATCATAATAATATTCTTCTAACTCTTTTATAGTATTATATAGTTCTAATTTATTTTTTATATTTTGTACTTTAGGTACGAACTCATCTCTTAATATACAAAAATCGTTCATATTTTTTGTATTTTTTGGTTCAATTCCCAAATCTATTAAGTAATATGGTAAATTTTTGTAACTGCCGATATCGTATTTTTTTACTAATTCCCAAAAATAATCAGCAACTACGTTCATTTCTTTTGATTTTGATAAAAATAAAACATCCGTAGCTATTGGTTCAAATTCATCACACACAGCCGTGGGTGCGTATCCCAATAACTTAACAATATTTTGTGTAGTACTTTCTATTTCTTTTTTGAAATTAGTTTCATCAGGATTAAATATTGTATCAAATCTCAATTTTATCACATAATCATATTCAAAACCATTTTCAATTTCATATTGTTTTTTTAATTGAATACTTTTCCAAAAAGAATACCAAAGTGGTTGAATACCATACATAGTACATATTTTATAACCAGTTGAGTAATCAATATTATCAAATATCATTTTTTTAGGTTGATATTGATTACGAATCTTATTTGATTTTTCTTCAGACTCTCTATATGGTTTTCTTTTTATATTTGATACATTATATGTTTTATATTCACACAAATCCCATACATGCACAAAAAAATCACAAGAATCATAAAGTTCTCCTAAAAATTCTTTAATATTTTCAAAATTTTCTAATGCAGTTCGCATCTGTCCACTAAAACATACTGCTATTTTCATAATTAATAGTATACGTTTCCTTCTATATAAATTTGTGGGTAGTTTCCATTAAAAGCATAGTTCCAAATCTTATATCTATTTGATATTTTAAAGTCACAAAAGAATGCAAAATACTTTGATAATTCCCAACTTTTGCTAAATACTTTATAAGTTTCAAATACCGTTTCACTATACGTTGAATAATAGTTTTTCAATATATCATCAACATCTATATTTGATAATCTCTTCTTTACGGAAAAAACTACATCATATTCAAAATCACCAATACCCTTTGAATCACCTTCCGTAAACATACTACCACACCCTATCCAATATGGTGAATCTACATAAGATATTTTTTTAAAACCAGGATACACAATACTACCAACGATATCTCCATTTAAGTAGCAAGATATTTTTGATTTTTCATCATTATTAACCATATAAACATTTATATAGTTTTCCAACAACGTATCCGAAAGTTCCGTATTAACCTGCTTTATATAATTCGTACCATCTTCATCATTTTTAAACCAATATGTGTATTGTAAAAAAACTTTACCTATTTCATTTTTGAATACAGATATTCCGGAATGCATTCCACTTCTTGAAAGTATGAATGCCTCTTTTTCTGTTAACTTTTCTTTATCTATTTTTACTCTCGCAAATAAAGTAAAATCATTTTCCATAGAATCTCCTATATTAGATTCTTTAAATGATACATTTGATGGTAATACCAAATATAGGTTTTCTTGATTTATATTTAAACTCATATTGTAATTGTTGAACAAAAATTATAAAATTCTTCTAATTCAGGAAACGTTTTACAAAAATCAGTTCCCCTACGCCTATCATGCTCACTAAAATATTTATAGAAATTATATCTATTTTTCATTTGCTGTTCTGCGTCCTGTGGTGCTAACATCCAATCATATATTCTTTTAATCTTTTGAACTTCTACATCACTATATCCAATTTGTGTGGAATTGAATGATGGTGTTGAAAAGAATGTTGCAAGTTTGGCCTGATTCATTATGTTTTCGGCAAATTGATGTGGTAATACTTGAACCGTTTGATGCATTGGATATCTCAAATACGATGAATCCAAAAACGTTGCAGAGTTCCAATATCTATACGGACTTGCATATGTTTCTTTTAATTTGTATATTTCTTTTATAAGTTTATCATATTTGAAAACAGATAATGCGTTGTATGTAACCATAAAGGTTATAACTATTTTAGGGCAGTTCAATAATATCTTATTTATATTATCCCAAAAACGATTAAACTCCAATCCTGTTCTAATATACTCCGCCTGTTCTCCCCAGGTATCGGCTGAGGTAAACAAAATCAATTCCTTTACTCTACCTTCATCTTCTATCTTTTTAATCTTTTCAATCAATTTATCAATTAATGCATCCGGCACCCCAAGATTTGAATTTATTGCCAATTTAAGATTTTTGTTTGGATTCTTTTCACTAATAATATAATCCAAAACCCTCCAAGTATCTTTTGATAAAAGAGGTTCTCCTCCTGTAATTCTGAATGTGTGTAGATTGTGGTATAATTCAGGCCACCATTTCCAAAATGCTTCTACATACGGATTATGTTCTCGTTGTGGGATTGGCATTTTATCTTCTCTAATCATCCAGTTTATATCATTAAAATTATCCAATGTTGGATAACCGCCATATTGTTCTATTTCTTCCATCCAAGTTGTACTGAATGATGGACCACAATATGAACATTTAAAATTACAAGTATTAGAAAATGCAACTTCAACGTACTTTGGATTATAATCATCTCTCCAATCCGAATTAAATATTTCTTCTTTGTTTTCCCAACTCCAACTCTCCGATGATTTAAATACTCTATCCGAAAAACGGTCTGAATTATCTTCTACATTCCAACAATACTCACATTCGGTAGGTCTTTGCCCACTTAACATTTCTTTTCTTTTCAATTTTTTAAATCGAGTATTATGAAGAGCAGATGGATTTCTTGCTATTTCTTTTTCTGAAATTTTGTGGGTTGTTGGGTGGTGACAGGAGTGGTTGTGGCCACTTTGTAATTGCATAGTTACCTGTGTCCATTTCGCTAAGCACATTCCCTTTCCAATCGAATCTAATTCATTTTTTACCTGTACATATAATGGGTTTTCTCCCTTTATGATTTTATCTTCTGCCATATTTTTATTTTACACATTTAACATTTATCATCACATGCTTATCATATATTATATCAATTCCAATCAATTTAAACTTTTCATCTAAATTTGACATCCCATCTTTTTTATAATCTATTTTTCCTTGTTGCATTTCTAATACATACCTACGTTCATTTGCAGCCGTTGTTTCACCCTTTGCCCATTTTTCCATTCCGCCTTCATTTATCAATCCTTCAGTTTTATGTGGTAAACAATAGAACCGTCCGTTTCTTCTATGTGGTAATGCAACATATGGTATAGTTATTTCTTCGGTTTTAAATGAAACCCTACTTAAACTAGCATTATTTCCGTTAAGATTATCTATTAACTTTCTATTTAATCTATCTATGTTTTCAAAATCATAATGAGCAATCAAACTATCCGTTGGATGTGATTTGTGTAAATTCTGCACTTCCTTATCGGTCAATGCTCTATCCCATATTTTAATATCTGCTATTTGTCCTTTAAAAAATGCATTCGGTTCATTTTGATTTATACTCGTAGTGTGTCCTATATAAAATGGTTCTGACCCATATCTTTTTAGGCTTCCAAAATATCTAACAGGAGAATCCGTCCCTGTTCCGTTTCTTGCAGAACTTTCTCTACCATTTAGATACCAATGCATTTTTTTATCCATAGTATCTACAACCATTGTTACCCACGTCCATTCATTTTCGTAACGTTTAAACCATTGGTATATACTCTCTTTATTGTTACTCCACAGCATTGCTGTATAAGCTCTACTATTATTAAAAGATATACCCCAATCATATCCGGGTTTTCTCAAAATAGGATATTCAACGAATCTTCTATCGGAATCACCAATTAACCAAATAGGAACTTTTTCAATTTGCTGGTCTGCTTTTACTAAAATAGAAACTGTATGTGAATTATTTAAAATATGTCCAAATGTATTTGGTATTTCCATATAAGATGTTTTACCATCAAAAACCCCCACCATTTTATTTACATTATATTCAAGTTTGGTTCTATCAACCATATCCTCCTTAACGCATCTCCAAAAAAGGTCATCATCTTCCATACCCCAATCCCAATAATCGTTTGAGTAACCATTTGTTTTTTCAACTTGTTCTTTTGAAAATAAAACGGCACCACCAAAATATTCTTCATACTTTAACATATAATCGGATTGTGATATATTAACTGCAATATGTGTTGGTTTTTCCGTTGGGAAGGAATAATCACACGTATTATCTTCAGGAATCATATCAATATCATGCCACACAATATAATCGCACCCATCTTCAAATGCATACTTTGCTGCAATGTTTTTCATTAAACCCCGATTGAACAATTCATCATCACATTGATGAGCAAGGTATATGGTATGTTCAATACCCGCATTGTTTAAAAATTCTGTAACGCTTGGTACGAATCTTTTCAGATGTGCTTCTCTGTTTCTATATGGTACGCAAACTCCTAATTTCATAATTCAACGGATATATATTGGTAATCTTTCATATCTGTATAACTTATTTCTTTGTAATTTAAAGTATCCATTCCATCTCTTCTCCAATTTGTTTTTCCACCCAATACTTCATTATAAAATTTTATTTGATTTTTTCGTGTTTCCGTAAAAGTCCATTTGTTTTCAAAAAAACCATTTTCTTTATGTGGTAACAGTTTAAATGTACATTCTCTCCTCCATGGTATTTTTATTTCCGTTATTAAATCAACATCGACCATTGGGACTCTATTACAATTATTTACAATTGCATTATTTTGTTTATCGGATAAATCTATTAGTTTATCTTTTTTAACTATTTTCATATCATAACAAACTTCTAAACAATGTGGAGTAATATAATCACCATATTCGGATGTCAACCCCATATATTTATCATTTGATATTTGTTTTATTTGTGCTTCTTCTAAAGCATGGTTAAATATGGCAAAATAATCTACAATTCCTTTAAATGGTCTACGACTATTATATTCTGATGTGGTTGTTTTTCCTATATAAAAAAATTCTTGATTGAAGTAAGGCATCAATCTATCTTTTTCATCCAATTCAATTGAATCTACCAATATACCATCTTGGTATAGTTTTATAATTTTTTCATATTGATTTACAGTCACTGCAATTGCTGTTCTTAATTTTGGTGATATGGGTGATTTTAAACTGAATAGTTTTTTACCTTTACTCCATGTTTCAAATTTATACCTTTTAAATGAATTATATGTTATGGTAGTATCATACCCAGGTATTGAAAATATAACGTACTCATCAAAATCATATTTATCATCACATTTAATTTCATCTGGTTCAAATGATGCGTATATTGTGTAGTTATCCAACCCAAAAGGCATTGGACATTTTATATAACTATCTTTACCATCAAAGTAAAGACCGGCAGTGTTTCTTGTTTTTGCGGGGAAATATTTTGTATTTAATTCAATTGAATTTTCTTTACACCTATAAAGTAAATCATCATCTTCATAACCCCATCCCCAATATTCATTTGAGTAACCATTTATTTTTAAATAATCATTTATGGGGAACAATGTAACCCCACCAAAATACTCATCAAAAACTATATTTTTTTCTATATTTTCGGATATAAATTTATAAGCAATGTGAGTAGGTCTATTGACATAGGAATAGTCCGCATCAATCGGTAGCATATCTACATCGTGAAGCGCAACATATTTACATCCCAGTTCTATTGCTCGTTTTACACCAATATTTAATAGTTTACCTCTATTAAATGGTCTATCATCGGATTGTTCTACTATTATTAGTTCGTATTTTATATCCGTAGATGATAAGTACTTTTTGATTGCGGGCAAAAATTGGGATAAATGTTCACCCCTATTACGATAGGGTACAATTATTCCTAATTTTTGTTTTTGCATTACTTATCCTTGTCTCCCGCAATTTTTTTGGAATGCCACTCATAAAGATACCATTGAAGTCTTTCACTCCACTCATCTTTTTCTATTTCTTCAAACCAAATTGTTAGTGCATCCAAAGAATTGGCGATTTTTTCCAATGCTTTTACTTTTCGAGTTTCAAGAAGTAATATTTCTTGTTCTCTTTCTTCATTTTTTTTAGTAACTGCCATATTTTATGTATTTAATAGTTAACAACTAATATACGAATATTTTTTTTATTTTCAAAATTATATCGATATTATTTTGTTTAATAAATTTTTCCATTGAGAATATCCACCATAATCATCACCAATATCTTCAAACATATACTGCTCATTTAGTATATCTATTTGAAATCTACATTTTGCTAATTCTCTATACATTTTTCTGTATTCTTCTGAATACGAATATTCTTTGTTTATATTAGCAACATCTCTTATTCGTTGTCCACATGTACTATCCCATTTAAAGTGATGTACTTGTACATTGTATTTATCAACGGGAGCAATTAATGGATGATTCCACCCTTGCCAACGCCATGTAGTTTGTCCATCAATTTTTGCATAGTGTTGCCCAGGAGTTAATTCAATATACCCCTTTACTATACAAATTTTATTTGGACATGCTCCACTCATTGGGTATCTAAAAAAACCTGCAAGTGGGAATTGGTGAAATATATCATGTTCCTGATTTATTACTGGAAACATACCATCTATACCAATTCTATCTATAAAACCACCTCTTACAATATCCCAACCATTGTATTCACAATCTGATATTATTTTATTTAAATCCTTTGAGTATATATGAAATTCATCATCATCAGCAATAATCCACCAATCATTAGGAAACATATTTTTAATTTCATTATATAACTCCGTTACATATTCCCAATTATATTTTTCTTTTTTTGCTTTTTTTATAATTTTTGCTTTTGGATAATCTAAAATTATTTCTGATATTTTATCATATGTACTAAAATTTTCCCACTCATATACAACAATAAAAATTTCATCAACCAAATCATTATAGTGATTTAGCATATGGGATAACGTATCTATTCTCGATCCTGTTACTGTTAGTAATCTTTTTTTTATCATTACTTTTTATTTATCTTTTCTTGTTAGTATTGTTATTCCTGTTGTTGTTGGTCTTTTTGAATCAAACATAACAAAATTTTTTAAATTTACCAAATTCCAATCAGTATTATTTTCTAATTCTTTTATAAATTTCGCCGGCCCATCAAATGAATCGAATCCATTCTTTTGTGTATCTGGTACTAAAAATGAGTCGTGATACTTTTGATGGGTATCATGTATGGTAATTATTCCATTATCAGAGAGTATTTGTGAATACAATTCAAAATCTTTTTTTACTCCTTCATATGAATGATCACCATCTATGTGCAAATAATCAATTTTAATATCCTGTCGTATAAAGTAATCGTAGAATGCTCTTTCAGATGTTTCTAAAATAACTTGCGGTTGGAATTGTATTCTCAAAAATGAATTTTCTTCAGTCCAATCGGTAAACCCACCAATACCATTTGATGCATCTATGATTATGGTAGTTCCAATATCACCCCATTCTTTTGATGGATTTCCTTCAAATATACCTTGCTGCCACAAATCAAATCTGGCCTGTGTCATTATTCTTGGTATGAATCCACCACCCGTACCTATACACACACATACTTTTGCTCTGTTTAATTGTATGAGAGAATATACCAATAATCCATCCCCCAAATGCGTATCCGTTGCACCATGCGACCATCTATATTTTACAGGCGTATATATTGGTTTGCCCGTTTCATCTATGGTATGGTTATTTGTTAGATATTCTTTTACAAGTATTTCGTTAAGTAACTGCATATTTCTGTAACCCATTTTTGTTTATCTGTATATTTTTCTAATCCGGCTTTTAACCTATCAAATTGTTTTTTATTTTTATCAAACCCATCTTCCAATATTCGTAACCATTGATAATGAAACTGCTTTTTATTCATGGCTCTATAACGATATTTTATATGCTTCATCCAATTTGAATCCAGTATTGGTAATTTTCCGTTATCAACGGCATCAAATATGGAATAACCAAATGGTTCTTTAGTATATGCCCCATGAAATATTTGAAAATTTTTATCAAAGAATTTTTGATGAAACTTATAATCAAATTTTTGAAACATATGAAAATCTGAATTAATTTTTGATGCCTCTATCATTCGTTTGTAATCGTATTCGTTTGAAAATACATATGCTGGTAAACTATCCAAATAATCGGCATTTTTTCTTGTTTCACATCTTGCAGCATATCCAATTCTATTACTAACTATTTCATTAAATGGTTTATTGTTTTTCCACTCATAGTAGTTTGTAATATTTTTTGTTTTTGGATAATATGTGTGAATTGTATCATTTTCATAACCAATCCAAATAATATTTTCAGAATTATCTAATATACTCTTTTGCCAATCCCAATCTAATCTTGTCATTAGGTTTTCATATTCATCTTTTAACCCAACCATATCGGGTATAAATGCATGGACAAAAGTTAGATAGGTTTTATATAACCATTTTTTGATTACTTTGTTTTCTCTATAAGAGTGGTGTAAAAAAATAATCCCATCACAATCTTCTAAAATCTTATTAACCTCTTCATCATTTTCGTATGTATATGTGATGTTGGAATTTTTTTCTATAGGTCTTGCATCAACTATTATTTTATATTCGGTTTTTAAAAGTGGAATTATATTTTCAATGAAATTGTTACACCATATATCGGCGCCTCCAATAACATTTTTTCCATAACCTGTTGTAATGAATACAATCATACGTTGGTATCACTTTTTACTGTTAAATAGACTGTATTTGCACCCGTAACCAATCCAACCGTAGTATATGTGGTATTAGAACCCAATACATTCGGACAATTGACAGTTAATCCTGCCATAGTAATTGTAGTGCTTGTTGAAAATGTAACGGTATCACCTGCTGCAAGACCGGAATCTATTGTGAACTTTTGCGTACAGGTACCAGTTAAAAGCCCGCCACTATTTGTATTATATACATCGACAGGCGGGCCCGCATTTACTGCAGCATAAAGAATGAAGTGTCTTTTTATGGTTGCAGTATCCTTCATATAAACAGTTAATGTTACCGTAGATCCACCACCATAGGATAAACCATAAAATTCATCCATAGATAAAACATCGGTTCCATCGGTAGCATACGATACTGCAAAATCCGTACCCGCCGTTGCAAGATCTGCCTCCGTAGTCGCCGATAACCCTCGTTCTACATTTAAATCCGCAAATGATATTTGACCACTACTTGGTAATGCCATTATCTATTAGTTTTTAATTCATTTATTTCTTTCTTAAGTTCTTTTATAGCCTCTATTAGTAGCGGAACTATTCTATCATATTTAACTGCTAACATACCCGTTTCTTTCCTCTCTGCAACTATTTCTGGCAAAACTTCCTGTATCTCCTGTGCGATAACACCAATATCGTGTTTTCGAACAAAATAATCATCTTCACCACCCATATCTTCAATATATGAATCTTTCCAATCAAATTCTACACCATTAATTTTTTCAATTTTTTCTAATGCATTTTGTATTGGAACAATATTTTCTTTCAACCGTTCATCCGATGAATAATATGCAGTTATATTTCCGGTCGCAGTAATATCTCCACCAACTCTTAACATTGCTCCACTACTTACCCTTGGAATTATTACATATCGTGTATTTGAATATATAACCTGAAATCCACCCGCATTTATTTCGGTTTTTTGAACAGGTATTGTTACATTAATCGATGATAACGTCGGTGTGTATACTTTAACTTTAAAATCTGTAAAAACGCTCATAGTTTATTTTATTTATTTTTATACACAACCTCCTCTACCGGAGTATTCAATATAAAAAGTACAATTATTAAATGCATCACATACGCCAGTATATCTTATGATTTCCTGGCCGGATGGACCACAATCACCATATCCGTAGAATGTACCCGCCGATGGGCAATTACATCCCGTTCCTGCATCCAAATCCGCAGTTGCGGAAGCATTTATTGTTTGTACAAATGGAATCAATTCATAAAATCCTTCTCTTAAACTTGTAGTTATTACCGCAGAACCTGTGTAATTTATTTGACATTTAACCGTTTCATTGAAATTACTAAAAGTTGCTTCTCCCAACTGTGCTTTAGAGTAAGAAGTGATAAATGTTCTAGACCCTCCAGCAACAGATGAACTATACAACGCAACACCATATCTCAAATTAAAAGATGCATTCGATATATAATATCCAGGATCTACGGTAGCATCAAAAGATGCGGAATCCGTTCCAAGTTGTAATAAATCACATGTGATTGTTACTAAAGAATTATTTTGCGCTGCAGAAATACTAAAACTTGAACTAACGGATCCTGTTAGAAATACTCCAGATCCAGATAAATACGATGCAACTGTGCCCGGATATTGAGTATGTATAGTAGTTCCATCATTTGCACCACTACTACCAACAATCGTCTGTCCAAAAGGTGCCGGAGTAGTTGTTGTAATACTTGTACTTCCTGTACCCGATAGAGTTGAATCACCACTTATATCCACAACCAAATTTGCCGCATCATAAAACTCAACGGAAGGTCTTGATGAATTTATTTTTATATTTTTTGTAGAAGATTGACCGGCTGATAAAGTTGTACTATCGATTGTCCATCCACCTATACTACCTTCAGTAGCATTTATTTTTCCTTGAATTTCTGCATTTCTGGTGGTTAATAATCCTGATTGATTTATAGTTGTTCTATAACTTTCCGTTCCTATTTCTAAAATACCATCGTTGATACTAAATAAACTCTCTAAAGAATTCCAAATTACCGCTCTTTTTAGAGAAAAATCTCCAGAACCACTTACAAAAAATCCCGTATTGGTATTGGCGTAATTGCCCGAACCTATGTATATTTTTTGGTTAACTCCATCCAAAGTTATACCGTTCCCCGCGGAACCATCACCACCAATTGTTAATGTATTTTGTATGGAGCCCGATGTTGCTGTTATTCCACCTTTTATATCCAAAGATGTACCGTTCCATTTTAAAAAAGAAGTAGAACCGTTTACAAAAGATGCTCTAAAATTTCCATTATCATTACCAATCCATATTCCGGTATTACCATATCCTTGTGAAGATTGTCCTATCGAAATATATGGATACAGTGTACCACCTGCTAAAGTTATATTCGCAGAATCCACCCCACCATTACTATTTGTACCAATATTTAATGTATTTTGTACATACGATTCTTCAAACAAACCAATTTTAGCTGCTACGAAAAAATCTTGTGTTCCTAAAGATTCCCATCCCGTTTGTGCGGTTTGATCGGGAGAACCATTTGCAACATTTCCTAAAGAAGAAACGTGCTGTCTTACCGCAGCATAGTATGTATCATATGGTGCGGTTCCGGTTGCACTCCATAAAACAACATCTCTTCTCCCTGTACCAGCACCTTCACTAAATTGATATGCTCTACTTCCTGACCACAATCCTGTAAAAACAACACCAGGCCCGGTCTGTCCATCTAACACAACCGTTAAACTATGTGAAAAAGGTAATGTTACAGATTCTATACCAATTGAATTTTTATAAGTCACACCAAATGTTGTGTAAAACGGTGCAACACTAGTAGCTTGTATTGGTGTTATTGTATTTGATGTACCATCTCCACCATTAACAATTCCACTTGCACTATACAAATTTGTTATTTTGAATTGTCCGTTACTCAAAGATGGGTTTCCACTAACATAACTTAATAATGATCCTGTTTCTGTAACCAAAACGGTGAATGGTAGAGATACTCCAAATGATCCTGTATTTGATCTAACTATTGTTTGTGTTGGAGGGACCAATTGTATATTAAGTGCGTTTGAACCATTAGAACCATTGGAACCATTAGAACCATTTGCACCACTATTTATTTTACTTGCAGTTACAACTATGGTTTTAACTTGACCGGTAGTACCTTCACTATCCGTATGCGTTACGGATAAATTTACGGAGGCCTCCGATGAATTCATAATAGCCGATGTCATAACTAATGTAGTACCACTAACAGTAGGTGGAGTAGAAAATCCAGAAGTTGAGTTTATAACAATTGGTGATTGAATTCTGCTAGTATTTCCCTCCAATGCGTCGATTGTTACATTTACAAGATTGCCCGTTTGAGTACCGTATTGATCTGCGGATACCGTTTGTGATTGTGGTGTTGCAGTTATTACAACATTCGGTACTGCATTTTTATTTTTTGTATAGTTTATCTTTTTTTCGAACAAACTACTACTTCCTCTTATATTTTTATATTCTACCTCCAATGTAACACTACCGCTATCCGAATCCAAAGATGTTATTGAGTATTGTGCTGATGTATTTATATTTGCACCCGATACACCTTCATAGGATTTTACAGATGCGCTAAATGAATCGTTTGTTATTGGTGATGCATAATTTATTACCCTATCAATTATTCTAACTGATATAGAACCCGTTGTAGCGGCGTATGCTGCCGGTGCTACATATCCCGTTGATAATGCGGGTAAAGATGTATTTTCATTTGAAAAATTTATAGTGGGTGGTGTTGCACCTCTTTCTATAGCATCGATTGTTACCGATGATGTAAATGTACCATCGGATGTTACTAATTCAAAATCATATGTGGATTGTCCTAAATCAAAATAATATCCATCGCCTGTTGGATATGATTGGTGTCCAGATGATGTTACGTATAATCTATATATCGTTGAATTACCAACACTCCCAATACTTTGAATTGGAGCGGTATATCTAGTACTACCAACAATTGGGCCCGATAAAGATGCCGAATATATAGTTAAACTATTTGGCGGAATTATCGCCGGTAAATTTTGTTGTACTAATCTGATATCAATATAATCACCATCTACTACTGATTTATAATAATAATCAGGATTAAATGTAAAACTATTTTTATCCGCAGTAGCATAAAACAAATATGATGGTGCACCTTGATCGACTCTATATATGGTAAAATACCTATTTATATTTTCGCAACTGGCCGTATAATATATAGCACCTACGGTTTTTGATACCAAAGATGCTGTAAAATTTTCAATCGTAAGTTGTTTGGTATCCGAATCTATATCCAATAACAATCCTGGATAATTTGTACCGATATTTAAATCGCCTGATGTTATCCCTGCACCGGTTGTATCGACTGCGGAAGAATAAAAAGTAACCGATCCTGTTAATCCTGTTTTAAAATAATCTATTAAAATATCAGATGGAAATGCCGATGCGGTATTAAAATTAAATGCATCATTTGATACGTTTATTTCTAAATTTCTATTAATCAGTACATCATTTCCTCCTGTAAATGTATATGATTTTTCAATTTTTACAGGAATATAATTGTTATTTATATCGTATAATTCTACTCTAAAATCAAAAGTTTCATTGTTAATTCGTGTTGGTACATTTGCAATTAACGTTACTTCATTTGGAGAAAAAGCAGATTCTTGTGCAGCTCTTAAACTTATGTTGGATAATTGCCAATCCCCTCCTTTTACTAAAAAAACCAAATTACCAGAACCATCTGCATCAGGACTAAAATTTATTTGTTGTTTATCAAATCTTGTAAAATTTTTTGTAGTTTCTAACGCACCTAACAATTTTCCATTATTAGTTTGTACATCCGTATCAACAAATGCAGATCCACTTCCATAAACTTCCATTTTAGCATATCCAATAGATGAACTCAATATTGGTATAAAATCCAATTGATACTCTGTATATTTTGTAAAATCAATAGATTGTGAGGAGTAGAATTTAAATAACCCAGTAGATGATGATGCATCCGTTGTAGGTTCTAATTTTGCAGATTGAAATAATAATTCATTATCCAAACTAATATTAACAGATGTATCTAATGATTCGGTTGACCAAAAATTTGTTAAAATTTGATTAGAAAAAATACCAGTTCTTACATTTATTTCACTATTAAATTCATCTACCAATAACAATTCATTACTCTCTAATTGAATATCTTCTAATAATTCATAATCTCCCAAAGAATTACGACTTTTTGCATATATCTTTACTCTACTTGCATCCCCCGCAAATGTTTCTAAATCTGTTATTTTAATTCTTGCAAAAGAAGAACTTACATTTGAATTTGAAAAAAGAGTTTGCTCATCATATGACATTGTATATGATGCGGAAGTAAATGATATAATGTTTTGGTACGTTGGTATTATGGATGATGTTTCATAATACGGAATATTTACTAAACATTTTTTATCAGTTACAATATCAGTTATAGTTGGTGTATAACTTGCACTTAATCCATTTATAGTGATAACCTCACCTTCCATAGATTGTGATAAACTTGCATTATTTGTTATCTGTAAGTTGTATTGTAGTATTCCTTTGAATGTTCTATAATCATTACCATCTATTGGATTAATTGCGATACCATCTACAGATCCAGAAACCGTTTTTCTATTTACACTTATATTATAAATCGGTAAAACCGATTCAGTTATATCTACTTTAGGCCTACGATAAAACCTAACCTTTGTTGTATTTTGTAAAAACGGATTGACATTCACCGTTTTTTGCCATCTTACATTATATTTGTTTTGCCATTCAAACGGCACCGGAATTTTTAATCCGTTTAAAGTTTCGTATTCTTTTAATTCACCAAGTATTGTTATTGTACAGGGACCGAATAGAGTATCTGGATAAACATAAACAGCAACTACTTTTGATACACCCTCATAGTATTCCGGTATACCTTCTCCGGGTTCGTGATATATCACATTTCCCAAAGAATCTTTTATTTCTATTTTAACAATTGTATCGGCAACTAATTCATCCGATCCTTGTATTAAGAATGCATTTTTTCCTCCGGTAAACGTATCAGGCAAATCAGTTATTCTGAAGTATCTACTATCCGGATCCGTATCCTCAACAAGTATTTTGTACTTTTCTAAATCTTCAGGAAATAATGTTTTCTTTAAAACGGCCATCTAAATTTTTAATATAAATATTGATTTATTTAAATGTGATATATTTATATAAAGAAAACTAATAAATACTAAAGAAATCTAAAGGTTATGAAATACGCAATGCTACAAATTAAAAAAGAAACCCACGAACTTCTCAAAAATTATTGTGAAGAACATGGGTTTAAAATGGGAAGTTTAGTAGAAAACTTGATTAAAAAACACGTAGGTGTTACAAAAACCTCATCTAGTGTGTTGAAGGCTGATAAAGTTACTATTAAAAATCAATCTTACTAAATCCATTTTCTTTTTTTATTTCAATCAATCCATCTACGATATCCCTCATAGCATCTAGATGGGAAATTACCCAAATAAAATCGAATTGAGTTTTAAGATATTGCATCATTCCAAATAGGGATGAAAGATTATCACTATCCAATGTTCCAAACCCTTCATCAATCACCAAAAAGTTTGGACGAGGTAATCCACATATGTTTATTAATGCAACTCTTATTGCTAAACCACTAATAAACTTTTCCATACCACTACACATTTCCAATGCCCATTCTTGGTCCTCATAAACAATTTTTGCGTTGATATTCTTACCATCCACTTCCATTACAACTCCGAAATCAACCACCTGTCCTAATATATTATTTACCTCTGTTTGGATAACCGGCAGTGCTTTAGAAATCAATTCATATGGAACTCCATCACGCTTCACTGCATCCAAATAATAGGTGTATAGGCGGTTCTTTTCTTCCAATTCCTTAACTTCACCCATCTTACCTTTGATGTTATCTATAAACGATTGTAATTGCGCAATAGACGTATTGGAACTGGCTATACTCTTATTTATTTCCTTTATATCCCTTTCAATTTCAGTTTTATTGGATTCTTTTGTTTTAATTTCCGTTTCTAAATTTTTATTACTCTCAATGGTATCCTCATTTTCATAATATTTTTCAATATCATCCTCTACCTTATCTAGTTGAGTTTGTAACAATTCTTCTTTTGTATCCAATCCTTTCAACTCTGCTTCTGATTTTTCCAATATAACCTTACCCTTCGAATATTTGTTTTTTATTTCAACATACCCTTTGTAGTTTTCTTCTATATTACCAAAATCATCAACTACCCCTTTAATAAGTTTAACATTTGAATCTAACTCATTGTATTCGGTTTGTTGTTGTTCTAATTCTTCTTTTGTTTTAAGTGCATCCTTTACGAATACGTTGTTCATACAAAATTTACAATTAGGGTCGTATTCATGTTTTTCTAAATGCGAAAGTTTATCCTTATTTGAATTTAATTTAACTTCCAACAATTGTAATTTTTGTTTTTCAGTTTTATATTCATTTACCTTTTCTACATACGCATTATACGCCGTTTCCATATCACCCATTTCATTGAGGGATTGTGAAAGTTCTGAAAGTAAACTTTTATATTCTTCTATCTTGCTCTCTTTGGTTTCGTATTCGGATTCTAAATCGGAAATTTGTTTTGTAATATCTTTTCTTTTGTTTTCTAATTTAGGTAAATCCAAATTAGAATCAACGGGTGCAAGTTGTCTAGTTAAATCTAATATTTCGTTTTCAACTTCCGATTTAGTATGTAGCTTAATATCTAATTGTCCTTGTAACCCCTTTAGAGAATTTTTTTCTTCTTTTATTTTATTACCCTTCTCCGCCAATTCTGTCGTAAAGTCGGTTTTCTTAAAATTTTTGATAAGTACACTTACCTCTCTAATATCTTCTAATGCAGCATCGTATAATTTATCAAAGATATTCAATCCCATAAACTGTGCTAACAAATCCTTTCTTTCTGATTGGGATTTATCAATGAACAGTGCATTGTTACCTTGCAAACTCAATGCAGTTAGAACAAAATCTTCATACGTTCCTACATATTGTTCAATTATTGCGTTGGTATCTCTACGTTCCGTTCCATTTAGTGATGTTCTTTCATCTCCATCCATTCGGTAGAACTCCACATCCACCTTTACATTCTTTCCTTTGTTTACGGTTTTAGCAGTTCTTTCAATGAAGTATCTTTCACCATTAATATCAAATTCCAATTTACATTTGAAATCGGTTTTACGGTTATTCATTATATTTGCTGCTTTGAATGCTCTACTACTCTTATCATACAAACAAAAAGAGATGGAGTCAAATAAAGATGATTTACCCGATGCGTTTGGTGCGAATAATCCCATCAAACCATTCAATTTACTGAATTCAATTTTATTATCTTCACCATAGGAAAACATATTAGAGAATTCAAAACGGATTGGTTTCCATTGGATATTTCTTACAACATCATCTAATATAATTCTACTATTTATATCTCTATTTATAAATTCTAATTCAGACAAATCTTCATCTGTCACAAATGGCATCATTCTTTTAATATAATCATGTATTAAAGAGTTTTGATGGTTTACATCTGTTATATCTTCAAAATCCAACTTGTTTTGTCTATTTCCGGTCTTTAATTTGGAAAGCGAGTCTGTTCTAATGATTGTAAAATCCTCAAGTCCGTATCTCATCTTAATTTCTGTCAATACCTTCTTTGTATCGGCGGTATCGGTGTTAGATAAACGAACTCTCAATCGTGCATACTTCGGCATATCCGATACAATAGGAACAATACCATTATCCACATCCAAAGTATAATAACCATACTCATTTGGAATATCAATTGCTTCATATGTTAGAGTATCCATATCCCAAACAATGAAACCGTGCTTATCCAATGTTTCACCAAAGTTTTGTTGAACCAATGAGCCGGCATAAACTACCTTACATCCCTTCGGGCTAGTCATTTCTTGACGCTTATGAATATCACCCAATAGAGCTAAATCATATCCATCAAATATATCGGTTGTGAAGTGTCTACTACTAACCACATAACCTACATCGGTAATAGAATTATCAACAGGTCCGTGGAACAATGCAATTTTTGTTTTTGCATTAATATCTTCTGCTTTAGGCCAGTTATCCTTATTATCAAAAATAGAATAAACAGCAAATGCAGTATCACCATAACTCCAAACTTGTGTATCTCTTAAATAGTAAAAGTTATCTAAATTCAATGCTTCTACAATCGGAGTAAGAACATCAATTCTATCCAAATTGTTCATATTACAATCGTGGTTACCTGTGATAAGAATTGTAGGTGCCAATTTAGCACACTCCGTAAATAACCAACTAATCTCTCTAACTAATTCGGGAGACATTTCTAATTTAGCATGAGCAATATCACCTGCCAAATAAATGATTGAATCTTCCACACCTCTATTACGGATTTCATCAAACATTTTTTCAAATATCTGTCTATACTCTTTGTGTCTTTTTACGTTACGGATGTGAACATCTGCTATATGATAAATCTTTTTTAATTTTTTCATATTATTTTTTTAGTCGTTGTTTCTATAATCATATGGTACATGCCAATGTGCGGAAAATGGAATGGATGATGATGGACAAAGTCCTACCGATATTATATGAGTTGCCAAATCTATATGACTTCTCAAATGAATATTAATATCGGTAGTATCTGGCATTGTTTTAATTAATTTAGACATTATTTCAGGAGAACCTGCTTGAAATTCTTCACTCGCATGAAACATAAATGGATTTACTTGATACACAAACATATGAGAGTGACTATATAAAACATCTGGATGGTTATCAACCCATTCTTTAACATATTTGGTATCTTGTGTATCTATGGTAAGTGGTGCATCTGCTCTTATAAGAAAAACTATATCATATTCTTTATTACTTTCTTCCATTAACCTATATACATTTTTCCAATGAAAAAATACATAGTTTTGAGTGGATGATGGACTAATCGGAAATATCTCTTTTTGATTTAAAATTTGAAAAACACAATTTGGTAAATGATTGGTAATCATATCCGGCGTTACATTAAACGTCTTATATCTTTCCGAATTTCTGTATTTTTGTGATGATATATCCCACGTACTCATATAGTAATCGCAATCATAAAACCGTTCTATATCGCACCATTTATCTCTAACTTCGGCAAATTCTCTGTACATCCCATAAATTAAAATTGCAGCTTTTTTCATTACAAACTATTTATTTTATTTAACAATAATTCTTCCGAAGTAAATTCTTTGGTTTTATTTAATTCTTCATAAAATTTTTCATACCCCATATCGGCGGCATCTTTATCTTTTAAATACATCATTTTAACTTGTATTCCATTTTTTCTAAAATACTCCGCAGCTTTCAATGCTTCATTCATTGCATCATTATCCAATGAAATGATTATATCACTAACACCACTCATAAAGATTTTCTCAACTAATTGTTTAGAAGGAAACTTACCCAAAAGTGGAATTGCGTTTCGTTTGATTGTTATTGCATCAAATACACCCTCACAAAGTATAATCGGCTCTTTCCAATTTACCTGTGACTCAAATGCTATAACATTCTTACTGATTGGTGGGTTTTTGTATTTCATTTTCTCATCCGGATAATAAGAACGAGAAACAAAGTAATTAAGCGAACCATCGGAATTATATGATGGAACAATTACTCTACGGGCATACAATCCTTCTTTACAATACCCAATATTATATTTTATTATATCTTTTTGTGTAATACCTCTTTCTTTAAGGTAATGGATAGCATGTTTATATTCGGGATTAAATCCCTTTGGTTCTTCTGCTAAACTAATAAATTCTTTTGGAAGTTGAACAAATACTTTTGTTTCTGCATCTTCTTGTTGTGGAGTCCAATTACTATCTCCATATATTTCTCTGATTATGGATATAGTTTTCCTATCCACATCAAGTTTACGAAGTAGGGATGTCAATTTCTTACCACCACTATTACAAGTCCAACAATGCCATTTTTGAGTTTCGGTATTAACTTGTAACTTTTGTTTATGGTGATTACAAAACGGACAATAAAATGCTAATTCGTTACCCTTTAATGCGGAGTAACTACCCAACGTATTAGACAACGTGGATACTACGATATTTTTATCAGTCTGCTTCAACACAGATGTAATATACGAATAATATTTTAGATTACCAAATTATTCGTCAAACCAACTATCTGGAATAGTTTTATCCGCATACTTAAATCCATGCTTATCACACCAATCTCCGTATGTAGTTTTAGATTTTTTGTTGATTTTATTTTTGGAATTTGTAAAAACAAAACGAATATCCAATTCTGGATTTTGTTGTTTTACTAAAAGGTGCTTTTTCCTATCTGCCAATACAAACCTACCCTTTGTTTCTACTCTGATACCATTCGGTAACTTAAAATCAGGATGGTAAGTATGTTCAGAAGCAGGTATAATATAAGATACCTCTTCGGACTCATATTCGACAAGTAATCCTCTACTCGCAATCTGATTGGAAACACTTTCTTCAAGACCTGACTTAAAACCATATTTCTTTGCAACCCATTTAGAGTTGTTGTTTTTTGTAACTTTTTTTGCCATTAAAATAAATTATTTTGGCGGATTATCGCTATATTTTTTAGCGTTAAGTTCACCACCTCTTCCTATTTTTAATTTTGCAGCTGATAATACTTGCTCATCTGCCTTTTTTAAATCGTTGGTAGTATATGGGGTTTTTGCAGCCACACCTGCATCGTATGAAATTTTATCTACTCCCAAATTTGATTTGTTTGCATCGTATAAATCTAAAATTGTTGTTGCCATAAGTTTTTGTTTATAATAAATATATAATTATGTGTCAAATCGAATAATAAAGTTTATAGGTATATCCGGTTCCGATTTTATTGGCTTTGGTAATTTTGCTACTGCTATCAAATCACAATTATCATCGTACAATCCAATCGTTGTAATGAATGGTGTAAGAAATGATCCAGTAGTATCTACCGAACCGCTTAAATCGATATGTTCAAATCCACCACTAATAGATGAGTTAATACTTGATCCATATCTAAAATCCAAAATACTACCATTTTCTAATACACTTTTTTTCCTTATATATTTTACACCAGGATTTTCAACAACCATAAAGGTTTTACCATCACTATCTGTAAAACTTGCAGTTTCTTTACCAACTAAAATATAAGAAGATGGATTGGTGGAAACATTAAATTCACTCTCATCAACTATAATAAGATATTCATGCTCATATATTGTTTCAGTTGATTTGTAACTTAAATCCCAGCTAGATGTTAGCATTGAATTTGAACCACTTGTTATAACAATTAATCCCTGACTATAAAATACATTTCCAATCCTATGATTACTACCACTTAAAACCAAATTGCTATACTTATCATCTAAATATATTGTAGTTCCATCTATTAAAGATACAGATCCTTTTTTTATTTGTTCACCCATTTTAATTTGCGGAATCGAAATAACCTTTGCAGCAGAACCTAAAAATCTCTCTTTATTTGAATTATCCGTATTATATGAATTCGTTTTACTTCCAAATCTCATAAATGGATTATCTTCATTCCCATTATAAAATTGCGCTCTTAATTGACCGTATATGGAATATGGATAATAAGATATTGTTTCATTCGTATTTGGATTTTCTACAAATGCAGTATCATAATCATTAACAACATTCCCAACACTTGCACTATAAATAAATACGGATGAACCAGATGAATTTGTTTCATTAAACGACCATTCTTTATAAACTTTGAAAGGTCTAATACTAATATCAGATTTCGGTATTCGTTTCAACATATCAGTAATAAATATCTTATTAGATAAAAACCCAACCTATTAAGATTGGGTTTTATAATGTGGTAATCCACAAATATTTGTTATTCTCCTTTAGAAATCTAATTTAACTTTTATTGCTATTTCTTTATCAAAAGATTTTTCTATTGGTTTAGATACTTTAGCTACCGCTAATAATTCATTTGCATCATCATATAAGCCAACGGTTGTTACATAAACTCTAGGATTTTTTTCAAATGTTGATTGAACAAATTGACCTGTAGATCCTGTTACGAATGTTGGATTATTTGAAAAGTTAAACTCTCTATTATTTGCTCTCACAAAGTAATGTGATGTAGAAACGTTTTCAGTTCTACGAGCTTGAAAATCAGCACCAGATACCAATGAATTAAACAATGCAACCGATCCTGAACTATGTGTGTATGTAGATCCACTTAATGAATTATTATGGTATACACCAACCGCAGATCCGTTCGCTCTAGCTAATTTATTATCCACATCTTTTAATGCGGTAGGATTGAGTAATATGATACCCATATCAGGATAGAATAATCCCCATCCTTGACTGCCATTTGTAGCGGAACAAGTATAAGTATTTATAGATGCTGCTAATGCGGTTCCTATATTTAAAGAACCACTAACTATATTATAAACTCTTCCTGATGTAGATACGTTTTCATCCGTACCACCGCTATCATCAATTAATGTTATTGTTTTATTTGCTCCAGATAATGTGATTGAAATATTTCCTGGATCTAATCTTTCTTTGTATCTGGATCTATTTATATTAATTGCGTAAAATGCATCCAAATCAGTTGCACCTGCAACCGTTCCACCATAAACACTAAATTTTTCATCTCCTGTTCCAAGTAAAACATTTCTCAATTGAGAATATACCGCTTTGGTTGATAGGAATGATTTATCATCTTGTTCCAATGTAGGTGCGCCATATCCATCTATATCACCATACGCTATAGAAAATTGAACTTCAGATGAGCCCGTATTTGCAACAGGATATACATCAATATAGTATTTACCACTAACATCTTGAACTTGTTCAGAAGATGTATAAAATGCAGTTAATGATCCCGTATCATCACTCCATATTCCTGATGTTACTATTTCGGTTCTGTTGGTAACTTTATCAACCGGCCCAAATTTTTTATAAATACCATTCGTAATGGTAGTAAACTCTGCGCTTATTTGTTCTCCCTGTCCTAAAAATTGATTTACAATGTTTACTAACTCATTTGTATCTATTGGAGTTCCTGATGTGTTAGCAACCGCTGCCAAATATTGGGATAAGTTACTTGCTAAAAGGGATCCTCTATTGTCTCTAATTATTGCCATAGTTTATATTATTGAACGTATGTTACTGTTACTGGAATTGTTTGTGAACCACCCGTTTCGTTACCATATACGGTTATAGTTGTTTTGATAGTCGCAGTTAACGATGGGTTTGGAATAAATTTAAAAGTTAATCCCTTCGCAATTGCTGCCGTTGCGGATACATCATCACCAATAAATACAGGAACAGAACCAACTTCAGATGTTACTCCTTCGCCTACTATATCTCCTGCATTTTTATTAGCTAATACAATTGTATATCCCAAAGTTCTATTTCCTGCAGGTGATGTGGTTGGTGATAACGCAACTTCACCACTTCTTTGATTTACAGATATATTGGGAACACCAAATTCAACAACAGGTATTCTTGTTGTATTTTTTGGGAGAGTCACCAACTTATATCTCATAACTTGAGTTTCATCAGGTGAAGCTTCCAATACAGGCATATTTTTAATTGCTGCATCGTAATAAGCAGACCCTAATGGGTGTGCCGGTTCATATAATGAATAATCAATTTCATCATCTGCTAATGCAAATTGAGTTATATTTAAACCCAATCCTGCTGCAAGTTTTTCTCTACCTTTTTTAGTAAGAATTGCATCAACTGTCAATTCTGTATTACTTAAGTATCCCATATTATATAATTATCGTTTGTTAATAAATATAGTTTTTATTAAAAAAATACTATTCAACTTCCAAAATAGGTTCATTAGAATCTCTACCTGCTTTATTTACTCTCAATGTATTTGGATTTGTAACAAACACTTCAACAGGAGGGGAACCATCCAATGTAGTTGCGGCTGTATTTTTTGAACCATTATAGAAAGAATTTTGTAATCCTTTTGTTAAATCACCAACTCTTTTATAATGATATTTCGTATAACCATCAACACGAATTACATTGGTTATTCTACCACCAACCACAGGGAATCCACCATAGGTAGTACTTCCACCAGGAGCAGTTATAAAATCCATATCATAACCTTCAGCAGCTGCACCGTTTTGGTTATCGATTCCCAATAAATCCGCATAATATATTGTTCCTGTTGTTTGTGGGTATCTAAATTCTAATTTACCATTTTGTCTATCTAATAGTATTAAATCACAAACAAATTCTGTTAATACCGAATCTGCGATTGTTATTTCATCATCTTCCAAATCTATTGCGGGTATTGTAATTAAATCACCTACTTGTATTTCTTCTAAAGGTTTTATATTCAACGTAGTTTCCGAATATGGAATTGTTGTTACATTATACCCACCTCTAGGGTCACCAACACCATCGACAAATTCTTTAAATGTTACATATGTTTTTGTTTTTTCTTCTGTAAGATAATATACGATTACTCTTTCCGTTCTTAATATTCCATTACTATCGTAGTATGACCTTATAGAATGGCCATTCATAGAATAAATTCCGAATCCTAAATTACTTGATTCATCTTGTCCAAATGTTGAAAACGATTGGTTTTCTGATTCCAATTGTAACGTCGGTTCATCCGATTTGGCATCAAGAGTAGTTTCGTAATATTCATTATCAGCCGAAATTAAATTGGTTTCATCTAAATTTATTATAACATCGTTTTGATATTCATCTGCGTTTACATCTTCAATTTTGGTATCGGTTAATGTTGTTTCATATTGATTATCCTCACCACCCAAATCATATTCATCATTAGTATCTATATACAAATTTATATCAGAAGTTTCCGCAGATAATAATCTATTTTCGGTAGTATCTAATTCTGTTTCATTATAATCATTTGATCCTGTTGGTTTATTCTGCTGTATCTTACTTCTTTCTAAAAAGTGCGGCTCTATTAATAAACCTGTAGTTGCCTTAACCCTTGCAGGTAGCATCTTCTTAATATCATCAAACATTGATTTCTCATATAGTTTGATAAGATTTATATACTGATATATGTCTCTATTATCGTATCTTTTAAAATAATATTTTCTTAAATCATCTAATGATTTGTAATTAGATTTGTACTTATCCGATGGGTCTCCAATATAGTTATCCAAATTAAACCCACCTATAGATTTTGCAATATCAATATTTAACTCCTTTGTAGGAGAAAAGAATAATCCAACTCTATTTGAATCAATTGGTGATTGATCAAATGCTTTTTTAGTTACTCTACTTTTTACCGATAAATCTACACCACCAGATACATCATTTCCATCAAAATTTTGTTGTGATTCAAATCTAACTTTATTTGTTGAATATCTTGATGAACCTATGTTTGGCATTTCCAAAACAACACTTCTCTCAATTGCTTCAAAATTAAAAGGATATTCGGAAACACTAGTAAACCCAAATGCAGAGGCCGAATATATTGTATCTGGATTCATAGATAAAATGGTTGAACCTGCAATTGCATCAATTTTACCCGTTTCTAAATCATTCCTAGATATACTTCCGCTAAAATAAATGTTAGTATCTACATTTATTAATGAAGATGTAACTGCTAAATTTTTTGGATATTCAAAATCTAAACGGAAATATAAATCAGAAGTAGATGCCGTAATACTATTTCCGTTTAACATTTCGGGGAATGCAACGTGTTGATAAAAAACATCTTTATCCAATGGTTCACTCCACAAACGGAATTCATCCAAACTACCACTATAACTTTGATTATTACCTATTCTTAATATACTACCATCCTCATAATTGTGTCCACCGGTTGAGAGTGAAACGGTTACACTATCTTCAAATACTGTTCTTTCTTTATTTGTTTGCTTAACACTCAAAACAAATGTATCATTTGGAGAACCTATTTCTCTTGTCAAACATACTCCGAAAAAAGAACCATTAAATATTGGTAAAGTAGATGTTTGTAAAACACCCGTTCCGTAATCAAATATAACTTTACCATAACTACTATTTGCGGATCCACTTAATGATATATTCCAATCACCACTACCGGTAACAAGTGTCCATTCATTTGCATATGATGGTTTTACGAATAATTCGATAGTATCGGGCCTTCTTCCTTTATCCGTATCTTTCCAAGGCATTTCAATATATGCACCATCGTTGAATATCAACGTATTTGTTACGTTATCGTATACAAATTTAGATTTATTAGTTTCTAAATCAGTAGGTTCCGGGCCCCCGAACTCTATTATTGATAGATTTGAAGCTGGAATACCATAACAAGCCATTAGTGCATATATTCCTCTTTTAGTACCCTTATGTTTTAAAAGGTATGGTAAGTTATTTACAATTCTTCTCCAAACTTCATATGTTCTTTCTTTTGATGGATTTGTTTGTTTAGTATTACCATCCGAATCCATACCAAATACCAATTTCCAAAGTTGAGCATTTGAATCCAATGTCAACGCATTCCAATTGAAGGATTTTAGGGTATCATATAATAGTTTATCAGATATTCCATTTTTTGATTTATAACCCAATCCCCTACTTCTTTCAATTGCTTTTGTATAAAAGTATATGTTATCAAAGTGATGTCCTATCATTGAAAGAAATAATAAATAACTTTCATTTTCGGAATAATCGGATATGTATGCGGGTATGTTATTAAGAACATAGTTGTAGTTCATATTATCATAAACCTCAGCCAATTCTATTATAGTTTCATACCAAGGCGCAACACTTCCAGTATCACTTGATGGTAATCTAAAACTTCCCGAATACGGCCAACCAAATGATGATGATTCATATAAGAATGATTCAAACCCATCAAATCCTTGTATAATTTTTCTCTTTTTATTTAAACTTTTTTCTCTTTCCTGTACTGCAGCAATTGAGCCGGTATGTATGCCTGTTGCCG
>Ga0315903_10001144_pt1 | contig 40034 bp, 43 predicted proteins | sample LakEriMetagenome_7_FD_203524 | JGI IMG/M metagenome (GOLD analysis project Ga0315903, IMG submission 203524) | Freshwater fungal communities from buoy surface, Lake Erie, Ohio, United States - Buoy 2 MA119 | ecosystem: Environmental > Aquatic > Freshwater > Lake | place: USA: Lake Erie, Ohio... | reverse complement strand
TTCACGGCCTCGACCACTTCACCCTGCGCCGCCTCCGCGCAGACCGATTCCATGTCCGCATCGTCGAGGCCGAGCACGGCCGCCATGCCACCCTGACCGCCGGGCACCGCATCGCGCATGAGTTCGCCGCGCACCCGGACGAGGTCCACCGCGTCCTCGAAGTTGAGCGTGCCCGCCGCCACCAGCGCGGTGAACTCGCCCAGACTGTGGCCCGCCACCCAATCGGGTTCGGCGCCGCCTGCGTCGCGCCAGGCGCGGTATGTCGCCACCCCGGCGACCAGCATGATGGGCTGCGTGATCTCGGTGAGCGCGAGCTGCTCGGCGGGTCCCTGCTGCGCGAGCGCCCAAAGGTCATAGCCGAGCACACCGGAGGCGGCGTCGAAGGTCTCGCGGACGATCGGATGCGGTTCGTCCCAGGCCGCCATCATGCCGACCGATTGCGACCCCTGTCCCGGAAACACGAACGCTTGCGACATCAGCTCCCCTCGTCAAGTGTCCAAACCGGCGAGAGTATACGGGTGAACGCCGGGCGAGCTTCGGGATTGCGATTCCTGTGCAGGCCACCTAATCTTTTCGCTCGTCCGTGTTGATCTCGCCGAAGGGGGCTGTGTGACGACGACATCTGACCACCATACGAACAGCATCGCGCGCGCGCGACTTCTCGCCGCAGCGGTCTGCGTCACCGCCATGGGTCTGACGGCCTGCGGTGGCGGTGGCGGTGGCAGCACGCCCGCGCCCCCGCCTCCGGTCGTGGGACCTCCGCCTCCGCCGCCTCCGCCGCCCCCTCCGCCCCCGCCGCCGCCGCCGAGCGGGCCGAGCTGGTCGCCCGGCGTCTTCGCGGCCGCGAGCAGCTTCAAGGACCGTTGCGAGATCCCGCGCAGCGGCAACGACCTCTTCGGGCGCCCGTTCCCCGACCGGGCAGGCACCGCACTCGAGGAACGCTTCTGGCTGCGCTCGTGGACCAACGAAACCTATCTCTGGAACACCGAGGTCACGGACCAGAACCCCGCGAACTTCAACTCCCGGACGGCGTATTTCGCGGTCTTGAAGACCACCGCCCAGACGCCCTCGGCCAAGGACAAGGACGACTTCCACTTCAGTGAGTCCACGGTCGATTTCCAACGGCGGCAAATCTCGGCGCCGCGCATCACCTACGGCGCGGACCTCGTCGCGCTGGCCACGCGCCCGCCCCGCGACTACCGCGTGCGTTTCACCGAACCGAACTCGCCGGCCGCCGCCGTGACGAACGGCCAGGCGAACCTCGTCCGCGGATCGCGCATCCTGCGCGTCAACGGCATCGACCTTGTCAACGGCAGCAGTGATGCGGATATCAACGCGCTCAATGCCGGGCTGTTCCCGACCGCTGTCGGCACCACCACTACCTTCGTGGTGCGCGACCCGGGCGCCACCGCTGACCGCACCGTCACGCTGACCTCGATCACGCTGGCGCCGAGCCCCGTCAACCGCACGCGCATCATCGACACGCCCACCGGCAAGGTGGGATATATCCTGTTCAACACCTTCAGCCCGAACGCGAGCGAGAGCGCCATAGTGCAAGCGATCGCCGAGATGCGCATCAACAGCGTCACCGATGTGGTGCTGGACCTGCGCTACAACGGCGGCGGACTGCTGGCGGTGGCCTCCCAGCTTTCCTACATGATCGCCGGGCCGTCCCGCACCGCGAACCGCGCGTTCGAGCGGCTTCGCTTCAACACCGCCGCCGGATCGCGCAATCCGGTCACCGGCGAGTCCAATGATCCGGTGCCCTTCTACAGCCGGACGCTCGGCTTCTCGCTCTCGAGCGGACAGGACCTCCCGACGCTCAACCTCAACCGCGTCTTCATACTGTCGACGGACCGCACCTGCAGCGCGAGCGAGGCCGTGATCAACGGCCTGCGCGGCATCGACTTCCAGGTCAACCTCATCGGCGGCACGACTTGCGGCAAGCCGTTCGGCTTCTACCCTCAGGACAACTGCGGGGAGACCTACTACACGATCCAGTTCCAGGGCGGCAACGACAAAAATTTCGGCGACTACGCAGACGGCTTCATCACAGGAAACTCGCCCGCGGCCTTCGGTGTGCGGGTGCCGGGATGCCAGGTCGCGGACGACCTGACCCGGGAACTGGGCGATGCGGACGAGGCGCTGCTTGCCGCCGCGCTCAGCTTCCGGGCGACCGGCAACTGCCCGGCGGTCCCGGCCGGTGCTGCACCGTCCGATCTGGAACGCCCGTCCTCGGCGGGACCCGCCCTCGAGCCGCCGACCCCCGGCGTGATGGAGATCAACCGCGACATGCGCCTTCCGACCGAACTGGGCCGTCGCTGACATGTACCGCCGGATCCGGACCGGCATCGCCGGCATCGTCGTGGGGCTCGCCGCCTGCGTCGGCCTGTCGGCGTGTCGGACGCCGAAAGTGTCGGAGCTGCGCCCCGCACTGTTGGCCGATGCGACGCCGGCGACGCTGCAGACCTTGGACCGCGTGCTTTTTGAGGCCACGCGACAGGGGCCGGCGAAACGCGGCCCGGGCGACCCGACCCGGGAGTCGGTGGTGACGGCGCTGCCACCTCCGCCCGGTCCCTACGAGGGCAACAGCCCCGCGATGCCGAGATATTTCGACATCGTGACAGATGGCGCCACCTGCTATCTCCGCGACCGCAAGACCGGCGAAGCCCATCGACTACCCGGAGTGGCCTGCCGCCCGAAGTGACGACTCGGGCCTTTGCTATTATCGGGCCGTCCCTGTGTCTCCCCCGGAGCCCGCCCGTGACCCTCCTCCGACGCCCTGCCCGCGGCTTCACACTCATCGAGATCCTCGTGGTCGTCGTCATCTTGGCCTTGCTCGCGGCGTTCATCGTGCCGCGGGTCATGGGGCGCGTCGACGACGCGCGGAACACCAAGGCCCGTGGCGACATCCAGTCTCTTGAAACGGCGCTCGCGATGTATCGACTCGACACGGCGCGGCTGCCGAACACCGAGCAAGGGCTCGCGGCCTTGGTCACCCAGCCCACGGATCCCTCGATCCGCAACTGGAAGGCCGGTGGGTATCTCGCTCGCGTCTCCCGCGACCCTTGGGGCAACGACTACCGATACCAGTTCCCCGGCCAGCGTGGGCGCGAGTACGACCTCTGGTCGATGGGGCCCGATGGCGCCGAGGGGACGCCCGAGACGGACCGCGACAACATCGGCAACTGGAACCTTGGCGACTGACCAGGCTCGGCGGCGCCCCCGCTCCGCGCCGCCCTCCAGCGCGGCGCGACCGTCGGGTTTCACGCTGGTCGAGATCCTGGTGGTGCTCACGATCATCGGTGTGGTGACGGGCGGCGTGCTGCTGTCGTTCGGGCTGCTCGGCAGCGACCGACGTCTCACGGACGAGGCGGACCGTCTGACCGCCTTGCTCGGCCTCGCGGCCGATCGTGCCGAACTCGAAGTGCGCGATCATGGCCTGCGGGTCCAGCCCGACGGCTACGAGTTCCTCGTCTGGGACGCGCGCCGTCGCGAATGGCAGCCCGCGCGGGACGACGCCTTGCGCGCCCGGCGCTGGCCGAGCGGGCTCGGCGCCGAGCTGCGCATCGATGGACGGCCGATCGTCCTTCCGAAGCGACGCGACCCGTCGGCACCGCCCCAACTCGGCGTCGATGCGCGCGGCGAGTTCAATGCGTTCGAGCTGCGACTGCGCCGCGAAGGCGATCCCTTGACGGAGATCATCCGCCCGGCGAGCACGGGCGGCCTCGAACGCGCGCAGGAGCGGCGATGAACCGCGGCTTCACGCTGGTCGAGGTGCTCGTCGCGCTCATCATCGTGGCGCTCGGCAGCGCGGCGATGCTCACCGCCCTCGGCAACTCCGCCCGTGCCGCCGAGCGCATCCGCGAACGCACCCTCGCCTCGTATGTCGCCTTGAACCGCTTGACCGAGACCCGTCTCGAGCCGGAGTTCCCGGCCGAGGGCACCCGCGAGGGCACGGCGGAGATGGGCGGTGCGCGCTGGGCGTGGCGCCAAGAGATCGCGCGGACGCCGGTCGAGGGCGTGCTGCAGATCACCGTGCGGGTGCGCAGCGATGATCCGGGACGCGCGGCGCCGGACGACCGCGCGGCATGGCTCGTGGCGATCACGGGCGCGCGCGGTGCAGCCGTCAGCCTCGATCCGCTCGGCGATCGGGCCTGGGATACGGCACGGCGGTCGCCACCATGAACGTCCCGTCCCGACGGACGACCGGCTTCACGCTGATCGAGCTGCTGGTCGCGGTGTTCATCTCCGCGATCATGTTCGCGCTCGGCTACGCAGCGCTCGGACAGGTCATCGCGCAACGTGAACGCGTGCAGTCCCAGCAACGGGCGCTCGACGAATTGCAGCGTACGCTGCGCGTGATGACCTTGGACTTCGCGCAGGCCGCGGCGCGGCCGGTGCGAGACCCGCTCGGGCGGGGTCTAGAGCCCGCGCTGCTCGCTGATGCGCGCAACGCGGGGGGCGTGTCGCTGACCCGCTCGCTCGGCGCACCGGTGTTGGCGGGCGCAGGACCGGCCCTGCAGCGCATCGAGTGGCGGCTCGAGGACGGCGCGCTGGTGCGCACCGCATGGTCGGCGGCGGACCGCACGCAGACGACGCCGGCGCGCCGCCGCGTGATGCGTGAGGGCGTGCGCGCCTTCGGGCTGCGGTTCCTCGGCGCCAGCGGAGAATGGGTGACGGAATGGCCGGGTATCGCGGACCGCGATGCCGGGCCCGCCGAGGGCCGACTGCGCCCGAGGGCGGTCGAGATCACCCTCGACGACGGGTCGCTCGGCCTCATCCGTCGCGTGATCGAGGTCGGCGGATGAAGCGCGTGCGCGGCATCGCGCTGCTCGTGGCGCTGATCCTCGTCGCGCTCGCGACGGCGATCGCCGGCGCGATCGTGTTCGACACCGGCCTCGGGCTGCGCCGTGCCGAGGGCGGCGCCGCGCAGGACCAGGCCCTGCAACTGGCCGCGGGCGCCGAAGCCATCGCCGCACAGATTCTCGTCGAGGATCTCGCCTCCGGCACCACCACGATCCACGACGGGCAGCGTTGGCGGAATCCGATCGGACCGCTCGAGCCCTTGGAAGGCGTTCGCCTGACCGCACAGCTGACCGACCTGCAGGGGCGATTCAACCTCAACAGCCTCGTGGACGCGGACGGGCGGGCCGTGCCGCAGGCGATCGAGGTGTTCCGACGGCTGTTGACGGGCCTCGAGCTCGAGCCGGAATGGGCGGAGCGCATGGCCGACTGGATCGATGCCGACGACCAGGCGCTGCCCGGCGGGGCTGAGGACGCGGTGTATTCCGGATCGGTGCCCTCGTATCGCACACCGAACCGGCCGGTCACCTCGATCACGGAGCTCCTCGCGCTCGGTGATTTCGGTGCCGAGCGTTACGCCAAGCTCGCACCCTTCGTCGCCGCGTTGCCGCGCGACGCCGTCGTCAATGTGTGCACGGCGAGCGCCGAACTGCTCGATGCGCTCTCGGGCGAACGGCAATGGCGGGATGCGCCGGAGGCGTTGCGACGCGGGCGCGAGCGCGAATGCTTCCCGAGCCTCGATGCGTGGCGGACCACGCTCGGTCAAGAACGGTTCGAGGCGCTGCAGCGCAGCATCGGTCTCGGTGACCGGTCGACCCACTTCCGTCTGGACGTGGAGACCGCCGTGGGCAGCACCGGATTCACCTTGTATAGTCTGATGCGCGCCACGCCCGCCGCAGAGGGACCCACCCGGGTGCGCGTCATGAGCCGACAATTCGCCGAATGACCGAGACCCTCCTCCTCCGCCTGCATACCACCTCGAGCGACGCGGCCGTCGAGGCCTGTCTGTGGGACGGCGGTCCGGCATCCGCACGGCCCCTCGGTCGGCTTGGCCTCGCGGAGGCGGCGACGCAGGCAACCGGGCGGCGCGTGGTCGCGGTGCTGCCCGCCGCCGACATCCTCGCGCTCACCCTCACCTTGCCGGAGGCGGCCCCGGCAAAGTTGCGGGCGAGCCTGCCGTTCGCCCTCGAGGAACAGGTCGCGGGCGACATCGAGGCGCAGCACTGCGCCTTGGGCAGTCGCGGCGCGGATGGCCGTTGGCCGGTACGCGTCATCGCGCGCGCACGGCTCGAGGCTTGGCTCGGCCTCTTGCGGGGCGCTGGAATCGAACCGCAGGCGGTGGTCAGTGCGGCGGATGGGCTGCGCGACAAGCCCGGCGACCTGATGCTCTGGTGGGACGGCGACGAGACGCACTGGCGCGCGCCGGGGGATGCCCCGCTGACGCTGCCCGCGGACGGATCCTGGGAGACGGGACTGGCGGCGGCACTTGGCACACGGCCTGCCGGCACCCTCGGCTTGGTCCTCCACGCGCAAGCCGACGAGGCCGCCATCGCGCCCGTGCTCGCAGCGCTGCGTCAGCGCATCGCACCCGTCCAGCGGATCGAGCTCACCGACGGGGCGTTGGCGGCATTCGCGCCCACCTACACCGAGGCGGTCAATCTGCTGCAGGCCGACTTCGCGCCACGCCGCGCCGCCGAGGGCGATCGACGCAGCGCGTGGCGATGGCCATTGCGGCTCGTGGCGGCGGTCGTGCTCTTGCAGCTCGCAGGATTCGCGCTGGAGGCGTGGCGATTGCACCGGGCCGCCGGCGTGGCAGACGCCGCGATGCTGGCGGCTGCGCGTCCCTTGCAACCCGGGCTCAGCGACCCCGAGGCCGCCCGCACCCTGCTGCGCGAGCGACTGGCCGCATGGTCGCGCGCGGCGGCGGATCCTGCCACCGCACCGGTGCTCGCGCCCCTCGCGCAGTTGGCCGCCGCCAAGGGCGCCTCGCCCTCGATGCAACTCGTTGCGTTGTCGACCGACGCGGAGGGCCGCGTGCGCGCTCGTTTCGCGACGGCGGATGACGCGGGACTCACGGCTGCGACGAACGCGTTGGCAGCGAGCGGTTGGACGCGTGACGATGCCGGATCGGACCCGTCGACGACGACTTCCGTGTCCGATGCCGGCGCCTTCGCCGCATCGTGGCGCTCGCCGCCGCGTACCGCGGAGCGCCGTTGATGCTCACGCAGCCGATATTCGAGCAGATCCGCGTGCGCATCGACGGACTCGCCGAGCGTGACCGGCGCGCGCTGCGCCTGGGCGGCGGCGTTCTGCTGCCTCTGCTGCTGATCATGCTCGGCCTGACCCTCCGCGACCATCTGGCGGCACGACGCCTCGCGATCGACGAGGCGCAGGCGCTCGCCGCACGCGCCAACGCCGAGATCGCCGCAAGGCTGGCGGCGGGCGCATCGCTGGTCGACGGTCCCCGCGGTGCCTCCACGGATAGGATCGCCCGCGCCATCGCCGCAGCGGGTCTGCAGGATCATCTCGTCTCGTTGCAGGCCGCCTCGCCCGACGCCGCCCAAGTAGAACTGGCGCTGCGCGATGTCGCATTCGACGCCCTCGTCCGCGAGCTCGCCCGCCTCGCGCAACGCGAGGGTGTGACGATCGTGTCGGCGTCGCTGGCCCGGTCCTCGCAGGGTCGCGTGGAAGCGTTGTTGGTGTTGCGGGTGCCGTGAGCCGCCCCTTCGCTGCGATCACCGCGCTGTCGCTCGCAGGTGCCTTGATCGGGACTGTCCTCTGGTTCCCGGCCGGGGCCGCGCTGCGCGCCCTGCCCGCGCCCTGGGCCTGCGCACACGCCGAGGGCACCGTATGGCGCGGTCGCTGCGCGCGGCTCCTCGCCGACGGTCGGGAGGCCGGTGAGGTCGCATGGCGATGGCAGGCCCTGACGCTTTTGCGCGGAGACCTCGCGGCGACTTTCGCATGGTCGCGGGCCGAGGACCGACTCGCCGGACACGCCCTGCTGTCCGGACGGGATCTGACGCTCACCGACCTTCGAGGCCAGCTCGATGCGGGATCGCTGCGCACACTGCCCGTGCTGCCGCCGCGGCTCGCGAGCCGACTGTCGCGGCTGGACGGACGATTGCGGATCGGTCTCGACTCGGTCGAGATGCGCGGCGGGCGCTGGTCCGCCCTGCGGGGGACGCTCGAGGGCGGATCGATCGCATGGCAAGGCCGTGAGCGCTGGGACTTGGGCGATCTGCGAGTCACGTTCGCCGGGACGCCGGCTGCGCCGCTGCAGGGCGAGGTCGTGGACTTGGGCGGGCCGCTCGAAGTCCGCGCGACCCTGCGCCTCGACACGCCGCCCGCTTGGGGTCTATCCGGCACGGTCCGCGCCCGCGATCCCGCTTGGACACCGCGCCTTGCGGTATTCGGTGTACCCGATACGCAGGGCCGCTACCCGGTGTCCGTCGAGGGCCGCTGAGCGGCAGACCTGTCACCCGCAGCGTGGGGACGACCCGGATTTCAATCGCTCACATCACGGGGCGCGGCCGCTCCGCCATCTCGGTCAGCAGTTCGTTGATGCGGCCGAACACCGTCGCCAAGGTCGACGCGTCCGGCAGGTTCGTCACCCGGAAGTGGTCACGATACGGCACGTTGAAACTGACCCCGGGCGCGACCAGCACGTGCTTGCGCTCGAGCAACTCGAGGGCGAAGGCCTGATCGTCGAAGTCCGGCACCCGCTCCGTATCGACGCCCATGAACGCATAGAGCGCCCCTTGGGGCCTCGACACCTTGAGCAGCGGATTGGCGGCGGCCGCATCGAGGATCGCACGGCGAGACTCGAACAAACGGCCCCCGGGAGCCGTCAGCTCCCGGATGCTCTGGTGGCCGCCCAAGGCCGTCTGCACCGCCCATTGACCGGGCACGTTGCTGCACAAGCGCAGCGAGGCGAGAAGCTCCATCGCTTCGAGGAACCCCTGTGCGGCCCGCAATTTGCCGGACACCACCGCCCACCCGACGCGATAGCCGCAGGCGCGATAGACCTTGGAGAGGCCCGACATGCTGACGCAGACCGTGTCACGCACCAGCGTCGCCATCGGCGTGAACACCGCCTCATCGTAGAGCACTTGGTCGTAGATCTCGTCGCTCAGCACCACGAGCCCTTGACGCTCCGCCAAGCGCGCGATGGCCTCGAGCACCGGCTGCGGGTAGACCGCGCCGGTCGGGTTGTTGGGGTTCACGACCACGATCGCGCGGGTACGCGGCGTGACGAGGGCGGCGAGCTCCGCGGGATCAGGGATGAACCCGTTCTCGGGACGGCAGGGATAGTGGACGGCGCGGCCGCGGTTGAGGTTGACCGCCGCCGTCCACAAGGGATAGTCCGGGCTCGGGACGAGCACCTCGTCACCGTCGTTGAGCAGGGCCCGCAGCGCAAGATCGATGAGCTCGCTCACGCCGTTGCCGATGAACACCTCTTCGGCGCTGACACCCGTGACCCCGCGCGCCTGCTGCTGCATCACCACCGCTTCGCGCGCCGGGAAGATCCCCTTCTGGTGGCAATACCCCTCGCTGTCGGGGAAGTTCTCGATCATCGCGAGGCGCATCGTCTCGGGCGTACGGAACCCGAACAGGGCCGGGTTGCCGATGTTGAGCGAGATGATCTCGTAGCCCTTGCGCGCGAGTTCCTGGGCGCGACGCGCCAGCTTGCCGCGGATCTCGTATCGGACGTTGCGGAGGCTGTCGCTGGTGCGGATCAGCGCATCGGGACTGTTCATGGTCGGATTCCGGAGTCGCCAGCCCGCAGGCCGGCCAAGCGCGAAAGGATACCGCGAAGCCCGGCCGCGCCGCACTTGCGTTCCGCCCCGCGCATGCTAGCGTCCGGCGGAGGGTCAAGACTGGACTTCCACGGCAAAAGGAGCTCTTTGGAATGGAAAATCTGGCATCGAAAATGCCCCTGCTCGCCAAGCAGGAAGGCGTCTGGGAAGGGGTCTATCGCTACTACGATTTCGACGGTCGGATGGTCGACGAACATGCCTCGCGCCTCACCTGCCGCCTCGTGCAGGGGAGCGGCTGGGACTACCACCAGACGAACCTCTACACCTGGACCGATGGGCGCACCGACACCCGGGAGTTCTACGGACGCTGGCGCGACGACCGGTTGTGGTTCGAAGACGGCCCGATCGACGGCTGGGCCGCGGAGAGCCCGCTCGACCCGGAGCGGCGATCGTTGCTGCTGCAGTGGCGCCGCAGTGATGAGCCCGACACCCGGTTCTACGAGATGATCCAGGTCGATGCGGAATGCCGGCAGCGCTCGCGCGTCTGGCACTGGATCCGCGACGGACGCATCCTGCAGCGCACCCTCATCGACGAGCACAAGGTCGCCGACGATTGGCGCTGAGGCTGCGGCCCGGATATCACCCGCCCCGATGGACGCAGGTCGCCCCGAACCTCTGCTCGACGCCCTGCTGTCCGTCACCCTGACCGCGCCCCGCATCGCACCGGTCGCGGAGGCCTATGTCGCGTGGCTCGGCTACCGCGTGAACGCCGAGGGTGAGGTCACGACCGCACTCGCCGCCGACTGGCTCGCGCCGCAGGCCGCCGGCAGCCGATGGATCGAACTGTGTGCCCCCTCCGGGGGCGGATCCGAGGCCGATTGCGTGCTGCGGCTCGTCGAACGTCCTGCGGTCGAGGGCTTCGCCCCGCTCCGGCATCACGGTTGGAACGCCAACGAGATGCTGTGCCAGGACCCGGACGCCCTCGCCGCCCGGTTTGCCCTGCCCGGGTCGCCGTTCCGGGTGATCGGCCCGCCTGCGCCGTTGGCGTCGAACCCGCGCATCGTCGCGCTGCAGGCGCTCGGCCCAGCCGGTGAGATCGACTACTTCACGCGTCTGCCGCCCGAGGGGGGCAGCCTGATCAAGAGCCCCGCGCGCACGGCCGTCGACCGCAGTTTCATCGTGGTGCTGGGCGGACCCTCGATCTCGGCGATGACCGCGTTCTATCGCGACACGCTCGGCCAGACGGTATCGCCCGTGTTCGAAGCGCCGGTGGACGTCTTGAACTCAGCCCAAGGTCTGCCCGCCGGACAGGCGACGCCGATGGCGCTGGTGGCGCTCTCGCCCGCCTATGCGCTCGAGCTGGATGAATATCCCGGCACCGCGACGTCCCGCCCGCAGCACGCGGGCGACCTTCCGCCCGGCATCGCGATGATCGGGCTGCGCGCAACGTCGGCCCTGCCGCACACTCTGCCCTGGCAGACCGCGCCGCGGCTTCGTACCGACGACGAACCGCACGCCGGTCGACGGACCGGGCTGCTCGTCGGCGCGGCGGGCGAACGCCTCGAGATCGTCGAAGGGGTCAGAGAGACTCGGTGATGATGAACTGCGGGTCGGCGGCCATCGACTGGAACGTCGCCGCCACCTTCTGCATCGTCTCCGTGGAGACATCCGCCCCCAGGGCCTCGAGGCTGTGCAGGTCGATGATCTCGACGTATTGGTACGGGGCAGCGCCACCGCCCAGCAGTCCCTGCGATTTCAGCACCTCGAACCGGCGCACCGACGGCAGCGCATTGACGATCGGCAGGTCGGTGTCGCGCGCGAACGCCTCGTAGTCGGCGACGCTCACGCCGGGCTTGAGGTTGAAGAGCACGATGATCTTGGCCATGGGAGCCTCCACGAAATGGATGATGGGCCGATCATAGCCCGAGGTGAGATCAAAGACCGAGTGCGCCCGGGTTCATCCGTCCGTCCGGATCGACGAGCCGCTTGAGCTCCGCCAGGAACCCGGCGGCGCTCGGCGCGAGACCTTCCTGATAACGGTAGAACTTGCCGATCTGGAAGCTCACGGCACCGTGCTCCATGAATGCGGTCGCGAGATCGGCACGCAACCGGGCGACCGCCGCAGTCGCTTCCGGGTTGGACGGATAGGTCGGCAGACCCGAGAGGTAGCCCGCGTCGAGGACGCGCTCGTGAAAGGCTTGGCGGGCCTCCGGCCAATAGAGCACCGGTTCGAGCAGCGTGCCGGCTCCACCGACCGTGCAAACGAGATAGCCGCGGTCGATGTCGTGACGACGCATGGCCTCCGCATGGTCTGCGAACACCTTTTCGCAGGCCTGGTACATCGCGAGCGCACGGGAGAACGGCACGGTGCCGTGCACGGGCACCCAGCGCTCGCCGTTCGGCCCGAGCATGCTGTTGAGTTCGGCGAACGGGTTCGCGCGCATGACCTTGGGCACGGTGTTCTCGACCTCCGTGCCGCTGACGGACATGATGCGACGCACGATCGCGGCCTTCGCGTCGGCATCGGCGGCATCCCGGCCATCGAGCGAGAGATGGATGGAGAACGTGCCCTCCTCGAGGAAGCCGCGGCCCGCCATCACCACCTTGGCGCCTTCCTTGAGACCCTTCAGCACGCCGCCCGAATTGCGGACCACCGCACCGAGCGCTTTGGCGTCCGCGGCGAGACTGCTGCGCTTCATGCGCACGGCCTGCAGGCCCGGATCGAACCCGAACTGCTCGGACACCACGTCGGCGCGAGCGACTTCTGCCATCGCGTCGAACAACGGCGCCGGCTCCCGGAACGAGAACGACAGATAGCGGGACTCCGGCTGCGGGCGGATCAGGCGGAACGTCGCACGGGTCTTGATGCCGAGCGCGCCGCAGTCGGACAGGAACATCCCGAGCACGTCGGGACCGAACTGACGGAAGAACGGCTTGCCGTGCGCGATGGCGTGGCTGCCGAGCGTGAGCACGCGCCCGTCCGCCAGCACCACGTCGAGACCGATGACGCTCTCGGCGACCGCGCCATATCGCCCTGAACCGAGGAAGATGCTGCCCTGCGAGAGGGCGCCGCCGATGGTGGAGCGCAGTCCCGACAAGGGGCCATAGTACGGCGTGCGTACACCGTGCGGCGCCAAGGCCTCGAAGAGCGTTTTCCAGGTCGCGCCGCATTCGACGGTGACGAAACAATCGTCGGCATCGATGACCTGCACCCGCGACATCTCGAGCAGGTCGACCATGATCGAATCCGGTCGGTTCGGCAGATAGCCGTCCGTATAGGACATGCCGCCCCCGCGCGGGACGATCGGCAGCTTCGCGGACGCGATCGCCTTCAGGGCGCGCGCGAGCGCGTCGGCATCCGGCGGGCGGATGACCGCGGCGGGAAGCTGACCGGCCCGATAGACATCCTGCGCGTGGAACTCGAGCTCCGCACGATCGGTGATGACGCGATCGACGCCGAGCACGCGGCGCAATTCCGCCAAAGCGCCGTCGACCGCGCCGGGCATCAGGTGGACGGACTGGCTCATGAGGGCTTCTCCGCGAGGGGGCTACCGCCTGAGTCTAGCCGAGCGGAAGGGCGAGATGCGCTGCGGGAGGAGGTCTCACGGTCGGTGCTAGAATCGACGTCCGTCTCCCGGCCATACCGCGAGCCATCATGGGCATCCTCCGCGACCGCATCCCCGACTTCGAGTCCCACATCCCGGTGGCGGTGATCGGCGCCGGCGCCTGTGGCCTCGCCGCCGCGCTGGCCGCGCGCGATGCCGGCCGTGACGTCATCGTGTTCGAGCGTGACGAACGCCCTTGGGGGAGCACCTCCATGTCCCTGGGTGCCGCGTGTGCCGCAGGCAGCACCGCACAGCGTGACGCGGGCGTCGAGGACTCCGCAGAGCTCTTCCTCGCGGATGTCATGGCGAAGACCGACGGGCGCGCCGATGCGGGGCTCGCGAAGGTGGTGGCGGAACGCTCCGGCCCCACGATGGACTGGTTGACGGCGCACCAAGTGCCCATGCAGCTCGACTTCAAGTGGACGGGCCTCGGACACTCGCGCCCCCGTCTGCACATCCCGCCCGGCCGCAACGGCGAGGAGCTGCTGGCGCTGCTGCTCAATGCCTGCGCGCGCGCAGGCGCGGAGGTGATGACGTCGGCGCGCGTGGTCGATCTGTATGCCGACACCGACGATCGCGTCCGCGGGCTGCGCATCGAGCGACCCGGCGGCGAGATCGAAGAGATCGGCTGCGACGCCGTCGTGATCGCGACCTGCGGCTTCGGCGGCGATCACGCGATGGTGGCCGAACACATCCCGGAGATGGCGAACGCCCGTTACTTCGGGCACGAAGGCAATCAGGGCGACGGCATCCGGTTCGGTGCGGCCTTGGGTGGCGCGCTCGCCGACATGAGCGCCTATCAGGGCCTTGGTACGCTCGCCGACCCGCAGCAGGTCGTCGTGCCGCATCCGCTGCTCATCGAAGGCGGATTCCTCGTCAACGCCGAGGGCGAGCGCTTCACCCACGAACTCGCCAACATCTCCGGCATGTGCGTACCGGTGCTCGCGCAACCGGGCGGCGTCGCTTGGGTGGTCTTCGATGCGCAGCGGCACGAGGCCTGCCTCGCGCACTCCGTCGAACAGCGCCAGCTCGTCGAGGTGGGCGCATTGCGTCGTGGTACGACTTGGAGCGAGCTCGAGCAGGCCTGCCGCCTGCCCGCGGGCAGCCTCGCGGCCGAGGACGCCCACATCGCAGCCGCCCGCCGCGCAGGGCGGGCCGATCGGCTCGGTCGCGATTTCTCCGGTCTTGCGCCGCTGGAGCCGCCCTATTTCGCCGTGCGGGTCACGGGTGCCTTGTTCCACACGCAGGGCGGCCTGCGTGTCGACAGCGATGCCCGCGTGCTGCGCGCGGATGGGCGCCCGCTGCCCAACGTGTTCGCGGGCGGCGGCGCGGCGCGCAGCATCTCCGGCCCGGTCGTCACGGGCTACCTGCCGGGCGCCGGATTGTGCATGGCGCTCACCCTCGGCCGGATCGCAGGCACTGCCGCCGCAGCCATCGCGTCGCCCACCTGATCGCCTCGCCCACCTGAGCGCATCGACGGCCCGCCTCCGCGCAGCGCGCGACGAGGCTGGCGAAACGGCTTCACCGCCCGGATCACGGTATTGGCCAGGATCGCATCGTTCCAGTCGGTCGATGAGACCCCGGTGCGGACGATCACGAGTTCCAGCGAGGGGACGATATAGACCCGCTGCCCCCCGAACCCGTCGAGGTAGACGATGTCGTCGGCCGCAAAGTCGGCCGAGTGGTAAGCGGTGATGGCATGGCGGTTGTAGGTGCGCTGCGTGCCGGGCGGCGAGCCGAGCCAGACGTGCATCCCGAAATTGCGGTTCCGCGGTGACGGCGTTGTCATCTCCCGGATCCATCCCGCAGGGATGACGACATCTTCACCGACCCTGCCCTCATCGAGGAACAGCCGTCCGACCCGCAACCAATCGCGCGCGGTCGCGAACAGGCAGCAGAAGCCGCGAGGCATCCCGCCTTCCCGGTCCAACCAGAGCCCGGCATCCGCGTTGCCGAGTCGCCGCCATAACCGCTCGGAGAGGTACTCGGCGTAGGGCTGGCCGGTCGCGCGCTCGAGGAGCATCACGAGAGCCTGTGAGCTTGCGTTGTTGTACTGGAACACGCTGCCGTGGGGCGCCTCCACCCCGAGCGCACGCACACCGCGTTCGAGGTCGGAGCCGAACAGGATGCTTGAGGAGCGCCAACTGCCGAACACCGGTACCTCCAGGCCACTCGACATCTGCAGCAGTTCTCGCACCGTGATGTCGCGATGCGGCGTATCGCGCCAGAACTCGATCCATTGCGAAGCCCGCGCGTCCACGGAGTCGATGTGTCCGTCGGCGATGGCGGCGCCCACGAGCAGCGCCAACACCCCCTTGTGCATGGAGTTCGGGTTGGTACGGGTGGAGGCGTCGAAGCCGGGCCAGTACTTCTCGTAACGCAAGGCGCCACGGTGAAAGACCAGCAAGGCGACCGACCGCATCTTGTCGGCGTACAGCTCCGCAGCGGCAAGACCCCGCGGATCGAGCGTGACCTGCGCGCCGATGGCGATGTCATCGCGGGGCGCGCCCGGCACCGGGGCCTGGGGTCGGGAATCCTGTACCGCTGCCGGCTCAGACAGCGACTGACCGAACAGCAGGTTGCGCGGCACCGCGGGATCCGCCACCCAGGCCGCGCCCAAGAGTCCGGCGACCAGCAGCGCGAGCCCTGCACCGATCCACGCGACGGACTTGAGCACCGCCCGAAAGGCCCTGCCGAGCCGTGATCCGTCCCCGGACATGTCCCCTCCCTCCGAAACGAGGCGTCCTCGATCCGCAGCGATTATGGCCGTGGAGGGGAAACTGCCAGTTGGCCAGGTTCCCGCGCTTCGGTTGTGCGACCACCATGTGGACACTGCGCGGCGCCGCTGTCTACACTCCCGCGAACAACAAGATTCTCGATACGGGGGTATCACACGATGGAATCCACACGTCCGATCCGTGCGCTCGTCCGCGGGCTCGACGCGCTCACCGTGCTCAACCTGCGCAATGGCGCGACCGTCTCCGAGGTCGCCCAAGAGATCCGCCTGCCGCGCACCACCACGTACCGCATCCTCGAGACGCTGAGCCACGCAGGTTTCGTGTACCGCGATGCCACCGACGACCGGTACCGGCTCACCATCATGGTGCGCGGCCTGTCGGACGGCTATGACGATGAAGCCTGGGTCACGCAGATCGCGCGCCCCTATATCCACGAACTGGGCAAGGACATCGTCTGGCCGGTGGCGCTCGCCTCGCTGTCCGGCACCTCGATGATGGTCCGGGAGTCCACCGACCATCGCAGCCCGCTTGCGGTCGAGCGCTACTCCGCCGGGTTCCGCGTGCCCGTGCTGACCTCATCCTCCGGACGCGTCTACCTCGCGTTCTCGTCGCCGACGCACCGGGAGTCCTTGCTCGATATCCTCGCGCGTTCCACCCGCGAGGAGGACGCCCTCGCCCGCGACCGCCCCGAACTCATGAAGCTCCTCAACGACACGCGCATGCAAGGCTACGCCTCGGCCGTCCGCGCGCGCAGGGTGTCGGACGAGATCAGCATGGCGGTGCCGATCATGGTCGATGACCGCGTGCTCGCCGCTGTGACCATCCGATTCAGCGGTACCGCGGTGCCCCTCAAGCTGGCGGTGGATCGTTTCCTGCCGAAGCTGCGCGAGACGGCCCAGAAGATCCGCCAGACCTTCGCCGAGCAGCAGCGCGACCCCCCGCACCAGACGCAGCTGACCCCACGGCTGACCGCGGTGCGCTGAGGGGGCGGCACGTTCCACCCCTGCATGCGCAGGCGCGACCCGGCGACGGCGGGTCTCGTCCGCGACCTGAGGCGGCCGCTCGACCCCCAGCGGAGGCTTAACCCCGGCTCGCGGGGGCTGTAGAATCCCCGCTCCCCCACCTGCAGAGTGCCAGATGAAGCGCATCCTCGTAGCGATCAAGCGTGTCGTCGATTACAACGTCCGCATCCGCGTCAAACCGGACGGCTCGGGCGTCATCACCGATGGCGTCAAGATGAGCATCAACCCGTTCGACGAGATCGCCCTCGAAGAAGCGTTGCGCCTCAAGGAAAAAGGCCTGGCGGAAGAGGTCCTTGCGGTCTCGATCGGCCCGGCGGACTGCCAACAGCAGCTGCGCACGGCCCTCGCGATGGGCGCCGACCGTGCGATCCTCGTGCAGACCGATGCCGCCATCGAGCCGCTCGATGCCGCGCGCATCTTCCGCGCGGTCTGCGACCGCGAAACGCCGATCCTCGCCATCCTCGGCAAGCAGGCCATCGACGATGACTGCAGCCAGACGGGACAGATGTTGGCTGCGCTGTGGGGCCGGCCGCAGGCGACCTTCGCCTCGAAGGTCGAGCTGGCAGGCGATACCGCGCGGGTGACCCGTGAGGTGGACGCCGGGCTCGAGACCATCGAGATCGACCTGCCGGCGGTCATCACCACGGACCTTCGCCTCAACGAGCCGCGCTACGTCAAACTGCCCGACATCATGAAGGCGAAGAAAAAGCCGCTGGACACCGTCGATCCGGCCTCGCTCGGCATCGCGCCGGTCGAGCGCCTGAAGGCGGTCAAGTACGACCCGCCGCCCGTCCGCTCGAAGGGCGTGATGGTCAAGGACGCACAAGAACTCGTCGACGCGCTGCGTCGCAAGGGGCTCGCATGAACCGTATCCTCATCGTCGCCGAACACGACGGCGCCCGTCTCAATCCCGCGATCGCCAAGTGCGTGACCTGCGCCCGGGCCATCCCGGACGCCGAAGTCACCGTGGCCGTGTTCGCCGCCGACCCCGCCGTCGTGGCGGGTGCCGCAGCGGCCGTCGCCGGTGTCGACCGTGTGCTCACGGTCACCCACGCCGCGCATGCCAACCCGCTCGCCGCGGCGATCGCCCCGCAGTTGGCCGAGCTCGCCGCCGCCTACTCCCATGTCTTCGGGCCCTCCACGACCTTCGGCAAGGACCTGATGCCGCGCGTCGCCGCATTGCTCGACTCGCCGCAGGTCTCCGACCTGATGGCCGTCGAGAGCGCCACCCGCTTCCGTCGGCCCATCTACGCCAACAACGCCATCGTCACGGTCGAGGTCGCCGCGGGCACACGGACCATCGCCACGGTCCGCATCGCGTCCTTCGAGTCCGCGGGCGTCTCGGTCGCCCCCGCTCCCATCGAGGCCGCGACCGTCGCCGCCGCACCGAACACGCACACGCGTTTCGTGTCGGTGTCCTCGGCGCGCTCGGACCGCCCCGACCTGCAGACCGCCGCGAAGGTGGTGTCCGGAGGTCGCGCGCTCGGCAGCGCCGAGAACTTCACGATCCTCTTCAATCTCGCCGACAAGATGGGTGCGGCGGTCGGCGCGTCCCGCGCAGCGGTCGATGCCGGCTACGCCGCCAACGACATGCAGGTCGGCCAGACCGGGAAGATCATCGCGCCGGAGCTCTATCTCGCCTTCGGCATCTCGGGCGCGATCCAGCATCTCACCGGCATCAAGGACGCGCGGACCATCGTCGCCATCAACAAGGACCCCGAAGCACCCATCTTCGAGGTCGCGGACATCGGTCTGGTGGGTGACCTGTTCCAGGTGGTCCCCGAGATCGAGCGCCTGCTCGGCACGCCCGGCTGACCGGCCGCGCGCGGGCAGACCGCGCCAAGGCACAGACCGTCGGCAGCGTCGGAGTATCCTTGGTGGGTCCTCGTTCCGAGGCCCTCCGAGGAGTCCCCATGCAACGGTCACCCGAAACGCGTTCTTACGCCGCCCTCGCGAAGACCTCGGCGCGCCTGGCGGGCCGGCCCGCGAGTTTCTATGTCGCGCTCTCGGTGCTGCTCATCTGGGTGGTCACCGGTCCGCTGTTCGGCTTCAGCGATACCTGGCAGTTGGTGATCAACACCGGCACCACCATCGTCACCTTCCTGATGGTGTTCCTCATCCAGAACACCCAGAACCGGGACACCGAGGCGCTGCACATCAAGCTCGACGAGCTCATCCGCGCCACCGAGGGTGCTCACAATGCGCTGCTCGATCTCGAGGAATTGACGCAGGACGAGCTCGACGCGTTCCGCGGCCGCTATCTTGCGATCGCGAAGGCCGCCCGGGAGGGCAACGCGAAAGGCGTCCGGGATACCGACACGCCCGAGCCCTGAGCCTCCGGGACCGTCAGACCCGCTCGGGCGCGACGCGGACCAGCGCCTTGCCGAAGTTCTGGCCGCGCATCAGCGCGCAGAACGCGGCCGGCGCGTTGTCCAGGCCTTCGGTGATGTCTTCCCGATACCGGAAACTGCCGTCGCGGATCCAGCCCGAGACGACACGCTCCATCTCGGCTGCCCGGTGCAGGTGGTCGTAGACCACGAGACCCTTGATGCTCGCCCTCGCTCCGACCACGGCGCCGAGCGGAGGACCCGGCGGCGGCGACGGCATGCTGTACGCCTCGATCATCCCGCAGAGCACCACGCGGGCCCCCAGCGCGAGGTTACGAAGCACCGCGGCGAGGATGTCCCCGCCCACGTTGTCGAAGTAGACGTCGATGCCACGCGGACAGGCATCTTTGAGGGCTGCGACGAGGTCGCCGTCCTTGTAGTTGACGCAGGCCGCGTAGCCGAGCTCGCGCACCGCGTAGTCGCACTTCTCGGCCGACCCGGCGATGCCGACCACCCGGGCGCCCATGTGGGCTGCGACCTGGCCCGCCGTGCTGCCGACCGGACCCGTGCAGGCGGAGACGACCGCGGTCTGGCCGGGCAGCGGCTCGCCGAGGTGGATCATCCCCGCCCAACCCGTCAAGCCAGGCATGCCGAGCACGCCCAACGCCGTCGAGAGCGGCGCCAAGGCGGGGTCGAGCTTCCGTGCCCCCTGCCCCGACGACAGCGCGTACTGCTGCCAGCCATTGCGGACCGCGACGAAGTCTCCGACGCCGAAATCCGGGTGGCGCGACTCGATGACCTCGGCGACCGTTTCGCCGACCATCACGTCGCCCGGTGCCAGCCGATCGGCGTAGATCGGGCTGTTCTTCATCACGTTGCGGTAGTACGGGTCGAGCGACAGGTACACCGTACGCGAGAGGAACTGCCCGGTCCCGGGCACCGGGATCGGGGTCTCATCGACCCCGAAATCCTCGGGCACCGGCAGCCCAACGGGGGTGCGGTAGAACGTGATCCGGCGGTTTCGGGCGGTCATCCCGTGTCAGAGCACCGAGAGCACATGCTCGGCGGAGGACACCTCGAACTTGCCCGGCGCTTCGATGAGCACCTGCGTCGCGACGCCGTCCTTGACAACGAGAGCGAAGCGCTGGCCGCGTTCACCCATGCCGAAACCGCGGGCGTCGAGGGCGAGGCCCAGCGCACGGGCGTAGTCGCCGTTGCCGTCGGCCAACATCGTGACCGCATCGCCGGCATGGCTCGCCTTGGCCCAGGCTCCGAGCACGAAGGCGTCGTTCACGGCCGTGCAGGCGACGGTGTCGACGCCCTTGGCCTTGAAGGCCGCCGCGTGCTGGACGAAGCCCGGCAGGTGCTTGGCGTCGCAGGTCGGCGTGAACGCACCCGGCACCGAGAACAGCACCACGGTCTTGCCGGCAAAAAGGGCGTCGGTCGTGAGCTCCTTGATGCCCTCGGCGGTCGGGGTCTTGAAGGTGCCCGCGGGCAGCTTGTCGCCAGCCTTGATGGTCATGCGTGAACTCCTTGGAGATCGGATGTGGGGAATCGGTTGGAAGGGACGGGATGATACCCCAACCCCCCGCCCTGCCGCCCCGGCGGGAGGTCAGACGTAGGGACGGTGCAGATATCGGCCGCTCGGCGTACCCACCGGCTTGCCCTCGTCGTACACCAGGCGGCCGCGCAGGAAGGTGCTGGTGACGGTGGCCGCCATCTCGATCCCCTCGAACACCGAGAAGCCCTGATCGGACTCCGAACCCTTGCCCCCGGCCATGAAGCTGCGCTTGGGATCGACGAGCGCGATGTCCGCATCGAAGCCCGGCGCGATATCGCCCTTGGCCTTCAGGCCGAAGCGGCGTGCCGGGTTCCAGGAGGTCAGCTCGGCGATCCGGTTCCAGCTGAGGCCGCGGGGACGCCCCTCGGTGATCAGCGCCGGCAGCAGGAACTCGCTGCCGCCGAATCCGGATTTCGCGAGGAAGATGTCCTTCTTGCCCTGCTTCGCCGCCCCGAGCTTGTCCTCGAGACGGCAACAGGCGTGGTCGGAGCAGACCCAGTCGAGCTTGCCGTCCAACAACGCCTCCCACAGGAACTCGACGTCGTCCCGGGAACGGATCGGCGGATTCACCTTTGCGAGGCTTCCGACCTTGGTGTCGTAGTCGAGACACAGGTGGGCGATGGTGACCTCGCGGCGGAAATCGACGTGCGGGAAGGCTTTGGCCATCTTGAGAGCCGCCTCGACCGCCTTGCGCGACGTGAGATGCAGCAGGTTGATGTTGGCGCAGTTCGTCTCGTTCGCGAGGTACGCCGCGATGGTGATCGCGAGACCCTCCGAGTGCGCCGGACGTGCCGCGCTATAGGCCCGCAAGCCCGAGAGCGGCTTGCAATCGGCGCACTCGGGATCGTGCGTCTCGCCGGTGAGGTAGGTGTCGAGGTCCGTGACCTTGGCGCCACCCTGCACCATCTTGGTGTAGGCGTTGAGGATGTCGGCGAGCTCGCAATGCAGGCTCAGCGAGATCGAGTCGCGCAGCTTCGGCCGGCGCAGCATCGCGCGATGGATGCCCCGCATCACGAACTCGAAGTGCGCGATGTCGTACTTCTCGTCCTCGCCGATCATCAGGAACTCGCGCTGCGAGTTCGAGGCGCCATGCAGGCCGTAACCGCCGTAGAACATGAAGATCTTGAAAGAGGTGACGCCGAAGTCGTCGATCAGCGAGTCGATCTCGCCGATGTGGGTGCGATCGAGCGGCGCCAAGTGATAGGCGTAGTCGACCCAGAAATTGCCGTCCGACTGCGCGAGCACCTCCGGATAGACCTCAGCGTACGGGCCGCCGCGCCCCATGTAATAGCCGCCGGTGCGCATGTAGTTCAGGCTCGAGGTGACGCCGCCCTGCGCGGCCGCGAGGCTCTCGCTGCGCGCATCCTGCGCGAGCGGCCCGTAGATGCCGGTGTGCATATGCGCATCGACGAGTCCCGGGAACGCGATCCGTTGGCGGCCGTCGATCACCTCGGCAGCGTCCGACGCCGCGAGACCCGGCGCCACCTTCGCGATCCGTCCGTCCTTGACGGCGATGTCCGACTTGACGAGCCCGTCCTTGCGGGGGCGCGCGACGCGCACGTTCTTGATGAGCAGGTCGTACTTGGGCTGCTTGGCGGTCATGGGGTCCTCTCAAAGATCGCACCGGGTCAGGCCCCGGTGTCCGGGATTATGCGGCGACGCCGGCACGGAATCTGCGCCGCGACCACACGCCGCGACGCTACGGCCGGCGTGCGGTCGGTCGCACCTCGAGGTGCAGGTGGTACTGGTATCGGTCTGCGCGGTACAGCGCCACGACGCGTTCGACGGGGCGACCGCCGTCGTCCTTCACGACGCGGACCAACCGCAGCAAGGGCGCGCCCACTTCGACGTCCAAAGCCTGCGCCGCCTCGACACCCGCAAGGGTGGCGCCAAGGTACTGCTCCGCGCTCGCCAAGGGGACGCCCGCGGCCTGCAGCAGCATGAACATCGGCTGTTCGCGCTCGTTGGCGTCGGTCAAGCGCGCAGCGATGTCGAGCGGGACAAAGGTCGTGATCAATCCGAGCGGCGCGCCATCCAGTTCGCGGACATGCACGGCCCGACGAACCCGCTCGCCCGCCTGCAGGCGCAACGCGCTGCGCGTGTCTTCATCGGGCAGCACCTCGGTCGACACGAAGCCGCGGACGGTGGTGCGTGCGGCGAGGTCGGAGACCTGACCGACCACCGCGTTCAGGTCGAGCGGCAGGGCGCGGTCTCCGGCCGGCACGCATGCGAACGTCCCGCGACCCTGTTTGCGTTCCAACCATCCTTCCGCCTCGAGCGCCGCGATGGCCTTGCGGATGGTGATCCGTGAGACGCCGAAGATCCGGCAGAGCTCCGGTTCGGTCGGGAGCTGTTCGCCGGCCCGGTAGCTGCCGTCGTGGACCCAGGCCCGCACCGTCACGTACACCTGGTGGTACCGTGGCGATGCGATGGTGCCGGTCGCGGACGTCGACCGGGAGCGGCGTGTTGCAGCGGAGACGCTCATCCCATCACCAGGCCGCCCGATACGTTCATGACGGCCCCGGTGACGAAATCGGCATCCGGGTGCAGCAGGTACTCGATGGCATGCGCCACATGGCGCGGCTCACCGATGCGCCCGAGCGGCACCGCCGCGCGCAATCCTTCGAGCACCGCGGGGCTGAACCGACCGGTCACCATCGGCGTGTCGATGGGCCCCGGCGAGACGCAGTTCACGCGGATGCCGAGCGGCGCCCACTCGCGCGCCAGATAACGTGTGAGGTTCACCACACCCGCCTTGGCGGCGGCATAGGCTGGACCGGACAAGGCGCTGCCGCCATTGAAGGCGTTGCTGGACGCGGTGAGCACAAGTGAACCCCGGCTCGCGGCGAGCGCCGCGCGGCAGGCCCGCGCGATCCGGTGCGCAGACCCGAGGTTGACGGCCAGGAGCGAGTCCCATTCATCGCCGTCGACCGCCTCCAAGGGACCCTGCCCGGCGCGGCCGGCCAGATGGACCACATGGTCGAGACGACCGGACCGCGCGAGGACGCGGGCCACACACGAGGCGATCGCGGACTCGTCGGTGGCGTCGAGCGGCATCGCCCACACCGGACCCGCGCACGGCAGGTCGGCGAGCGCGACATCGGTGGCCACAACCTGGTGCCCACGCGCGTGGAGCCGCGCGACCAGTTCGCGCCCGAGCCCGCCCGCGGCACCGGTGACGAGGACGACGCTGTCTGCGGCGGGCGGCATCGGGGCCTGCCCGTCAGGCCGCTGCGCGACGGACGACGCGGGCGCGGATGCCATCCAACATCGAGTAGCGCATCGAAGCCGACGCGCGGACCGCCATGATCGCCTGCTGCTGCAGCGCGGCGGTCGAGGCATAACGCGCCGACAGTTCGAGCCCGACGTGGGCATGCTCCGTGTCGCCCTCGATATGGACGATGAAGAACTCGAGCTCATCGTCGCTGAACCCCATGCGCCGCATGGCGTCGAGGTACTTCGGGTAGAGCGTCGGCAACTGCCCTTCGAGCGCGACCATGATGCCGGCGCAGGACTCGGCGATATGCCGGATCCCGGCGAGCTCCCAGATCCAGGCGCGCATCGCCCGCGTCGTCGGCAGGATCTCTCCCGCCGCCTCCGCGCCGAGGATGCGCGCATCCGGGACGCCACAGGCCCGGGCGAACTTGCGCAAGAGGTCCGGATGGCGCTTCTCGGGACAGGCGGGCATCTCCTCACCCAGCAGGTTCTCGAGCAGGTGCTGGCGGGCATCGAGGTCCGGGAGCCGCGCGAACAGCTGCGCGAACTGCTGCGGGATGGGATCGATGTAGTGGAAATGCTGGATCGCCCACTCGCCGAGCTGCGCACGGTCAAGTTCTCCGGCACCCCAGGCGCGGCTGAACGGGTGACCACCGCCATGCTGCGGTACGCGCGCCGCTTCCAGCGCGGCGAAGAATTCGGCTTTAGGCATCATGTCCATCGTCTCTCCAGTCCGTTCCTTGACGATCCGGCCCGCGCTCAGCCGGCGGGCCATGTCTTGTTGTCCGTTCCCGCGAGCCACGCCGCCGCGCGTTCGCGGGCGGCGGGCGGCACGGTCGCGACACGACTGCCCGGGCTGCGGCGCGTGGCATCGATGCCGATCTTCGAGGTGGTCGGTCCCGGCGGATCGAGCGAAGGGTCGAGGCTCGATCCCGACAGCCCCTCGAGGATCATCGCATCCCGCGACCACTGGACCCGCGTCGCGATCGCCCATTCGACGGACGGCGGCGAGAAGATATCGACCTCCGGTCCCACGGCGACCACGGTCTTCACCCGGCGATACGCGAGCGCCGCCGCCAGCGCATCGCGCGCTTCACCGGGCGCGGGTCCATCCAGTTGGAGGATGGCGTGGAACCGCCGTCCGGCGGTCGACACGTGGACGTTGATGAGAGACGGCGACACCTGTCGCACGAGGTCGAAAAGCTTCCCTTCCATCACCAGATTGTCCGGGACGAGCATGTCGCCGAGGCCGGAGCCGTAATCGTGGTAGATCGCATCAGGGCGGTGGGTGATGCACTCGATGGTGACCCGCGGCGCCTGCACGGCGGAACCGAGGAATCCGGTGTACTCGCCGAACGGGCCATCGGAGGTGAGCGACTGCGGGTCCGCCCAACCCTCGAGGACGATCTCGGCGTCCGCCGGCACGCAGAGGCGTTCGCCGTGCAGTACCGAGGGCACCAGACGCAAGGGCGCGCCCAACACCCCACCGGCTGCATCCCAATGGCTCTCGGGGTAGCGCAGCTTGGCCTGGGTCCCGAGCAGCACCGCCGGATGATGGCCGATCCAGAACGCGACCGGGCAGCGCTCGCCCCGCGCGCCGTACTTGCGCAGGTTCCGCGCATTATGCGAGGCCGGGTACGGGAACCAGGTCATCTCGCGCGCGCCCTGCACCCAACAGCGCTGGATCGCGGTGTTGTCGATGCCGGTGTCGGGATCGACCGTCGTCGCATGCGCGGCCGTGAGGTAGGGCCCGGGCTCGCCTTCGTGCTGCGTCAGCACCGGCAGCTCGTGCAGATCTGCGCGATCGCCCCGCAACACCACCTGCTGCACGGGGGCGTCGTCCGGTCCGACACGCTGCGGCGGGATCGAGGCCGCACTGCGACCGGCCAGGAACCGCGCGGCTTGGCGGGGATCCCGGAGTCCGAGCGCGCTCGCCGTCAGTGCGCGGCTCGCCGTCAGGTTGGTGACGACCGGAAAACGGGAGGGCTTGCCGGCGATGTTCGCAATCCCTCTCGCAAGGAGGACCGGTGCGCGCCCTTCGGCGTCCAAGGCATGCTGCAACGCGGTAAGCTCATGCTTGGGCGACACGACATCCGGCAGTTCCCACACGGCGTCGCGATGTGCATCGAGGAATTGGCGCAGGTCTGTCATGAACGTCCGACGGTCGTTATAGTTTTATGATGACACGCCGCCCGTCCTTCCGCCATCGTCACAGGATCCGCTGATGGAACCCTCCCCGACGCCTCGCACGTTCCCCATCGACCCGCGGGTCACGAGCCTGATCGACGGCAAACCCATCCCGAGGGACGCGCCGGGCACCGACCTCCTGGTGATCGACCCGACCACTGAAGCGCCCCTCAGCGTGCTGCGTGAAGCCGATGCGTCGGAAGTGGATGCGGCGGTACAAGCCGCCCGCCGCGCGTTCGACGAGGGCCCGTGGCCGCGGATGGACATCAACGCCCGCAAGGACATCCTCTACGCCATCCGCGACCATCTGCGGCGCCACGCGGAGGAACTGGCCTGGCTCGAGTGCAAGAACGTCGGCCTGCCGATGCGTAGCGTCCAGGTCCATGTCCAACGCATGGCGCGCAATTTCGAGTTCTTCGCCGAGGTCGCGAGCACCGCCCATGGCGAGACCTACACCCAGACCGCCGGCTATCTGACCTACGTCACCCGCGAGCCCAAAGGCGTTGCGGCCTGCATCGCGCCTTGGAACGCGCCGCTCGCGCTCGCGTCCATGCGCATCGCGACCTGCATCCCTTGGGGCAACACCTGCGTCCTCAAACCCTCCGAGTACACGCCGCTGTCGATGCGGCGGATGGTGGAGATCCTCCATGAAGCGGGTCTTCCGCCGGGCGTCGTGAATCTCGTCAACGGACGCGGCAGCGTGACCGGCGAAGCGCTGGTCTCGCATCCCGGCATCGACATGGTCGGATTCACGGGCGGCACCGCCACCGGACGGTCGATCGCGGCGACCGCCGGCCGCAACCTCAAGCCGGTCGCTCTCGAACTCGGCGGCAAGTCGGCCAACATCGTCTTCGACACGGCCGATGTCGCCCGGGCGCTCGATGGCGCGCTCGCAGGCATCTACGGCAACAACGGACAACAGTGCCTCGCCGGCTCGCGCATCCTGCTGCAGCGCGGCATCGCCGACGCCTTCATCGAGCGCTTCGTGGCGCGCAGCCGACGCATCCGGCTCGGCGACCCCCTGCATCCCGACACCGAGATCGGCCCCCTCGCCTTCCGCGACCACATGGAGCGCGTGCTGGCCTTCGTCGATGTCGCGCGGGCGGACGGGGCGACGCTGCTCACCGGCGGACGTCGGGCCGACACGCCCTCACGCGGGTGGTTCGTCGAACCCACGGCCGTGCTCGCGCCCGACAACCGCGCCCGGGTCTGCCAAGACGAGATCTTCGGACCCTTCGCCACCTTCCTCGTGTTCGATACGCTCGAAGAGGCCATCCGCCTCGCCAACGACTCGAAGTTCGGGCTCGTCAACTACGTCTGGTCGGAGGATCTCGCGACGGTGATGCGCTGCTCGCGGGAGATCCGCGCCGGGACCGTCTGGGCCAACACGCCCATGATGCGGGAGCTGCGGGCGCCGTTCGGCGGCTACAAGGACTCCGGGATCGGTCGAGACGGACCCGGATCCAGTCTCGATTTCTTCACCGAACTGAAGGCCACCATCATCCCGATCGACCCGGTCAAGATGCACCGCTTCGGAGCCTGACGCGCATGAACGTACCGCGCTGAAGACCGCAACGTCCCTCGCCGTCCCTTCCTGAACCTTTCCCGATCCTTGCCCAACTCCCGGAGATCCCATGCCCACCGCCCACATCAACGGCCACGACATGTATTACGAAGTGCTCGGCTCCGGGGAGCCGGTATTGTGCATGGGCGGTTGGGGGACGTTCTGTCACGAGAACCACCATCACCTCGCGCGCGGGCTCACCGACCGCTGGCAGGTGATCCTGTTCGACTACCGCGGCATCCGCGATTCGGGCGACGATCTCTCCGTGCCCTCGACCATGGGTCTGCATGCCGATGATGCCATCGGGCTCCTCGACCACCTCGGCCTTGCCCGCGTGCATCTCGTCGGGCTTGTCGGCATGGGCGCCTGCATCGCGCAAGAGATGGCGATCAAGCGGCCCGACCTCGCGCGCAGCATGCTCAATACGGGAGCATGGTGCGAGATGGACCCCTTCCTGCGCGACCAGCTTGAAATGTTCCGGTGGCTGCACCGCGACGCCGGTTTCTACGCCTTCCAGAAAGCCGTCACGCTGCTCTCCTTCACGCCCGAGTACTACAACGCCCATCACCAGAAGCTGTTGGGCCCCGAGGGCGGCTGGAAGGAATTGAACGGACGGTTCACGGCGCACTCTCGCCTCATCGATGCCTGCGTGGGCTTCGATTCGCGCAGCCGTCTCGGTCAGGTCCGCTGCCCGACCCTCGTATTGCACGCGGCGCTCGACCAGGTCACGAGCCCGCGGACCACGCTGCCGATCGAGCAGGGCATCCCGGGCGCGATCGGCGAGACCTGGGACGATCTCGCGCATGTGGTCGCCGGCAAGGAACAGAAGATCCGCTTCGCCAAACGCCTGTTCGAATGGCTCTCTTCGACGTGACCGCAGGACTGTTCCAGCGGGTGGGCCCTCTGGGCGCGTTGGATCCGGGCCGCGTGGATGGCCTGCGCCACCTCCGCAGGACCGCTGCGACCCGGACACGCCGCTGATGTTCCGATCTCTCGGCCCTGCCGTGCGCGGCCTGCTCATCGCGTGCCTCGCCGCATTCATGCTCGAGCTGTGGCGACCGGCCCTGCTCGAGGACTTTGCGCTGTGGCCCATCGGCAGCGGCTTCCAACCTTGGCAGCTCATCACCTATTCGTTCCTGCACGGCGGGGTCTTGCACCTCGCGGTCAACATGATCGGTCTGGTGAGCTTCGGTCGCGAACTCGAGGCGTGGTGGGGCACCGGCCCCTTCCTGCGCTTCTGGTTCGCGAGCGTGTTCACCGCCGCGCTGGTCCAGCTGGCCGTGACCGCCTCGGCGGGCTCGCTGTCACCGACGGTCGGCGCGTCCGGCGGCCTGTACGGATTGCTGCTCGGGTTCGCGATGATGTTCCCGCGCCGACGGATCATGCTGCTGATCCCGCCGATCCCCATGCCGGCCTGGTTGTTCGTGATGCTGTTCGGCGCGCTCGAGCTCTACCTCGGCGTCAGCGGCACGGCGACCGGCATCGCCCATTTCGCCCACTTGGGCGGCATGCTCGGCGGGTTCTGGATGATGCGCCGGTGGCGCAGCATCTCAGAAAGATGATCCCGCGCGGCTGGCGCAGCATCGCAGAGCGATGACATCGCACCGGTCAACGACGCCAAAGATCGATCTTGCGCCAATGGCCGCTGCGCCAGCGCCAGTACATGACGCCGCCCAACACCATCGCGTAGCTCATCAGCGCAAGCCAGCCCCCGAGCGCACCGAGCCCGGCTTGCGGCAAGCCGCTCACCCAGGCGCTGTCGGCGTCGAAGACCAAGGTGTGGGCAAGCGGCACGAACACGAGCCACGACAGGCCCAGCGCGACCGACGCGGGTACGCTGGTGTCTCCGGCGGCGCGCAAGGAAAAGCCCGATCCGAAGTAAAGCCCATCGAAGAACTGGTACGCCGCGGCGGGCCACAGGAACAGCAACGCCAGCCGGATGGCTTCGGCCGTCTCCGCATCGCCACTGCCGAAGAACACGGGCAGCAGCCAGGGACCGAACAGCAACAACAGCAGCGCGACGCCCAGCATCAATCCGGCGCAGCAGCGGATGATGAAATCGCCGAGGCGCCCCGCCCACTCCCGATCGCCCGCCCCGATCGCCTGACCGACCACGGTGGTGCCCGCCGATGCGAGACCGAGCGTCGGCATGTAGGCGAGCGAGGTCAGCATCATCACGATCTGCGTGGCTGCGGCGCCTGCGTTGCCCACTTGGGTGACCATCAACTGCATCAGCGACACCCCGAGCACATCGGCGCTGTACATGACACCGATGGGGAACCCCATCCGGAGTTGGCGCGCCATCAGTCGGGGACGGGGGCGCCATACCGCCCGTGTCCGGTACCGCCGCGCGACAGGCCCGACGAGGAAGGCCACCATCGCGACCAGCACGCCACAGGCTTGCGCCAGGTTGGTTCCCCACGCGGCGCCCGCCATGCCGAGCCCGGCTTCGAACATGAAGTAATGGTTGGCGGGGACGTTGGCGATGAGCGTCACCGAGGCGACGAGCAGCGTCAGTCGCGTCGCGCCGATGCCGTTGAAGAAGCTGAGGAACGCCCAGGTGATGGTGCCGAGCACCGCGCCTTGCATGCGCGGCTCCCAATACTCGATCGCCAGGGCTTCGACACCGGCCGGCAGGTCGAACAACCCGAGCAGCGGCGCACCCAAGAACGACGCCGCGACATAGAGCGGCAACGACACCAACGCCGCCCAGACCCCGCCCCACGCGCTCTGCGCAGCCCGCACGCGGCGCCCGCCACCGTCCGCCTGCGAGACGAAGGTCTGCACGATGAGACCGACCCCACCCAGCGCAAAGATCACCGCAGACATGAGCCAGTAGATCGCGCCGATCGCCGCCACCGCCTCCGTCGACAGGCGACCGATGAACCAGGTATCCGTGAGGTTGAGGGCCGCTTGGATGGAGTTGGTGACCATCAGCGGCGCCGCGAGCCGCAGCAAGGCGCGCACATCGATGTGCCGCTGACCCTGCGCATCCACACGGGCGACGGGCAGCGCCGATCGCGCCGCCCGTGCGACGCCGGGATCGCCGTCGGACCAGGTCATGTCGGGACCGAGGAGCGCTCGCGCCGCGTGAACACTGCGGCGAGCCACAACACCACGACAAGCATCGCGACGCTGACCCCCGCCAGCACCCAGGCGACGCCTGCAAGCCCGAAGCCCGCCACCAAGGGATAGGTCAACTGCGCGAGACTGTCACCGCCCCGCTGCAGCAAGGTGTCGATGAGGCTCTTGCTCTTGAACTTGCTCTCCGGATTGAGCACGGTGAACAGCATCTCGCGCGTCGGCTTGAAAAGACCGTAGTCCGTCGCGCGCCGCAGCACCTGGGTCGCAAGCAGCACCGCCCCTACCGGCGCCAGTGCCAGCGCGAGGAACGAACCGACCAGCAGCACCGGCACGGTGCCCAAGGCCGCGCGCAAGCCGCCGCGCGACGCCAGCCATCCGACGATGACGGCCTGGAAGAACAGCGCGAGCACGCTCGTCGCAAGATCGATCTTCGCGAACAGCGCGGCGCGCGACTCCAGAGCCGTATAGGCGCCCTCGACGTACTTCGCCTGTTCCTGGTACATGAAGCCGCCGATCACCTGCCCCAGCACCACGACGCCGGCGATCGCGACGAGATACGGCGAGGTGGCGAGGCGCTTGAGATCGTCGATCGCCCGCCCGCCCACGGCGAGCGACAGACGCGCCGACGGATCCTGCCCCTCGCTGCGCGCCTCGGCCGCCTGCGCCCGGTGACCGAACACGGCGGCGACGACGAGGAACGCGACGGCGACGAAGATGATGTTGGTGGTGCCCGATCGCTCCACGAAGAGCGTGTTGATGAGCGGGCCCGCGATCGCACCGGCGCTGCCGCCCGCCGCGATGAAACCGAACACGCGGCGTGCCGCGACCGAACGCCAGGCGTCGACCATCACGCTCCAGAAGACCGAGACGATGAAGAGGTTGAGCGAGGTCACCGCGACCCAATAGACGGCCGGCAGCAGCCGTCCACCCGGCGCGACGGCCATGCCGACCGCGAGACCCGTGAACAGCAGCGCGACCGCCGAATAGATGACCGGGAACATCAGTCGACGCGGCAAGCGTGCGACCACGAACCAATAGAGCGGCAGCACCACCGCCATGATCCCCGAGGCGACGTAGAACAGCGTCGCGATGGACTCCCGCCCCACCTCGAGCGCGAACGCCTCGCGGAGGCTGCGCAGCATGTAATAGCCGCAGAGCAGGAAGAAGTACGCGGCCGCGGCAGACAGCACCGCCCGACCCTCGCCGTCGTGCAGCAATCCGCCGAGGCGCAGCGGCTTCTCGCCCGCCGGCGCCTCAGGCTCCCCGCGCACTGGCCTCACGGGGACCGGCCGTCGATGACGAGCGGCAGAGCCCCGTCACGCCCCACGGTGTAGCGGATCGTTCCGACGGGATCGCCGCTCTTGGGCGTGGCGCTGCCGTCCGCGGAGATCTTCGCCGAGACCTCGACGGTATCCCCGGCGTTGAACGCGACCCCCGGCAACATGCTGTCCTCCGGCGTGAGCACGACCGTGGCGGGCAAGGCTGCGGCCATCCGCTTCGCAGCCAACGGGGGACCGGGACGCCCAGGTGCGCGGACGAACACGAACAAGGTCGCACCCGCGTCCGTGCGGACGTTCAAGGACGGCGCCACCGAGACCGACACGGTGATCCGGGCATCCGTCTTGCCCGTCGCCGCCGCCCCGGCATCCGCAGGCGCCGGCGCGCCCCGCAGCGCCGCGATCTGCGTCTCGATGAGGCTGCGCACCTCCGGCGGCGGATCGGTGGCGAGCAAGCGCTCGAAGCGGGTGATCGCGAGCGCGTTCTCGTTGCGCTCCTGTGCGGCGATGGCGGCGAAGAACAGGGCGCGTCCGGAATCCGGCGCGAGTTCGAGGCCCCGCTCGAACAACCGGCCGGTACGCTCGTCCATCACATTGTCGGCCTGGGACATCAGGGCCTCGGCCATGCCGAGCACCGCCTCGGCGTTCCGGCCACCCTCCAAGCGGTCCGCGCGCTGGAACGCCCGGAGCGCGAGCCGGTACTGCCCGAGGGCGATCTGGGAACGCCCGAGCATCAGCCACCCTTGGACATCCTCGGGTTCGCGCTCGAGGCGGCGCGCGAGCTTCGCGACCATCGCGGTGGGCGTGCTCGCCGCGTCGACCTCGGGCCACTCCCAACGGCTCGACCAGGCGTAGAACGCCGCGGAACCGGCCGACAGCAACACGGCCGTGACGAGCGCCGCCGTGCGCGTCGAACGGTCGCGCCACAGCGGACGGATGACGAAGAGTGCTGTGGCGATGGCCGCCAGCGCAGCGATGATCAGGAAAATCGTCATCGGTTGTCGTCCGTCTGTGAAGCGTCCGCGGGGGAAGGATCCATCGGCAGCATCGCCGCCCGCCGTCTGATGACGCGCCATGCGACGACGAGCCCGAGGATCAGCATCAGCCCCGGTGCGAGCCACAGCCACGCGGTCCGCGCGTTGAAGTCCGGCCGGAACAGGATGAAATCGCCATAGCGCGCGCGCAGATGCTCCCGCACCTCATCGTCCGTCTTGCCCTGCAGCAGCAACTCCCGGACCTCCCGCCGCAGGTCGCCTGCCAGCCCGACCGGTGAATCGGCGATCGACTGGTTCTGGCATTGCATGCAACGCAGCTCGTACGAGAGCGCCCGGTAGCGCTCCTGCAGCACGGGATCCTCGAGTTCGACCGGGTCGATGGCCTGCGCGAGCGGCACGCTCAAGACGCTGCCGATGCAAAGCATCCATACCATCATGGCGATCCGCCCTGTCCAGCTTGCGCGCGTCACCCTCAGCCCTCCGCCGGCACGAGTGCGGGGGCTGACGGGCTGACCGGCGCCCGAGGCAATCGGGACAGGAAATCACGCGACCAAACCGCGGCGGTCATCGCACCCACATGCCGGTGCCGCACGATGCCCTGATCGTCGACCAGGAAGGTCTCCGGGGCGCCGTAGACACCCCATTCGACCGCCACCTGCCCGTCACGGTCGACAGGCACGGCGTCGTAGGGATCGCCGAGTTCCGCGAGCCAGCGCTGCGCCAAGATGTCTTCGTCCTTCCAGTTGAGGCCGATCAGCGGCACGCTCTCGGTGCGCGCGATCTCGAGCAGCATCTCGTGCTCCACACGGCATTCCGGGCACCAAGTGCCCCAGACGTTCAGCACGTACCAGCGGCCGCGCAACGACGTGGAATCGAAGGTCTCGTCGCTCCCGAGCATCGGCACGCGGAACACCGGCGCAGGCTTGCCGATCAGCGCGGAGGCGATGATGTTCTTCTGGGGCGCGCGTTGGATGCCCACGAACAGCAGCGCCACGAGCAGCCCGAAGAGGACCACCGGCAGGAGGAAACGGTTCATGGCGCCTCTTCACCGCCCCGACGGTAGCGTCGGTCGCAGGCGGCGATGATGCCGCCGATGGCCATCAAGAGCGCCGCCAGCCACACGTAGTTGATCAGCGGACGCACCTGGGCCCGGACGCTCCAGCGGCCCGCGCCGAGGTCCTCACCGAGCGCGGCGAAGATATCGCGGGTCCATTGCATGTCGATGCCGGCCTCGGTCATCTGCTGACGCTGCACCCAGTAGTTGCGCTTCTCAGGATGCAGCAGTCCGATCTGCTTGCCGTTCTCCGTGACCACGATCTCGCCGCGCAGCGCGTCGTAGTTCGGGCCCTCGCGCATCTCGAGGCCGGTGAGACGGTATTCGTACTCGCCCACCGTCCCGGCCTCCCCGACCGCCAGCGCAAGATCCCGCTCACGGGTGTAGGACTCGACGGCCGTGATCGAGATGACGAACGCGCCGAGGGACGCATGCGCGATCGCCATGCCGATGATCGCGGGCGTGAGGGAGAGCTTGCGGCGCCAGCGATCGATGGGGTCGACGGCGGCCGACAACATCAACCAGAACCCGAGCGCGAACCCGACCGGCGTCAGCACCTTGGCGCCCTGCCACGCACCGAGCACCAATGCGACAGCCAGCAACACCCCGAGCAGCAGCGTGCCCAGGATCTCGCGCCGGCGCTGGTCGAGACGCCCCTTCTTCCAGCCCGAGTGCAAGCCGACCGAAGCCAAGGCGAGCAAGGGCAGCGTGGGCAGAAGGAAGGTCGGATCGAAGTACTGTCGGCCGACCGACAACGTCCCGAGGCCGAGCGCATCGGAGATGAGCGGCGCCATCGTCCCGGCGAACACCGCTGCGGTGGCGACCACGAGCAGGATGTTGTTGAACAGCAGGAACGACTCACGGGCGGTGAACTCGAATCCCGCCTCGCTGCGCAGCATCGGCGCACGCCAGGCGTACAGCGTGAACGCGCCACCGATGACCACCACCAGGAACGCGAGGATGAAGAGGCCCCGCTCCGGATCGGCCGCGAACGAGTGCACCGAGACCAGGACGCCCGAACGCACCAGGAAGGTCCCGAGCAGCGACAACGAGAACCCGAGGATGGCCAGCAGCAGGGTCCAACTCTTGAAGAGGCCGCGTTTCTCGGTGACCGCCAGCGAGTGGATCAGGGCGGTGGCGATGAGCCAGGGCATGAACGAGGCGTTCTCGACCGGATCCCAGAACCAGTAGCCGCCCCAGCCGAGTTCGTAGTAGGCCCACCACGATCCGAGCGCGATGCCGACCGTCAGCATCGCCCAGGCGACGGTGGTCCATGGCCGTGTCCAACGCGCCCAGGCGGCGTCCAACCGGCCCTCGATCATCGCGGCGCATGCAAAGGCGAAGGCGACCGCCAGGCCGACATACCCCGCATAAAGCATGGGGGGATGTGCCGCGAGCGCGGGGTCCTGCAGCAAGGGGTTCAGGTCTCGCCCATCCGGCGCGGGCGGGTCGAGGCGCGCGAACGGATTGGAGGTGGCGAGGGTGAACAGCAGGAAACCGATGCTGATGAGACCGAGCACGCCGAGCACCCGTGCGGCGAACGCGGGCGGCAGGCTGCGCGACAGCAAGGCGACCGCCAAGGTCCATGCCGCGAGGATCCACGACCACAGCAGCAGGGATCCTTCGTGCGCGCCCCACACTGCCGCGATGCGATAGCCGATCGGCAAGGCGGTGTTGGAGTTCGCCGCCACATACTCCACCGAGAAGTCGTGCTGGATGAACGCGTTGACGAGCGCAGCGAGCGACAGCGATACCAGCACGAACTGGGCGATCACCGCGGGACGCGTGACGTCGATCCAGGCTTGACGGGCGGTCGCCGGACCCGCGAGGCCGAACCATGCCTGCGCGAGCGAAGCCGCCAGCGCGAGCACCATGAGGAAATGCCCGAGTTCGGCCGTCATGTGCGCGGCGCCCCGCGCGGATCCGGGTTCACGGGCATCACGCCGCCGTGCTTTTCCTTGATCGCCTCGGCGACCTCGGGCGGCATGTAGTTCTCGTCGTGCTTGGCGAGGATCTCGTCGGCGACGAAGATCCCGTCCCTGCCCAGCCGGCCGTGGGCGACGACGCCCTGGTTCTCGCGGAAGAGATCGGGCACCACGCCCGTGTACCTGACCGGCACGTCACGCTGGAAGTCCGTCACCACGAAACTCATCTCGAGGCTTCCGGGCGGGCGTTCCACCGTCCCCGGACGGACCATGCCGCCCAAGCGGAACCGCTTGTCGATCGGCGCATCGCCCTGCGCCACCTGGCTCGGGTCGAAGAAGAACATCACGTTGTCCTGGAACGCCCGCATGGCCAGCAGCGTCGCCAGCGACACGCCGGCCAAGATGCCGAGCACCAATACGATGCGCCGTCGACGCGGGGTCATGACGGCTCCCCCTCGTCGCCCGCGGCCGCGCGGCGGCGGGCATCGGCGATGGCCGTCGCGAGCGCGCGACGGGCGGCCGCGATGTTCCAGGCGAGGGCGAGGAACGTGACCGCATAGGCCGGCCAAAGAAACTCGGCATAGCCGCCCATGGCGAGGAACTCTCTCAAGACACGGCCTCCTTGATCCAAGACGCACCCCGTTCGCGGCGCAGCACCTCGGCGCGCAACCGAACCAACAGCACCGCCGCGAAATACAGCGTGAACCCGGCCAGCATCATCAGCAACGGCGCCAACATCTCCACCGGCATCGAGGGGCGCGCCATCTTCATGACCGAGGGTGCCTGGTGGATGGAATTCCACCATTCCACCGAGTAGCGGATGATGGGCAGGTTGACCACCCCCACGATGGCGAGCACCGCACTCGCACGATCGGCGCGCCCGATATCGTCGATGCCGGACCGCAACGCCATGTAGCCGAGGTAAAGGAACAGCAGCACGAGCTGCGCGGTCAGCCGCGGGTCCCACACCCAGTAGGTGCCCCACATCGGCTTGCCCCACAACATGCCGGTCAGCAACGACACGGCGGTGAACGATGCGCCGATCGCGGCGCAGCTCGCGGCCGCGGCATGGGCGACCTTCATGCGCCAGATGAGACCCACCGCTGCGGCTGTGGCCATCACGCCATAGATCATCACCGACAGCCACGCCGAGGGCGCGTGCACGTAGATCATGCGGAAGCCTTCGCCCTGCTGGTAGTCGGGCGGCGCCAAGAACAGGCCCGCATAGAGCGCACCGAGGATGAGCACGCCGGCCGGCCAGGCGAACCACGGCGTCAGCGTACCGGCCACCCGATAGATGTGGGGCGGCGACGCCAGGCGATGAAACCACGTCCAGTCCATCCGTCCGTCTCACTCCAGTCCGATGCGCACCGCTGCGGCGGTGGCCAAGGGGGCCAGGGTCAGCGCCAGCACCGCCAACGACCCGAGCAGGTAAATCGTCCCGCTCAGACCCTCGCCGGCGATGGCGAGTTCCGTCGCGCGAGCACCGAAGATCAGCACGGGCACCGCGAGCGGCAGCGTCAGCAACGAGAGCAAGACGCCACCTCGTCGCACGCCGAGCGTCAGGGCAGCGCCCAACGCGCCGATCAGGCTGAGGCTCACCGTTCCGAGCGACAAGGCGAGCAGTATGCCGGGCATCGCGGCCGTCGGCACGCCCAAAGTGACACCGAGGACGGGGGCCATGAGCGTCAGCGGCAGCCCGGTCAGCAGCCAGTGGGCGACCGCCTTGCCGAGCACCAGCCCCACGAGCGGTTGACCGGACAGGACCATCTGCTCGAGGGTGCCATCCTCGGCATCCTCGCGGAACAGCCCATCGAGCGAAAGCATCGAGGCGAGCAAGGCGCCGACCCACAACACCCCGGGCGCGATCTGGCGCAATTTCCCGAGTTCGGGCGTGTAGCCGAGCGTGAACAGCAGCGCCACCACGGCAAAGAACGCGAGGGGATGCACCACCTGCCCGGGCCTTCGCAAGGCCAGACGAAGATCGCGCGCCAGGACGGCCACCGCGCCGGTCACGAGGGCCGCCGCCCGAGGACGAGCTCGTCGCGGGATCCGGCAGGGAGACCCAGATCCTGATGGGTGGCAGCGATGACGATACCGCCGCCTTCCAGATGCGCCGTCACCAGCCGGGTGACCAAGGCCTGCCCCGCGGCGTCGAGATGCGTGACCGGTTCATCGAGCAGCCAGATCGGCGCACTGCCGAGACAGAGCATCGCAAGCGCGATGCGTCGGCGCTGCCCGGCCGACAGGGTTCGCGTCGGCCGGTCTGCGAAGCGGGACGCCTCGGTACGCTGCAACGCGCCCTCCACCACCGTACGGCGTTCGGCGGCGGGGATCCCGCGCAAGGCGGCGGCGAAACCCAAGTTCTCCGCGGCCGTCAGGTCACCCTTGAGCGGCGGATGGTGCCCGAGATAGAGCAGCTCGCGTTGGAACTCCGGCGAGCGCGGCTCCACCGGCGCGCCTTTCCAGGAGATCTGGCCGGAGTCCGCCTCGAGAAGCCCGCAGAGCACCCGCAGGAGCGTCGTCTTGCCGCTGCCATTGGCGCCGATGACCTGAAGGCAGCGTGCAGCAGGGACAGAGAATCGCAGCCCGGAAATGACCGGTCTATCCCCGCGGCGGACGGTGAGGTCGTTGGCTTCGAACAAGGGAACACTGACGATCGGGAGGGCTGTCGCAGACTACCATAGTAGGCTAGCCTGCCGGACACCCGCGCCCTAACATATCCCCTGCGATTACCGCCCCAAGGAGTGACGACCATGACACGCGATCCACGCCCGACCCCCATCCTCAAGACCCTCTCTGTCCTCGTGATCGCCGCGAGCCTCGGTGGCTGCGCCGCTGCTGCCGTCACCACCGGCGCGGTGGCCGTCGCGGGCGCGGGCGTCAAGGGCGTCGCCACCGTCGCCGAAGCGGGCGTCGAGGCGGTCGTCCCTGACCGTTCCGAGCTCTCCAACAAATGGCGGCTCGAATGCAGCGGCGGCGCCGACGCCGACGGACAGATCGTCCTGCACATCACCCCGAAGGACGGTACCCCGCAGGTGGTGACGGTTCCCGTGAGCCGCGGGACCGGCGAGAACGCCGTGGCGCGGACCATTCGCGACGCCCTGCGCGCCCAACTGGGCACGAAGGCCTTCAATGTCGAGACGGACGATGGAGAAGACGTCCTCGTGAAGCGCCGCGGCAAGACACCCGACTTCGCGATGAAGATCGCCGAGAACACCGTCAAGGGCGTGCGGCTGAATCTCGACAAGGAGTGATAGTCTAGGCGCCTGCCGGGACACCCGGCGGGCGCCCCGGTGGCGAAACTGGTAGACGCACCGGACTTAAAATCCGTTGGCCGCAAGGCCGTGCTGGTTCGAGTCCGGCCCGGGGCACCACTCTGCTCACGCTCGAGGGAACCCGATTGGACCGGACCATGCACCTGACCCGCGCCTCGTCGATCGTGCTCGTCGCAGCTGCGCTGCTGGCCGCCTGCAGCAATCCGCCCGCGCAGCCCGAACGCACGCCCGGTGACGCACAGACGCGGCGGGAACTCACGAGCGGCGCTGTCCTCGGTTACGCCAATCCCTTCGGCGGCCACACCTGGCTCGGGATCCCGTTCGCCGCGCCTCCCGTGGGCGATCTTCGCTGGCGCGCGCCGCGCGCACCGGGAGCGTGGTCGGGGACCCGCAATGCGCTGCTGCCGGGCGAACCCTGCATCCAGTTCGGCTCGCCGCTCGGCGGGGTCGGGCCTGCCGGCTCGCGCCAAGGCAGCGAGGATTGCCTGTACCTGAACGTCTACGCTCCCGCGCTCGCCGCGTCGGCCACGGCAGATGCCCGCCTGCCGGTGATGGTCTGGATCCACGGCGGCGGCAACACCGTCGGTCATGCGGCGTTCTACGAAGGCGGCGTGCTGGCGGCGCGGGAGAACGTGGTG